>Ga0180434_10005922_pt1 | contig 14205 bp, 7 predicted proteins | sample SS_ome_7_FD_132453 | JGI IMG/M metagenome (GOLD analysis project Ga0180434, IMG submission 132453) | Hypersaline lake sediment archaeal communities from the Salton Sea, California, USA - SS_1_D_2 metaG | ecosystem: Environmental > Aquatic > Non-marine Saline and Alkaline > Hypersaline > Sediment... | reverse complement strand
TCCCGGCGCGTTGCAGATCGAATTGTACGATCGTGTGACCTTCAGGATTCTCGACACCATCCACCCCTTGGGGCGCTTCGGGGTCTCCACGGTCCCGAGCAGGTCGAGCTTCCCATCGATTTTTTCCAGCCCGTGACACCTGATGCAGTATCTGTCGAGCACCGGTTGGACCGAGCGCATGAAGCTGAATCCGTCGGCGTACGACGGATCGGACGGAGGGGCGATCTCCACGGGCTTTCCTTTCATCGCCAGCGGCGCCGCGGGCGGGGCGCTGTCCCTGGGCTCGTGACAGCCCACGCAACTGCGAAACTCGCCCGGTTGGAGATAGACGAAAGTTCGCATGGTCATGACGGCCATTCCGTTTTCGTCGAGCGCCTGGAGCTGCAGAGGCTTGCTGGCCGGGGCGGTGAACATCACCGATCCGTTGGGTTTGACCGGGACGGTTCCGAGGATTTTTTTGGCTACTTCGTGACGAACGAGGCTGGGCTGATTTTTCCAGACAGCCGGTTGGTTGACGATCTCGTTGATCCGCAGCGATTTAATGACGCCCGGTTTGAGGATCTTATCGGGGTCGTTCATGGTCTCGTAGAGGTCCTGCACGGCGAATACGCCGGTGTTCGGAGCCCCCGGTTGCAGCGACGAGGGGATCAATCTCGGCGTTTTTGTCGGTCGGATCGGCGTGGGCGAGAAGCACGAAGTCGCTGACTTGTAGATAAGCTCGCGTCCGCCGAACGAGTCGACCAGGTAAATCGCAAACGTATTGGTGGGGCGGCGCCCCTGGGAGGGGAGTTTCTGCGGAGAATACGCTGCCAGGAACATCTCCTCGGTGATCGGCCAGGGCGTCGAGTAGCAACCCTTGATGTTTCTCGACTCGGCCTCGAAAAACGCTATCTCGGGCGTGATGCGCTTGATGGGCCTGCTGCCGTTTTCCCCGACTGTTGGGTCGATCCTGATAATGCATCCGGTCGAGAAGCTGTGGTGTCCCGTCGCCAGCGCGACGACCTTGGTCGAGTTTGGGATTGCAACGGTCTCTGAAATCATCCACGGACTGACAGTGTCGGCGCCGAAGAAGTTCGCCTGCGTCGTTCCGTCCGGGCGCGTACACCAGAGCATGTGAAACATGGTGACGTTGCGGTTGATGTAGTCCCATCGCGTGTAGACCATCCGCCCGTCGGGCAGGACCACCGGGTCGGCCTCGTTGGCCTCACCGAACGAAATCTGCCTCAGATTGCTACCGTCTCTTTCCACGCGGTGCAGCAGCAGGGAAGGGGTATACCTCCCGTTGTGACACCGCCCGAAGCCCTGCATGCGTGTTGATACGAAAGCGATTCCGCCGTCGGGCAGGTAGCACGGGTCGTTATCCTCGATGAGGACGGTCTGGCGCCCCTCCCAGCGTGCCATTGCATCCGAGGCGGTACCGGTGATCTGCTTGACGCTCGAGGCGTCGACCGCGGCCTCGTAGATGAAGTATCGGCGGTGGGCCTTGTTGCTCTGCGTGTGGTCGCAGAAGGCGAAGACCATGCGTTTTGCGTCCCAGGAGAGCTTCGGTTTGTTGACGGCGCCTACCGGCAACTTGCCCTTCAACAGGACGACGGGCCTGGGATTGTCCTTCCACGATTCCAGGATCGTTATCCCGGGCCCCGGGTTACTGTGCCGGCCTAGATACTGATCGCAGTTGTGGCTGTAGCTGGGCGGAGGGGTCTGGTTGATCAGCAGGCGTTCGAAGTTCAGCGCCGGGTGGGACAATATTATCCGCCGCCGAAGCTTTGCGATCTCGTCGGCGGGTGCGCCTCGTTTCGCCATCGCTTCAAGCTCAGCAGCCATTTTCGGGCGGGGCGAAGACTTCTGGACGTACTCCAGCGTCTTTCGCGCCAGTTTCATCGCTTTATCGGCCTGCCGGGCGGGCGTGAGCTTTACGACCCTGGCCCGTCCCTTCCTGGCGCCATGGGCCGCACTTACAAAACACCCCAAAGACAATATCGCCACAAACATCGCTGTCATCCGGATTCTATACATTCGTTTCATGGATCATTTCACCTTGGGGCGATACCAGTGCGAGCGCCAGTATTTCTCGTCGAGTTCGTACGCATTGGCGGGGTCCTTTTCGATGTCGAAGTTCGCCGGCAGGATACCGTAGACTTTCATCTCTCGAAGGTAGTGGATGTTGGGGCGGAAGTCTGGCATGTCGAAGCGTTTGATATTGTCGAGGTGGGCTTTGGCCTTGTTAATCTCGGCGAGGATGGCCTGGTACCCCGGATCTTCGGCGTCTTTGAAGACCGAGACGCATTCGGTAACAGTCTTTCCGTTCTTCTTTGTCTTGCGGATCATTCCGTTTCCACCGGCTTTGGGGGAAAGGGGCATCGTCAGGATCAGCGATTTTTCCGGATCGGACAGGTTGACCATTGTTTTCATGTTGAATCGCATGCCTTTGTGGCACTTTGCGCAACTCTCCGCGGCGGTTTTTGGGATTCCTCTAATCCCGCCAACCCTGCCGGTCCCCAGTGCGGCGTACGTGCCTGGATACGGCGCCGCTGATTCGATCCAGAGGCGGATCATCGTCTTTTCTCGCGGCGAGACCTTTACCTTGTAATGCGATCCGTCGATCAGTTTCATGAGCCTGCTGGCAGACGATCCGATAGTCCGCGGTGCGCGGTTTCCGTCTCCGTTGCGACCATCGGAGACGAGGCGTTTGGCGGTTATCGTGCTGTAACTGTGCGAGTACATCGATTCCCGTCCGCCGTCGAGGAGCACCTTACCGGCGTACGGTCCGCCCCGGGCGGTTTTGACAGGCCCGTGGCAGGGAACGCAATGTTTGTCGAGGATGGGCTGGATATCGCGAGGGAAATCGTATACCTCCGGAAAACCGACAATCGGCTTGATCTTGCTTGGCGCTTTGCGCATCGCCAGGGACCGCCTGCCCGGAGGCGCGGTGCTTCCGCGCGGTTCGTGGCAACCGACGCAACTGAGGCGTTCGCCCGGTTGGACGGCCATAAAACTCTGCATCCGCTTGACCGAGATATCGTTTTCGTCGAGCGCCACGAAGAAGATGCTCCGCAGTGCGGGCAGCTCGAAGTTCGCCGAACCGTCTTTTTCGACCGGTACGGTCCCGAGCACGCGTTCGAGCGTGAACGACCCGCCCTTGGTTATCGGTTCCATACCGCCGGAGAAGTTTATCGGTTTGGGCAGGGCTTCGAGGATAAGCAGTTTCTTGATATCGCCGCGCTTGACGCCCTTCATGTTCCTCCCGATGTAGACGTCCTGCAGTATGGCCGTACCCGTCGAGGCTGCCAGGTTGACGCGAGGGGGTATTACGCGTTCGCGTTTTCTGGGTCGCAGCGGGCGGGGCTCGTGGATCTTCATCGGACCGATGACCCATTCCCTGGGAAGATTGTAGAGCATATACGAATTTCCCTTGTCGTCTATCACGCGGATATCCGTGTCGCGGGCGACGAGGAAGCAGTCTTGCGAGACAGGGTAAGGGTCGCGGAGCGCCCCGTCGCGATTGATCGCCTTGGCCATCTTGCGGTCGTCGGGCCCGTTTCGCGGATCGACAATTGTCATGATGCCGGCGTGTTCCTTTCGTCCGTGCCCGGGCGAGAACGACGCGATCACCTTCTTAGTGTTTGGGATCGGCTTGGCGTCGATCATTACGATACTACCGTGCATGTTACCAAAATAGACCATCTGTTCGGACCCGTCGGGGTTCATGGTCCACAGGTGGTGGTAGCGAACCTGGGAGCGGTCGATATACTCCCATCGCTGGTGTAGTATGCGCCCGTCGGGAAGGAGCCACGGCGTGTTGTCATGCTCGACGTTGCACGACAGGGCGCGTATGTCGCTGCCGTCGCCCTTGCAGCGGTGAACGGTCGCCACTCGCACGAAATAGCACTGAACGAAGCGCTTGGCCCGCGACGAGCAGAATACAATATCGCCGCCGGGCAGATAGATCGCCTCGATATCGTCGAACGGGCCTTTGGTGATCTGCTTCAAACCGGTCCCGTCAATGTTGATCTCGTAGAGGTTGTAGTAGGGCTGCCCGCCCTTGCGATACGAAAACAGTATTTTCTTCGCGTCGTAGTGGACGTGCGGGTCGCGCACACCGCCTGTGGGATCGTCTATCAGGCATTTGACCTTTCCGGTCTTGACGTTCATCCGGCAGAGGCGCCCGCCGGGGTGGTAGAGCTTTCGCGTTGGATTGTTCGACCAATAGCTGAAGTTCGCGTACCAGTGCCCGTCGCCGTCAACCTGGCGGGTGGCGAAAATTATCTCGTTGACGCCGTTCTTTTCGAGCATCGCGACCGCTTTTTTCCGCTGGGCTTCGATCTCCTCGGGTTTCATGGGCGTCCGGATCGTCCGCTTTCGGGGCCGGACCGGTTTGCGAACGGGCAGCCGGCTGCGTCGCGCCTTGTCGCTCTGGATGATATGGTCCACGTTTATGTGCCCCCAGGCGGCGGTGGAATCGTCAACGATCTGTATTCGCGCCATTTTCCCTTTCAGTATGCGAACGTCCCAGTTCCGCCAGGTCAACCGCTCGTTGCGGACCCCGGCGGCCGTACGTACGACCTTCTTGCCAACGATCAGGTCCATGCATGTCTTGCCCGCGTGCGATCCTCCGCCTATTAGAAAGTTGATGTAATTACGCTCGATCTTAAACTCCGGAGAAGTCAGGGTGCCCCTGGAATGGTCCTTCTTCAGATACGTGTTGACCAGTCCCTTGCCTAGGAAACCGCTGACCTTCCGCTGACTGCCAATCGTCCCGCGGGACGGCGCCTTACCGAAAGCGTCGCCCACAATCTTCCACGAACCGTAATCCTTGCCCTCGAAATCAGCGATCAGTATATCGCCCGCCGCCCGCGCCATATCGGAAACCGCCAATACCAACAGCATCGTCAGAAACGTTTGTCGCATGGAAACATCCTCGTTAGGGTCGTAGGGTGAGTTTTTTATCTGCAATATCTAACGCAACAGGTGTTTTGCTATTCTAACTCATTGGTAGTCGCGTTCAAAGAGTTTCGAAGATGCTGGTGACCGCCGGGCGCACCTTCGATATACTTGCGGGTTATTCCGAAAGGAGCGCCAAAATGAAGATTGTTGTTCTTGACGGGCATACTTTGAATCCGGGCGATCTGAATTGGGACCGGCTCGGGGCCCTTGGCGACTGCACCGTCCACGACCGCACCGGGGCGAACCAGACCATCGAGCGGGCGGCGGGGGCGGATATCCTGCTGACCAACAAGACCGTTCTTTCCGGTTCGATATTGGACCAACTGCCCGGATGCAAGTACATCGGCGTGCTGGCGACAGGATACAACATCGTCGATATCGAGGCGGCCGCCCGTAACCACATCGTCGTCACCAACGTGCCGACGTACGCTGCGCAATCAGTGGCGCAGATGGTCTTCGCACACGCGTTGAACCTAACCCAGCACGTCGCCCATCACGGCAGGACCGTTAGAGAGGGACAATGGGCAAAATCGCCCGATTTCTGCTACTGGGACTATCCGCTGGTGGAACTGGCGGGCAAGATCATGGGCGTAATCGGGCTGGGGCAAATCGGACGCGCCACGGCCCGCCTCGCCCGCGCGTTCGGAATGAACCCGATCGGTTACGACAGCAACCCCGACGCCTGTGTCGCGGCGAAATGCACGCCGGTCGATCTCGATGAAATTTTCTCGGCCAGCGATATAGTGACCCTTCACTGCCCGCTGACGGACCAGACTGAAAACATCGTAAACGCCGAGCGCCTGGCGATGATGAAACCAACGGCCTTCCTGATCAACACCAGCCGCGGACCGCTCGTTGACGAAACGGCCCTTGCAGGGGCGCTGAACGACGGACGCATCGCCGGGGCGGGGCTCGACGTGCTGGGCATCGAACCGCCGGCGGAAGACAACCCGCTGGCGGCGGCAAAAAACTGCTGCATCACTCCCCACATCGCCTGGGCCACACGCGAAGCACGGGAAAGACTGATGACCACAGCGGTCGAAAACGTAAAGGCCTTTCTCGCCGGAACCCCGCGGAACGTCGTCAGCGGAGCGTAGAAACGCAAACCCCGGGAGCGAACCCTGATATTGAGCGAAGTTCTTTATTGCCGAGGTGAGAATATTCCATGCAAATTACAAATCATTTTGTAATTTGCATGGAATGATTCCGCAAAAACAGAATCATCTCATAAGGAATTGCCTCAAAATGTGCGTCAATCGAGATATTCGATTGCCGTGGTGGCTTTGAGGGGACCGCCCTTGATGCTCCAGACGATCTTTTTGTCCCTGGTGATCTCGAAGAAAGCGTACGAACCGTGGTAGAGGCTTACAAGAGTGTTACCGTTTTCCAGGCGCTTTGCGGTGGCGACGTATCCCATGATCAGGCCTTTGATGTCCTTTTCTTCCAGGGACCAGACGATTTTGTTGTCCTTGTCGATCTCGATGGCGTTCTTACCGTACCCGCCGCCGATCAGCAGGTTCCCGTTCTTCAGGACCTGGATCGACGAGACGCCTTTGGGCTTGATAAAATCGGTCTTGATGGTGCGGATCACTTTGGAATCGGCGTCGAATTCGCGGACGGCGCCTTCCAGCAGGAAAGCAATCAGGTACGTGCCCCCGGCGGTCTTGACGCTGTCGCGCAGTTCCATGTGAGAGTTGCCGGCGTGCCTGGAGACCTCGGCGAATTTGATTTCCTTTGCAATCTTTCCGGCCTTGTCAACTTCGATAACCTTGCTGCGCCCGGAGACGCTTATCAGGACGTTCCCGTTTTTCAGCGGGGCGCAGCTGTGTATCTCGCATTTCTCTTTGGACTTGTACTCCCAGAGGATTTTGTTCTTGTCCTTGACGCTGACTATCTGCGCGCCGCGTTTGGTGTTGAACAGTACGCGATCGCCCTCGAGCATGAAGACGTCCTGGGCGTTGGGAGCCTTGCATTCCCATTCGATCTTTCCGTCTTTGTCGGCGATGAATACTTTTCCGCGATAGCTGCACGCCAGGAAGCGATGCCTGACCTCGCCTGTAATTACGAGCTTCGGCGCGGCGCGTTTCTTCCTTTGCGCCGGAGCCGTCGGCAGAAACGGGGCGCACACACACGCGATGATAATACCCGTCACGATCCATTTTTTCATTTTTACCTGTCCTTTTGATGCCACGCCCTCCCGACGGTTATTTCGTAAGGGCACGGACCCGTTATTCTCCCAATGGCGCTCGCGGTTGCAAGATATTTGTCTATGACTTTGCAGCTTTCATGAACGGGGAAACGGGCTGCTTGCCCCGAGGCGACGGCTGGTTGACTTTGTTCGCGACGCGGCGTTATTGTAAAAAATTGCGCTTTGACAGGTTTTGACAGGCAGACAGCTTCAAGTGACAATGAAACCCTGCGCCGGCGACCGTGCCTGTGAATAAGTTTTTTCAGACTATGGAGAGCAGAGAAATGTTGAATAAACGAATGCACGCTTCAATCATTCCCGGCGTCATATCAATAATACTGGTGTTCATCTCCGCGCCGGCGCAGAGCGTGGAGGAATCCAAGGCTATAGACAGCGACACCGTCAAGGAGTGGTCGGCGCCGTATCGGGGCTGGCATTACCACGCGGATCACGTGATTCCCGCGAAACCCGATATCAAGGGTTTTGAAAAGGTCAAGGCCACCGACGTTCCCACCGTCTTCCAAATACCAGGCAGCAGGAAATGGTATATGACTTTCATTGGTTTCGATGGTAAGGGATATCAATCGTTTGTCGCCGAAAGCGATGATCTCGTGCGTTGGACCAACATGCGCCTTGCGATGGGCTACGGGCCGAAAGGTTCTTTCGATTACGGCGGGGTGGTGCTGGGCGCCTTCCTGTACGCCGATTACGATATCAAGGCGCCGCGGACACTGAAAAAGCATAAAGGCAGGTACTTCTCGCTTTACGGCGCCTATCCCCGCCAGGGCGGATACGAACTCCGCCCCGGTTATGAAGGAGTCGCCTCGAGCGAAAATGGCCTGACCTGGAAAAGGGCCAAAGACAAACCTGTCCTTTCAGTGCATCAACCGGACTGTGGCGTATGGGAAAAGGACTGCATCTACCAGCCCTGGCTTCTTGAATGCAAGGGGAAGTACTACAATTACTACAATGCAGCCAGGGGAGCTATCGAACAGATGGGATTGGCCCTCTCCGACGACATCCTCGAGTGGAAACGCTACAAGCACAACCCCGTGATACCCAATGGCCCCAAGGGCAGTTACAATCAAAAGTTCTCTTCTGACGGAAAGGTCTTCCGGGACAGGAACCACTGGGTCATGTTCTTCTTCGGCGTCGGCCGCGGCGGCGCTCACGTCATGACCGCTTTTTCCCGTGATCTGCACCATTGGACCGTTGACCCCGAACCGCTATACAAAAACGGGGGCAACCCGTCGGGCCTGGACAGGAAGTATGCCCACAAGATCTCTCTCGTCTGGAACCCCGCAAACAAAACTTATTACATGTTCTACAATGCAGTTGGCAACAAGGGCAGAGGGATCGGCCTGATAACAAGCAAACCGATTACTAAACCGCAACGTGACAAACCGGATGCGGGCGACCGCAAATAGCGGGGCCTGATCCTGTAAAACCAGGAGTGTTTTAAGATGAGTATCCGTGCGCGGCGAAACCATCTCGTTTTGCCTCTTATTGCTGTCGTGTTCTGTTCCGGTTTCCAAGCCGCGGGGGCGGGGTATGTTGTTTCATCTCCCGACGGTAAGGTCAGTGTCAAACTCGTCTGCACGGAATCGCGTCTGAGCTATTCGTTCACATGGAACGATCGCGTTGTTATCAGGGACTGCACGCAGTCGTTGTTGCCCAACGCCTCATACAAGGTGCTGGGCGCCGAAACCCAATCCGTCACTAAATCATGGAAGACAGTGTGGGGCCAGTTCAGTTTGGTGCGCGACCGCTGCAGCCGATTCACGTTGAAACTCAATGTTTCGGGAATCCGGGCGGACCTGATCGCCCGGGTCTACAACGACGGTGTTGGCTTTCGCTTTACAGCGCCAAAGCAGAGCGTCAATGCCCGAAATATCACCTTCGCCAGCGAATACAAAACCGCCGCTGATTTCAAGGGTTGGTTCCCGAATGGAGAACGTGAACCGACAGGCCCTGTGCCTCTTGGTAAAATCACGGGAAAAAAGTCCTTCCGCTTACCGGCGGTAGTAGATGCCGGAGACCGTGTCTTTCTGGGCCTGCTGGAATCGGACTTGTATACGGCCGGTAAATTCGCACTGGCGAAACTGTCGATACAGTCCGGAATAACGCGGATGGAATCCAACTCGAAGTTTACCGGGGAGGAGTTGATAACGCCATGGCGCGTCATACTGGTTTCAGATCAGCCGGGGCGGCTTGCGGTCTCAACCACTCCGATCAACCTCGCCGCCGAGTGCAAACTCAGTGATACCACGTGGATCGAGACCGGGACGTGCCTCTGGGACTGGAGGGTCCACGGGTACAAGTCCGGGGATTTCACCTACGGTATCAATAGCGCCAGCTACAAGCGGTTTATCGATTTCGCCGCGCGAAACAACATCCCTTATTTCCTCATTGACGACACCTGGTTCAAGAAGGTGAAAGACGGTGAATTAATCATCAGGCCGGAAGTGGACCTTAAAGGCGTCATGAAATACGCTCAAGCCAAAGGCGTCAAAATCATCCTGTACTACGACAGGAAGAAAGGAGCGTCACTGGGCGACGAAGCGCTCTTTAAGCTCTATTCGAAGTTGGGCGCCGCGGGGATCAAGTACGGATTCATGGGAAACAACGCGGGTTTTACGCGTATGGCGGTTGAACGGTCCGCAAAAAACCGCCTTCTGATAGACTTCCACGACGGGCCCTGCCCGATGACCGGTATTCACCGGACCCTTCCGAACTTCGTCACCCGCGAATACTGTCATGCCCAGCAGGACGCCAGGCGCGCTTTCACGCCGAAGGCGTTCCTGAAAACCGCGATGATCAACGCTCTGTCCGGGCCTCTCGACCAGAACAACGGCGCGTACGGCCTGAACGGAATCAACAGGGGACAGCGCCGAAAAGGGCCCCTAAAAAAGAACTCCTATAACTCGACCGTCGTATCCGAGACAGCCCGGACGCTGGTGATCTTCAGCGGTTTGATCGTCCTGCCCGACGCACCTGAGGAATACGAAAAGAAAGCGGACCTGTTCGAGTTTATACGACAGATGCCGGGCACCTGGGACGAGTCGCGAGTGATCAACAGCAGGATCGGAGAACACATCACCACCGCAAGGTGCAGTAATGACCAGTGGTTTGTCGGAAGCGTAATCAACGAAGAAGGCGGGAGTCTTAAGATACCCCTTGATTTCCTGAAAGTGGACACGAAATACGACATCACGTTCTACGAAGACACACTCGAATCGCACTACATAAACAATCGCGAGAGCTACCGGGTGCGAAAGGGCAAGGCGACAAGCGCCGATACGATCGAAGCGCGAATGGCGCCCGGCGGCGGACACTGCATGTGGATCAGGCCCGCGAATAAGTAAATGGAGAACTACTTTCCAATCTACGCGCGAATCGACAAAAAGCGTCATTCAGAAACGCTATAAAGGTAAATGGCATGACTGAGCATTATCTCGGTGTTAATCGACGTACATTCCTGAAGGTGCTGGGCCTGGGGGCTTTGGCTGCGGCGTGTCCGAATGGCGCCTTGGCGGCCGGATCGTCCAAAGGCAAGCCTAATGTCGTGTTCATCCTCGCCGACGACATGGGCTACGGTGACGTTAAATCCTTCGGCCGCGACCGCTGCCAAATCGCCACGCCGCATCTCGACCGCCTTGCCGCCGATGGCATGATATTCACCGACGCGCACGCAAACGCCTCGGTCTGCGTTCCGAGCCGAATGGCGGTGATGACCGGGCGGTATCCCTGGCGTTTCGGGCCTCCGGTTCGCGGCGGTCCGTGGGGGTTCCTGGGCACTCGCCTCAAACCGGGGTGCTTTACGCTTGCGAGCATGCTCAAGCAGGCGGGATATTGCACGGGCTACGTGGGAAAGTGGCACCTCGGGACGCTCATGCAGACCAAAGACGGAAAGGTCCAGGGCCTCGATAACGTCGACTACACCAAGCCGCTGAAGATCGGTCCGCCGCAATACGGATTCGACGACAGCTTCATCCTGCCCGGATCGCTGGACATGTACCCCTACGCCTTCGTGCGGAACAACCGCTGGCTGGGCCCCGTCACCGCTCGCAAGGGGTGGAGCGCGTTCAATCGGATCGGACCGGCCGCTGACGACTTCGAGGATACGAAAGTGCTCGATGCCTTCGCCACGCAGGCCGAGCGATTCATAAAAGCAAACGCGCCGTCCGCCAGGGCGGGTAAACCGTTCTTCCTCTACCTGGCGCTGACCGCGCCGCACACTCCGCTGAGTCCCAGCGCCGCGTTCGACCGTAAAAGCCGCCTCGGCCCGTACGGCGACTTCGTGATGGAAACCGATCACTGCGTCGGTCGCGTAACCGCGGCGCTGAAAGCGGCAGGGCTGGACAAGAACACGCTCGTGATCGCCACATCCGACCACGGGCCGGCGCCATACGCCGGACGCAAGCGCTTGGCTACCTTCAACCAGTTAAAGGAACTCGAAAAAGACGGGCACTATAGCAGCGGACCGTACCGAGGATACAAGTTCAGCATCTACGAAGGCGCGTTCCGCGTACCGTACATCGTTCGTTGGTCCGGCGTGGTCAGGCCCGGCGGGCGGTGCGACCGCCTGGTGGCGCTCCAGGACCTGTCAGCCACCCTGGCCCAGATCGTCGGATTCGACCTGAAACCCGACCAGGCGCCCGACTCGATCAGCCTGCTTTCCCTCTTGAAGGACCCCGCCGCCAAACCGCCGCGAACGTCCATGATCATGCAATCGACGCGGGCGACCGCGATCAGATCGGGCAAGTGGAAACTCGCGCTGTGTCCCGGAAGCGGGTGCGCGGGCAGGTGGGGCAACACGCCCAAACTCCAGGACGCCTGGAAGAAAGCGATCGCAGCCTATGGGCGCAAGGTCAAGGATCACAAGGAGTTGCTTCAGGCTCCCTTCGTTCAGCTCTTCGACCTGGCGCAAGACCCCGGCGAGACGGTTAACCTCGCGGCCAGTAATCCCGACAAAGTCGCCGAACTGGCGGAACTGCTGACCAGGCAGATCGAAAAAGGTCGCAGCACGCCGGGGCCTCGCATCAGGAACGACCGCGGCAACATAAAACTACTCCCCGCGGCGCCAAGGTTCATATGGGCCAAACCGCCACCGGGAAAGAATAAATAGCCTTCCGGAGTTGCCCCGATTCAGGACACCGAACATGGCGTTCCAGCGGGTGCGGAAAGACCACGCTGCCTGGCTAAAACGTTCTGCTTGACATGAGGATGCGTGAAGAATGATTCGTTTGGGTGAACCAGGGTTGTGTATTTGGGCTCTCGCGGTGATTGTACAGTTCAACATTGCCTGCCATGCTGGAGAGCATGACGGCGGAAGGCAACGGATCCTTCACGTCCGTGATTTTGGAGCGGCCGGTGATGGCGAGACAGACGATCGAACTGCAATTCAGAAGGCTATCGATGCGGCTGCCAAAGCGGGCAAAGGGGCGATTGTGCGGTTCGAAGCGGGCAAGATCTATCGTCTGGGCCGACATGAACGCGCATTCGGTATGCTCGTTATTTCCGGCGTGGAAGGTTTGAGGCTTGATGGTAATGGTGCGACCTTATTGAGTCATCCGTCCAATCGCATCCTGGCGATACACTCTTCAAAGAAGATCGCTGTAGTGAACTTTGTCCTGGACTACTCGCCCTTACCGTTCACTCAGGGGCGGATGCACGTAGTGTCTCCGAAAGACGGGTATGTGAAGTTCAAGGTGGACCGGGGGTATGCGAATCCTGTACTCGGCGGCGGGAAGATATACCGGGATTTCAAGACCTCCGACTGCGTGTTTATTCGGAGCGATCGCAGCTTCACCCACTCGTGGTTACGCCTGTCAGAAATCACCGAGCCTGAACCCGGGGTTTTTCGCTGTCGATTCCACGGCGGACTGGAATATGTCGCCCGCCAGTTGAAACGAACATCAGAGAACGATTTCATTGCCGTCAAGATGATATTCCCGCAAGGGAAGATCCTTTTGGCGCCGGACGGTCGTCACATCGCCACGGGCGCCGCGAACATCAATATTGGATTCTGTCGCGACGTGCTGCTCAAGAAGATCACTTCTTACGCGGCGCCCGTCATGACCTTTAATGCACACGGGTCAGAGGCTGTCACCGTAGAAGATTGCGCGGTGATTCGAAAACCGGGAACTGGCAGGCTGATTGCGGGGCAAAGCGACGGTTGCCATCTCAAGTGCCTGACCGTGATGCCCAGGATCCTGAACTGCCGGTTTGAAGCGCTTATGGATGACTCGATCGCTGTCAGAGTGTCCGGAGAGATCGTTAAACGTAGAGAAGGCAAGCGCGTTTTGCTTCAGCATGGAGATATCGTGTATAACGACTGTGTCATCAAGGTCGGAGACGAACTTGAACTTTACGACACGAGCGAAAAAAAGCACCTCGGATTCGCCAAAGTGTCGGCAAGCGAGCGAGTGGGATATCGCAAGGTATGGGTGACGCTCGATAAAAGAGTTGTCGCCCTGGAACCGGGAGATCGAGTATACGTCAAGCCCGTCACGCCAGTTGAAATCAGGGGGTGCAAGTTCGCCAGCCAGTTGAAGACGGCTATTTCAAAGCTTCCTCCCGGAATAGTGGTAAACTGTGTTTTCGATGACACCAGCTACGGCGTTCACGCCTTCACTTCCGCAAGGTGGCCTTGCAGCACCATGCCGCGAGAAATAACTGTTCGAAACTGCACGTTCCTCAACAACACGGTGGCGGCGTTGGCGTGGTCGGCTCCGTCTGTCAACGCCTCAGCTCCTTCCAGGTTCAGCCTTAAGGTCGATAACTGTCGTTTCACACTGGGCGGGATGAGGGGTTACCTGCTGTCGGCCGGTAACGCTCGAAGCAGGATATCTTTCAAAGATTGCACGGTCCATATCAGGGACGGACGTTCAGTCAAACAAGTGGTTAATACTCGAAACTGCAACGAGGTTGATGTCCGCGGGCTTTCAATGGAATAACCCGCCGGTGCGTTTACTTTGGCTTCCCGGCCGGTTTTGTTTCGGCTTTGTTTCGGATGGCTTGCATGATTTTGCGGCTTCGGTCGCGGTAGATTTTTGCCTGGTCGTATCTGT
>Ga0180434_10005921_pt1 | contig 14206 bp, 12 predicted proteins | sample SS_ome_7_FD_132453 | JGI IMG/M metagenome (GOLD analysis project Ga0180434, IMG submission 132453) | Hypersaline lake sediment archaeal communities from the Salton Sea, California, USA - SS_1_D_2 metaG | ecosystem: Environmental > Aquatic > Non-marine Saline and Alkaline > Hypersaline >... | reverse complement strand
TCTGTGTTCTCACAAAACTAATAATATTAATCTCTCCTTTCATTATACGAATTAAAATTCCCGCGCATTGACTCAACTAATATGTTATTCAGATGATGTCGTTGCCGCAACAAAATGTTACCAAAAAAAGGAGAGCAACGATGTCAACGAAAATCAGCATAAGCGCCAAAAAAGAGCTGCTCAAAGCTCTGCGCGAACGCTATCGGGTTTCATCAAAAAGGGAAAAATCGAAGATTTTGGATGAGTTCAAGGCATTGACGGGCCCCCATCGAAAGCATGCCATTCGCTTGCTCAATAGAGAACCATCAGATAGACAAGCCAAGCCTGATTATGGCCGTCGCATCTACGATGAGGCTGTTAGAGAAGCTCTAGTGGTCATATGGGAAGCTGGGGACCGGATCTGCGGAAAAAGACTAAAAGCTATTTTGTCTACACTGGTTGATGCTATGGAGCGTCACGGCCATCTGAAGCTGGATCCGGAAGTGCGCAGACGTCTCCTAGCAGCCACCAGTGCCTCAACACTGGATAGGCTCCTTCAGGCGATACGAAAACAAGCCAAAGCCGGCAAAAGAAAACGGCGAAGGCCTAAAAAGCTAAGCGGGAGTGTTAGAGTCAGAACCTTCTCCGATTGGAATGACCCGCCTCCAGGATATCTGGAGATCGATTTTGTTGAACATAACGGCGGCTCAACGGCTGGAGCTTATATCTACAGCCTGGTTACTGTCGATGTCTGTTCAGGATGGATAGAAAGTGTGCCTCTTCTTGCCAGAAGCCAAGAACTGGTAGTGGAGGCACTAGATGTGATCAACCGGCAGCTTCCCATCCCCGTCTTGGGAATCGATTCGGATAATGATAGCGCATTCATTAACGATACTTTGTTAGATTATTGCCAGGGAAAAAACATTGAATTCACCAGATCTCGGGCTTACAGGAAGAACGATCAAGCCTGGATTGAGCAGAAGAACGGATCCGTGATCTGTCGTTTCGTTGGCCATGACCGTTACGCGGGTATTGTCTCCGGCCAAGCTCTGGCAAGCCTTTATCAGGCCTCCCGGCTTTATGTGAATCATTTCCAGCCGTCCTTCAAGCTAAAGGAGAAGGAAAAGCAGGCCGGAAACATGAAGAAATATTATGAAAAGTCCATAACACCTTGTGAACGCCTCTTAGGCCATCCGGCTGTACCCGGCGATGTGAAAGAGAATCTGGAGTTGCAGGCCAAGTGCATCGATCTCCTTGATCTGATTCGTCAGAAAAGGCTAATGCTGTGGGTCTCGACAGAATACAGATTCTTGGGTAACATTCTCGGTTGAGGCAATGAGGAGAGAAAAAGTAGTTGACGTTAGTCACTACCCCCCATCAATATGCCTGATGAAATTCCTACATCAGAAGATTGGGCAAAAACAGTGCTATTTTAGGAAAAGCTATTAAAATAGCTATTGCAACTATCATAGCTATCCAAAAAGGCATTATCCCTCTAAATATTGTTCCCAAGGGAACATCCTTAGCTACACCACTAATAGCAAACACATTCATGCCTATGGGGGGAGTAATCACTCCTATCTGCGCAATCATGATCATTATGACCCCGAACCATATAGGATCATAACCCAATATCATTACTGTAGGAAAAATAACAGGCAGGGTGAGAATTATCACTGGAAGCACATTCATAACACAACCAAGTATTATGTAGAGAACCAAAATGCATATCAATATAACTAGGCGAGGTAAATCTAAACCAGCTATAAATTCTGCCAACATTGTTGGCAGTCGGGTGACTGAAAAGAATCTGGTGAAGGCAATAGCTCCGATAAACATCAAAAATATCATACCGGTTATTCCTAACGATTCTTTTAGAGCTTTATAGAGGTTTGTCCAACGGAATTTCTTTGTTGTTAAGACGATAACGAGAACTCCGAAAGAGCCAAGTGCCCCAGCTTCAGTAGGAGTGAAGACACCCTTGTAAATACCCCCCATAACAAACAAAAATAAAACTGCTGCTGCCCACGTGTTTTTGAGGGACTTGACTTTCTTAATCAAGGATACGGAAGGTCCCGCAGGGCCAAGCGCAGGATTGCGGCTGCAGAGGATAGAGATAGTAATTATGAACAAAAAAGTCAACAGGATACCAGGCATAATACCGGCAATAAAAAGTTTGCCTATGGATTGGTCGGTAATAAGCCCATAGATAATAAAGGCAGTACTTGGCGGGATTAAAATTCCTACGCTTCCTCCAGCAGCAACACATCCGGTAGCCAGTGCATTATCGTAATTGTATTTCTTCATCTCGGGTAGAGCTACTGAGCCCATGGTAACCGCGGTAGCCATGCTATCGCCACATATTGCTGCAAAACCAGCACATGCCCCAACTGTAGCCATAGCCAGCCCTCCTCGCCGATGCCCCAGCCATTTATATGAAGTTTCATAGAGGGAACGGGCTATCCCGCTCATTGAGGCAAAAAGACCCATAAAGATAAAGAGAGGCATTACGCTATAAACATAGGTCGTTCCAATGTTATAGGACGTCATTGCGATCAGTTTATATCCTGCGGTTGTATCAATCATATAGCTCATACCTAGAAAGGCTACAACAAACAGAACAAAACCAATGTGCATTCGCAAAAACAGAAGTATAAACATAATGGCGATGCAGATAACGCCAAAGGTAGGTCCATCTATGGTGAATGGTAACCATTTAAGCCATGCAGGCATTCCAACTAAGAGCAGAAATAATACTGCCCCAGGTAATAGCCATAACCACAGCAGTCCACCTCTTTTCAATACGGCAGCCAGAGATTCAAGGAAGTCAGCCAAAAGCACCACGCCAAAAATAGCCAAGGCCAAAGCTACTAAAAGCTGAAAGGGAAAGATGGGAATATGCCATATATCAGACCTTAACTTATCGAGCTGTAGAACACGTGCCTGAACTATGGCCTGCCAACTTAACACAATGCACATTCCCAGACTGAGAAGGCTGGTGAAAGAGTCGATAATATTCTGGGCTGCTTGCGGAAATTTATCGACAAGTAAATCTATTTTAATATGCCTTTTTAGAATGCCAAAATAAGCCATTCCGAAGAAGACTGTTATGGAGAACATAAATTGTGTAAGCTCATATGTAGCTGGAAGGGGTTTAGAGAAAAGGTATCGTCCTGTAACATCTATTGTAGTCATTATTACAAGTACAAAAAGGACAGCGCTGCCTATATGACTCAGTATTTTACTCGGGAGTATGACTGTTTTCTTTATAAATTGATGCGCTTCATCCAGCCACATAATATCACCTTTCCTTGTTATATAGAATTTCGCCTTTCTAAAATAATCCTAGGACGATATGAAATGCTTGATCGAATCAATACCGTACGATTATCAACTTACCACAATCTGCTGTTGTTAAAAACAAACTATACGTCTTTATATTTCTCCACAAGTTCGAGCACCCTATTAAGAATTTTAGTCCCTGGCAATCCTTCAGCATCCCTATCAGCAGCCCATTTATCCCATAGGGGCTTAGCCAACGCTCTGGCCTTTGCAATATCTTCTATTGAAGGTTGAATATAGGTGTCGTCTTTACAAGGTCCATTGATTACCCTCGACCTCGACCAGGCAAGAGCATCTCGCATGGCATCCCAACCACCCAAACCAAATACTGTTTCTACTACCTTTTGATCTTGTGGCAGTAATTTGTTAAATGTTTCTTTATTCATTATGTAGTAACAGGGTACTGGCAGTGCTGCTATAAGGAAGTGATTTGATGTAAGTTCATAAAGGTGCATAGCCTCATAAGCACCCCAGGCCATAAACGCAGCATCTGCCATTCCTCTCTCCAGACTTAAGTAGAAATCGCTAACGTCTATGTTTATGGGAGTAGCTCCGAGGGCTTTCATCGCTTCTATTTTCGCATCTGCAGGCTGTGTTAATATTTTCATTCCTTTGAGATCGTCCAGGTTGTTGATTGGCTTTTTCGAGTGAATATCGGCAGCCATATGTACCTGAAGCCATAAAAGCTTCCAATCTTTATATTCGGCTCTTATCTCCGGGAATTCCTCGTATAGGTCACGCAACACTGGCCCGCCTATCGCTACGACCGGATTAGGAATTAAAAAAGGAAGCTCCACTACACCGGTTAGGGGAAATTTCCCTGGAGTGTAACCTTGAGCTGCCCAGGTGAAATCAGCAATGCCTGCTCTTACTGCATCAGACGCCCCTACAGGAGAGCATAGCTGGTTTTGAAAATAGACATGGTAATTCACTCGGTCATCAGTCATCTCCTTTATTCTATCAAAAAGAGGCTTGAAACAATGTTCCCAGTAACCAGCTGCAGGCGGTGTTATAATATTTACTTTCAAGGTTATAGGTTTATAGTCAGATGGCACTTCTGCCGTTGAGGTTACTTCCTTAACTGCAGAAACTTCTTCTTTTTTCTTTGAACATGAAGTTGTCATCATGGCTAGTGATATTACTATCACCAAAAAGGTCAAACAAATAACACCACTTCTCGTTAATAATTTTTTGGCTTTCATTTTCAACCTCCTTAATAATAAACTTTCTTTCTTGCTTCCGACTCACATTTATCTTAACTTTTTTAAAAATTCCTCTATAACATTCAATCTTTTTCTCTTGATCACTAAATCAAACATTTTGTCTTTTACCTCAGCGGGAAGCAACTCAATACTCTTGGTGGTTGCAGAGTCGTATTTGGCCGTTGAATATAGTTTCAATAATTGGTTCTTCTCCTCGGCTGTGCAATATAGCCGAAGAACTTTCATCCCAGCTAACACATCTTCAGTTATATCAGCCAGGCCGACTTTACTCAGTTTTTTATACCGTTCTTCATTAATCCATATATTGATGGGGTACTTTTCAGCCATTCTTATTTTTTTCTTTTAAAAATTTTTTTGCGCTTACAATCTCGTCAATTCAAAGATTGGCTGCCTCTTATTGAGATATTCCTCAGTACAGAAAGGTGAACTAAAACCATATTTCTCAGCAGATTCCATCACCTGGTCAAAAACTTCAGGCCGGAAAATGAGTCTGGTTGGCTTGACTTTATCTTGGACTATGCTTCTTATCATAGTACCACTAAAGGCTTGTCTATCATTTCTATGGCAACACAATCCAGAGTAAGTCACTTCTCCACAGATAGGACAATACCACCATTCGAGGACGCGGACAGGCTTGATATTCAAGCTTCCCTGCGGAATCTGGTCAAATATCCTGTGGGCATCGTACGAGTCATAATAACTGCCCACCCCGGCGTGGTCTCTGCCGAACATATGATGTGTACAGCCCAAGTTTTCTCTTATTATAGCATGCAGAATTGCCTCTTTAGGGCCAGCATATCGCATGTCCCACATGACAAACGACACCATATGTATATCATCTCTGAAATAACCTGCATCTTGCAGTTTCTGCTGGCCCAAAAGAATGGCCTCGTCAATGTAGTCACCTACTCGTTTTGGTCCTATGATGCAACTTACCAGAATGCCGGTTCCCAGCTTTTCCACAGGCATTTCACCATTTGTAGAAAACCAGGCCCCTTTCATAAGCCACTCATGGCCACTATGAGGAACATTCCTTGTTTGATGAGCAACGGTTCTTTTCCAGCCTTTCTCTTTGATTTTTTTACGCATTTGCTTTGGTGTGATCCAAAACTTATCGAAAGGCGGCTGGAACTCCGGATGATTTACAAGCGTAATTTTCCCGGCAATGAATGTGTCCTCAAAACCGCTAAACATTTTGACACCGGGATGCTCTGCATCAAATGTGCCAAATACAGCTTGCCCCATTCTCACTTTGTCATAATTAAATATCTCCTCAACTTCCAAAGTAGCCAAAGCTCTGTCACGATAGATGAGAAGAATAACATTCCCTTCCTTAATTTCTTTTTCTCCGACTGCTTCTTTTGAGATATCGAAAACAATCGGAATGGGCCATAATGTTCCATCTACCAGTGTCATCTTTTCACATACCGAATCCACATCAGCTTTTTGCATAAAACCCTCTAATGGAGTAAAAAAGCCATAAGCGATATCTATACACTCCCTGGCAATTCGCCCAGTAACATCGACACTTTTTAATCCTTTAATGAGCTCCTTGGCCTGTACTGGTGAAGTGACCACCCTTTCCATAATTTCTTTGCTGCCATGTCCTGTGTATTCCATCAGCGTCTTTTATTATTGCATTTTGGCACAAGCATACAACTATTCTCGAAAGGCACTTGAGCTATAGAGCTTATTCCATGAAGCAAATTTCTCTAGGGAAAGTTCTTTCCCCTCCAAGCCTTCATAGTCAGGCCCATAGCGATAGGCTCTAAACACCCAGTTGACTGTTCCAAATTCAATTTCTCCAAAAAATGGATTGATGTATTCCCAGACTATTTCACCTTTCTTTGTTATCTCAAAAATTCGCGCCTCCATAGATGAGCAGATTAGGGTGTTGCCGTTGGGCAATCGCTGGGCGCCGGAACAAGCTGCACTGTAGAAATCGGTTATAGGATCGCCCCTATATTCCCATTCTATCTTCTTGGTTTTCGGGTTGAGTTCGATCACCATTGAGGAAGTTAACTCAACAGCAGCCCGGTGAAACCCATTATCGAATATTAAAATATTTCCATTAGGCAATCGCTGGGCATCATGGCCATGCGCCAGTTCACCTAAACCACGGCCCCATTGCCACTTGATATCACCCGTTTTTTTATCAATAATACAAACGGAATTTGTCTGACGGAAACAAGTAAGAATATCACCATCAGAAAGAACCACACAGGTATTACCATGTGTCCATTCTTTGCGAGTGCATAAAGGGCAAATACTATCCTCCACGGGATCTAAATGCTCGTATGATAACCACTCCCAAACTACTTTGCCATCCGGGGTGACTTCACAAATACTATCACACCACATTATTCCATTGTCCTCAGTTTCCGGAACCCCACCTTTTACTTCAGCCGCGATTTTCTGAGGTACTTTTATATACTTAATAATCATGGTGTTACCATTTTCCATGCGGCAAAAGTCATGGTGCATGAAATGATCCTCATACTCCCATATAAGATTGTCATCCCAATCCACCTCACGGAGCAATCCTCCGAAACCTGAAAGTTTGGGGGCACCTGCTTTTTCCCTTTTATCAGGGTCAGACCTGCAAGCATAAATCAAGTGACCATTCGGCAAAAGCTTTCCATAGCACCCTGGATTGTTAGGTAGCGGCCAATGATGAACGATCCGACCTTGCATATCAATCAGCCAGGCATCTTTACATCCCAGTGGGGCAAACAATGTGTATCCATTATAAGTTTTTGATGGATTATGAAATGTTACACCATATTGATTTCTCTTCATTGCGTAATTATCCTCATTTAAAAGTAGTTTTGCCTAATGAAAAACGGAAAGCCGCTTTTGAGAATTCTTCAACTGTCGCTCACATATACCCTAACTTTCGTAACCTTTCCATAGCATCTTCCTTATCCTGTCTTCTGCCGCTTCTTTCAGGTATGTGCTCAAGGTCTTGTTCCCAGGCAGGCACTCCAATTTCTGTTGGATTACTGGTAGATCTTGCTCCCAAGGAAATGTAACCTATTTCATAAAGTGAGCAGTAAGGAATGTTGTAAAGTTTGGTGGTATCCCATATGTCTCTTGCTGTGAAGTGCAAAATCGGAGCTATTCGGGTATGCGCAGGCATTAACTCTCCTCCTTCTTTTTCTGTAAAGTACTCATCGTTCTTCCTTGCGGGCTGTTCATCCCATCGCAAAGCTATGAACATACCTTTTGTGTTATGTTTTTCAACGAACTGATTAAATACAACTGTCTTCATCAAATGATTCCCTGCTTCGGATTCTGCTTCAAACTTAAATGTATCATCTTTAAATTCGATACGTTTAAGTTCAGCCTGATTTCGCTCGTTCAGATCCTTCACTTGAACAATATTGCCTAAATGGCTTTGACAACATTTTAGCACATCGAAATTACAGCACCATTCAAGGTCTATGTGCCATTTCTTTGAAATTTTTATCAGAAAATCTGTGATTTCTGGAAATGCATCACCTTCGTCGATTGTCATTATCCTCGGCAGGTCGATATTATGTTCCAAACATACTTGGCGAACCATCCAGAGGTTTAAGGTGCTGTCTTTGCCACCTGTCCATGTTACAGCCAACTCGGAAGGTTTGAATTTTTCAAAGGCCTCCCTTATAATTTTTTTTGACTTCTCGGTTAATTCTTTACATCTTTTTTCTTTGCTTTCGATGTCCATTTTAATATTTCTCCTTATATTACATATAGTTTTAACCTATTTTTTTGCATAAAAGCCATTACAAAAAAAGCACAATTTCCTCCTCATCATTCTACAGTCTTAGTTAATCTGGGAATCTTTTTTCCTCTGGCCTTACTATTAGCTTTTTTGCTCAAAAAGACTTTTTCTTAAAAGTCTAATTTGAAAGCGGTTGGACCATATAGTCTGTTCCATTCATCATGTTTTTTTGGATCGAGTTTCCTTCCTTTCAAGCGGGGATCATCTGCCCCATAGCGGTAAGCTTTAAACACCCAATTAACGTTTCCCCAGTTGGGCAAAGGATTAAAAAATGGACAAATGTACTGCCAGATTATTTCACCTTTAGTTGTTATCTCAAATAGTCTTCCATTCATAGTTTCGCAAATCAAAGTGTTGCCATTGGGCAGTCTTTGAGCTCCGCTACATGCTGGGCTATAAAAATCGTTCTTAGGCAAAGCTTCATATTGCCACTCAATTTGTTTGCTTTCCGGATTGAGTTCAATTACCCTCGAAAAAGATACTTCTTCAATAGGACGGTTTATTCCATTGTCGAATATCAGGAGATTTCCGTTGGGTAGAAAATGAGGATCATGTTGATGCGCCAATTCTTCTGGCCCCCGACCCCATCGCCACTTGATATCGCCTGTTTTCTTATCAATAATACAAATCATGTCTATATTACGAAAACTGGTAAGGATATCTCCGTTGTCGAGAACAACACATGTGTTAGCATGGGTCCATTCTTTACGCCAATCCAAAGGACAAATAGTGTCTTTTTCAGGATCCAAATGTTCATATGATTTCCAGCTCCAAATCACTTTGCCTTCTGGAGTGACTTCATCAAATTGAGCGGTCCACATCTTTCCATCATCTTCGGTTCCGGGGATACCGCCTTTAACCTTACCCATAAGTTCAGGAGGTACTTGCACATACTTGAGAACCATAGTGTTTCCATTTTTCATCCTACAAAAGTCGTGGTGCATAAAATGATCCTCATATTCCCATATCAATTTGTTATCCCAATCTACCTCCCGAATTAGTCCTCCGAAACCTGAAAGCATGGGCGCACCCGCTTTTCTTCTCTCTTCAGGGTTAGTTTTTAAGGTACAAAGCAAGTTTCCATTTGGCAAGAGTTTTGCATAAGTCCCTAGCATACTAGGCATCGGCCAGTGATGGACGATTCGGCCCTGCATATCTATTAACCAAACGTCTTTTCCCGATAGCGGAGCGAGCAAGGTAAACCCATTATATGTCTTTGTAGGGTTCCAAGAGGTTACACCGAGCTGTTTTGTAAGCACACCGCTTCCATCGGCATAGGCTGTTGCCGGCTGAAAGATACTGCCAACGACCAAACAGCCCAAAACCACGATTATCAGTGATAGCTTTTTCAATTTTTTCACTGTTTTACTTTTTCCTCCTTTTTTATTATTTTTGGTACTCTCTCCCCCGGATCTCTAAAAAGGGAGCTAGTACTTTTCTGTAAGTTTCCATTTTATTAATTTTCTTTACTAGGCTGATAAACTCTAAAGGCTTTATTTGCTTTCATTTCTTTTGTTGGCCTCACACTCCAGCTTCTGCTTTTCTTATATAATCCTTCTTCAATTCCATTCAGCTAAAAACGCCAAGCTTATTGTCCTTGCTGTTTTCTAAAACTTTACTTGTAGCAATTTTTAATTTAAAAGACAGTACCTTCTACTTGAGTATTTCCATCTTCACCATAAACAAACCCGATCAAATTACCCCCTATTGCTCACTTCCATCGATAAAAAATAGGACAATTAAAAAAATGAAAGATAAAATTACAAAACGAAGCTAATTTTTTGCATTTGAGAATTTCTCTGTATGTAATCATAATTATCTTTTTACTAGTCTTTTTCTGCTTCAATATTTCATAGATTACATAATATTTTTTATTTTCTCTCTTTGTCAAGCTTTTTCTTTATCCTTGTTCCTAAGCATAGCAGATACAATTCTACTAAGCTTCCATGCTTTTTTTTATTCATGAGATATAAACATGCTTCGAGAACACCGCCCGCAACGGCATTCGCTTTCTCTGAGATCTCATAGGCACGGTTTACATCGCCATTCGGATCAATATCACCAATTTTAAATCTTTGGTGATGTGAACTCCATCATGAATTATACACGGATCACACCATTAGCTTCAGATGAATCTTGCTGTAGCATAAGAAAGGAAAGACACCTTAAAAAAGATCTAAATTTGGTCTTGACATTCAAACCATTTCCCCGCCAGGCGGTGGACATCCTTCCTCTGAAACCTACGGGTCAGATCCGCAAGAGTATTGGGCCGAGGAACACTCTCCATCCTCAATAAAGTCAACAATCCCGGATCCGCACGAAGGACCGACATAGTTGAGACGATCACCACCCTTGAGAATCATATGAAGAAAGGTCATGATCTTGGCTGAAATCGAATAGCCCCTCCGCCTCTGCTTGAAATAAGAGAATAAGGAATCCAGTCGCTTGTCCAGACCTATGTCCTTGGCAAAGGTCATCAACAGAGCCAGGCCGGATGAACCAATAGCTTTCGTCTTATGAAGGGTTCCGAGTTTGAAGTTTTGGAGATTTTAGCGTATCATGATACCGTCTTTCAGGAGATACGCCTGCAAGGTGAAATCTCAGAGTTTTTGGCTTTAGCCCCTATTTTATCAGCTATCCGGCGAAAGAGGGGCTTTTTTTCAACCAATACTAAACTCAGGATCCTTATCCGAACAGTGGGGAATAATCTGGTTTATTTGAATTTTTATAAAACTATGCTAAATTGAGTTACAAAAATTAAACCGTTGTTGTTTAATTCGAAAAGGAGTTTTTGATGCGTATGGAAAGATACAGCCTTGATATACTTAAAGATGCACTTCGACGATTAGAGAAAGGTTTTCAAGGGCTGCCCGAATTCACACCCTCTGTGGAGACGGGTGCTTTACGTAATGTGCTGTTGGAAGTCGCAGAAAGAATGGGAAACAACTATCCTTATCACCATCCTATGTATATTGGGCAAATGATAAAACCTCCCCATCCCATTGCCAGGCTAGCTTATGCCTTAACTCTGTGGATTAATCCAAACAATCATGCTATCGACGGTGGACGTGCAAGTTCAGCCATGGAAAAAGAAGCGGTCGCTGAGTTGGCAAGTATGTTTGGTTGGAAAACCCATCTGGGGCATCTCTGTAGTGGTGGAACAATAGCGAACCTGGAAGCCCTCTGGATAGCAGGCAATCTTAATCCTGGTAAGAAAGTGATAGCTTCTCAGCAGGCACATTACACTCACGAACGAATCTGTCGCGTGCTCAAGCTTCCTTTTGAATTTATTCCTTGTGATTGCCAGGCCCATATGGACTTGGATGCCCTAAAGGCTTTGCTTGCGGAAGGTGACATCGGTACCGTTGTGGTCACAATAGGTACGACGGCAACAGGCTCAGTGGATCCACTGCCGGAGATTCTCAAACTTCAATCCCAGCATGATTTTCGTATTCACGCTGATGCAGCCTACGGCGGTTTTTTTATCCTTGTGGACAACCTCGACTCAAAAACGCTCTCCACTTTTCAGTGTCTGAGTGATGTTGACTCCATTGTTATCGATCCCCATAAACATGGGCTTCAACCTTATGGCTGTGGATGTGTTCTTTTCAAAGACCCGGCTGTTGGAAGATTTTATAAGCATGACTCTCCATATACATACTTTAGTTCAAATGAACTCCATCTCGGTAAAATCAGCTTAGAATGCTCAAGACCGGGTGCATCTGCAGTTGCGCTCTGGGCGACGCAACGGCTGTATCCCTTTGTTCCAGGGGGTAAGCTTGGCAGTGATTTGAGGAAATCACGAAAAGCAGCCATTAAACTTTTTGAAATGCTTCAAAATGACTCGCGATTTATGGCCACCTTGACTCCAGAGCTTGATATCGTCGTTTGGGCTCCAAAGGCCAAACGTGCTAGTGAGGTATCATATCTATCTAAAGCAATCTTCGAAGCGGCTGCAGCAGAGGATCTTCACATGGCAATCGCTAATCTTCCATGTTCTCTGTTTATGGATCAATGGAAAGGAGTCCAATGGGATCAGGATGATGTAACATGTCTGAGGAGTTGTCTGATGAAACCAGAACACTTGGAATGGATTGGTCATATCTGGCAGGCTCTTGACTTGGCAACCAACAGGGTGTTGAACAGATAATATTAGCTCTCCTGCCGGGCCGGGATATTATCAGCGGCGGGAGGTGTATTGATGCTTGCAAAGAATTTGCTCATGTTTACAGAGTCATATCTTGATGTAGTCAGAATTCCGTTGCTCAGAAAATTTTCCTCAGTTCGAGATCCTAGTCCTTATGCCCAACAAATATCTGGCAAGATTCACAGGTTTCACCAATAATGTAACCTCTTTCGTTCAATTCCTTGATCAACGGCCTCTTCTCAGTTCTAACCAGTTTTCTCAGTTTAAGAATAAAATCTTGATCCCGAAGAGCTTCTAAGGTTAACGCCGCACCCATTGTTGAGATGGAAAAGGGAGGTCAATCAAGTCATAGTAATCGCCTAGCTTAGTTGATAAGATGATTGCATAGCCCAATTTGAATCGGCCAATGCCATAAGCGTTGGTAAAAAAACAGTTTGCCATAAAATCTAATATTGATCCACTGCTGTCCCAACGTTAGGAAATAAAATCGCTTTTGCTCAATTGACATATCGAGTTAGTATTTTTGATATCAAAGGTTGTCTACGATCGATGCAAAATAAGCTGTCCCGTATGGGGATTCGTGGCAAGGTATCGAGAAACACTCTGGCTCATGCGAATGAGGCTCGTGATTGGCGCATCTACGCTGACAACGCTCAAGTGCTGATCTCACAAGCAAAAAGATTATTTACTCATGACGATCTCGGTGTGGATTTGGATCAAACAGTTTACGCTCACGATTTAACGAGTATTGATTTATGTCTTTCACTGTTTTCCTGGGCGAAGCGGAGAATGCGGTAAAAACCCAGACATGGATTGTTGTTTCTGTGTATTTGCTCGTGGCGATTATTAAAAAACGCCTGAATTTAGGGATGAGTCTCTACACCTTTTTTCAAATTTTAAGCATGAATGCTTTTGAGAAAGTCTCTGTTTTACAAGCACCTAGAGAAATTAACAGCATAGATCAGCAAGAAGACTCATATAAGCAGCTGAAATTATCTTAGTTATGATGAGACATACGCTGCATGTTAGCAAAACCTATGAACTTGGTTATATTGGCTGTTGCTCTAGGTTCTACCGACGGCTCCCATTTAGGCATTTTCGTAATTCCCTCCATATCCTTAATTTACCTAATTATTTATATAGTTACTCTCTACCTAATATAGAGTTTCTGTGTGAGGCTCGATTTTGAACTTTGAAAGGTCAGGAGGAATAACAGATTTTTCCTTCGGCTTTTCCAGTTGCGGAACCCAGTCATAGGGAATCCGGTAAGCACGATAAATATTATTACAAGTTTTGAATTTTATGCCAAATACTGGGCTGACGTATTCCCAAACAATCGTACATTCAGGTGTGACCTCGAAGATACGTCCATCTGCCCCTTCTGTTATCATGGTGTTTCCGTTGGGAAGCCGCTGGGCTGAACTTATGTAGCCGCTGTAAAACTTATAGTCATCATTTCTCTTAAATCCAGCCGTGCGGGCGGAATATTCCCAAACCTTCTCCAACGTCACAGGATCGAACTCTACGACCCGGGAAAAATTTCTCCTTGCGTTGGCGAAACCAGTAGGAGAACCAGGATTAGGAGCCCCATATCCAGCAGCACCTCCATTGTCAAATACCAGGATATTCCCCTCGCCAGGAAGGCCCTTGGGAATCATGTGGACATGATGGCAGCCGATAATCTGGCCCAGCTTACGCAGATCCGGAGAGGCTGAATAGTCCGGCCCCACCTTCCAGACAATCTTTCCT
>Ga0180434_10005920_pt1 | contig 14214 bp, 13 predicted proteins | sample SS_ome_7_FD_132453 | JGI IMG/M metagenome (GOLD analysis project Ga0180434, IMG submission 132453) | Hypersaline lake sediment archaeal communities from the Salton Sea, California, USA - SS_1_D_2 metaG | ecosystem: Environmental > Aquatic > Non-marine Saline and Alkaline > Hypersaline >... | reverse complement strand
TCGGCGACCAGGTGCAGGACGTCGCGGGGCTGCACGGCTACCACTCCTCGAGGACGTCGGGGGGCCAGGGGAGCCGGTCGAGCTCGTCGCCCCATACGATCAGGATCTCGACCCGGGGGACGTCCCGGGGGTCGACGGACTGCCAGACCCGGCGGACGGTGACGTCGGCGATCGCGTCGTCCCGCCAGGTCCCGGCGTGGGTCATGCTGTCGAGGACGATCTTCGACACGTTGTCCGCGTCGGGTTTCTGCGCGTAGCGGGTGCGCCGGTCGTTCCGGCGATCCTTGTACGCGAAGCGGTTCGGGCCGGTCCTCGGCCGCCCGAAGATGGCGGTGACGAACACGGCCGCCGGCTCGTCGAGGGGGACCCACCCGACCGGGAGCTGGCGGGCGAGCTCCGTCCGGGCGATCGCCATCCACTCGGCCGTCGTCGTCGGGTTGAAGGTGGCGCCGGTCGATCGATTCTGAACGGCGGCGCCCTTCCCCATCGGGGGGCCGAGGACCCGGAGCTCGAGCGTCGTCACTCCGGCCCCCGCAGGCGCGAGGCTCCCCGCCGACGCCGGATCTCCCGCCAGGCCCGGTTCCGGGGCGAGTTCGCCACGGCTACCAGGACCAGGACCAGGAGGGCGGCGACGCCGGCGAGGAGCCAGGGCACGGCCGGGCTACTCCGGCGCCTTCGGGGCCGCCTTCGGTCCCGGCGCCTTCGCGAGCGGGGCGGGTGCGGCGTCGTCGTCCGCGTCGTCGTCGGAGCTCGCCGGCGCCGGCGCCGAGGTCTCCGGGGTCACGCTCCGGCGACCGCGATCCCACTCGGCCGCCTGCGGGCTCCCCTCCGGGTACGGGTTGTCGTCCCGCCCCTCGCGGCCGGCGATCTGCCCGGACGCGAAGGCCTCCGCGTTCGCGTTGCCCGGGTCGTCGTGGACCAGGGTCCCCTGGCGCTCGTGCGGCTCGAGCGGCCGGGTCTTCACCGTGGCGCCGGTGTCGCGGCGGATCGTGCGGACGACCCCGTCTTCGTAGTCGGCGACGACGTCGCACGTCACCGGGCGAGTCTCGAAGCCGGTCGAGGCCTGCGCCTGCAGCTTGTCGATCCTGGACTTGTGCGCGGTGAGCTCGGCCTTGTGCGTCGTCTTCACCTCGGCGTGGCGCTCGAGGGTCCGATCCCGGGCGGCGAGCTCGGAGACCAGCTCGCGGGCCTTCGCGTTCCGGTCGTCGTCCGACAGCTCGCAGGACAGATCGAGGGCGACGACGTCGAGGCGCTTCGTCCTGGTCTCCTCCGGCGGCGGCGCGGGAGCGGGCGGGGGGTTCTTCGGCATTGTGGGCGGTCCCTTCGGGAAGTGGCGCCGAGGCGAACCCCGGGGCCGGGTGGATCAGGCGACCTCGAGGACGGCGGAACCGTCTTCGACGTGCAGGACGGCGTCGCAGGCGGCGACGTTGCTCGGCCGGTGCGAGACCAGGAGGACGCGGCGGAACCCGCCAAGCTCCTGCGCGCGCCGGAGCATCGCGGGGTAGTGGGCGGCGCGCTCGTCGTCGAGGGCTCCGTCCGACTCGTCGCGGACCAGGGTCCGCAGGGCGGCGCCGGACTGCGCGGCGAACACGGCGAGGGCCAGCTTCAAGGCCTCGGAGACCACGACCCGCTCGCCGCCGGACAGGCGCGAGGCCGGGCCGTCCGTGCCCCGCTCGTCATCGATCACCCGGACGTCGAAGACTTCCCGGGTCTCGCCCCGGCGCCCGGCGGCCCCGGCCTTCGCGACTTGGGTCACGAACTGAACGACGAAGCGCGGACCGTAGACGACCCGAAGGATCTCCGTCGCGATCGAGGACACGGCCGGCCCGACGGCGTCGAGTTCCATTGCCTGAACTCCGTCCCGGCCGAGGACCGCCGCGAGGAGGGCCGCGTCCTCGGCCTCCTGGTCGGCGACGACGAGCGCGGCCCGCGCCTCCTCGAGCTGGCCCTCGGCGTGCTCGAGGGCTTCGACGGCACCGGCGGCGCGAGCGCTCGCCGAGCTCGCCGTCTGCAGCTCCCGCGAGGCGACGGCCGCCGCGTCGGCGAGGCGCTGGCGGGGGCGCTCCCGCGTGTCGACGACGGCCGCCAGGCGGGCGGACTCCTGGCGCAGCTCGTCGAGCTTCGCGCGCGCGGCGTCCCTGGCGGCGACAGCGGCGTCCCGCGCCCGCTCGGCCTTCGCCTGGCGCTCGGCTCGAGCGTCGACGGCGCCGGCGAGCTCCCGGACCGCGTCGAGGCGCTTCGCGGCGCGCTCGGCCTCCTCGAGCTCCGTCCGGTCCGGCGGGTCGCCGAGGTCGGACTCGAGGGACCGAAGGCGCTCGGCGGCGGTCGTCCTGGTCGCCTCGGCCTCGGCCAGCGTCGCGGCGGCGGCCGTCCGCTCGGATCGCAGCTCCTCGAGGCGGGCCGCGTTGCGCTCGGCCTGCCGGAGTCGCTCCTCGGCGCCCCGGAACCCTCCGGCGCGGGCCTGCGCCTGGCGCGCCTGGTCCTCGGCGGCGGCGTGCGCGCGTTCGGCCTCCTCGAGCTCGTCGCAGGCGCCCCCGGTCCATTCCAGGGACTCCTGCAGCTCCTCGATCGAGGCCTTCGCCCGCTTCGCGTCGACCAGGAGGGGGCAGGCGCCGCAGTCCAGATCCGGACGGTTCAACCCGTCCCACGTCAGGACCTCGCCCCCGCAGGGAACGTCCTCGAGGAGCTTCGCCCGGTCCTCGGCGTCGGCGAGCTGGCGCCGCGCCTCGCGTTCGTCCTGCGCCCCGCGCCGGAGGTCGCCGAGGCGCGACCGGAGACCGGCCGCCGCCTCGCGGGCGGTTCGGGCCGCCTCGAGCTCCTGCGCTTCCTGGTCGACCGCGGACCGCGCCCGGTCCAGATCGACCAGTCCGATCCGGCCGATCTCCTGGTCGATCCTCGCGACCGCGGCGCCGGCGTGGCGCTCGTCGGTCTGCGCCTGCCGGAGCTCCCGGCCCGCCTCGACGACGGCGCGGGCGGCGACGGCGTGCGCCTCGGCCTCGGCCGCCACCTTCGCCCGCAGCTCCTCGAGGGGCGCGGCAGCGGCGCGCAGCTCCTCGAGCTCCCCGACGGCGTCGACGGCGCGGGCGTGGGCGCTGGTCGCGTCGACCCACTCCGCGTCCGCGGACCTGGCAGCGTCGACGAGCCGGCCGACCTCGGCTTGCTGGTCCGCCTCGAGGCGGCGAGCGGCGGCGAGGTCGGTCCGCGCCGCCTCGAGGGCTTCGAGCACGGCCGCCAGCTCCGCGGCGGCGACCTGGTCGGCCTCCTCGGCGGCGGTCCGGCGCTGGCGCGCTCGGGTCAAGTCCTGGCGCGCCGCCTCGAGCCGGGCTTCGGCTTCCTGCGCGCGCTCGACGTCCTGCGCCGCCTGGTCCTTCGCCGCCGCGGTCGTGCGAGCGTCCTCGAGGGCCAGGGTCGCGAGCTCCTGCAGGCGGCCGAGGCCGAGCATGGTTACGATCAGGTCCTTCCGGGCGGCGGCGCGCAGGGTCAGGAAGGACCCCGCCCCGCCCTGCGCGGCGAAGACGCTCGCGAGGACTTGCGACAGCGGGGGCCAGCTCCGGGCGACGAGCTCGGCCGCCTCCTCGACCTTCCCCTCGCCGACCGCCTGGCCGTCGATCCAGACCTGGCACACCTGCGATCGGGCTTTCGCGTCGAAGGTCCGGCGGAACCGCCACCGCCGCCCCTCGAGGTCGACCAGGAAGTCGACGACGGCGTCCGGGGGCTTCCTGGTCCGGCCGCCCTCGCCGGCGACGCGGTCGACTTCGCCCGGCTCCGGGGGGTTCAGGTAGTCGTACACGGAGCCGGGGCGGGTCGGGAAGACGCCCCACACTGCGACGATCATCGCCTCGAGGATCGTCGTCTTCCCCTCGCCGTTTCCGCCGGCGACGGCGGTCAGGCCGTCGGGCATCGCGGCGAAGTCGATCTCCACGGGGAGGCGGAACCGGGTCAGGCCTCGGAACTTCAAGCGGATCGGGATCATCGGTTCCCCTTCCACCGCTCGGCGGCGGCGCGCGTGTTCGCCAGCGCGTCGCGCATCCTGGCGGTGATCTTCCCGCCCTCGGCGGTCTCGAGCATTCCGAGGACGGTTTCCGTCGCCGAGTCGGCGAAGTCCTCGGCGCGCTCCGGGAGGTCCTGCAGGAGCTCGAGGACTTCGGCGCAGGCTCGGGTGAACTGCCGCACGTCGAAGCCCGTCGCCGGCGGCGAGCTCGGCGCCTTCGGCCTGCGCTTCCCGCCCTTCGCCGGCGGCTTCCCGTACCCCTTGTCGCCGATCACGACGCCCCCCCTTCGAGGGCTTCGAGCCGGAGGCCGACCCGCTCGACCTGGTCGGCCGGGTGGTCGCGTTGCTCGAGGTAGGTCCGCACCTTCGCCGACAGGTCGGGGGCGCTGGCGACTTCGGCCGCCCCGTCCCGGGCTCGAAGCGCAGCGGCGGTGATCCGCTGCACGGTCGGACGCCCCCCGGACTCGCGGACGAACGCGACGAGCTCGGCGATCGCGTCTTCGGCGTGCAGGCCTTCCGGGACGACGACGCGGATCCGAACGTCGGCGCCGGCGACGTCGTCGGGGTACAGGGGGATCGGCCCGTCGACGTCGTCGTGCCCGCCGTCGACGAAGTCGAGCCAGGGCGCGCGGCCCTCCTCCTCGATCACCCGACACTCGAGGGCGACGAGCTCGTCGGCGGGGAGGTCGACGAAGTCGACGACGGTCCGGTCGGCGACGTCGTCGAGGGTCGCCAGGACGAACCCGCAGGGCTTCCCGGTCTCCCCGAAGTCGAGGCGGTTCGGGCTCCCCGCGTACCAGATCGGAACCCCGTCGGCGACGGCCTGCGCTTCGTGCAGGTGGCCGAGGCCGAAGTAGTGCAGGCCGAGCCCGACGAGCTGGCCGGCGCCGACCTGGACCTCGTGCCCGACGAGCGCCTGCCCGTTCGCGAGCTTCCCGCCCCGGACCGACAGGTGCCCGACCCCGACGTGCAGGACGTCGGGGCGCTCCTCCCGGCGCTGGCGGATCCCGTCGAATACGGGGCGGATCGCGTCCTCGATCCACGCGTGCCCCTCCTCGATCGACAGCTCGAGGGCGGCGACCTGGTCGGCGAACCACTTCGCCGAAAGCCAGGGGACGGCGTGCACGACGGCGCGGAGCTCCCCGTCGCTATCGTCGACGAACGGGAACCCGTCGCCGTCGAGCTCGAGGGTCGTCGGCTCCTCGAAGTAGTGGACGGGGTAGGCCGTGCAGAGGAGCGACAGGAAGGACCAGTCCCCCTCCGCGTCGTGGTTCCCGCGCACGACGACGACGGGGGCGACGGCGGCGAGGCGGACGACGACGGCGGCGAAGGTGTTCCGCTCGAGCGGGGTCGCCTTCGCCGGAGCTCGGCGCGGGTCGACCAGGTCGCCGGCGATGATCACGAGGTCCGGGCGCAGCTCGTCGACCTGGTCGGCGAAGGCCTCGAGGACCCGGCGGGTCCCGTCGAAGCGCACCCGCTCGGCCAGGTGGACGTCCGCCAGGTGGGCGATCTTGAAGTCGGCCACCGGGCTACCAGTCCTGGCCGTCGACGACGGCGGCGCGCGCGTCGAGGTCCTGGCGCTCGCGGCGCTCGCGGGCGACGTCGATCAGGGACAGGAGGACCCGCAGGCCCGACCGGACGGCGCCGAGGCGGTCGTCCGCGGTGGCGAGGTCCCGGGCGAGGTCGGTCTGCCGGTCCTTCACCGCCAGGACCTCGGCGTCGCCGTCGACGAAGTCCTTCACCGCCGACGCCGCCGGCCTGTCCTTCCCCCTCGCCGTCGGGAGCGTCCCGGGCTCGAGGGCGCGCCGCTCGGCGTCGGCCTTCGCGTGGTAGAGGTCGCGGCCGAGGCCGTCGCGACGGCGGCGCAGCTCGTCGAGCGTGTCGTTCAGCTCGGCGCGTTCGGCCTGCAGGCGGACCAGGTGCGGCGCGAGCTCGTCGGGGGTCATGGACTCGGCCCCGAAGGGGACGGCGCCGTGTTGCTTGTCGCGGATCATGGTCGAAGGTCCTCCGGTTGACGTCGAGGGGTTCGCGGTCCTCGGGTCTCAAGATCCCGCCACCGGCGGCGACGCGAGGGGGCTCGCGTCCTGGTCTCGCGTCGCCGGCGAGCCCGGCGGCGGGATCTTGGGACCCCCCGGCCCTGTCCTTTCGGTTCGGGGGAAGGGGCGGCGCGCGGGCCGGGGAGCCCGAAGGGGGGGAGGAGGGGCGCGCCGCCCCGGAGTCGCTACCAGTCCTCGTCGTCGTCCTGCGCGGCGCCGCCGGAGCTGGCGCCGGTCGCCGCCGAGGTCTTCCCGCCGCCGCCCCGCTTCGCGAGGAGGCCGGCGCCGTCGGTCGGCCAGGCGCCGGTCGGCTCGTGCGTCGAGCTGTCGAACATGGGAGTCACGCCGTCGGGCGCCGCGTACCCCTGCGAGCCGACGATCAGGACGTCCTGCCCTTCGTAGTCGGAGTCCTTGATCTCGACCTCGACGAAGACGCCGAGCGCGTTCGTCCTGGTCTCGAGGGGCATCCGACCCGTGGGACCCTGCACCTTCGCCAGCGGCAGGACCCGGCCGAAGATCCCGCGGATCGCCCGCTCGAGCTTCCACATGGTCTTCGGCTTGATCTCGCCGAACTCCTCCGTGATCAGGCCGTTCCGCGGGTCGAACAGGAGCACCTTCAGGTAGTCCTTCCCGTCCCGCTCGAACACGTCGAGGGACACGACCTCGAGGTAGTGGGTCTTCGCCGCCATCGTGTCGGGATCGAGGTAGGCGGTCGCCTTGCCTTCGTCGTCGCGGGCCGTCGCCGTGTCGAAGCCGACCGGCGAGTTCTGTCCGTATCCCTTGTCTCCGAGTGCCATCTTGTCGTTCTCCTGGTTCCTGGGGGTGGGGTCGCTAGAAGCCGACCGCGTCGGCGGACCACTTGTTCACGCGGCCGGCCCACCCGGAGCGGCGGGGGTGGATCTTGCGGGACTTGAGATCGTCGATCTCCTCCTGCAGCAACGGGATCAGCTCGGCGAGGCGACCGCGGTCCTTCGCGTCCGCGTAGTTGTAGTAGCGGGGCTCCGGGTTGTCCTTCATGCGGGTGAAGCTCCCGTCGGGGCGCTTCAAGGGCTGCCGGCTCGACCAGGTGACCGCCGTGTCGAGGGTCAGGCCGAGGCGCCCGGCAAGCTTGCCGAACTCCTCGATCTGCGCGGCGGTCGCCGCCTCGGCCTCCTCCTGCGCGGCGACCTCCTGGATCGCCTTGCGCTCCTCCCGCGCGTAGTCGTCGGGGGCGGTCGCCGAGGGCTCCGGGGCCGGGGCCGGCTTCGACGGCGGGGGCTTCGCGGCGGCCGTCGGGGGCTTCGCGGTGGTCGAGGGCGGCGCCTTCGGCGTCGGGGCGGTGGCGGTCTCGCGGGCGAGCTCCGGCGGGAGGTAGCTCGCGACTTCCTCCTCCGGGTCGAGGGTCGTCAGGCCGAGGAGGAGCCGGTAGGCGCGCGCCTCGCCGGTCGTGATCGAGGCCTGGCTCGCCTTGTCGTCCGGGCGCCCCTTGCTCCCGACGTAGGGGAGCTCGAAGGCGATCGGCCAGGTCTCCCCGGACTCGCGGTGGAACAAGACCCCGGACAGGCCGACGATCCCCCGGTGCCCGTCGATCGAGCTCGCGCGGGTGGTCGTCAGGTTCAGGATCACGGCGAGCCCGTGCTCGTGCAGGTGCGCCCTCGCGTACCGGACGACGTCGGCCGAGCTCGCGTACTTGTATCCGAACTTGCCGCCCGCGTCGAAGTCGTCCCCCTTGGGGACCGGCTTCGCCGTGAGCTGCGCCTCGAACAGTGCGGCGAGGAGCTTCACCGGGGCGGGGGTTGTCAGGTTGGGATCAGTCATGGGGGGCGGCCCTTCGGGTCGGGGGTTGGTTCGCGCGCCGGGGATCGACCCGACCCGGCGAACGTACACGCGGCGCGTGCGAGTTGTCAACGCTCGGAGTGTATGCCCGCGTTCCGGGTGTAGGGTCTGACCATGCGACAGACCCCCGGAGCTCGAGCCCTCGCGAAGTTCAAGGCCGATCACGACCTGACCCACGACCAGCTTGCGGCGCGGGTCGCGGCGTCCCGGTCGGACCTCGGCGACTGCAAAGGGCGCACGGTCCAGGACTTGATCCGCGGCGTTCGCAAGCCGTCCGGCCCCATGCTGGCGAAGCTCGAGGCGCTCCTCGAGACCTCGGCCTCCGACTGGTTCCCGCCGAGTCATTAGGACCGCCGCCGCTTCCACGCGGCCCCCTCGAGCTTCAAGTCCCGATAGAGCTTCAACCGGACGCGCCACGCGCGGACCGCTCCGGGGAAGTCGTCGATCAGGTCGTGCCACTCCGGGGGCAGACCCTCCGGCCGCTCGATCCGCCCGATCCGTTGCGTCAACCGGCCGAGGCGCTTCGTCCTGGTCGCGAGGATCCCGCAGGACAGGACCGGGACGTCGAGACCTTCGTCCGCCTTCGTCGTCCCGACCAGGACCCGGATCTCCCGTCGACGAGCTCGAGCCAGGATGCCGGAAACCTCCCGCGTCCCCTGGCGCCCGGCGACGGCGGCCGAAGGGACCCCCCGGCGCTGCAACGCGTCCGCCAGGTTGCGACAGTGCTCGACGCGGTCGGACAGGATGATCACCGAATGGCCCCCGTCGACCTTCGCTTCGGCGAGGTCGAGGATCAGACCGTTCCGCTTCGGGTGCGCGATCAGGTCGGACACTTGCGCGTCCCACCTGCGAGGGCGGACCTTCGGCCACCCGCTGTCGTCCTGCGCTTGCTTCCACCGCCGGACCTCGTGCGGGTAGATCGGGATCCAGCTCGCCTTCGGGTGCTCGCGGACCTCGTGCGTCCGCACGGCGACCCCGGTCGCGTGGGTCTCGAGGCGCGCGGGCCTGATCCGTCCGGCCCTGATCAGCTCGTCGCGCTCGACCTGGTACACGATCCCCCCGAAGGCGGCCCAAAGTAGGTCCCCCATCCCGTCTTCCCGGTGCGGGGTTGCGGTCAGGCCGAGCCGGTAGCGGGCCGGCAGACCGTAAAGGACCCGGAGGAAGGTGTCGGCGGGCGCGTGGTGGGCTTCGTCCATGATCACGAGCCCGAAGCCCTTCCCCCACGCGTACAGGTCTCGCCAGGACCACTTGGCGAGGGTCTGCACCGTGGCGACGACGATCCCCGCTCCGACGTCGGTCGCCCTTCGACCGCCCCCGACCGTCCCCACTTTCGCCCCGCGAAGTTGACCCGGCAGCTCCTCGGCGCCCTCGATCCGCTCGACCCATTGGCGGGCGAGATCCTTCGTGTGCACGAGGATCAGGGTCCGGCGAGCGAGTCGAGCGATCAGGCCGATCCCCGTCGAGGTCTTCCCCGCTCCGCAGGGCATGACGACGACCCCGGTCCCGGCCGCCTCGAAGGCCTCCCCCGCCTCCTCCTGGTAGTCGCGCAGGGCGAAGCCCTCGGCCAGCTCGAGGCCGTCGACGAGCTCGTCGGAGTAGTGGGTCCAGGTCTCCCGCCGGAACGCCCCGCGGAGCGAGGTAGGAGGCGACCAGCTCCGGGGGACCATCGTTCCCCCCGCCCACGGGTGCCCGCCGGGGATCTCCTGCCAGACCTTCAAGTAGCGCGGCGGCTTCGCCGCCATCCGGGACCGGACGCCGGACCGGACCATGCGCTCGTGCTCGAGCCAGGCCGGGTTTTCGATCTCCGCGGTCGCCCGAAGGTCGTCGGCGACGGCGTGACCAGGGGGGACGAACAGGGCCGAGGAGCTGACGATCACCGCGACGAGCTCGTCGGCTTGTCGGGGGTCTCGACCTCCCTGGTATTCGGATCGATCCGAAGGCGGGTCCCGCAGGAGGCGCACCCGAAGCGGACGGGGATCCCCGACGCGTTCGCGTGCGCGACCAGGTCGCCGGCGAGACCAGGCGAGATCCGAACCCCGCAAGCGGGGCAGGCGAACCGCGTCGAGTAGTGGAAGCCCCCGCTCACGCCGAGCACCCGATCACGAAGTCCGCCGAGTCCCGGAACCGGGTCGCGGCCGTGTAGCCGAGTCGCCACGCGTCCCCCTCGAGCCAGCTCGACCCGCCGAGGACGAAGGCGCCGGAGGGCCACTCCGACCCCTGCGACTTGTGCACCGTCAGGGAGTAGGCCGGAGCCAGGCCGACGAGCGCGCTCGCGATCCTGCGCGCCTCGAAGGCCTCGAGGCCTGACCCCTTCGCCACCCGCCAGATCCGGTCGCGGACGACCTTCGGGACCTTCCCGGGGGTCCGCTTCGGGTTCGGCTCGGCCCATGCGTTCGCCGTCGTCGTGACGACTCCGACCCGGTCCCCGAAGTCGACGCGGATCCGGTAGCCGGTGATCCGCCCGTGCCTGTCCTCGAAGGTCCAGGGCTCGACGGCGACGACCGTCCCGAGCTCGCCGTTCGCGCACGGGATCCGGTAGGAGTTGTCGAGGGCGATCACGAGCTCCCCGACCTGTGGACCTTCCTCCATCGGTGGGAACCCGATCCCCTGCCGGGCGAGCCGGTTCACCGCGAGGCGCTGCCGGTTCGTCGCGACCAGTCCGACCCACTCGTCGCCGGCGAAGTCGATCGCGACGGCGGCCCGCTGCGCGAGCTCGTGCGCCGACAAGTACTCCGGCTCGAACCCGTACCGGCGGCAGATCGACGGGTCGATCACGACCCGCTCCGTCCGAAGGTGGGTGACCAGCTCGAGGAGTGGCCCGACGGCCTGCCGGTGCACCTTGTCGAGCTTCGCGTCCGCGTGCTCGAGGTCGAAGGCGGGATCGGCCTTGACCGGCGGGAGCTGGCAGTGGTCCCCGACGGCGAGGACCTTCACCCGCGGGCCGAGGACCCCGTCGAACCCGATCAGGTCGTCGAGGAGCTTCCGGCCGACCATGCTCGCCTCGTCGATCGCGACGACCGCCCGGCCGCCGCCTCGGAGGGCGCGGGCGACCCGCTTTCCGAAGCTGTTCAGGTCCTCGCCGTCTTCGTACCCGAAGGGGTCGTCGTCGGCTCCGAAGTTCGCCAGGTCGGCCCCCCGGACGCTCCCGCGGTCCCGTTTCTTGAAGTCGAGCTCCCCGTCCTCTAGCTCGCGGGATCCGTAGTAGGCGACCCGGTGAAGCGTGACCGCCGGATCCCCCGTCACCTGACGGAGCCGGAGCGCCGCCTTTCCGGTCGGGGCCGCCTGGACGTAGGACCAGCCGAGCCGGCGCAGGATCTCGCGGACGCAAGTCGTCTTCCCGGTCCCCGCGGCGCCGGCGAAGGTGACGACCCGCTGATCGGTCTTCCCGAGCAACCGGACGGCGTGGTCGACCGCGCGTTCCTGGTCGCCCGACAGCTCGACGGGCTTCGGCCGGGGCGGGCGCTCCGGGACCTTCGAGCGCGGCGGGGGCTCGACCGGGCCGACGACCTCGAGGCGAGGCCGGGCCTTGACGGGGACGGGGACGGCGCCGGCGTCCCGTGCGTTCCGCAGGACGTCGAGGAGCCGGCCCCGTTGTAGGGCGAGGGCTTCGGCTTCGGACAGGAGACCCCCGGACCGCTCGACCTCGAGCCAGCCTTCGAGCCAGTGCAGGGGGGCGCCGGCGTGATCGTCAGGCATCGCCGGCCCCCTCGCTCGGCGCCTTCACCGTCGGCGGCCGGTAGACGACCTCCGGGGACTCTGGCGTGCCTTCGATCAGGTCGCCCTGGATCGGCGCCACGCTCGCGGGCTGGCGCCAGATCCGGCAGGCGACCCGCTTCCCGTCGACGACCTTGTGACCGTCGACCGCGTAGAAGTGAAGCCGGCGCAGGATGGCGCCGACGCGCCCCATTTCCCGGAACCCCTGCCGGTCCTTCGAGACCTTGCACGCGTCCGCCAGGACGTCGGACGTCGTGAACGCTTCGGTCCGATCCTTGACGTAGGCGGCGACCAGGACGGTCCAGGGGTCGCGCTCCTGGTACTGGCTCGCCTCGACCTGGCGCCACCCGTCCTCCTCGCGGGTCAGGTGCCAGTCCTCGCCGGCCTTGTAGGCGACGACGGCCTCGGCCCAAAGTTGATCCCGGACGCTGGCGAGCCAGGCCCGGTTCAGGGGGCCGGCGACCTTCACCGGCCAGAAACGGCGCGATCCGGTGTAGTCGGCCAGGAACTCGTCTTCGTTCGTCGAGGCGACGAACACGACGCGGCGCCTGTGGGTGACGTCGGTCCGCGCGTAGGGCGGGCGCCAGGTGTCGGCGCGCGACGTCACAAAGGCCTTGATCGGTTCCGACCTCGAGGCGCGGAAGCTCGCGAGCTCGGCGAACTCGTAGATCCAGGCGCCGTGGATGGTCGCGAAGCGGTCGCGGCTTCGGAGGTCGATCACCGTGTCGCTGAACCACTCGTCACCGGCCAGCGTGCGGAACAGGGTCGACTTGCCCGCCCCCTGACTCCCGACCAGGACCAGGACGGAATCCGCCTGGCACCCGGGCGACAGGGCGCGGGCGACCGCCTGGATCATAAACTTCCTGGAATACGCGACGGTTAGCGCGTTCCACTCGGCGCCGATCGCGTGGTAGAGCCACTCACCTACCCGGCGCTCCCCGTCCCACTCCAACCCCTCGAGGTAGTCGCGGAGGACGTCGACTCGGTTCGACCGGGAGACCGCCAGGACCGCCTCGTGGATGGTCCCGATCGCCAGCTTCGACCAGTCGTACCGCTCGTCGAGGTCGTTCGCGATCTCGACGAAGTCGGTCTCCGAGATCGGTCGGTCGCCGATCCGGACCTGGCTCCGGGTTTCGTCGAACCAGATCCGCCCGCGCCACTTCGGATCGTGCTCGAGGACGGTGCACAAGTTCCGGCGGGTCGGAACGTAGTCGCCGGTCGGGTTCCCCTTCCTGTCGAGCTTCGGCCGGAGCCGGTTCCGCCAGTCGTCCGGGGTCGTGGGGAGGTTCCCGGGCTTGTACCTGGCGACGCTGGCGGCGATCCGGTCGACTTCCGACTCCGGAAGGGGCGGCTTGCACTTCCGCCGGTTCTCTCGGTTCAGGACGGCCGCGATCGCTTGCTCGTCGACTCCGATCCGCCGGAGCATCCCCGCCCGCCGGGTCAGGAAGTCGTTCCGCCCGCCGCTCGTGACCCCGTCCCCGTCGTCGTCGTCCCCGCCGAGGGGGCGGGGGGCCGAGGCCTTCGCGATCAGCTTGACGATCCAGGCGGGGAGCTCCGCGAGGTCTTCGTCCTCCGGCGGGATCGCCCACCTGTAGGCGTTCCCGCTGGCGTGCATCGAAGGCGGGGCGACGACCTGGCCCCCCTCGCCCCGAATGTCGAGCCCCTTCCCGAGCTTGCTCGCCGAGTTCCGCAGGATCTCGGAGCCCTCCGGGGCGGCGAAGTAGTAGTGGCGACCTCCTGATCCGGTCTCGACCGTGGGGGTCTGCGGGAGCGTCCCGTGCTCGGCCAGGAGCTCGTCGAGCGAGTCGAAGCCCCCGTCCTTCGGGTCGACGTCCAGGATCACGAGCCGGGCCGGGCCGCCGGTGGCGATCCCGACGTTGTTCCTCGGGTCCCGTTGCCACCACCGCTCGATCTTGTCGAAGTCGGTCGTCGCTCGCTCCTGCCAGGCCTTCGGCCGGGGATGCTTCCCGACCGACCGGCAAGGACGCCGGCAGGAGCACCGGCCGTCGTCCTTCGGGTAGTGCAGCGGGACGACCCGCCACCCGCGTTCCGCGTAGCTCTGCGCGGCGTCTTCGAGTCCGATCCCCACGGTCTACGCCACCGCCGCGACGGGCTCGCCGTCGGGGTCATGGTCGACGACGACGACGGCGACGGCGACGGCGCCGGGAGTCCCCCGGGGGACCTCGACGTCGACGACCTCGAGGAGCTGCAGCCCCTCGCCCGGAGGCGGCCCCGGGTGGCCGAGCTCGTCGGTCGCCTCGCGGCAGTCCCAACAGACCTTCGACGCGTGGGTTGTGGAGTCGGGGCAGTCGCAGGCCTGGCACCTGCAGGAGTAGAGCGGCGGCGTCGTCGAGGGCAAGGGGTCCTCCGGCCGGGGAACAAGTAGATCCCCGGCGTGCGGCTCGCGGAGCGAGTCGAAGTGGTTCGCGGTCGCGCCCCCTGGCCCCCTCCCGGCCCGCCCCCGACGCGTCCCCCCGGGCAGGGGGGACGGCGGGGCGCGAACCGTTGCCCGGGAGGACCCGAGGGCAGTGCTGCCAACCGACAGCCCCGGCAGGCTACACGCGGCGCGTGCGGGAGATCAACCCCGATCCGGGCTTCGACGCCAGCGCCCCCCGCGGGGGACCACGTCGAAGCCGAGCTCGAGGCCGGTCCGCAGGC
>Ga0180434_10005918_pt1 | contig 14217 bp, 15 predicted proteins | sample SS_ome_7_FD_132453 | JGI IMG/M metagenome (GOLD analysis project Ga0180434, IMG submission 132453) | Hypersaline lake sediment archaeal communities from the Salton Sea, California, USA - SS_1_D_2 metaG | ecosystem: Environmental > Aquatic > Non-marine Saline and Alkaline > Hypersaline >... | reverse complement strand
CGGAAAAGAGATAGAGCGGGTCCTTCCGCCGGTTCGCCTGAGCGATCTTGCCCTCCTTCTCGCCGAAGAGGATCGCCTTCTCGGCGCGGCCGCGCGTCTTGCGGTACAACTCGCTGCGGACATAGACCATATCGGCCAGATCGATCAGCCCGACCTGGCGGCGGACCGTGAGGATCCACTCGCGCCAACCGGCGTCGAACATCGGGTCCTCGGCCATGGCTTCCAGGCCGCGGTCGTAGCCCAACCGGTTGCGGCAAAGGGCCTCGAACTGGTAGAAGAAACAGCCTTGCGGATTGGGCTCGTTCGAGCGGTATTCGGCCTCGCGCTGGAGGATCTCCAGAGCGACGCGGAAATCGAACTGTCCCTCGGCCCGTTCGGCCTCGCCGATCACGTAGGCCTGAAACGGCGTGAAGTAGTGCGGTAGCCGGGCCATGGCCGTGGCGAAGCCGCCGGTCAGCCGCAGCTCGCTGGCCATATATTCCAGCGCGTAGGGGAGCATGGTCGTCGACAGGGTCTCGTGCCGCACCGCTTCAAGCAGTTCCTGCGTGGAAACCCCCTGCTGCATCCGCTCGCGGAGCGTGCTGAAGAAATAGGCCTGTTCGATGTATTCTTCGCGAGGTAATGGCATGGGGGTCAGCTATCAGCGGTCAGCGGTCAGCGGTTCCCTCTCAACGGCGCTTCCCACGCCGCACTATTTATGCTAGCGTGATGCTTGGACCAACGCAATCGACCTGAGAAAGCCAACGCCCTCGTGAACTCGCCTGCCGATACGCTTGCCGCCGCACTGAGCCAGTGCGGCGTGGACCTGCCTGCCGACCAAATCCAGCGGCTGGACACCTATTGCCAGTTGCTCTGGGAGTGGAACGCGAAGCTGAACCTGACCCGGCACACCGACTACCCGACCTTTGCGGCCCGAGATGTGGTCGACAGCCTGGTGCTGGCCGAGACGCTTGGGCCGGGCGAGCGGGTGCTCGACGTCGGCACCGGTGGGGGGGTGCCGGGGGTGGTCCTGGCGATCCTTCGCGACGATCTGGAGGTGACGCTCTGCGAGTCGGTTGGCAAGAAGGCCCAGGCGGTGGCCGATATCGTCGAGCGGCTGGGGCTCAGCGTGCCGGTGTTCCACGCGCGGGCGGAGGATGTCTTGCAGGGCAATCCGTTCGACACGCTGGTCCTCCGCGCGGTGGCCCGGCTGAAGAAGCTCTTGGTCTGGTTCGGGCCGTGTCGGGGGTCCTTCGAGCGGCTGTTGGTGCTGAAGGGGCCGGCCTGGGCCGAGGAGCGGGGCGAAGCTCGGCATTTCGGCCTGATGCAGGCGTGGGAGCTGCGGAAATTGAAGGAGTATCGCACGCCCGGCAGCCAGGCGGAGAATGTCCTGCTGCAAATCCGGCCGAAGGGGGCTGTCTAGCGGCCTTGCCTTGCCCCCCGGGCTTGGCCTGGGGCGGCCGAAAGGCTACATTGGAGGAGTATTGGGGTGAGAATGATGCCCGGGCCGTTCGGGCAAAAGGATCCTGCTCCCTTTTCCATCCCTTTCCCTACAACTCGGACCGCCAACACGAGACGAACCATGCCTCGGGAAACCATACTTGTCGTCGAGGATGAGGAAGAAATCCAGGAGCTGGTCCGCTACAACCTCCAGAACGAAGGCTACCGGATCGAGGTCGCAGAAAGCGGCGAGGCCGCCCTGGAGAAGCTCGATCTGATGCCCGATTTGGTCATCCTCGACCTGATGCTGCCGGGGATGAGCGGTTTGGATTTCTGCCGGCGTCTGAAACGCAATCCGGCCACCAATTCCATTCCCGTGGTGATGCTGACCGCCAAGCGCGCGGAGGCCGACATCGTCACCGGCCTGGAAATGGGCGCCGACGACTACATCCCCAAGCCGTTTAGTCCCCGGGTGCTGGTCGCGCGGGTTCGGGCCGTCTTGCGGCGAGCCGTAACCGAGCCGGCCGACGAGGGCGACACCCTGCAACGCCACAACGTGACGATCCATCCGGGCCGCTTCGAGGTGTACGTCGACGAGGAACTGGTGAACCTGACGGCCACGGAATTTCGGGTCCTCTGCGTGCTGATGCAGCGGCCCGGCTGGGTCTTCACGCGCAGCCAAATCGCCCAGCGAATCCACGGATCCGACCACCTGACCAACGACCGCTCGATCGACGTGCAGATGGTCGGCCTACGGCGGAAGTTGGGATCGGCGGGCCGCTTCGTCGAAACGATTCGCGGTGTGGGCTATCGCTTCAAGGAGTAGCTATGGCTCGTCGCAAGCTGCTCTGGCAGCTCCTTCCGGTTTACATTGCCCTGGTCCTGGTCTTGCTCGGTGCCGCGGTCTGGTCCGCCTCGCTGTTGGCGCGGGAGTTCTATTCCGGCTGGGTCTTCTCCGACCTGCAAGCCCGGGCGGCCCTGGCCGAAGAGACCATCCGCCCGCTGCTGCGCGAGAAGGATTATGCCCAGGTACAGCAGATGTGCGTTCGGCTGGGCAAGAAGTCGGGCACACGGCTGACCGTGATCCTGCCCAGCGGCGAAGTCGTCGGCGACACGCTCGGCATGCCCGAGGTCATGGACAACCACGCCCAGCGGAAGGAGATCCGCGAGGCGCTCCGCCGCGGCCAGGGCTCGTCGGCCCGCTATAGCTATACGCTCAGCCGGGACATGCTGTATCGGGCCATGCCCATCGAGGAAGACGGACGTACCCTCGGCATCCTGCGGGTGTCGATCTGGACCAGCAGCCTCGATCAAACCCTCGGGGCGATCCAGCGGGCCGCGATGGGGATCGGCCTGGCGGTGGCCATCGCAATCGGTCTGCTGCTGATCAGCGGCTCCGGCTGGTGGATATCGCGGCGGATCCACCGCCCGCTGAACGAACTCACCCGCGCCGTCGGCCGGCTCGCCCAGGGGGATCTCGACCAGCCGCTGCCCGACGATCCTTCCGATGAGATCGGCCAGCTTGACGACGCCGTGAAGCAGATGGTCGCCGCCTGGAGCAACCGGTTCCAGACGCTGACCAACCGCGGCCGCCAGCACGACGCCATCATGGCCAGCATGAACGAGGGCGTATTGGCCGTTGACAACCAGCAGGGCGTGGTGGATCTCAATCCCTACGTCGCAAAGCTCTTCCGAGTCGATACGGCCTCTGCCCATGGCCGCATCCTGCACGAGGTGATTCGCAGCGCCGAACTGCACGAACTGGTCGGCGAGGTGCTCGCAAGCGGCGAGCCCTCGGAAACCGAACTTGTCGTTTACGAGGCGGAGCCGATCAACTTCCACGCCTACGGCATGGTGCTGCGCTCGACCACAGGCACGCCGCTGGGGGCGCTGGTGGTGCTGAACAACGTCACGCGGCTGCGGCAGCTGGAGAACGTCCGCCGCGATTTCGTGGCCAATGTGTCGCACGAGTTGCGCACGCCGGTCACTTCGATCCGCGGGTTCGTCGAGACCCTGCTCGACGGCGCCTTGGAAAAGCCGGAGGACGCCCGGCATTTCCTCGACATCATCGCCACCCAGACCGACCGGCTTCGCGCGATCATCGACGACCTGTTGGAACTCTCTCGGATCGAAGAGGAGGCCGAACGGGCGGAAATCGAACTGGGCTTGGGCTCGGTCAAGGATGTCCTGGAGGCAGCCGTGCAGGTCTGCCGCGTGAAGGCCGACGAGAAGCAGATGCGGATCGAGCTGGATTGCGACGAGCAACTTACGGCGGTCATCAATCCGCCGCTTCTGGAGCAGGCGGTGATCAATCTGATCGACAATGCCGTGAAGTACAGTCCCGCCGGAGGAATCGTTTGGGTCGAAGCCGTGCGGCACGACGACGAACTGGAAATCCAGGTTCGCGACGCGGGCTGCGGAATTCCGTCACAGCACCTGCCGCGGATTTTCGAGCGTTTCTACCGCGTCGACAAGGCCCGCAGCCGCAAACTCGGCGGCACCGGCCTGGGGCTGGCAATCGTCAAGCACATTGCCCAGGCCCACGGCGGTCGGGCGACCGTCCAGAGCACACCCGGCAAAGGCAGCACCTTCGCGATCCATTTTCCGGCCGCATGTTGATCTTCGCGATGCAAAGGATCGTCAGCCGACGTGGGCGGCTGGCTGCCGTCATTCCCGCGTACGCGGGAATGACGGTTGGAACGATATATTTCGGCCATTGGAGTTTTCAAGGATGTCCATTCACCTCCTGCAAGAGATTGCTAACATCAAGAAGAAGCTGCTGTCGCTCAGCGCGGTGGTCGAGGAACGCGTGCGTCTGGCGGTCAAGGCGGTCGAGCAGCGCGATGCCTCGCTGGCGCAGCAAATCATCGACGGCGATCTGGAAATCGACCGCGGCGAGGTCGCCGTCGAGGAGGAGTGCCTCAAGACGCTGGCGTTGTATCAACCGGTGGCGATCGACCTGCGGCTGATCGTCGCGGTGTTGAAGATCAACAGCGATCTGGAGCGGATCGGCGACCTGGCGGTCAATATCGCCGAGCGGGCGGCCTTTCTGGCCGTTCAGCCCCAGGCGGAGGTCCTGTTCGACTTTCCCGGCATGGCCGCCAAGGGCCAGCAGATGCTCAGCAACAGCCTCGACGCGCTAGTGAACATGGACTCGCAGCTTGCCAAGGCGGTCTGCCGCGCGGACGATGAAGTGGACGCAATCAACCGGCAGATCTACAACGAAGTGAAGCAGGAGATCAAGAAGCGGCCCGAGGACATCGAATCGCTCATCCACCTGCTGGCCATCTCGCGCCATATCGAGCGGATCGCCGACCTGGCCACGAACATCGCCGAGGACGTAATCTACATGGTCGAGGGCACGATCATCCGCCACAGCACCGAGGACTACCGCGCCATGCATGGCAAGCCGCCCAGCGGCGAGGAAGGGAGTGATGGAGTGATGGAGTGAGGGAGTGATGGGGTGATGGGGGCATGGCACCCGCTTTCGGCAACGGAAACCAGATAGCATTCTTTCGCCGCGAAGATGGGACTGTCCCCGTCGGCCTCCCGCGGATTTCCCTCCCGGCGAAAAATAAGCTATGCTTTCCTTTGCAGGGCAGCCTTTTTCGACCGGCGGGAATCTTCCGCTGGAAATCTCCTCTCGTAACCGCTCCGGCATGTCCGACAACGGCTTCACATCCGAGCATTCCTGGGCTGACGCCACCGCGATTTCCGGCCGAACTGCCGGCGGCGATTCTCGGAAAGGAGTGCTGCTGATAGTCCTCGGGGTTTGGATTGTCCTGGCTTTTGCCTGGGTAGCCGTGCGGCATCCGTCCGTCTGGCGACACTGGGGGCACCGAGCGGGCCGCGCCTCGGTGGCTAGCCAGTCGACGCCGCCGCGGGAACCGACCGACGACGCCTCGGACTACGCCTACTTGGGCCAAGGGCAGGTGGAACTAGGCGGGTTCAGCGTTCGGGTGTTCGACCCGGTGACGCGAACCGCATTGCTCAGTGAGTTCCTCCTGGAAGCCGATACCGACTTCGCCCACAACGAGGGTTTCGTGCGGTTCATGGCCGCCAATCGGCGAGGTCTGGACGAGCAGGTGATGGTCACCGTGCGTAGCTGCACCTTGGCCGAGCTGAGTTCGCCCGACATCACGCGGTTGGAGAAGAAGCTGGCCGTGCGGCTCAATCGCGTCTTCGGCCGGCACCTGTTCGACGCCATCCGCATCAAGGATTTCACGCTGTTCGAGGCGGTCGGCGATTCGCCCTTTGTCCGTTGTACACCCGGCGACCGTTGAGCGGCCCGGGAGGACAATCCACGATTGCGAGAAAAGTCCGGGAAGAAGGGTCAGGACCCTTCCCCTCCCACGACAACCCACGCGAAGCGGCCCTGGCATTGCCACTAGCCCGGCAATGCCGCCGGCGCCCCGGGGTTTTCTCCGGGGCGCTCTTGTTGGCACATCCGGCGCTACTCGCCGATAATCTTCACCAGCACGCGTTTCGGCCGGCGACCGTCGAACTCGCCGTAGAAAATCTGTTCCCAAGGGCCGAAATCGAGCCGGCCGTCGGTCACTGCGACGACGACTTCCCGGCCCATGATCTGGCGCTTGTGATGGGCGTCGCCGTTGTCCTCGCCCGTGCGATTGTGGCGGTAGGCCTTCGGCGAGGGGTCGAACGGAGCCAGCTTCTCGAGCCACTCCTTGTAATCCTCATGCAATCCCGGCTCGTCGTCGTTGATGAAGACGCTGGCCGTGATGTGCATCGCATTGCAGAGCACGAGGCCCTCGCGGATGCCACTGTTAGCAAGGACCTTCTCGACCTCCGAGGTGATGTTGACGAAGTCCATCCGCTTCGGCACGGTGAAGGTCAGATATTCTCGGTGGGACCTCATGATTTCTGTATCTCCCAAACGACTAAGGCGACCGTCCAAGCCGTCCATCGCACCCCCGACGGCCCCATTATACGGACGTCGGCAAATCCCGCCACCCGCCGGGCCCGAATCGCGGCGGATTGCCCGGTGCCGCGTTCGCGGCTACAATGAAATTTAGTGGTTCCAAGTTTAGGGCGCTGTGGCTGGCAGCGGATGATCAAACCGTCATTCCCGCGAAGGCGGGAACCCAGCAGGATACCGCTAATAGCTGGGTTCCCGCCTTCGCGGGAATGACGGCTGAAAAGCTCCCGCCCTCCCAAGCTTGGAACTACTGAAATTGGCTCACACGTCGGTCGGGCGGCTCGCGCCTTGTGGCCACAAGGTGTATCCTGTTTCCCGCATTCCCAAGGCGACCTGATGAAATCGCTGGAAAGTCAATTCCTGATCGCCTCATCACACCTGTTGGACAGCAACTTCATCAAGACAGTCGTCTTGATGCTCCAGCACAACGAGCAGGGGGCCTTGGGCTTGGTTGTCAACCGCCCGACGGTCAAGACCATCCAGGAACTCTGGCACGAGGTTAGCGATTCGCCGTGCGCGTGCGACCAGCCGGTCTACCTCGGCGGACCCGTCTCCGGCCCGCTGATGGCCGTGCATACCGACGAATCGTTGGGCGAGATGGAGATTCTACCGGGCCTCTTCTTTGCCGCGCGCAAGGCCAACCTCGACGAGCTGGTGCTGCACGACGACCTACAATTCAAGCTCTTTCTCGGCCACGCCGGATGGGGGTCGGGACAACTCGAACGCGAGATCGAAGAGGGCGCCTGGCTCACGCTGCCCAGCGAGTTGGATTGGGTCTTCCGCGACGGCGAGGACCTCTGGCGCCAAGCCTGCAAGCGTGTCGGCGAGTCGGTCTTGCGGTCGATCGTCAAGCCCCGACACGTACCCGAGGATCCCTCGCTGAATTGACCGGCGCAAACATGCCCGACGATTTCCATCTCGCCGAACTTACCCCACCCGGCCGCGGCGCGGTCGCTACGCTGCGGCTCGAAGGGCCGGGCGCGATGGGGGCGGTAGCCGGGCGATTTCGAACCCGGCGCGGGCAACCGCTCGACGCCGCGCCGGCCGACCGGCTCTTGTTCGGCTGCTTCCTCGGCGAGGCCGGCGAGGAAGAGGTCGTGCTGCGAACACACGCCGACGGAGCCGTCGACCTGCACTGCCACGGCGGCCGCGCGGCGGTGGCCATGATCGCCGAGACACTCCGCTCGCAAGGCGGCCGTATGCAGCCTTGGCAAAGCTGGGCCGCCGAATATCATGCCGATCCCGTGAAGTCTGCCGCCATGGTCGCCTTGGCCGAAGCACGCACCCGACGCACCGCCGCCATTCTGTTGGACCAATACCACGGAGCCCTGACTCGGGCCTTTACCGCAATCGACCAGGCCCTGGCCGAAGCACGCCGTCCGTCGGCCGCCGAGCAGATCAACCGCTTGCTCGCCCGGGCCGAGTTGGGTGGGCACCTTTGTCGGCCGTGGCGCGTCGTGCTGGCCGGACGACCCAACGTCGGCAAGAGCAGCCTGATCAACGCCCTGTTGGGATACCGCCGCGCGATCGTCCACCACCAGCCCGGCACAACCCGGGATGTCGTGGCTGCCGAGGCGGCCGTCGACGGCTGGCCGATCGAACTGGCCGACACGGCCGGGTGGCGTCTCGACGGCGGTCCGCTCGAACAGTCCGGCATCGCCTTGGCCGAGCAGCAAGCCGCCACGGCCGACCTTGTCGTGGTGGTCTTCGACGCGAGCGAGGCCTGGTCGCCGAGCGACGAGGCGATGTTCCGCCGGTGGCCCGAGGCGTTGGTCGTTCACAACAAATGCGACCTGCCGGCTGCTTCGGGGTATGCCCACGAAGAGACCGGCCGGGCTTTGGGCGTGCCGGAAGAGCGGGTCAGTGCCCTGACCGGCGAGGGCATCGCACGGCTGATCGAATCGATTGCCGCGCGGCTGGTACCCAACGCTCCGCCACCGGGTGCGGCCGTGCCATTCGCCGCCGAGCACGTCGCATGGCTGAGCACGCGGTTGTAATTTTCAGCAGCTCCATATTGGGGGGGTGCGATTTCCCCGCCGAGCCGCTAGCCCGCCTAAGAAACACGGCTCAGTAGGAGCTTCGCCTCCCCTATTGATCTTCGCGCTGCAAATGATCGTCAGCCGAGGTGGACGGCCGGCTGCCGTCACTGCCGCGCAGGCGGGAACCCAGCCGAGTGCGGCCGGCCCCTGGGTTTCCGCCTGCGCGGCAATGACGTGTTGATCATCCGCTGCCAGCCACACTGCCTTAAACTTGGAACTACGGAATCTTACTCCAACATGGTTCAAAATGGTCCGCAGGAAGGGAATGCGGAACAAGAGGACCGAGGAAACCGAGATTCAAGCCTCCGTTGCCTCAGCTTCCTCCTGTTCCTATTGCCCGCCAAATAGGCTCCAGTCCGAGAACGGTTACCTCCTTTCTTTCTCTTTTTTCCAGCCCGAATCGCTAAAGGGGTAGCACTTCAAGCCGGGGAATCTGGGGCGTTCTTGCGAGATACTCCGATTGTATGCGCTGTGCCAGTTTTGATGGACGCGCATCGCCTGGCAATCCGAAGTCTCAGCAAGGAATCTGGCCCTCCATTCTTCCTTGCTCCCCAAACATTTCAGGAGATAAGGCATGTCCCGTCCATCCATCCATCCCATATGCCCCTCGGAATATCGCCGGCGGGTTGTTCCACTCGCCGCGTCGCACGGCAACCCCGCACTGGCTGACGAGCTGGCGAACACGCTTCAGCGACTCGAAGCAGACCAGATGGAAGGATGGAGGCTCATGCAGGCACGCATGGCCGAAGACGACAGCGGCCGCTTGTGGCTGAACGTCGCGCTGAAACAGACCGGCTTGCAGGAATCGGATAACGAGCTTCCGGGTTCGGCGGAATCGGTCATGATGAAGCTTGCCGACTTCCGCGCTGCGCAAGCATCGCCGCCGGTGTCCAGGATGCCTCGGGCCGCGTAAGGCGTAAACGGCAACCGATCACGTTCGAGCCGGGTGGGCCACATGGCGATCCTATTCACCCGGCGGCGGAGGTGGCGGAGCCGGGGCTTCGGGAGCGGCTGCTTCCGTGCTCTGCTGCTCATCCGTCGGCGGCGCGGGCACCTCCGGCGACGGCTGAGCCGCCTGGGGTTCTTCCTTTGCGGCGGGAACTTGCGGCGGCTGGTCCGACGGTGACAGGCCGGCCTCCGGCTCCTTGGGCACTTCGGGCGCCTCGGGCAACTCGCCGGGAGCCACCAGCACCTCGACGGTCGCCTCGGTCTCGACCGGCGCGGGGACCGTTGTTACCGGCTCGCAACACGGCACTTCACATGCCTGTACCTCACACGGCACATCGCACGTCTGCCCGTGGCAGCACGGCGTTTCGCAGCAGGTTGCAACCGTCCGGCAGCGGTGCCGCGCACGGCCCCGGCAGCCACGGCATGCCTCGGCCACGTCGGCGGCCAGCATCGCAAGCGCAATCAGCGTCAGGCCCATTGTTAGTCGTCGCATGGTCATCTACCTCCATTTCCGAGTAGGAATTCGTAGGGCGCGAAACGAATGCATCCTCTACATGTACCCAAGGTCGCAAGACAACGCCGTTAGCCACTTGCCCTCAAAGGCCACAGATTCTATACCGACGCGAACGCCCAACCAACCCTGTCAGGAAATCTTTTTTGGTTGGGGTTCTTCTCGGTCGCTTGGAAGACGCCCGGAACCAAAGAGCACCATTGCACGGCATTTGCGACGAAAGCATCGCAAGCATTGCCCGGACAATCGAGAGCGCCGGTCGAGGAAAACGGCCGCCTGAGGGACCATTTCGCCGAGAAAGAGACATTTGGGTCGGCGGGATTCGCGGGCAGACCTACAGCCGATAGTCGGCCCGGAAGCGGTCGATGTCGGCGGGGCTCCCCATGACGATCACGCTGGCACCGGTTTCGAAGATCGCATCGCCGCCGGGATTGAATTCGAGCCGCTGCCCCGTGCGGCGAAAGGCGACAATCAGCAGCCCGTGGTGGCTGCGAAGCTGCGAGTCGCGAACCGTCTTGCCGACCAGGGCGCAGTCGGCCGGCAGGACGATCTCGTCGACCTCGACCTCGGCGATCTGGCGGCCGGCGACCACCTCGATCAGCTCGACGGCGGCGGGTCGGGTAATCATCGCGGCCATGCGCATCGCACCGGCGGTGGCGGGAAGGACCACCTGGTCGGCGCCGGCTTGCAGGAGCTTCTTCTCGGTGGATTGCAGGTTCCCGCGGGCGATAATCTTCACGTCGCGGTTGAGGTTCCGCGCGGTCAGGGTCAGAAAGACATTGTCAGCGTCGCTCGGCAGCGTGGTGACGAGCGTCTTTGCCCGAGCGATGCCGGCCAGCAGTAGCGTCTCCTCTTCGGTGGCATCGTCGCTTAGGGCCAGATAGCGCAACTTGGTGGCTTCAGCGATCCGGTCGATATCCCTTTCCACAACGACGAACGGCTTCTTCTGCCGCTGAAGTTCCTGGGTGAGGATTTCGCCCATGCGGCCGAATCCGCAGAGGATGACGTGGTCGGAGAGCTGTTCGATTTCGCGCGTGACGCGCCGCCGCCCGAGCGCGCGGTTGATTTCGCCTTCAGCCATCATTTGTGCGAATGCTCCCAGGATATACCCGACTGTCGAAACGCCGACGATGATCACCAGGATGGTGAAGACCTCCAGGGCCGGGGTCATTTCGTGGACTTCACGGTAGCCGACCGTCGAGACGGTCAACACAACCATATAGGCCGAGTCCAACCAACTCCACCCGCTTAGGCGATAACCGGCGGTCGCCATCAGGATCACGCCGGCTAGGATCCCGAAGCCGATGCGCAGGCGGATCAGCGGTGAGGTCCTCATGTGCGATAGTCGGCATTCAGCCGCACGTATTCGGCGGTCAGGTCGGTGGTCCAGAATCGGGCGGCGCCGTGGCCGTCGCCGGCGCTGAGTTCGATCAGCGTATCGCGGTTCTCGCGGATCGACTGCGACACGGCCTTCTCATCGAAGGCGACCGGCGTGCCGCCCTCATACAGCAGCGTCCCGTTGAGCGTCAGCCGCAACCGCGCCGGATCGAAGGCCACGCCCGCGTACCCGGCCGCCGAGACGATGCGGCCCCAGTTCGGGTCGGCGCCGGTGATGGCCGTTTTGACCAGCGGGCTGTCGGCCACGGTCCGGGCGATGCGGCGGGCGGCCTCGCGATCGGCGCAGCCGCCGACCTCGACGGTGATCAGGTGGGTTGCGCCTTCGCCGTCGGCACAAATGGCCTTTGCCAGTTCGATACAGACCTCGTCGAGCGCGCGGCCGAACTGCTCCAGATCGTCGCCGGCCAAGGGCTCGCCGCCGGCGGCTCCATTGGCCAAAAGCAGCACGGTGTCGTTGGTGCTCATGTGGCCGTCGACGGTCATGCAGTTGAAGCTGTCGTCCGAGGCCGCCTGGAGCATCGATTGGGCGGTCTCGATGTCCAAGGCCGCGTCGGTCAGGATCAGCCCGAGCATCGTGGCCATGTTCGGCGCGATCATCGCGGCGCCCTTGGCCATGCCGAGGACGTGGACCTCGCCCCGCGAGAGCTGGATGGTGCGGCCTGCGATTTTATGGACCGTGTCGGTGGTCAGCATTCCCCGGGCGGTGGAGACGAGGCACGCCTCATTGCGGCCGAGTTTCACGGCCGCGGCCATGATGCCCTGCTCGATCTTGTCCATCGGCAGAAATGCGCCGATCACACCGGTCGAAAGCACCAGGGCCTCTTCCGGCTTGGCGCCGCAGGCCAGGGCCGCCTTTTCGGTCATCTCCAGGGCATCCTTCATGCCCTGCTCGCCGGTGCAGGCGTTGGCATTGCCCGAATTCATCACCACCACGCGAATCCGGTCGCTGGGCGTGCGCTGTCGGTCCAGGGCGACCGGGGCGGCGTGGACGAGGTTTTGGGTATACACTCCCACAGCCGTGGCCGGCGTCTCGGAGAGAACCAACGCCAGGTCCTGCTTCCGCGAGTCGCGCTTGACCCGGCTATGGACGCCGGCCATCAGGTATCCTTCGGGAATCGCTACGGACATGCAAGCTCTTTCTTCAGTAGTGGCTACAGCAACGCCATCGTCTCCGGATAGCCGTACATCACATTGAAATTCTGTACGGCGGCCCCCGAGGCGCCCTTCAGCAGATTGTCGACGCAACTGATCGTCAGCACCAGGCCGCCGACGATTCGGGCCGTCATGTCGCAGAAATTCGTTCCCGATGAATCCTTGGTGCTCGGCAGATGGTCCACCACGCGAACAAACGGCTCGTCCGCGTAGAACTCCCGCAGCGTCGCAATCACCTGCTCCTCGCCGATCTCGCCGACCGGGCGGGAGTAGATCGTGCTGAGGATCCCGCGATCCATCGGCACCAGATGGGGCGAAAACACGACACCCACCTGCTTGCCGCTCGCCTTCCGCAGGATGTAGTCCATCTCGGGCGTATGGCGGTGGCGGCCCAGGTTGTAGGCCGACACGCTCTCGTTGCACTCCGGATAGTGGGTGGTCAGCTTCGGCGTCCGCCCGGCACCGGACACACCCGTCTTCGCGTCGACGATGATGCCGCCCGGCTCGATCAGCCCGGCCTTCAACAACGGCGACAATGCCAGGATAACCGACGTCGGGTAGCAGCCCGGGTTGGCCACCAACGGGGCATCGGCGATTTCATCCCGGAACAACTCGGGCAGACCATAGGGGACCTTCCCTAGCCGGCCGGGATCGGGATGCTTCTGGTTGTACCAACTGGCGAAGACCCCGGGATCGCCGAGGCGATAGTCGGCGCTGAAGTCGACGACCCTCGCGCCCGCCTCCAGCAGAGCCGGAACCAGCGTCGCACTGACGCCGTGCGGCAGGCAACTGAAAACGCACTCCGCCCTTGCAGCAACCTCGGCCGGACTCAAGTCCTCCAAGAGTAGGTCGGTCCGTCCGCTGAGCGAGGGGTGGATCATCGCCAACGGCGGCTGGCCCTCCTGGCGGCTGGTCACCGCGACGATCTCTGCTTGCGGGTGGCGAAGCAGAATCTTGGTCAGCTCCAGGGCCGTATATCCGGTCGCTCCGAGGATGGCAACGCGAGTCATGGCTGTCTGTCCGGGGGGGAGGAAACTTCGCAATAGACGTAAAATAAAGAGAAAGTATAGCCCCCCGCGGACAAGAGAATCAAGGGGCGGGGACTTAGGACGTCGGCGTCCGTTTAGCGGCCTTACCTTGCCCGGTACCCGTAGCCTGCTTTCCCGAGCCGCAATGCAAGCACGTAACCTGGCTCTCCCGCACCGGGAAAAACGCCCACCGCGACGAAATCCCTTCGACCGGGCAACGGTTGCTCAGCTCGCGTCGGCGACGCAAGACAACTCGGCTCCGGAGAGCCAAGCCGCCCCCCCCTATGCCGGCGCGGCGGCGCGGTAGACGAGCCGTGCAACGGTCGGCTGGACCAACCGGTGGAAGTCCTTGTAGGACATCTGGATCAACTCCCGATGCGAGCCGGCGTTGAAGGCGATCTGATCGTCCTCGGTCAAATACTCATCGACGAAGACGGGCATGTCATACAGATTCCCCAAGGGCGGCATAGCGCCCACCTCGCAGTCGGGGAACATATTCTTGAACTCCCCTTCGGTGGCCAATCGGGCGCCGCGTGCCTGGGCAACCCGCTTGATCGCGTCGAGGTTGAGCATGGCGGTGGCCGGCAGGACGGCCATGGCCATCTTGCCATCGAGATTGACGATCACCGTCTTGGCCAGTTCCCGGCCCGGGATATGGGCCGAAGCGGCGGTCTCCTGGGCCGTGTAGGCCGCCGAATGCTGGATCGACACGTAGCGGATCTCGTGTTCGTCCAGGAAATGCTTGAGTTTTTGGGCTGGCATGGCTTGGTCTCCCTTCGTTCTAGG
>Ga0180434_10005914_pt1 | contig 14222 bp, 10 predicted proteins | sample SS_ome_7_FD_132453 | JGI IMG/M metagenome (GOLD analysis project Ga0180434, IMG submission 132453) | Hypersaline lake sediment archaeal communities from the Salton Sea, California, USA - SS_1_D_2 metaG | ecosystem: Environmental > Aquatic > Non-marine Saline and Alkaline > Hypersaline >... | reverse complement strand
TTACCATATAGGCAAGCCGATCTCACTGCATCTGCTTCGTTACAGAGTACTCGCGGTGAAGGACCACAGCTTCGCACCCTGTGCCTCGCATCTGCAGCAACCTCGGCTTGTGAATAATCCAGGTTAAATGAATTCGTTTTCTTGTTTAAGGAATATACAATGAAAGATAAAAACAAAACGAATGAACATCTTATAGAAGAATTGAAAAAATTGCGCCGACAAATCTCTGAATTGAGAAGAAAAGAGATTAAATTCCGAGAAGCAGAGGAAAGAGAGAAGCGGTATGTACGTGACCTGAAGTCTTTGTCAAAAATAGCGGTAGAGCTTGTTGATCTTCCATTTGAAGAAGATATTTATCAATTCATAGCAGAAAAGCTAAAAGAACTTGTTGGTAATTGTATAGTCATAATGAACTCTTTTGATGAGGAGTCTAACACATTCTGTGTCCGTTCTGTATTGGGAATCGCGAAACACATGGATAAAGTGTTAAAGATCTTGGGAAGACATCCTGTGGGAATGTCTGCACCAATAAATAATGAAGCCAGAGAAGGGCTCACGAGCGGAAAGCTGGAGAAAGTTCCTGGAGGCATTTATGAGCTTTCGATTGGATCAATATCAAAGCCGGCTTGCAAAGCGATTGAGAAGCTTTTAGGTCTTGGAGACGCTTGTGCTATGGGATTTTCCTGGAGAGGGAAATTGTTCGGTAGTGCAGTGGTATTTATGCACAAGGAAGCAGAGATTAAAGATCCAGGCATTATAGAAACATTCATCAGACAGGCATCAGTAGCGCTCCAGCGCCGCCGGGCAGAAGAAGCACTAAAAAAAGTTAATGATGAGTTAGAAATACGGGTCAAGGAGCGGACCGCGGAACATGCCAAAGCAAACCAAGAACTGAAAGAAGAAATCACAGACCGCAAGCAAGCAGAGAAGAAGCTTAAGCAATCAGAAGAACGCTATAGAAGCACACTGGACAATATGATGGAAGGGTGCCAGATTATTGGCTACGATTGGCGATATCTATACGTAAATGATGCTGTGGCTAGACATGGGCGGAGATCAAAAGAGGAATTGCTGGGTAAAACAATGATGGATACATATCCGGGAATTGAAAAGACGGAAATGTTTTCCACACTTCAAAAATGCATGAAAGAACGCATACCAGCTTATATGGAAAATGAATTCAAATTCCCTAATGGAGAAAAGGGTTGGTTTGAACTCTGTATTCAATCCATGCCAGAGGGAATTTTTATACTTTCTATTGATATCACAGAGAGAAAGCGGGGAGAAGAAAAAATAAAGAACTCCTTGAAAGAAAAAGAGGTGCTTTTGAAGGAGATTCACCATCGAGTTAAGAACAACATGCAGGTCATTTCCAGTCTTCTCAACATCCAGTCAACCTGGATAGAAGAAGAAAAGGCCTTGGAGGTGCTCAAAGATACTCGGAAGCGTGTTTATTCAATGGCTCTTATTCACGATAGATTGTACAAGTCTGAAGATTTGGCAAGGGTTGATTTCAGTCAATACATTGAACAGATATCCAACCATCTTTTGAGCTTCCACAGGGAGAAAATGAAGATGGTGAAGGTAAAAAAAGATGTAAAAGATGTTTTTATTGACATCAATAAAGCAGTGCCGCTGGGGTTGATTATAAATGAGCTCATCTCCAATTCCCTAAAGCACGCTTTTCCAGATGAGAAAGAAGGAGAGCTTAGAATAAAATTTCACAAAAAAAACAGCGGATACGAGCTTATAATTAGCGACAACGGCGTTGGCTTCTCTGAAGATCTGGACTTCCTGAAAACACAATCTATGGGAATGCAGTTGGTCACCTCCTTGGTCGATCAAATAGAAGGTGAGATCAAACTGGACAGGAAACCGCATACTTCATTTAAGATCACGTTTCAAGAATAAAAAAAGATTATTTCTATTTTTTCTGGTCGAGCAAAGGATAATTTTTTTAAATTTTGGATTAGTTCTCGACTCCTATTTCCAGAAATGACATAAGAGCAAGTACTTTGAATTCATTTACACTTTAATGGAGAAAAATAAAATAGTACAGTTTTTTCAATGTCCGCTTTTAAAATCCCTTAAGCCACCAATTTCAACATAATATGATTTTTTCCCACGTTTATCACAATTTTTGTGAATAAAGTTGTTGAAAAGATAAAGATATGTTTTCCAAATTGTTCTATTTGTTTTGCTTTACGACAAATTGCACAAATTATGGTCATAATAAACCGCCGGCTGTTGTCAGCAAAAGGGGGATTAAAGCCATAAGCAATTTCAAGTGTCTGTGCATATTTCTATGCAATTATGTAGAAGTTTGGTTTATACGAAGCTTTCTGATTTTTTACAATCCTAATATACCTGGTAGTTTGGCAAACATTCTGGTTTCTTCAATCCGAGAAAGACCGCAGATATACCGTGTTAATCTCTCAATTCCTATGCCAAATCCAGCTGATGGAAATAAGCCTCTTTCAGCAAATTGAAGGTATATTTCATAAGCCTTAAAACCTATTTCTTTTTGTTTGATTCTCTTTTTTATTTTTTCATACTGATATTCTCTTTCTCCGCCAGAGAGAGCTTCCCCATAACCTTCTGGATAGATTAAGTCCATATCCATAAGGATTCCCGGTTGTTCCGGGTACTCCCGATCATAAAACTCTCTGTCCCCAATCGGAAAATCAAGAATCCAGATGGGCTCTAAGGTCTTTTGTGAGAGCTCAGTTTCATAATCCGCCCCATATCTCCTTACAGCTTCCTGATAAGATATCTTTGTAAAGGGTCGTTCCGGGATTTTCAAATCTCTCTTGAAGAATTCCAAATCTTTTCTACAGGTGGCCTTTATATTCTTGAGAATATAGACCAACAGTTCTTCGCCAACCTGCATGATTTCTTCTCTTTCTGCCTCTTTTATTTCGATATCAAGTTGAACAAACTCGACCAAATGTTTGCCGCTTTTTTGTCTGGAGGCGGACTCAATTCTGACATTCGGAGAAAATGAAAAAATGCGGGGAATAGAAACAAGGGAAATCTGTTTGTGGAAAATCATGCTTTTGGTGATATGATATTTAAACCCGTAGCATTTGATCTCACCTCTTATCCGGTAATCGGTTAAAGGATCAGTTATCGGAGAAATAATCACGGGTAGAATTTCAGTAAATCCCTTCTGTTTTAAGAAATTACGTGAAAGGTGAATGATTTCACCTTGGATCCTTACTGCCCTTTTTAGTTTTTCGGACCTTAATAGAGTTAAATATTCATCTATTTTAAACATCTTGTGCTCCTTTGTTGGATTTTAAAAAATGGATAAAAAAAAGAATACAGCTATTTAAGGCAGGCGTCCCCCAAAGGGGACATTATTATTGGCAGTGAAGAAAAAATGGAGTGGTAGAATAGTTGAAGCTTGTTTGGGCTTCATTTGAGTGTTGAGTAGATACATTTTTCTCTTCATTATTATATTTATAATTCTATTTGATAAATGTCAAGGAATTCAGTTCCTTTTGTCAATGCTATCTATAATCACTTCCTAAGCTTTATTTATAATAAGAGCTGTCCAGGGTGATCATGGCTGGTTCGATTTCTTCCTCATAGATGACTTGAGCACGGGGATAGAAGAAACGGTTCTGAAAAATCCGTATTCCCAAAACAGAAGCCAGAATCACGATCCAGAATAGAGCCAGATCTTTACCTGATCAGAAAAAAAGAGAGTGAATAAAAGAGTTTTTTTGTCTAAAGAAAATATAAACTTATTTTTGAAATCAAAAGACATATTTGATCAGACCTAGGGTTGAAAAAAAAGTAAATTGTCTTATATTAAAATTAAAGGGGATGTAGATGGAAAAGATTTTTTCCCTTAAAAGCAGGAGGACGGATTTCTCTCATTCTGTATTGGTCTTTTTGATTTCTCATATATTTATGATTGTTCTTGTTGGCATTTTCTATAATCCGCAATCCTAAGGAACCCATTTTTGAATCAGATGATTTTTCCTTAGAAGAAGAGCTTACTATCGGAGAAGTAAAAGGGCGAGAGATCGCACCATGAATATTGGTTTTGTGGTGGGACCCTGTTCGGCTTAACTCGGCTCTTAATCCTGCTGAATCAAAAGGCAGATATTTAAATGCAAAAAATTTGGCAATAAAAAATTCATAATAAAAGGTATAAACAGAAAAAATGTTCAAGTCATGGCTTTAAAAAGAATATTATATATCGCTAAAAATAAATTAATAATGAATACATCGCCATTTTTTATGAATAGGTCAGGCTAAATATTAAATGGATATTAACTGGAAAAAGAGGTCAAAAAATGAAAAATTTAACTCACTTTCCTCTGGGTATTGTGGTTATATCAGTGATTATGTTTTTTGTAGCTTTGGCTACTGATATATTTTGGTTGGCAAGAATATTGGGAAAGGATTTTCCTCAGACCGTGCCTGTGAGCTCAGAAGTTTATAATGCCTTTTCCATACCAGACCTGGTTCTCTCTCTTTTTCTATATGTTGGAGCTGTAGGATTAATTAAATTAAGAAAGTTCGGGTTTATAGCTTCTCTAGTAGGTATGGGTATGTGGATTTTTGATTCACTTTTAGTCTGGGGAATTACTGGCTCCTCTAGATTAAATATCACCCTTCCCAGTTTTATGTTTGCCGTGTTTGCTGTTTATTATCTCTGGACTAAAAAAGATCTTTTTGCTTAAAAAATCCTTGTTTTCTTGAATTTGTTCATATAAATTAAAAAATCCACTTAAATTTTGATATAATAACCTCAGTTTAAGCTCCAAAAAATGTGCGCTCGTAGCTCAGCTGGATAGAGCGTCTGACTACGAATCGGTTTTAAGAAAGTTCGTAACTTTTTTAATATGAGCTAATTACTATATTTATCAGAAACTTACATTGTTTCTGTGTTAGATTCTGTAAGGCCATTTTTGGCCAATTTAGACGTCTTATGGACACTATATGGACACCAGAATTTGAGGCCGGGTCTTCTGCTTGTCAATGATGGATGACTGCTGTATAATTCAAATGAAAGAATGAAAACTAATCCGGAGTTAACCTCGAAATTACTAAAAGATTATTCGAGATGGGGGAGATTACGAGGATTGACCTTTTGGAATATATAAGTATCAAAAATGGAGATTTCAGCTTTAATTTTCAAACAACTTCACGAAGTCGAAACTCATAAAGACCTCATAGAATCATGGTAAAATAAACCTATGGAAAAATTATTAAATAACCTAAAATTGCTACTTCAGAAAGATGATCGCCTTGTTAGCGAGGGTGAGCTTTTAAAGAATAAAATTATTGAGCTTGCATTAAATTTGGACAGGGGACTTCTTAAACTTCTTTTATCAGATAAAAAAATGGAAAAAGTTTTTTTTGATGATATAGAAGGAGTGCTTGTATTTGACAAAGATAGATTTGTCCGTTTTGTATCCAACAAGCAATTTTTACCCGATTCTTATACTACATTCAAAAATAGAATTGGATTGACTATTGAAAATGAATATTTGAGTAGGACAAAGGAAGTTGTTCTTTCATGGCCCTATAAGGATTGTGTTTTGGAAGGTGGTATGACAAAAGAGGACCAGAAACGAGATGAAATTTTTTGGAATAATATTTTAGCACCGGATGAAATTAGTCGGCTACTTGATCCGAAAGTATTCACCCATGCAAAAAAAATAGATAAGAATGGATCCCATGGATTAGATAAATTCAGAACTGATGAAAATGGTAATATAAAGGAAAATCTCATAATAAAGGGGAATAATCTTTTGGCTCTTTATTCTCTAAAGGAACGCTTCGCTAGCAAAGTGAAATTGATTTATATTGATCCCCCATATAATCAAGAGGGAAGCACATTTTATAATGATAGCTTTAAACATTCTAGTTGGCTTGTATTCATGAAAAACAGGTTAGAGATTGCGAGAGCCCTCTTATGTGATGAGGGTAGTATATGGATTAATATAGATGATACAGAGGCTCATTATTTAAAAGTATTATGTGATGAAATTTTTGGGAGAGAAAATTTTGTTGCAAATGTGGTATGGCAAAAAAAATATTCCCCTCAAAATGATGCTAAATATTTTAGTGATAGCCATGATCATATATTAGTTTTTGCCAAGAGAAAAGAAAATTGGAAGCCAAATTTATTGCCTCGTACAAAAGAGATGGATGCCCGATATAAAAATCCAGATAATGATCCTAGAGGAGATTGGAAGACTAGTGATTTATCTGCTAAAAGGATAACTCCAAAAGATATTTATGAAATAGTAACCCCGAGCGGAAGGAAAGTAATGCCTCCAAAAGGAAGAAGTTGGGCTGTGTCAAGAGAGAAATTTCAAGAACTATTAGATGATAATAGAATTTGGTTTGGGGAAGACGGCAATAGCATACCGCAGTTAAAAAGATTTTTAAGTGGAGTTCAAGAAGGTATTGTGCCTATGACAATCTGGCTTTATAAAGAAGTTGGTCACAATCAAGAAGCTAGACAAAATTTAAAGAGAATCTTCGGGGGGCAAGCCATTTTTGATACTCCGAAACCTGAAAGGTTGCTAAAGCGGATTATTGAGATAGGAACTAATACTGATGACATAATTTTAGATTTTTTTGCGGGAAGTGGTACAGCTGGAGCAGTTGCATTGCAAATGAAAAGGCAATTTATAATAGTAGAACAGATGGAATATACAAAGAGTGTTACCGTTGAACGGATTAAGAAGGTTTTTTCCGGAGAGAATGGAGGCATTTCAAAATCAGTCAATTGGAAAGGTGGAGGAGATTTTGTTTTTTTAGAGCTTATGAAGTGGAATGAAAATTTTATAGAGAAAATAAAAAAATCGAAAACAAAGGAAGACCTCAAAAAACTTTGGGAGATGATGAAGAAAGAAGCGTTTTTGAGCTACAAAGTGGATATTGCCGTGTTTGACAAAAATGCAAAAGATTTTGCCGATTTATCTATTGAAGACAAAAAAAGATTTTTACTCGAATGTTTAGACAAAAACCACCTCTATGTCAATTATAGCGAAATTGATGATGAGGATTATGAGGTGAGTGAGGAGGACAAGAAGTTAAATAGGGAGTTTTACCAAACTTGAAATATAAAATTGGCTTATTTCAGGTTTTGTGATAAACTTGAAATAAAAATTTCCTTATCTCAAATTTATGAAAAATCAGAAATTTATAGCGGGTAAATACAAAAAGCATTTTTTTGGCAAAGATTACGAGTATCAATCCTTTAGTCCTAATTTTATTAATAAACCTTTTGAATGGAAAGATAAAAAAATCACTATTCTTTTAGAGGATGCGGTTCGGCTATTGGGAGAGCTTAATGCCTATTCGCTATTAATCCCGGATGTTAATTTTTTTATCCAAATGCACATAGTTAAAGAAGCTACTAATTCTAGCAAAATTGAAGGAACTAAAACTGGGGTGGAGGAAGCTATTTTGGCAAAAGAAGAAATAATACCTGAAAAAAGGGATGACTGGGAAGAAGTACAAAACTATATAAAAGCTATAAACTATGCTGTTTCGCAGTTAGAAAAACTCCCACTTTGTATGAGATTAATAAATGATACTCATAGAATTTTACTCTCCGGAGTTAGAGGAAGAGAGAGACAACCTGGGGAAATCAGAAAAAGCCAAAACTGGATTGGGGGATCCAATCTTAATGATGCTATCTTTATACCCCCACATCACAGCGAGTTGCCGGAACTTTTAACTGATTTAGAAAATTTTTGGCATGACAAAAAATTAAATATTCCTACTCTTATAAAGATTGCTCTAAGTCATTATCAATTTGAAACAATACATCCATTTTTGGATGGTAATGGGCGTATTGGCCGGTTGTTAATAGTTTTACAGTTGATTGATTATAAATTTTTAAAAAAACCCATCCTTTACCTTTCCTATTTTTTTGAGAAAAAAAGACCATCTTATTACGACTCTCTTAATTTGGTGAGAGAAGCCAACAATATAGAGCAATGGTTAAAATTTTTTTTGTCAGGAGTGATTGCTACTGCTAAAGATGGACGGGAAACTTTTGAGCAGATCATTAAAATTAGGAGTGATTATGAACAAGAAATTATGAAGTTTGGTCGTCAAGCAAAATTAGGGCACAAACTTCTTTTATTTATGTTTTCAAAACCAATTGTTAGTGTTAATGATGTAAGTCAACAATTGAATGTGGCCTATAATACGGCTAACAGCTTGATAAATAAATTTTTTCAAGCGGAGTTATTAAAAGAAATAACTGGTTATTCTCGTAACCGTCTTTTTCTACTTTGGAGATACTTGGATTTATTTAGAAAATAATTATGCTTCATGAAATTTTCAATTCTTTAAAAGAGGCACACGGTCCGGAGTATTTTAATTCTCGGGTTAGTGATGAGATAGTTCAAAATCTCAATCCAAAATTTGAATTACGGGGGTATCAGAAAGAGACATTGGGTCGTTTTGATTTTTATTTCGACGGCTATCAGAAGAGGCAATTTCCAGCACAGCTGCTATTTCATATGGCTACAGGAAGCGGTAAAACGCTTATAATGGCGGCTAGTATATTGCATTTATATTTGCTTGGATATAGGAATTTTATCTTTTTTGTGAATAGCACTAATATTATTGAAAAAACAAAAGATAATTTTTTAAATCCTTTATCTGAGAAATATCTTTTTGCTTCAAAAATTAAATTTGGCGAAAAGGAGGTTGATATTAAAGAGGCACAGAATTTTGAAGCAGTAAACCCAGAAGATATCAATATTATTTTTACCACTATTCAAGGATTGCATACACGCTTAAACTATCCTCACGAAAATGCCTTAACTTATGAAGATTTTAAAGACAAAGAAATTGTTCTTATCTCCGACGAAGCCCACCATATAAATACTTGGACAAAAGCTAAATTAAGTAAAACAGAGTTTAAAGCTAAGAAAAGTTGGGAATATACAGTGGAACGGATTTTTAGAAGTAATTCGAAAAATATCTTATTAGAATTTACAGCAACGATTGATTTAGGTAATCATAACATCCATTCTAAATATGAAGACAAAATTGTTTTTCAATATGACCTTAAGCAATTTCGGTTAGATAAGTATTCTAAAGAGATTGAGGTAATGCAGGCAGACCTTGATCCAGTTGACCGGGCTTTGCAAGCGGTCATTTTAAGTCAATATCGCAGAAAAATTGCTGAGAAAGACAAATTACATCTAAAGCCAGTAATTCTTTTTAAGTCAAAAACAATCAAGGAATCAGAAAGCAACTACAATGATTTTTTAAAGAAAATAAACAATTTATCCGGTAAAGATATTCAGAAAATACAATCACGAGCAAAAAGGAATATATTAGAAGAAGCATTTAATTATTTTAAAAAAGAAAATATAATTCTTGAAAATTTAGTTGCAGAATTAATAGAAGGCTTTTCAGAAGAGAAATGCATGCTCTTAGATTCCAATAATATTAATGAAGAAAAGCAGTTAAAACTAAACTCTTTAGAAGATAAAAATAACGAAATTAGAGCTATTTTTGCTGTTAATATGTTAAATGAAGGATGGGATGTTCTAAATCTTTTTGATATTGTGAGATTATATAATACAAGAGATGGAAGATGGACAAGAAGAAAATATAAGCCTGGCAATACAACCGTGGCAGAAGCACAGCTCATTGGTAGAGGTGCTCGCTATTTCCCTTTTCAACTTGAGGAAACACAAAATAAATACAAAAGGAAATTTGATGATGATATAGAAAACGATTTGCGTATTTTAGAAACTTTATATTATCATAGTGCTCAAAATCCTAAGTATATTCAAGAATTAAAAACAACTCTTACCGAGATTGGAATTTATCCGGAAAAATATGTTCAAAGAGAATTATTTGTTAAGGAATCTTTTAAAAAGACTGATTTTTGGAAAGATGGAGTAATTTTTATAAATGATAGAGTTCAAAATGAAAGAGCAGATATTTTTAGTTTAAAAGATGCAAGAATTACAGAAAGACATAAATACAAATTAAAAACTGGAGAGATTCGTGAGGAAATAATATTGGACAACAAGCAAGAGCTAGATTCATCAAATATAACTCACGCCACTAAAGTGTATAAAATTTCTGATTTTGAGAAAAATACAATCCGGAGCGCTTTGGATAAGTTTGAATTTTATGAGTTTAAAGTACTTAAAAAATATTTTCCACACATAAAGTCAATCAATGAATTTATTTCATCAGATAAATACTTGAGTGGCATCGAAGTACAGATAGAAGGGTCAAAGGATAATCTCAATAATTTAACACCTTTACAAAAACTAAGAATTTCTACATATATTCTTAGAAAAATATCAGAAGAAACAAAAGCCAATACTTCAGAATTTAAAGGCAGAAGATTATTCAAAGCGAGAATGCTCCGAGAAGTTTTTAGAGATAAAATTCTAACATTAGACAGTGATAGTGAACGTGCGAAAAAGATGATCTCAGTAAATTTAGCAGAAAAAGATTGGTATGCGCAGAATGAAGTGTATGGAACAAGTGAAGAGGAAGATTTTGTTAATTTCATTGATGAGACTATAGAGAAGTTAAAGCAGCAATATTCAGATATTGCCCTACTTCGTAATGAAAGATTCTTTCAAGTTTTTGATTTTGACAAAGGGCGAGCTTTTGAACCAGATTTTATAATGCTTTTAAAAAAAAGAAATTCCAAAACTATTAGTATATATCAGATTTTTATTGAACCAAAAGGAGATCAATTTAAAGATAACCAGGGCGGATTTGAAAGTTCTAAAGAGGGATGGAAGCAAAAATTTTTACTTGAAATAAAAGAAAAAGCAGATACCGATTTGAAACTTGAAAATAAAAATTTTAAACTAATGGGATTGCCTTTTTATAATGAAAAATTAAAACAAGAATTTGAAAAAGCATTTGAGGATAAAATTCTTTCTTAATTTGTAAAAAGGATTAGGCTGTTTGATCTGAATGAGACTTATTCGAATTATTTTAGTAGAAAAATTATTGGTTTGTATGAGAATATATCCAGAGCGAAAAAAGGAAATCATATATTTGAATCGAGTGGAAGTCAGAACTAACAACACCCAGGCTTCCCGAAGTTAAAATGACGTGTTGATCATGAAGTTATCGCCTCATTATAAGAGAGGGAATATTATTAAACAAATTCTCATATAAGGAAGAATATAATGGATGAAGTTGTATTTTCAATTACAGCAAATCTGGATTTGCTCGGATTCTCTAATCATTTATCTTTGGGAAGTAGTGATATAAGGACTAAGATTGGCTCGGAAGCATTGATTAGATTAAAAATATTAGATGATGCGATTAAACTCGCAAATGATGAAATAACAAAATATCCTGATATTTATTTACATAAAATTGAGAATATTAGATTTAATGATGCAATTTTTTTTGTAATGGATTTGAGGACAGATATTATTCCATCAGTTGGAAGCATCCAATTAAGCGGAGGGGGTTCAATTAGTGATTATAAAAAAGCAATGGGTAAAAATCTTAAGGGTGAAGACAGGGTTAAAGGATTTTATGAGTATTACGCTATAGAAGGTTTTAAAGTAGCTATGTTCTTAGGGCTAATTTCAAGAATACATAATTTCATTAATTTAAAAGAAAAAGAACGAAACTTTCCTGGTTGTAAGACAGTGTTATCCACTGGATTCAGGAAGAAATATACAAGTGAGTCTGGAAAAGAAGATTATTTTTCGGCCAATTTTTCATTATCGAATGCTTATCTTGCTAATAAAAACGGTAGTCAAAAAGGAATTTCCGGTAATGGATTTTATGTAGAAGATAATGTTTCTCGTGTTATAAGATATGATGAAGATTGCTCGTCAATATTGTTTTTATCAAAATATCTAAATATTTCTGAGCATCGAGATCCTTACGAAGACTCAATTTATATCTATAATGAATATTTTTCGCTTGGCTCTAAAATTGAAATAGAGTTATTTCAAAAAAAGTATTATTTTCGTCAATTAAACACAAATGTATTATCGAATTTTCGATTGATCCCGATTCTAAGAAAACACAAAGATGATACTCCTGATAAAAGTTTTATCAAAGAAATGTCGAAATGGATTAAAGAACGACCAAAAGAGGAGGAAATTGAACGGAAAAAAGTTTCTGAGATTAAAATGAAATTTCCCTTACTGTTTATATGTATTGAGCTTGATGAGGATATAGAAAAAATTGAAAGAGAAATGCTAAAAGAATAAATATATTCAGGAATTCATATAAAAAGGAGATGCATTTGCATCTCCTTTTTCCTCTCTGCCTGCTGCCTGATTTATTTTATCCATCGAGAGATTTAAACTCTCTCATGGGAAGGGATATAAGACGACCTCCTATTTTCTCGAGCTCGATGCTTTTCTCCCAGGCTTCTTCCTTCTGGGCCTCGCTTAATTTATAATCCTCTACCAAATTATTTATTACTCGCCGTATATTACCTGATTCTAATAGAACTCCTATTGCTTTATCATGATTATTTATTTCTTCTAGTTCTTCAGGAGGGAGTGGTTCTTCTATTTCTTTACCCTAATAAGTTTTAATCCCTCCTTTTAGAAAATTCATTATTACAATCAACTCATACATAACAAGTTTTTTATCTGATAATTTGAACGCTAAATGAAAAAATATACCTATTTTGCACCACCGCCAAAAATAGTAAACAATAACACAAGGATTAACGATTGAATGGTCCAGCCAATAACACATACCCCTATAGCCCGCCATGTGCTCCTGTAATCAAGGGATTGTCTGACCGCAATCACCATTGCCATAAGCATCCAAATAGAGGCCACGAGAAACAATACTCCTGCCAGTCCAGGGATTATACCTAGTACTCGAATTAATCCGGGAGAGCTTGAAAATCCAATTGTGCGTAATAACTCTCCGGGATTTGCTTCTGTTTGGGGCTCGGGAAGGAATTTCGTGCCAATAAAGTAAGTAAGATAAGCCCAGATATACCACCCAATAAGGGCTACGATTGTCCCTGTTAAAATACCACCAAGACCGCCTCTTCCAATGTTTCCTATTCCAGCTGCTATACTGGATATAATTACAACACTCATTGCCTGACCCATTGCTCTCTTATCAGCCTCAACCTCTTCATACAGATGAATATCTAGCTTAGCAGCACGAATAATACGATCAATAAAAGTAGCCATTATCTCCTCCTGGATTTATTGAACATCTCAAAAAATGATGTCTCCTTAAAACTAGCCGCTAAAATTTCAAATAGGGGAAGCTCAATAGAAGCGAATTTATCGTCTCTTATATTTCCCCATTAATTGCCCTTTATCTAGAATATGCCCTTCCATAGCTTTTAGCAATTTTTTCTTCTTAATCCCAGCCTTGAGATCGAGCTTTGTATCTAAAGCATAAATTTTGAAATAATATCTATGCGTACCGCGTGGAGGACAAGGACCACCATAACCAATTTTACGAAATCCATTTCTTCCTTGTTTCGCGCCATTTTTCAGTTCCTTATCATGCGGGACATTCTCTAGTAATTCGTTGGTGTTAGAAGGAAGATTAAAAAGAACCCAATGTACAAATGTCCCAATTGGCGCATCCGGGTCATCACAGATTAAAGCAATAGTCTTTGTGCCTTCAGGAATCGAAGCCCATGCGAGGGGAGGAGAAACATCTATTCCATCGCAGGTATATTTTTCCGGTATCATGCTTCCTTCCTTAAATGCAGGACTCGTGATTTTAATTTCCATGTCTTTTCCTCCCATGATTGAAGATTGAGATTGATTTTTGCCCTGACAAGACCAAAACAAAACAAATGAGATAAATAAACAACAAATTTTATGAAACATTACAAGCTCCCTATGACGAAATCTTTATTCGAAAGCCAATGTACCTTTGAGACTTATAGCACAGGAGAAACTTTAAATCAAAGTCATAAAGTCGTAAAGACCTACCAATGAGGTTCCTCTCTACCTCTCACTCATCTATAGCCGCTAATTCAGTCAGTTGTCTTTTTAATGTCTGGAGGTTAGGATAATACCTGCCTTCCACTCGCCTCTTAATAATATTAACTATTTCAACGTTTGTCTTTCGAACTGCCCCCCAAAATTAGTACCACCTGGAGTGCTAAGATTTTCGTGTTATAATAGGCATTATCAGAGCGAAAGAGAAGCCCTTTTGAGGAGGCTGATGATGTCTGGTAAATATGGGAAACGATACACTCCAAAATTTAAATTTCAAGTCGTCAT
>Ga0180434_10005911_pt1 | contig 14227 bp, 16 predicted proteins | sample SS_ome_7_FD_132453 | JGI IMG/M metagenome (GOLD analysis project Ga0180434, IMG submission 132453) | Hypersaline lake sediment archaeal communities from the Salton Sea, California, USA - SS_1_D_2 metaG | ecosystem: Environmental > Aquatic > Non-marine Saline and Alkaline > Hypersaline >... | reverse complement strand
AAAGACGGTGAGGGAGCAAGAGGAGTTTAAGAAGCGCGAAGAGGTCATCTTAAAGGGATCCATGGAAGAGGCCCGAAAGATTCAAAAGGAGGACGAACGAATGAACCGTCCCACCTTTATCCGTGCTGACGGCACGGTGGATGAAAAGTCAAAGCGGAAGCGCGAAGCACCTGTTGAATAAAAATTACATGTATGTCGTCTGACCCTAAGGCCATATGAAAGTTTACGACATAGAAATTAGCCATTGAATAATAAATGTCTTGCCAATATAAGAAAGGGGGACCATATACTTCTTGCACAAAGGCCTGCCGGTGTACAAAGCGAGGGCCAAAGGGGGAACGGGGCCAAAGAGGAGAACGGGGAAAAAGAGGAGAACGGGGAAAAAGAGGACGTCGCGGATCTGCTGGAGAGCAGGGCCCATCTGGAACCACGCTGAATGCTTTACTGCTTATGAACAACCTGACCCTATCCGGAGGCTCCGAATCTGTTGTTGAATATAATTTTTCAACAACGACGGCCTCCGGACTTGTCCAATTCACAAACGGGACAGGCACGACAGCAACGTTCACATTCGCGAACCAAACAATTACGGATACCGGTTTTGCCGAATTTTATGCACACTGTGATGCTTCTGCGGGGCAGTCCGGAACCGATAATTACATAACCTTTGAATTGAGATGCGTTGATCCTTCTGACGACACTTTGCAAACTGTGGATATTGATACAAGAAGTATTCAAAAAGGCAGCACTGCTCACTTAACCTTCGGACCGGCGGCCTATCGAGTTGTTGAAGACACGACCGGAAAACCCAATACGATCAAGAAAACAAGTGAATATCGCCTTTATGTTGACGTTGGTCGCGATCAAACATTATCCGAGATTAAGCTTATAATTAAACTGCGGAATTAGGAAATAACACACTGTATTTACAAACATGATGGATGGGTCGACCCTCCACGACAAAAATCATGTAAAATTTTAAATCAAACTCTCGTGCTACTCCGTTTGAACCGAAATAACTTGAAAAGGTGTATTACCACTTGGCGTAAAGGGAACTCCTGAGATGGGCAGAGAAGACTTTGATCGTAAGAGGTCAATCAGCTCCGAGGCCTCATCTTTTTGTGATTCAGTTGCTCCAATCGCAATGAGTTCTCCCAAAGATATCGTTTTTGAATCATCTCCGTAGCCAAGTCCACACCATCCACATTTCACCTCAATCATGTCTTCTAAGGATGGATTGAAAAAATCGAGAAGAAAGCGAAGCATGTCAAATTCACCCCGGAATGCCCTTTCATAAAACCAATCAAACACGGATCCAGGTTGTAAGGGTTTCTTTGAGAAAACAATCTCTTTTGTTTTCGGGAGATGCTCACAGCACCAAAAGAAAAGTGGCGGGTGTTTTCGAGAGAGGGGCAAAAGGACGGACGGATCGACAGGAAATTCAAGAGCTTCTGGAAAGGTTTCTGGAAGATACTCGGCTATAATTTGAATATGAGAAAAATCAGAGGTGAAGGACGAAACACCGCTAAAAAAATCCATAATCATGGTTGGCATGGGAAAGGTTTTATGGGGAGTCAGTTGAAGAAGAGACCGAACGATGCCCCATCGACCCTCGTGGCGACATCGATCGAGGTATAACCAAGCAAACAAAATAGATGCCGGAACTCTTCCCTTTGTCAGGGGTAGAAGAAGATCAATGGATATTTCTTCGCGCATTTGAAAAAAGATTTGAAAAATGTCGTAGTGACCCCAAACAATGGATGTCCAAAGTAAGATGTTTCCTATTGGAAAGGAAGAGGTGTCGCCACGCATGAAGCGAACAAAATCCGGAGAATCAACCACCACTGCCAAATCAACTCCCCGTGCTTCCAAAAGATGATTCAGTGGACGAGGGTCCCCTTGGCGAATGGCATCACAACAATAGGAAGAGAGTAAGTTCCACGCACCATTGCCGTATTTTGGATCGTCCTTATTCTTCAGAGCATTTGCCACCACAATCTCGAAATATGACTTTTGCATTGAAAGGCCAGTTGCTTGACCAATCACCTCGCGAAGGTTTAGAATATCATCTTTAGTAAGGCTGTAAATTTCTTTTGGAAAGGTTTCTTCAAGAATAACATCATTTCCCTTGCAAATTTTATAGATAAAATTTGTGTCTCTGGCCCAATGAATGAAGTGAAGAAGGAAATCATCCGATTTAAAACGAATTTCATAGGGGATCTCGGTGGAAAACCTTATCACATCTTGAATAAGATCCCATTCTGGAAAACTATGGTAAACCATTTTTTGTGATTCATATAACATTTTATTTTCAATCATTATGATGGATGGATCAACCCTGCAAGAAGTCAAGTTGAATGTGACACCAAATCAAAAGTCTCTTGAGATCCAACAACCACCGAAACAAAGACAAGAAACCAAGTGCAGGGTTCGGACTCGATACCTCCTTTGGAAGGTCATTACCTTTTTCATCACCTTAGTCGTCCTCCTCATTGGCTTCCCTGGCGATCCGGCAAAGGTGTGGACAATTGCTCTGATCAACTTGGGTGTCACCACAGCCCTCTACTTTGTCTATCGATATGCACTGACAAAGGTGAAATGGGGATATGAATAATTATTTTTTTGAAAGTTGAGCATTGTCAAGAATTTCTTGATAAACCTTTCGCACAGTTTCACCTGACCGATGCAAAAATTCGTCAATGTTTGCAACGGCCTTTCGAATCTGGGCAATGGGAGGAACTCCTTCGGTGAGTACCTTTGTGTTTTCAGGAGGAGACCGGTGGTAGGTGCACTTTAGGGACTCAGGCCCAAAGCCAATCGACTTTCCCAAAAGGTAGATGTACTTTGAACGATCGGGGAAGGACACCAAGTCAGTAATGTCCTGATGGCCGTCAAGAAAGGTCTCCACCCACACATAGGGGTGAACCCAAGTAGGGGCATCAGGCTTCCGCAGATAACCAACCCGAATGGTGGGATCAAAGCCATTCTTTCGTAAGACGGCTTCGGCAACGAGGTTGACAAAAATGGGGTGATTTAAGAGGTGGTGATGATCCAAGTAGGAAACGGTCTTCATCAAAATGTTGAGCATTTCTTCCTCATGGGGGTAGGTGGGTTCCTCTTCCGGTAGATCTTCAGAACTTTCAACAGGGTCAGACTTGGTTTCAGGAACTCCAGTACTCTCATCCTCGCACTCATTAATCCGCTCACACTCATCCTTCAATTCATCAGCCACACCGGCTAAGCCATTCATTACACGTTGGATATTTTCTTCACGTTCTTGTACTTCAGCCTCTGATAAAACAACTTGGGTGGACGATGGAGATGACATTCTTTCTTTCATATGGTTAGATTGACTTTGATATATTGAACAAATTAAGTCGAATTCTTTTTCTCTTGATCCTTTTTCTTCTTTTTCTTCTTAATCACCACCACCGTCACCACAATGGCAATAATCACGGCTGCGCCAAGGCAACACCCCACAATAATCCATGTTGTTTTCTTCTTATCCTTTGTCCAAACATTCTGAAGAGAGAGGTCTGGAAGAGACGACCCCGTCGTGACGGTGGTTGTGGTGGAGGCAGGAACCTCTGAAGAGGTGGAGGTCAAAAGAGATAGGGTGCCTTGGGAGATGGGTTGATCGGTCTGAAGTTTTTCAGCATTGACATTCACGGATGGGTCCACAGGAGCTTGAAAGAGTTTTGGGGCTTGTGGTGGTGCTTGTGTGGGTTGAGATGGAGGTTGGGGGGGTTGAGGTAGTGATGTTGATGACTTTCCTTGGTTAGATGATGATGGACCTCCCTTAGTGTCGTCAACGTTCAAGGTAATGTTAATGTTTTCCCTTCCCGATTGATATGGTCCTGATTTAGACGTCCTTGATGAACGCACCGGACGAGACTTGGGTGGCATTTATTCAAGAGGGTGATTATTTTTATAAGGCTTTTTTTGCAATCTTTTTGTTTTCCTCCTTCCTCGTAAAGACAATGCGATTTGAGTTCAGAAATACTATCAAGAATACTCTTGAGGCCAAATATACAGATTCAACCCGGAAATTTCAACTTTTAATTTGTTCATTTTGCGAAACTCGATCTTCCTCACATATCAAAAACCTTCATCATGTCTGATACCGAGTCAAGCTTCGATACCACCCCTCCCTCCAGCCCTGCCCCCTCAAGTCCCGAGCCAAGTGACGACGAGCGTGCACCTACCCCTCCTCCCCCCAAGAAGGCTTCGAAGCCAAGGGAAAAGGCGACTAAATCCACCAAGGGTAAGGCTAAAGCAGCCCCCAAGGCTAAGTCAGCAAAGGCCAAGACTTCTAAGAAACGTGCTCAGGCATCTGACGATGCTCCCGCGAAACCAAAGAAGGCCCGTAAGCCTAAGGCCCCGAAGGAGGATGCGGGTGAGAAACGCTCAAAGACTGGTGGACGTCGGCGTAAGGTTTACTACGCTCCCCCCAACCGTTATGACGACTCTGCTGAGAATCTTGAGGCCATGCGTCTCTTTTTCCAGAACCTTGCCGATGCAACTGATAAGCAGTTGCAAAAGTGGATTGGACGTGAGCGTCGTGCCGAGGCAGCTCGCCGAAAGCGCCCTGCCAAGGTGACTCTGGATTCTGACACCCTCGCTAAGTACCGAAACTTCCTTGATGAAAAGGCAACAAAGGACACTCTTTCCAACCTCCATAAGAAGTGGCTTTCCGTCTTTGGCTTCCCTCCCGGAGCAAAGGGTAAGGACGGCTTGATCACCGCAAAGCACATTGATAAGCACGGTGTTCCTGAAGATGCCGATGTCCGCGTTCGCGCAGCGGCTGAGTTGTACCATGCGGCAAAGCGTTTCGGCTTCCAACCCCGTGGAATCATCTCTGAGGGCACTTCGGATCCCGTCTACGAAATGGTCCCTGACCCTAAGAACCCAGGAAAGGAGAAGAAGGGTCGTGTGATTTCTTCGACCTACCTTGTGGATCCCCCCAATGGTGAGGAGCGAATCTACATTGGTCGTTCTTCCCACCTTCGTGCGGCATGGGAAGAGACACACCCTCTCGGCCTCGCCCAGTCTCACTACCAAAAGTCTGATGTTCCTATCGAACAGCTCATTGGTTCCAATGAGCCCATGTCTCTCCTGAAGACTGGAAAGTCCAAGGAGGTCGAAGCTTAGAGTTTTCGATTTAAAATTACTTTACTTCCCAAACCCCCTCAATAAACATTCCTCATTCCCCAACTTATGATTCGTTCCAATCCACGTGCAAAAGTTTTGAAAACCCTTTCAACAATGCTTCTTGATCGAGGGTATGATTTGGTTGGATGTGTCGATGGTTCATCCTTTTCCTCGTGTAAGAAGGGAAAGACCCTCGCACCTGAAGACATTGATGATTACCTCTCACGGTTTACCCTTTACGCAACTCCCAAAATGTCTTGCATGATGGAGGCTAGAGTCCCTGAAAACCCTGACCGGGCTTCATTTATTCGTCATCTTGAAGAAGGATCAACATTGAGAGTTTATTTTACAAATGACCAATCCAACCTTGGGAAAAATATCGTTCTTGACATTATCAAAGAAGCCTTAGACAATGGCGTCTCTCGAGTCATTATTCCCTTGGCCCAGTCCTACACCTCTCATGCGACAAAGGAAATTGCAAACGCAAAGGCGGAGCATGGGATTGACGTTGAGATTTTTGCTTACAATGAGCTCTACGTGCCCCTCGCCTCTCACGAAATCTCACCCACCTATCGAGTGCTTTCCCCTAAGGAGGTGGAAGACCACTTGAAGACCTACGACCTCACGGACATTTTCTGCCTCCCAAAGATGGAAGACTCAGACCCTCAAGCGAGGTACTATGGCCTCTCGGTAGGATTAGTGGTCGAGATTCATCGACCTTCTCTTTACTACAGGGTTGTTATTCCTTCTGCTGCATAATTCTCATACGTTTTTCTGCCGCGAGGGCCATGAGAAGGCGTCGGTGTTCCTTATCGCTTGGTTTTGATTCTTCCATTTTTAATGCCTTTGCCAAGACTTCTTCCCTTTCCATGGCTCTCACTTCTTGTAGGCGTTTTTCTTCATCCTTTTTTTGAACCTCTCGGTCCATGTCACACCCAAGACTAAACAGATAGGCCGAGGCCACAGTTCCCAATTCGGCAAACTCTCTCCCCTTTTCTTCGAGACGGTGGAGAATCGATGGGTGACACCCACGGCGAGTTAAACGAGACTTAAGATCTGACCACACAAAGGGCCAGTTTTCCTTTGAAATCATGGTGTCATCATTAATGGTCTTTGCCTTTACCAATAAAAAATCCAGCCCTTCTCGTGCCTCCTTAAAGGTAGATGTGTCCTCTACATAGGGCTCAAGTTTTCCTTGAATAAAATTTCGCTCATCAATATCCTTATCTGCAAAGTAGAGAGACTCGAACAATTCTTTGGTGTCTCTTGTTAACATGAGATGAAGAAAGTCTTCCATGATTTTATAGTTGTAATTTTTTTGAATTTAAGTTTTTAATCTTCTTCATTGACCAAAGCAAACCGCACACACGTTTCGCTAATGCCATGACCTATCCATACAAGAACATTTCCCGTGTCACCCTTTTCAAGTCTTCGAAAAACAAAACGCCCTTGAAGTTGCCACGATCTTGAACCTTCCAACTCTTATCAAGCCAATCTCTATCCGGTTTTACATGCTCCATTCTCAAAAAATGATATTGTGATCCTTTTTTTAAGTTTCAAAAGTTGTGACCCCATCTGCCGACACGACACGCGCCTGTGTCGGTTGGAACTTTGCCTTCTTTAAGCGCTTATGAATCCACACCCCAACGCCAACGGCAATGGCCACAAAGATGCACACCACAATCACGGCAATGACCCATCCAGGGAAGGACTTTTTCTTCACACACTTTCCGTCATGACAGTCGTAGCCCGAGCGGCAACAGTCGGGGGTGGACTTTCCATTGCGGTCGACACAGGTTCCCTCTTGACAACAAGATTTCCCCGCACACACGTAACCGTTGGGACAACACTGGCCTTCGGCCGACATTTCACACGGCTTCACGTCTTTCAAAGGAGCCCCCACTGCAAAGGCCTTTGAGGTCGGCGTCACTGAATTGGGGAGACAGGTCCAACATCCTTGCCCACAGGAAGAGGTGGGCGAGGTGCCTGTCCCATCCGATGTAAACACACAAGTGCCATTGGGGGCACACTTAAAGCAGTTGGGCTGAGTGGTTAAGCCAGACGTGCAAGAGGGCTGGACCGACTTTGTGGTTGGATCACAGGCCCAAAATTTAGGCTTACAAGTGTCACAATTGGTAAGTGTTCCCTTTCCATAGTTCGCCACAGTGTCACAGCACCCATTTGGCGAACAAGTGAAACACTGGCACTCATCTTGAGAAGGGTACTGACCATGGATGCCTTCGCCTGCAGGGAGACACTTTCCACCAATGCATGACCAACAGTTGGGTTGGGCAACTCCTGTAGGGTCAGGCTTCAGGGACCCATCTGCATTGCAAGAGTAGAGGGATGGCTTACATCCTGTGCAAGAGGACGAAGAAGATGCCGTTCCCTTTGATCCTGCCGTAACGGGCTGACAGAAGCCGTTTGTTTGCTCATTGCAATCGTAGCAGAGGCACTGACCTGGAAGGAAATCACCAAGCCCCGAAGTCACGGGCACACAAGTTCCATTGGACCCGCACTTATAGCAGGGGACTTTTGTCTTATCGGTGTAAGCCGTGGGGGCATTGCCTGGGGATTTCACCACCGTGCCTGAGCCGTCACTGGCACAGGTGTAGTAGGTCACACACTTTGATCCACAAGCCGAGTCGTGGTAGGTTCCCCTTGACCCAGCGTCCACGGCCGTGCAGGTTCCATCCTTACAAGAGTAGCAAAGGGTTTGGTCTGAAGATGACCAAGTGGTTTGATTGTTTGCGGCACCCTTCACAAGAGTGGGAATTCCATCTGCGCCACACTGGTAGGAGTAGATGCACGAGTCGTCACAACATGCAGCTTGAGAAGTTGCCGTTCCTTCTTTCACCGGACAACACAGTGCATTCTGCCCACAGGGTTGACATTTGGAAAGATCTGGCGGAGTGGCCAAAGAATTCTTTAACATTTATTATCACACATCAAAAATGTCGGAACTTCGAAAACTCCGTGAGGAGCAATCCAAGAAGTGGCTTGAAGAAACTCGAATCAAAGATGAAATCAAAGCAAAAGAAGATGAAGTCAAAATGAAAAACCAAAAGAAAGAGGAAGACAAAGCGACGAAGCGAAAAGAAGAGAATGACACGTGGAGACATGAAAGGCTTCATGCGGAGATTGCATCCAAGACAGATTCACTTGAAGAGGCAAACCTCATGTTGGAAGGCCATCAAGTTGATTTTGATTTTCCCTTGATGAAATTCATAGAAGGATCACTCGATTTCTACAAGACACCAAGAATCCAAGAAAAATATGGTCTTGTGCGAAAAGCTGACGAGACAAAAACTGAAACTCTTTTAGATCCATATTCATTCCATCCTGATCCTTTACTACCTCCATTTGTTCCTCCTTTGGCACCTCCAATCCACGAAGATGATCCCCTCCTTCAGATGGCCATCCATGCATCACTTAATACATAACCTCTAATCACCTCCATAATGCGAAAGCTCACGGGCCGATGGGTCTCCCACCTTCCCACACCAATCCTCTCGAGGCATCCACTCGTAGGGAATTAAGGCGTCCATCCGTGGGTAGGCCCACCAAAAGAGTTTACGATACCAATAAGTCTCCTTTGTGCGCGGAGGGTTGTGAAGAATGCGACCCTTTGCATCCTCAAATTCTTCATCAGGAATGAAGGTTTCCACATAGGCTTGGATGATTGTGTGGAAGGACGCCTTTTGGGATGAACACCCATCCGAAAAGCCATTTTTTCGCCGGTCCCTCACCTCGGGAGGAAGGACATCGCCAAAGGCCTCACGCCATAAGGCTTTTTCAATGCGAGTTGATCCGTTAAAAGTCTTCAAAGACGGATGAACCCCCATAAAATACTCGAGAAGCTTCACATCCGAAAAAGGGACCCGTGCCTCAAGAGAGGCGTTGGCGATGCATCGATCGGCCCTTAAGCCATCGAATCGGTGGATGGCATTTAAAAGGCGAAAGGTTTCGAAACCAAACTCCTCAACAGAGGGCGCCATCTCAAAATAGGCATAGGACCCAGAGGCTTCATCAGCGACTTCTCCTGTTAAGAGGACTCGAACCTTTGTGTTCTTTCGTACATAACGAGCAATCAACCAATGAGGAACGGATGCACGGACAGTCGTGCAGTCATAAGACCCAATGGCCGCAATGACGGAGGGAATGGCATCCAAACACTCCTTCTCGGTCACCACAATTGAATGGTGTTGGGTGCCAAGGAAGTCGGCTACCTTTTGAGCATTTTCTAAATCAGGTGATCCCTCCATGCCAATGGCAAAGGTTTGAAAAGTCGATGGATCAATGCCGCAAAAGTTGACGGCGAGAGACACAACAAGAGAGGAGTCGAGGCCCCCAGAAAGGAGAGCACCCACTTCAACATCGGAGTTAGACACTCGTTTCCTCACGGCGCCAATCAAAAGGGTGCGAAGGTTTGAAATCACTTCGTTTCGATCGGTGTGAGGGTAGGATGGCTTATCAAGCAAAAAATAATGAATGGTCTGAGAATCAGTGAGGATTGGATAGGGTCCACCTAAGTCAAAGGTCACAAAGGTGTTGGGTGGAAAGGGGGCCACCTTTGACGTCTTTGGAACTCCAAGAAGGCATCGAGGTTCAGAAGCAAACCATACTTCGGACTTATCCTTATACCAGTAGAGGGGTCGAATCCCGAGGTGATCACGTCCCATGTAGAGCTTCGAGGTGGATCCATCAAAGAGGGCAAAGGCGTATTCACCGTCAAGGTGGCTACACAGGCCTTCCGGTCCATAGGTCTTAAAAAGGTGAAGAATCACCTCACAATCGTTGGAGGTCTTTCGAACCCAAGTGGGGTGAGACTCATATAAGGTTTTCCAGTTGAAGATTTCACCGTTGCAAATGAGGGTGAGGTCTCCATCGCACAGGGGTTCATTCGAGTCTTCATCAAGGCCGTTAATCATGAGACGCTTAAAACCAAAAATTAGGTTGTCAGGTCCATGCTTTGGAACATAGCGAAGGACTGAGTCGTCAGGGCCTCGATGGTCTAAGCGATCAAAGTAGGCTCGATAAAACTCAAGACTTAAGGACGCACCACCCACTCCAAAAATTCCACACATTTGTGATGTAGTGTGATTTGAGTGGGTCTCTATTTAACGTTTATTTGTGTTCTTATGAAAGGGCTACAAGATGACCAACATATGGCTTAATGGAATAGAAAGAAAAAGGAGTCGTAATTTCTTCAACGGTTGAAACGCCGGCATCGTGATAGGGTCTCCAAATGTGTTCGTACTCTGGGTAAAACTTGGTTAAGATCGTTTCGCGGTCTTTATAGATGTTGATAACGATGCGTTCCATCACTGAGAGGCCATAGGTATCCGTGTACCTTGAAGAATGGACTAAGTGTGGAAAGGCCTTCAACCATCGTTGCACCAAAATGTGGTTACCTTGATGAGCCGCTTCATGTGGAAAGGGGTGACGACAACGAATGTCTCTTGGGATGTCTCCTTCCTTTTTGTAGTCTTCAACAATCTTGTCAAACCTCTTCAAGTCATCCTCGCTTAGAGTTTCGATATGAACAAAATCGTGGAGAGGATAAGACATGTTAAATGTGTGAGATGGAATTTGAAATTAAAATTCGGTGCGAAGGTACTCCCACAAAATCATGGTTGCCGCTGTAACAATGTTGTAGGAGCGACCAATCCCTGCTTGAGGAATCTCAAGAATCAGAGCTGAAGGAAAAGCCGCCATCACCTCTGGAGGAATTCCCACCCCTTCGTTGCCAAACACAAAGAGGGGAGGAGCGACGTCAAAACATGGATGGCGAGAGCGAAAACCAGGAAGGGTGTCAGACCCCTCAGCTTGTTCGCAAAACACAAGAGTGCGTCCCTCTGAAATCTTTGCCAAGGCCTCAATGACCATGGGTGAATCGAGACTCTCGGCATATGTCCACGTAAACCCTGCATGCTTTTGGACATCAATATAGTGGTACATGCCCAAAGCAGGCTTTCGGTTGTACTTTCGCCGACCAACCACGTGAACGGTGGGAACTCCGAGAGAACCACAAAGGCGAACAATCATGCCAAGGTTGGCATCCGACTTTGCGTTGATGCATGCAACCTCAACATTGAAGGATCGCTCCGCATGGGCCTTTCGAATGGCCTCAAGCTCTGCAGTCTGAAACTCATCTCGAACATTGAGAGATCTTGGGTCAGGATGGGTTCTTGAAGGTGTGCTTAGTGATGGATCAGTTGCCATAGCGACTAAGATGGAAATATCAAAGTGACAATAAATGACTGAATCTATTCCTCGCCACATCAATGACGTCATGACGGCATGCCGTGGGTCGGGGTCTCAGTGCCATGCTCAGATTGTCAACTATGCATGTGCTCTTTGTAAGTACAATGGTGACATTGGCCCCGTCTCCAGAGGTGTTTCGACAGTCAATGTACGCATTCCAAGCGATGCTAAAGCGGCAAGTATTTCAGATTCAAACCATCTCCATTTACAGGGTGGATGGCATTTTCCTGATTCTCAGAAATCACCATTCCAGAATGGATGGCATTTTCCTGATTCTCAGAAATCACCATTCCAGAATGGATGGCATTTTCCTGATTCTCAGAAATCACCATTCCAGAATGGATGGCATCCAGAACTCATGCCATCAGGAATGGGATGTAAGACTTCAAAAGAAAAATGCTTCATGCATGAATGGCACCCCGCCTTGGCTCGGTCAGGATTGTCATCGTCTTCAGCACCAATTATCTTTTTAGATGAAGACTTGATGTTTTAGATTTATATTGAATATATTGACGGTTGATTCCAAGGTCACGAAAATCATAATAAAAAGAACCCTTCAATTGCATCACGAATTTCCTTTACCAAATCCTCGACCGCTTCCCTTGGGCGGGGGGAATAGTCAATGGCTGACGAAGAATTGATGACCACCTTTCGAATCTCCCGCCGAATTTTTCTTTCGCCCCATCCAAAGGAAGAGAGGGTTGAAAGAATGGCATGAATCACATCCGTCGCCGACCCACCTTGGGTACCCACTCCCGGAATCAAAATAGGCGGAAGGTAATCGAGGGCCTTTGCAAACATGGCAACAATTTCTTCAAGCTCAGTGAGGCGCCCGTCCTTATTTGGGGTTCCACCAATGACGGCACCCACCGACCCAGCATACTGCCAATCAATCACCTTTTGGGCCATCTGGTGGTACACCTTTGAAGTCCGTTTCACAATGGCTTCAAAGGCTTCTTCTTCAGTCACCATGGGTGATGACTTTAAGAGCGCATTGTAGGTGTCAATGGCATCTCTTGTGAGGAGAGGTTGGGTTTCGAGATCGACACGTGTCGGGTTGGAGGTAAAGACGAGGACATAACACCCAAGCATGGCGTCTGTGAGAGGAAAGATTGAATCTCCTCCCATGAATCCGTGGGCCGTCACGGCGTCAAAGGCCTTATACTTTTCAGCGTACTGAGATTGGGTCCGCATAATGTCACCAATCTTTGTGTCAAGAATGACTAAGATGCCCTTTTCGTGGGCGATGGTCAACACTTCAGAAAGGATCGAGTGGAGGACGGTGTTGTCTAAGGAATTGTAGTAGGCGAGGTTGGGTTTGATGACCCCCAGTCCTTCCACCTTTGAGACTTCCTGAAGAAGGTCGAGGCAGTAAGTCCGCACTCCATCCGCCGTAGGAGGATAGGGGTAGTGAGGAAGGGTGGTGTCTTCTGGAGTTTGAGGAAATTTTCCTGGAGTAATGTCAAGGCCGACACATACACACGTCTTATTTTTCTCAATCAAAAGATCCGAGAAGGATGGTCGAGAAAAAGAAGCCATGTAGGATGTGACCTTTTCATATGCGTCTTTAGTCACTGACCCTTCTCGAAATAAAAATTCTGCAACCTGGCCAATCGTGCACACCGACGTTGCCTCAATGTTAAGACGATCAAATTTTTGCTTTGCGTGTTGAAGGCGGTCGAGAAACACGAGGACTTCAGCCGAGATACCGAGATTTTTCGAGATGGCTTGATGAAGGTTAATGGCCGACGTGCCCGTTGTCCAAAGGTCCTCCACCTCGATCAAACGTCCTTCAGTTTCACTCACAAAGGCTTCAGCAGACATTTCATCCAAGGGGTCACTTGACGTCACTGAGATATGAAACCTATCCGCTCCTTGAATGGATTCAATCGTTTCGATAATGTCATCCTCACACATGGGATAATAGGGGTCATTCATCACAATCAGGTTGCGGACACCTTCCTCCCAAAGTCGATCGAGGTTGGCTTCAATCGTTTTTGAAGTTCCATGGCCCTTCGGGATGCGTCTCAAAATAGCCGAAGGGCGACAAAGGCGAAGACCCATCCCCGTCGCAAAGATGACTCCCATGTCTTCCAACCCTAGAAAGGCAACGGTGTTTACATCAACCCCCAAAGTTTTCAGGTGGCCCTCAAAACCATCCATGGATGCCGTGAGAGTCTTAGATGAGTAAAAGTGCATGCGCTCGGGGTTCAACTTTTCAACAACACCGAGAGGACGTGAAAGGGTAAAGGCCAATCCCGTTGCGTAAACGACACCCGTGGTGGGAACACCAATGAGGCCAAAGGGTTTGTCAGGCTTATCAATCTTATGGACGTAGCACCCAAGAATTTGGGCAAAAATCTTTGCACAGTTGGGGCCCTTCCTTAAGTCAATGTAGTAGGGACCAACCCCCCCACTGACATAGTGAAAGGGAATGTCACTCATGAGGAGAATCTCCATCTTGGGAAAGGATGCAATCAAAGATTCACTCATTCTTTAGTGAGAGTCGAGAGTGTGCAGTCTTTCATCTAAACTCGATTATAAATATTTCCTTCGTTGGTGATGGAATAGTTTTTAGACTTAAAAAATGTCTTTAATGTCAACACCCATCTCAAAGAAAGCCGTGTTTACATCCATCCTTGGGGGTGGTCTTTTGTCCTATGTGATTGCCAAATGGTGGGGTTACTTTGATTCAGAAGATCCTAAAGAGGATGATATCACACCACCACCAAAACCCTTCAAGTCTCCATCCCTCCTTCCCTTAAACTCTAAGCCATCCATTCTTTCCGATTCGACGGCCATTGTCTTT
>Ga0180434_10005910_pt1 | contig 14229 bp, 10 predicted proteins | sample SS_ome_7_FD_132453 | JGI IMG/M metagenome (GOLD analysis project Ga0180434, IMG submission 132453) | Hypersaline lake sediment archaeal communities from the Salton Sea, California, USA - SS_1_D_2 metaG | ecosystem: Environmental > Aquatic > Non-marine Saline and Alkaline > Hypersaline >... | reverse complement strand
TTATGAAGGCGGTCAATTTTAAAAAAACAATGATTGAAAAGTGTAGTTAGTGATATAAAACTGGCAGTCCTTGGGACTGCTCACAGCCGTTAAGCTCCTCGCTTCGCGAGGACGTTATAACTTACTTTCAATTGACTCATGATGATCCGATAGACTTTCAAAAAGAAGATCAACTTTACTGTTGATGGTTTCACATATGCCGCCAGTTATCTCTATTTTTGCAATCTTACTGTTTATTGATTCGGCTATAGGAATAAGTTTATCCAATTTGCTTTCAATAGATTCATGATGATCAGAAAGAGAAACAAAAAGATCATCTACTTTGCTGTTTATAGTTTCGGCTATAGGGATTACTTTATCAAGTTTGCTTTCAATAGACTCATGATGATCAGAAAGAGAGACAAAAAGATCGTCTATTTTGCTATCAATGGTCTCGGTTGCATCCTGGATAGTTTCGGTTATAGGAATGAGTTTGTCCAATTTGCTTTCAATAGATTCATGATGATCAGAAAGAGAGACAAAAAGATCGTCTATTTTGCTATCAATGGTATCGGTTGTATCCTGGATAGTTTCGGTTATAGGGATGAGTTTATCCAATTTGCTTTCAATAGATTCATGATGATCAGAAAGAGAGACAAAAAGATCATCAATTTTGCTATCAATGGTCTTGGTTGTATCTTGGATAGTTTCGGCTATTGGAATAAGCTTATCCAATTTGCTTTCAATAGATTCATGGTGATCAGAAAGACTGATAAATAAATCATCAACCTTACTATTAACGGTATTGCATATACTCGTATCAAATTCAATGTTTTCAATTTCTTCAAGGATGGATACGGCAATTGGAATAAGTTTATCAAGTTTACTTTCGATAGAAATGCCTTCTTGGACCGCTAGATCTATTTTGCTGTTAATAGTGTTGGTCGCATTGCCAATGTTAAAAAGGCTTTGCTTGATGCCGAGTCGTATTTCTGGGGTGAAGATACCTTTTGTTATAAGTTCTTCATAATTTTTTAATAAATCTTTTAGACTATCGGGAGTGTCACTTTTTGCTGAAAAAATTTCTTTGTCATTTTTCTGGGTATGATCGGTTGTTTGAACAATAGGGTTATAACATGCCAAGAGTATGGCAAAAAACAGTATAGAAATGCGCTTCATGTTTTCCTTTTTTTTATAAAAATTTTTATGTCTATTTATTGCATACCATATTTTTTAAAAAAGGAACAGAAAAAAGGGGGAGCCCAAATGGGCTCCCCAAAAATTATGCTGTAATATATTTATTAAGGAACAAAGTAATAATTTATTTTGTAGTTTTGGGAAAGATCTATGTTTGCATCTTGAGATGTGATGCCCGGGCCATCGTATGCGGTTGTATTGTTGTTTGCGCTATTGCCCAATACTAAATTAAAGGTACCCGTTATTTTAAGGCCAAAGTAGCTTGATTCTATTTCATTATCATTGATGATATTGTGGTCAGATGCCGTGTTAATGAAAATACCATATTCTTTATCAGATGATGGTGTTTGATTGTTGATATTGTTAATGCAATTAGTTTTAATTATATTATGAGAAGAATTGGTATCGCAATAAATACCGGTTGCGCCTGCAGGGGTTACCGGGTTGCTGTCTTTTCCCGTGATATTTGCAATTATATTATTTTTCATTGTGGTATGATTTTTTGTTGTTTGAATACCAAAAGCAGCATTGTTGCTACATTGAACATTGCTTATGGTATTGTTGACAATAGAGGTGTTTTGGTCTGTTGCAAGAATGCCTTGTGTCGCTGCATCACCTGTAATATTTTGTATCGTGTTACTTTCAACTGTTGTATGGTGAGCATTAACACATATACCGCAAGCTGCAGAGTTGTCGCTTGAGATGTCATTGATAAGATTATTTTTTAAGGTGTTATTGGGAGAGGGGTTGTGTGAGGGGGTTCTCGGATCAAATGTTGCTAAAAGACCATAGGTAAAAGCGTTTGATGTTCCTCTTATTCCTTCTACTTTGCAGTTAATGATTTTGTTATTTGGTGAGCCTTCAAAAGAAATGCCTGCAGCAAACTTTCCAGATGTTTGGCATTGTACGTTATTGATGATACATTCTTCAAATATATTATGACTATTTCTTAAAACAAGTATTCCATAATTATTTTCTCCAGATGGATCTCCTGCAATGTTTGAAATGTTGCATTTATAGAAGCTATTAGACGATCCGTCCAGGTAAAGCCCTATGTTTTTACAGTTTGTTATCGTGAGATTTTCAAAGGCACAGTTAGTGGTTCCATTTGCGATATAAGCTCCAGCATCTCCGTCTTGTATAACACAACTTTTTATGGTACATCCTTTTGCTCCCCCAAAGAAAATTTGATGGGCCCATCCACCTGTAAAGGACGGGATTCCTTTTAGTAAACAGTTTTGGATCAAGAAATTTTTTATTCCAGGAAACCACATACCTTGAGCGCATTGTATAATGCAATTTTGGATTATACAGCCTGCATTGTCGTACCGAGAGGCGATTCCAGTTTCAAAAGCGTCTATTTGTATGTTTTCTATTTTTACGTTGTTGGTTTTTTCGATAGAAATTCCGGTTTGAAAATTTGAAGGTTTTGCTTTGAAAAATCCACTATGCACGTGGACATGTGATCCGGTTATTTTCATAGCATAAGAACCAGAGCTTTCTAAGCTAATCGTATGGCCGTTGAGATCTAGAGAAACATTGTCAGCTGTAATATCTACGGGGCCAGCAATATTACTACAAAGAATATAACTTCCTGGGGTAGATATAGCGTAAGGAGGACCCGGAACACATGTTTTTGGCCCTAGGCCGTTTATTTTGCCATCAATGATATTGATTGCATCGCCAATCTTAAAAAGACTTTGTTTGATGCCAAGTGCTATATCTGGAGTGAAGATTGTTTTGGTGACAAGAGGGCCGTTTTTTTTAGGGGTATTTCTTGACGTTGTTATTGTTGGATTTTGGTATGGTAGGATTGCAAGTAATATAATTGCAATAAATCGTTTCATTTTTTTCCTTTTTTATTATATGAATATACTTTAAAAAAGTGAGTATTATGAGAACATTAAGACTCTTGATAGTAGTAATTTATTTTATAACTATTTGAGAGTGTCATATCGGTATCTTGTGTAATAATGTCTGGGCCATCGTATGCCGTTGTATTATTATTTGCACAGTTGCCGAGGACTAAGTTGTTGATTCCTAATATTTTGAGGCCAAAATAACTATCTTCCATTTCATTTTCATTAATAATATTATTGTCAGAAGTATCACTGATAAAAATGCCATATTCTTTATCTGATGATATTGTCTGATTTTCAATATAATTAATGCAGTTATTTTTAATTATATTATAGGATGATTGGGTGCAATAAATGCCAGTTGCCCCCGCTGTTGCTCCTTCATCACTGCCGACAATACTGTCGATAACATTTTTTGTAATGGTTGTATGATTTGTCCCTGTTAAAATACCGGAGGCTGCTCGAGTTGTGCTTTCTACATTGTTTATTGTGTTGTTTGTAATAATAGTATTGGCAGATAGGTTGTGAATGCCGTGTGCTGTGTAATTACTAGATGTGTTTTGCACGGTGTTTCCAGCGATAATATGCTTACCTTGATCACTTAGATCTGAAAATAAATAAATACCTATAGCTGAGCCTTGCGAGCTAAGGATTCCATTGATGATATTGTTTTTAATGGTATTATTCTGATTATTAGTGAGTCCAAACATATGGACTCCAAATGAGGCATCAGAATCAGTTGTGGTCGATTCACTGTTTATGGACTCTATTTTACAATTAATAATTTTATTGTTAGAGGATTCTTCAATACGGAAACCTGATATAATTTCACTATTGAACGATGTGCTTTTGACGTTTTCGATTGTGCATTCCTGAAATGTATTATGGGCACTATTTTTAATATAGCATCCATAGAGGGGACCACCTGCTTTTTCTATTTCTGCAATGTGGCATTGATAAAAGGTATTATAATCGCTGTTTGGTTCTAAATAAATACCAGCTTCTTGGCAGACCGCGATATTGCTTTTTTGTATGGTGCATCCTGATGTATCGAATAAGCGAATTCCTCTAACGCAATCATGAATGGTACAGTTTTGTATGGTGCTTCCTATGGTGCGTCCTAGTGAAATGCCGTATCCATCACCCGTATTGTTAATTACACAGTTTTGTATTGCTCCACCATTAACATCTTCATATGTAATGCCAGACCAACAATTTTGGAATATACCGTTTTGTATCAAGCATCCGGTTACATTTTTACAGTAAATACCTTCTTTGGAGTCTGATATTTGTATGTTTTCTATAGCAATATTATGAGCATCTTCAATGTCGATACCGGTGATATTAAATGAGGTAGGATCTTCTTGAATAAGGCCATTATAGACATGTACATTTGAGCCGATAATTTTTATACTATAGGCCAAACTGCCAGAGGGGGTAATCGTGTAGCCATTCAGATCAAGAGAAACGTTGTCTGCTTCAATTCGTATTTCTACTCCGTCTAGATTTCCACATAAAATGTAACTTCCAGGAGTCGTGATAGTTCCTCCAGTAAAACAGGTTTTTGGCCCAAGGTTGTCTATCTTTTCATCAATAATATTGAGTGCATCGCCAATGTCAAAAATGCTTTGTTTGATTCCTAGGCGTATGTCGGGAGTAAAGATTGCTTTGGTAAAAAGATCTCCATATTCATCTTTAATTTCACGAAGAAGATCATCTATAGAATATACATCTGCATTTTTAAGTTGCATCATTTTATGTCTTAGGCTTTTTTTTATTTTATGAGTAGTTAATTTTTTTTGTGAATTTTTGGAAGATGTGGATGGCATGGTTTGTGGTTGTTGTCTACGTATTTTATTGCCTGTTATATATTGATCCCTGGGAGCAGCTATTGTTAAACAATGAATTATAATACCAAGTGTTAGTATGGTTTGTTTCATTTCAATTTCCTCTTTTTAATAAATGAAACCTTTTTATTATCTGTGTAACATATTTTTTAAAAAAGGAACAGAAAAATGGGGGGCTGCGATGGCCCCCCATAGTGTTAGATTACAATTTTTTAACTATGGAAATAATTAACCATATAATTTGGCGAAAGGGCGGCACTTGCATCTTGTGAAAAAATGCCAACACCATCATATGGTGTTGTATTATTATTTGTATTATTGCCAAGTATTGAATTATGTGTTGCGGTTCCTGTTTTAAAGCCATAATAGCTTTTTGTTACTCGATTTTTAGTGATTATATTGTAATCAGAATTATCATCGACAAAAATACCATATGCTTTTGTCGGGACACCTCCTGATATATTAACGATATCTGTGATTATATTCTTGTTGATGGCGTTATTAGATGAATTTATATTGCAATAAATCCCTGATGCACCATTGCCGGGGCCGCTGTTATCGGTTCCGGTAACATTAGTAATGGTATTTTTCTCAATTATGGTGTTGCTTCCATTTGTCTGAATGCCACAGGATACATTAGCGCTTATGACATTATTTATAATATTGTTTTTAATGATGTTATTTAAAGATGGAGCGCTAGGTGGGATTAAGTTTATAAAAATACCATATGCCGAAAGATTATTTTCACCTTTTATTAATTCTATTTTACAATCAACTATTTTATTATTGTTGCTTTCAAAAAGAAAAATGCCAGCTGCAGAATAATTCTCGGGAGGGTTTATAGAATTCGCGGTGACATTGTTAACAATACATTCCTGAAAGGTGTTATGTTCGCTGTTAAATAGCGCTATGCCATATGCAAACCAGGGTTCAGTGTTATTAAGAATGTTTGACGTATCGCATCGACAAAAAACATTATATACGCTATTGTGCAATTCAATTCCGCTTTGGAGGCAATTTGTTATATTAAGATGTTCAAAGGTGCTATCTGCTGTGTTTTCTAAAACAAGACCAATTTTTTTTCCTAGCATAATGCAATGTTGTATGACGCAGCCAGTTGTATTTACGATGTTAATACCCGATCCGGTTTTGGTCAGGCTATCAATAGTACAAAATTGGATGACGCACCCTTGGGCTGCACTCAGAGCTATTCCAGTAGAGGGAAAATCTGAGACCTGTATGTTTTCTATTTTTACATTCCGAGCGTTTGCAATGTCAATGCCAACGGGAGTTTGTGGATTTCCTAATATAAAACCATCATACACACATACTTGAGAACCATTTATTTTTATACCATATGGGTTCCCTGCTTTTGGTACAACCGTATAGCCATTAAGGCTGAGGGCAACATTGTTTGCATTAATGGTTATGGGGCCATTTACGTGATCGCAAAGAATGTAACTTCCCGGTTGTGTTATGGTGCATGGTTGGCAGAAACAAGTATTTTTTGTGTCATGTGTTTTTTCTGCAATAGGCATATTAGGTTCGTTGTTTTCTTCTAAGATGTCATCTATAGAATCATTATAATCTTTTTCCAGTTGATTGACGTTATTAAGAAGATCATTATTCATTTTTTGCAAAGATTGCATTGAGTTTTTAATTGATTTTATATTGTTGAGATAATCAGGGTGCTTTACATTTTTGCAGGTTTGAGGCAAATGAGATTTGGGTTTTATGTTGAGCGGTCGCTTATCTGTTACCGGTGCATCTTGTTGTATGTCCCTAAGATTGTGGCAGATACCTTTAAGATCTTTTTTAAGTGATTGCATGATAGTCGTTATACTATATAGGTGAGCTGTTTGACAAGTGATTATTAGAGCCAATGTTATTATAAATATGGGCTTCATAGTTTCTCCTTTTTTTTAATTAAGTTCGTGTTAAAATAACTAATCCTTTATATTGTATGTGTAACATATTTTAAAAAAAAGAGACATAAAAAAAGGGGGGGGGCTAGAGAAGCTCCCTCCCCTTTTTTTATTTTTAGCTGTGGAAATAATTAATCTTATAGTTAGGAGAAAGAGCGGCGCTTGCATCTTGTGAAAAAATACCAGTACCATCGTATGCTACTGTGTTATTGTTTGTGTTGTTACCAAGAACTGAGTTGTGGGTTGCCGTTCCTGTTTTAAAGCCATAATAGCTGCTTTCTACTTGATTTTCATTAATTGAGTTATAATCAGAGTTGTCATGGACAAAAATGCCATATTCTCTTTTTGGTGTTCCGGTTGATTTGTTGTCAATATGATTAATATTATTGTTGTTAATTATGTTATGAGAAGAATCAGTGTCACAGTAAATACCTGTAACCCCTGCATTACTAATTCCATTCATGCCTGTAATATTTTGTATGGTGTTTGCGTCGACAGTTGCATAGTCTGCATTTGTATAAATACCAAAAGCTGCACCACTATCGTTTTCTTCGTTACTATTTTCAACATTGCTTATTGTGTTATTCGTAATAACGTTTTGTGGTGATTGGTTTATAATACCTGCGGCTGGATATTGACTTGTTCCGGTGCTAATGGTATCAATGATATTACCATCAATTACATTTTTACCCCGATCAAACATTGCAATTCCAGCTGCGCGGCCATGTATTGCTTTTATGTTGCAGTTAACTACTTTATTATTTGAACAATTCGTAAAATAGAATCCAAATGCGCTATGAGAAATGCTATTACACGAGATCTTATTGATGTTACATTCTTGAAAAATATTATAATTGCAGTCTGTGCATAGAAAAAAACCAAAATTAAAATCTGTATTAGTTTCCATGTTTACAATATTACATTGATAAAAGACATTGTTATTGCATGTAGGTTGTAAGGATGCGCCTGCTTGTATTCCATTTGTTATGTTAATTTTTTGAAAAGTGCAATCATTTGTTTTGAATAAGCGCAATCCAATGTCTTGATTTTGCACAGTGCAGTTTTGCATTGTGCATCCATTTGAATTTTGAAAGAACACACCAATTGCTCCATGTTGTTCATTCGTTGCACTACTTATAGTACAATTTTGTACGGTACATCCGGATGCTTCAACGAATAAGATCCCGTATTGGCAATTAAAGATACAGTTTTGTATGGTGCACGCCGTTGATTTGTCTCTACAATAGATTCCAAGGGCCCTGGGCTTTTCATTTTCGAAAAAGGCATCTATTTGCATGTTTTCTATTTTTACATTATGAGCATTTTGGATATTGATGCCAGGATAATCATTACTTATATCAGAATGATTTTGCCATTTGATAAAGCCATCATATACTCGTATCTGTGAACAGTTACTTATTTTTATTGCATATTCATCAGCTTCTCTTGGTGTAATAGTATATCCATTGAGGTTGAGTGTAACATTATCCGATGTGATAGTTATGGGGCCATTAATATTACAGCAGAGAATATAACTACCAGGTGTAGAGATTGTGCATGGGCGGCAAAAACAAGTATTTTTTGTTTCTGGATCAGAAGTTGTGTCATTTTGTTGTAGCTCCATGAGATTGATACATGTGTTATTTTGTTGTAGCTCCATGAGATTGATACATGTGTTATTTTGTTTTGGCGTTGCAATGAGAGAATGGGATGCCAAAAAAATGACACATATTGTGATTATGTGTGTGCGCTTCATTTTTTTTCTCCTTTTTATAATGAAGAGATTTATCCTTTATAATTCTGCTTTTGTTTTTCTTATATCGAGTTCGCGTTAAAAAATAATTCTTATATTTTATATGTAGCATATTTTTGAAAAAAGAGACATAAAAAAGAGGGAGCCTATAATATGCTTGTTATTTTAACTATTAATAAGCTTGAAAAACCGTACACCGCCTATTTTGATACGCTTGATAATGTTGCCATTGATATCTAATCGATTGACCATTTTCTTTTTGGTAGTATTAAATAGCTGTTTGTATGTTTTTATTTTTTGGAACGCTTGGTTTAGGTTGATTTCTCGTACGCGACTGATATCGTATTCATTTACTTTTGATTCCAACAATTTGTTGTTTTTTATATCAGATACAATCATAACATGGCCGGAATAATAAATAAGATCTCCATTTCGTAAATCTTTGACCTGATAAATAGGTTTGAGATATCGTTTGAGCGTGCGGCTATTTTTATAAAAATAATTGATGTTGCATATTTGTGCTGCTCGCAAGATAAGTCCGGAACAGTCAAGACCGGATGCCGGTTTAATCGTGGTGTCCGGAATAATATATTTATCAAGATTGTATTTGTTATATTTTTTTCTTTTGTCTTTACGTGCATGAGTAAAGCTGTTTCCTCCCCACACATAGGGGATGTATCCATGTGGCAAGTGTGCCCATTGTTTGATTATACGCAAAAACTGTTTTCTTTTTTCTTTATTTGTTTTTAATTGTTTTACACATACTGATTTTGGAATATGAATAGTTTTGAAGGAGGTTGTTTTTGGATTGTATATATATACCGTTGCATGATTTTGTATGCTTTGCTCTTTTGTTTTTACAAAACGGGTGCCGGCAGAAAAGGTCGTTTTAGTTGTTGGATCATGAAACGGCATGTATAACGTTACAATATTTTTGTTTGCCCTTTCTATATTTCGCAGGCGATGGTCAATGGGTTTTGGGATGAACATAGTATTTGGTTTTATTTTGTGTTTGAGCAAGCGGCATGGCTTGAGTATCTCGCTTTTTTTTCTCTTTGTTTTTTCGCAAATCTTAGGGCATTGCTTGATTTTGTCAAGACGGGGGATAAGGGCTGACAGAGGAATAAGGTTGTGCTTGGATGTCCAGAATACAGAAAGTAATTTTTCTGGTTTTGTTTTGCTAACATAAAACATATTGGGAATGTATACTTTTACTTGGTCTCCTTTTTTTGCAACCAAGTATACTATTTCATTGAAAAGAAGTTGATGGATCCTTGTGCAGACTAATTGTTTTGTACATGGTTTATCCCTTGTGGATCTTGAGGTGGGGACCTGTAAATCTTTTATGGGGGCAATAACCAGAGCAGGGACTGCCTTTTTTAGCGGTTTTGTGTATATGCAAGGTATATACAAGACAAATAGCAGAAGTAAAAATATTTTTTTCATTTTTTTACCTTAAACGGTTAGATGATTTTTTTCTTCTATCATAAATCTAATAAAGTTGGCCATCACTTTTCAATAAAATTTGCATACTCATTTTCTTTAAACAAAACGAAAACTTTATTTCTATTTATAAATTATTGATTTGCAAGTTTTAATTATATATAATAATAGAGAAGAAAGCTTCGGGTTGTAAACGAGGTTAGGGGGAGAGAAGATGATGGATATAAAACGCCTTTGTGTTGGTATGATATTTTTGTGTGGAGTGCATACCATAGGTGCGCAAAAAAATGATTGGGCATGGGTATACAAAAAAGTGTTTACGCAAATGCAGATGAATAAAAATGGTGGTAGAAAGTCTTTAATTTTTGAAAAAAATACTATACCACATTTTTCTCAACTAATTTTTTCATGGAATGCTCGTAAGCCAAAAAAAGGATTTTTTACGTTTTATGTGCAGTCGCGTAAGTCGGATTCAGGCGGCTGGAGCAAGTGGCACAAGATGGCTTCATGGGGAGCAGATATCCAAAAATCTCATTATAATGCGTGTGGTGTGGCAAAGTATATCTATGTTCGCCTAGAAACTGGATTAAAACGTTTGGGTAATGCGTTTCGAATAAAAATAGTGGCTAATGACGGAGCCTCTTTAGCTTTGTTAAAAAGTTTTGCCGTATGTACTTCTAACTTTGCAAAATTTAAAAATGAGTTTATTGGCACCAAAATTAAGTCACTTAAATCGGTACATATAAGACATGTGCCAAAAATTTCACAACGAGTTTTGAATCACCCACATCCACTTTTTTTGTGTTCGCCAACTTCTTGCAGTATGTTGGCTCGATTTTTTACAAAACGAACCATAGACCCGGTTGTCTTTGCGTATTCAGTATTTGATAACGGGGGATTGAAAGCGTATGGAAGTTGGCCGTTTAATATGGCAAGTTTATTCGAAGTTTGTGGAGGGAAACTTCTTTGCTATACCGCTCGGATGAATTCATTTACACAGTTGCACAACAAGCTTTGTGTTGGAGTTCCTGTTGCCGTTAGTGTGCGGGGTTACATAAAAGGAGCACCGAAGCCATATAGAGCGGGACACTTTTTGGTGGTAACCGGATGGGATGCAAAAAGAAAAAAGGTGATATGCCATGATCCTGCATTTTTCTCCCATAAGGGGACATTGGTTCGGTATGATGTAGATTCATTTTTGCGAGCTTGGGAGCGTTCACATAGATTGGCATATGTGGTTGAGCCACTTGGGAGAGCTTATAAGAAGGTATGATTGATTTGATTGTAACTTATAACAAAGGGTAAGGGGGTAAGTATGAAGAGGGAAAAAAGGGTAAGCTGGTATGTAATCATGTGTATTATACTTCTTGGGGGATGTTGTTTTACTCATGCAAAATATGGTACTCAATTGATTAATCTTTTTTACAATAAAGGAGATGTCCAATCGATTAGGCTTGGGGATAAGGAAATATATAAAGATTTAGAGAAAGCTCCTGAAGTTTGCAATGTTGTGTTTTATTTTTCTCATTGGCCTATTGTTAGTTTTGTTCCCGAGAATAAGAAAAGAACTGGCGTAAATGAAAAAAAAGTATTTATTTTTCCAAAGGCAACGTTGACCGACAAGCTCTGTCGTAAGATGTCCAAAAAAATGAAAAAAGAAAGCAATGCAGATTTAGATTTACAATTGGAGAAAATTAAGCGAGGAGACACCGGGCCAATTGATGGTGTTAAGTTTGTTGTTAATTATAATCCTAAAAAAATTAGATTTGTGTATGATAAGCAGTCGACTACCTCAGAAAAAAAGGCAATCGTATTCCATTTTTATAGTAACGAATTCAAAGAAAAAATGGAAAAGATACATAATGCTGTGTTGCAAGTAACCTATAATAAAAAAAAAAGGGTGTCATTGTTGATTGCGGACATGGTGGATCGCATTGTGGCGGGCAAGGCTGTTTTGGGTTAAAAGAAAAAGATATTACGTTATTTATAGGACTTAAGGTTGCAGACCTATTGCAAAAGAAGGGGGTCAGTGTAAAGCTGACCCGCTCTACTGATGTAGATGTTTCATTAGAAAAAAGAGTTCGGTGTGCGAGTGTTCATAGCGAATATGTATTTGTTTCTATCCATGCAAATATGTCACGGAATACAAAGGCCCATGGAATTGAAACGTTTTATGTAAGTGATGTTTTGCTTTCTCGCAAACAGAAACTCTTTAGCAAAAAAGATGAGGCCTTTTTTGATAATCTTATAAAAATGCAATCTAAAGAGAGCCATCGATTAGCATCACATTTACAAAAAGGGGTGTTGCAGGTTGTTGGAAAAAAACATACATTGGTTAAAGATCGGTCAGTAAAACCGGCTTTTTCGCAATTGTTTCTGGGGCCAAATTCGGTTGCTGCATTAATTGAGGTGGGCTTTTTATCAAACAAAAAAGAGGCTGCATTGTTAAAACAAGCATCGTATCAAGAGGCAATTGCACAAGGTATTTGTAAGGGGATTCTTGCCTATATGCGTATATAACTTTTATATATGTTTTGTATGAAAAGATTAAATAAAACTTTAATTGAAAGAGATAGATAATTTGGGTACAATTAATAATTATTAGGTGGCGGTAGTTTTTTCTTGTAGTATGAAAAAGACAAAAGTAATTAAACATTCAAAAGTATAACAAAAAGGCTGTTGAGATATAAGTGGTAAACGGAATTTGGGAAGACTTTTTAAAAATTGTAAAAGAGGAAGCTGGTAGCAGGGTGGTAGACACCTGGTTCAAGGCTGTTTCTTTGTACCAATGGGATTCTCTCAACAAAGTTGTATATTTGTTGGCACCCAATACATTTGTTAAAGATTGGTTGTCCAGTAACTATGTTGTTATCATTCAACTACATTTGAGTAGGCTTTTTAATGTTGATACACTGAGTGTTGTTTTTGTTGACGGAAGCAAGAAAAATAAACAAAAGTCAGGAACTTCTGAAACATCTCGGACGACTGAGGGTGGCAAAATAGATTCTTTAGTGCCGGCAAAGTTAGATCGGCCAAAAAAAACCTCATTGATAAAAAAAGTTGTTTCTAAAAAAAGATGCCACATTAATACGAACTATAAGTTTGAAAACTTTGTTGTAGGGCCAAGCAACTCGTTGGCAAAGGCGGCAGCACAAGCAATAACAGAAAAGCCAGGGTATTTGTATAACCCACTCTTTATCTATGGAGATTCAGGCTTGGGTAAAACACACTTGTTGCATGCGGTTGGTAATTGTATTAAGGCTAAAGATAAAAATAAATCAATCTTATACCAAACGGCAGATCGATTTGTAAATGAGTTTATCAATGCGATACGGTTCGATAAGATTCACAATTTTCAGTCAAAGTATCAATGTGTTGATGTCTTACTTATTGATGATATCCAATTTATTTCAAACAAAGAGCAGACTCAAGAGGCTTTTTTCCATATTTTCAATGCATTGTATGATTCGCATAAACAAATTGTGTTCTCCAGTGATACGTTTCCTCAAAACATCCGCGGTTTGGCCGAGCGATTACGTTCTCGCCTTTCATGTGGATTGGTGACTGATATTCATACGCCAGCCTTAGAAACAAAGGTGGTTATCCTCAAGAAGAAGGCTGAGATGAATAAATTAGACCTAGATGATAAGATTGCTTACTTTATTGCATCAACCGTAGATTCAAATATCAGAGAGCTTGAAGGTGCCTTGATTCGGGTAACAGCTTTTGCATCTTTAACCAATCAGCCCTTATCACTTGAGTTAGCAAAACGGGTATTGCATAAGACGGAAAAAATAAAAAAAGATACGGTAGTTGATTTTCAAAATATCGTCAAGTGTGTGTATCGTTATTATAATTTTGATATCAAAGATTTGCGATCAAAAAAAAGAAACAAGAATTTATCCTTGGCCCGGCAAGTGACTATGTTTTTAATGAAGAAGATTACCAATAGGTCTTTGCGAGACATTGGCGTCTTTTTAGGTGGCCGAGATCATTCCACGGTTGTCCACGCGCTGGATAAAATAGAACATTTTGCCGTAGCAAATCACTGCTTTTGCGAACAGCTGAAAAAAATGGAACAAGAGATCCGCGGGCGCTAGGAGTTTTTAGGAAAAAAGAGCGGGAATCCTCGGTTTTTTAAAGCCGAGATGAAAGCGACTCTGTGATTATAATTAAATACAATATTATATTGTAAAAGTAGCAATTTTTTTTATACTAGATACACA
>Ga0180434_10005909_pt1 | contig 14230 bp, 14 predicted proteins | sample SS_ome_7_FD_132453 | JGI IMG/M metagenome (GOLD analysis project Ga0180434, IMG submission 132453) | Hypersaline lake sediment archaeal communities from the Salton Sea, California, USA - SS_1_D_2 metaG | ecosystem: Environmental > Aquatic > Non-marine Saline and Alkaline > Hypersaline >... | reverse complement strand
TATTTCGATCCCGTTCTCATCCGCTCCGGGGCCCGCAAACTTGGCCTCTCCACAGATGCCTCCTACCGGTTCGAACGGGGCATGGATATCGGAATCACGCCGACCGCCATCGGCATGGCGCTGGATATGCTGGAGGACTGGACTGGGCAGCCGCCCGAGATCACACACTATGAGGATGCCACCCCGGTTCCGTTCGTACCGACCCGCATCGTGATGCCCAAGGCGTATCCATCCGAGTACACCGGCATCGACATCCCCCTCGGGAGATCCGAACAGATACTCCGCGATCTCGAATTCTCCGTCCGTGAGGATGGAGACAATTACCAGATCGAAGTGCCCACATTTCGCGTGGATGTGGATGGCAAGCAGGATCTGGTGGAAGAGATCATACGGATCCACGGCTACGGCCAACTGACATCCGCGATACCGCGGTCCGCCAATTCCCTTTTCACCGTGAACCGAAAGCGCCAGCACCTGCTCAGAATCGGTCATCACCTGAACTCTCTGGGCTGCCATGAGGCGGTGAACTACGTCTTCTACAGCCCTGCGGAGCACGACCTCTTCGCCTCCGGGGAAACGCCCATCGAAATTAAGAATCCCCTGGGCCAGGAGTTTTCGGTTCTCAAGGCGTCCCTGCTGCCCGGATTGCTGAAAAATCTCGCACTCAATCTCAACCAGGGTCAAGCGGGCGCTGCCTTTTTCGAATTCGGAAAGCACTACCGGCGGACCGGAGAAACCGTGGAGGAGAGCGAGGTTTTGGCGCTGGCGGCGTGCGGGGAATACCGGACGGCGAACTGGAGGGAGAAGGAGGCCCGGCCATTCGACTTTTTTGTATTCAAGTCGCTGCTGGGTTCGCTTTTCCAATGCCTGCAAGTGCCTTTCACCTTGCGCCCCGGGCACCGGGATTTCTACAGCGAGACGTGTTCGTTTTCCATTGACATCTCCGGTGAGACCATCGGCCATGTGGGAGATCTGAATCCACGGGTCCGCGACGGGTTTAAATTGGACACGGCGGTGGTCGCCGCGGAGATCTTTCTGAATGGACTCCTGAAACACCTGCACGAGCCGACCTTTAAGCCCTGGAACCGTTACCCCTCCTCCCGCCGGGATTTCTCCTTTCTCATCGACCGGGCTATTCCATATGGAGATCTGGAAGCGGAGATCGACCGTGTCAAACCACCCGAACTTGAGGCACGGTGGTTGTTCGACCGCTATGAGGGCAAGAACGTTCCGGAAGGAAAGGTCAGTCTCTCCATGAGTTTTTCCTATACACACACGGAACGGACCCTCACGACCGAGGAAGTCAACGGCCTGCACGATGCGTTGAGAAATCACCTGATCACCAGGTACAATCTAATTCCCAGGTAAGGAGCGCGTGATGGAAATGGAGGAATTCAACAAACTGGAGGAGAAAGTCACCAACCTCATCGAGGGGTTGAAGACCCTGAAGGACGAAAATAAAAAACTGAAGTCGGAGCTGGCCCAGTATCGCCAGGGTGCCGACAGCCTGGATAAGGAAAGAACTGAAATCAAGAACAAGGTGAAATCCCTGATCGATTTGATCGATTCGATCGAGTGAACATGGGCAAGGAACTGGAGGTTCAGGTACAGGGAAAGAATTTCATGTTTGATCTGCCCTCTGATTTGAAGCCGGAAGATTTTCTGCAGATTGTCGATTACGTTGAACACAAAATGAACAAGATAAAGTCGGCCGCCGCCAACCTGGACACGTTCAAGTTGGGGCTGCTCACCGCGCTCAACATCGCCGAAGAACTCATCACACTCAAACGGGAAAACGAGAACTTGAAAGAGATCCTTGAAAAAATCGATAAAATGCTGACCCCACCGGAGGGTGGAACCAATCCGGGGAAGGATGACGGCCTTCCCATTCAATTTTCTTCCTGAACCGCCTGCACGGGTTTGACATGACGGGACACATTGTGGAAGCGGGTGATTTGCGTCACCCCCCAATGAACGACGAGGACGAGGAGGTTTGGGTATGGAAACCATTTTCATATACATAATCGTGTTTGTGGTCGGCACCATGTCCGGCATCGGGCTGTTCTCCTTGTTGAAGCACCGCATCTTCGCCGGTGAGTATCGAAAACTCGAACGGTTCAAGGCGGAGATGGAGGAAAGGTCCAATCAGGAGCTGGAGGATCACCGTCGCAAAATCAGCGTGGAGTTGAAAGAGGAGTTCGTCAACTGGAAAAACGAGTACAACCGGAAGCACAGCGCGCGGGTCAACAAGCTCAACGAAACGGAGAAGAGACTGATCCACAAGGAGGAGAATCTCGACCGGCGCTACATCAATCTCGACAACAAAGAGAAGGAACTGAAGAAGAAGGAGCGGGATCTCCAGTATCAGGACGAGGAACTCAAGACATTGAGAAACCAGCTGGAATCGACCCTGGAAGAGGAGAAGCGGCAACTGGAGAAAATCTCGGGCATGACCGCACAGGAAGCCAAGGACATGATCATCAAGCAGTACGAGAGCGAAGCCCGGCTGGAATCGGCTCAGCGCCTGAAGGTCATCGAGGAAGACTACAGGGAGAGGAGCAAGTTGCTCGCAGAGGATATCATCTCCACCGCCATTCAGCGTCTCGCCTCCGAACACGTGATCTCGTCATCGGTGACGGTCATCGACCTGCCGAACGACGAAATGAAGGGCCGGATCATCGGTCGCGAGGGACGCAACATCCGGGCGCTCGAGAACGCCACCGGGGTCGACTTTATCGTGGACGACACCCCGGAAGCCATCATCGTGTCCTCCTTCGACCCCCTGCGGCGCGAAATCGCCAAGCGGGCTCTGGAAACCCTGATTTCCGACGGACGCATCCATCCCGCGCGGGTGGAGGAGATCGTGGAAAAGATCACGACGAACTTCGACGACTACCTGCGCGAAATCGGTGAGAACACGGTCATCGAGCTCGGAATCAAGGACATGAATCCCGAGTTGTACTACTACCTGGGCAAGCTGAAGTTCAGGACGTCCTACGGTCAGAATTCGCTGCAACACTCCAGGGAGGTGGCGATGATCGCCGCCTTCATGGCCCGGGAGCTCGGGGTCAACGTCAATGTGGCCCGCCGGGCCGGCTTGTTGCATGACGTGGGCAAGGCCATCGACCGCGAAACCGAGGGAACGCACACCCAGCTGTCGGTCGACCTGGCCAAGAAATTCGGTGAAAACGAGAAGGTCCAGGACGCCATCGCCTCGCACCACATGGACGTCGAGTTCAACTCGGTGGAGGCCGTTCTCATCCAGGCGGCCGACTCCATCTCGGCGGCACGGCCCGGCGCCCGGCGGGAGATCTTCGAAACCTACATCAAGCGTCTTGAGAAGCTGGAGGAGGTCAGCAAGTCTTTCAGCGGTGTCGCCAAGGCCTACGCGTTGCGGGCGGGCCGCGAGGTTCGGGTGATCATCGATTCCAACGAGCTGGACGACAACCGCACGTTCCTGATATCAAAAGATATAGCCAAAAAGATCCAGGAGAACATGGAGTACCCCGGGCAGATCAAGGTCACGGTGATCCGGGAGGTCAGGGCCGTCGAATATGCCAAATAGACAGATGCGGATCCTGTTCATCGGCGATGTGGTCGGGCGCTACGGCCGGCGGTTCCTGCGGGACGCCATGCCGCTGATCAAACAGCGTCTGCGGCCCGATCTCGTGGTGGCCAACGGCGAAAACCTGGCCGGTGGCATCGGGATCAACAAGAAGACGGCCGAGGAGATCTTTTACGCGGGCGTACACATGCTCACCACCGGCAACCACGTCTGGGACAAGAAGGAGGCCCTGGATCTCCTCAAACTGGACGAACGCATCATTCGGCCGCTCAACTACCCGGCGTCCAATCCGGGGAAGGGTTACGGGCATTTCGAACTGGAGAACGGCATTCAGGGCGTGGTCGTCAACATCCAGGGACGGGTGTTCATGGAGCCCGTGGTCGACAACCCTTTCATCGAGATCGACCGGTTCCTGAAGACGAACGAACGCCCCATCGTCATGGTCGATTTTCACGCCGAGGCCTCGGCCGAGAAGCAGGCCATGGGGTACTTCCTGGACGGCCGGGTCAGCGCCCTGCTGGGCACCCATACCCACGTGCCCACGGCCGATCTGAGAATCCTGCCGAAGGGAACCGCCTTCCAGACCGACGTGGGCATGACCGGTGCGCTCAACTCCGTGATCGGGATGAAGAAGGAACCGATCATCACCAAATTCCTCACCGGCATCAACCAGCGATTCGAAGTCGAGCGGGACGACCTCATCATGGACATGAGCGTGATCGACGTGCGCGAAAGCGATGGGCGGGCCCTCGAGGTCCAGCGGCTGCGCCTGGTCGAGTCGCAATTTGAGCAACAGTTGAAGGCATGAGCGAGCGGGAACAAAGGCCCTGGGGCTGGTTCGAGGTTCTTCACAAAAAAAACCATCTGAAAATCAAGCGCATCCTCGTGCGGCCGAAGCAGAGACTCTCGCTTCAGAGCCATACCCGGCGGGCCGAAAACTGGACCGTCATCCAGGGACAAGCCGTCGTGTGCCTCGACGACGGCACTCACCGGCTCGAGGCGCCTCAGATGATCCACATTCCCCGGGGGAGCCGGCACCGGATCGAGAATCCCGCCGACCGGGATTTGATTTTCATCGAGATTCAGACCGGAACCTATCTCGGCGAAGACGATATCACACGCTACGAGGACGATTACGAACGGGTCTGATCAACCCAGGCGCAGCAGGCGCAGATACTTCAACACGAGAACCGCCACCACGAAGAGAGAAAAGAAAAGCACCCGGTATTCACGGTTCTTCATGTAGTAGGAGATGTTGAAGCTCCCGCCCTTGACGGATTTTATCTTGGGAAAGAAGGAGTTGGACTTCCTCGACCAGGCCTCGTAGTCCTCGCCGAACTTCTTCTTCATGCGCCGGTGTTCGACGACCATCAGGAAGGGAAAGAACATCAGGTAGAATGCCAAGAAGATGGCGTAGGTGACCCAGGTGTTGCCGGCGACGGCGATGCCCAGGCCGAGCAGGAAATTCCCGAAGTAGAGAGGATTTCTGGTGAGTGCGTAGGGGCCCCCGGTGGCCAGTTCGTTGTCTTTGTTGATGTGGCCCGAGGACCAGGCACGGAAAAAGGTCCCGCCCAGGATGAGAAAGAAACCGATGGTGATCGAGGGTGCGCTCGGCCGGGCGGAATACAGCAGCACCAGCAGACACAGCGTGCCCACGAGGGAGCGGTACTTGATGAAAACCTCAACGAAGTTCTTTTTCATAGATTTCCTCGGCCGAATCCGCGATCAACGGGGTGGGAATGGCGCGCAGACAATCCATTTTATCACATTTCTTTTTATAACAGAAACCGCAGGCCACCGGTGCGGTGATCGCCCGGCTGGCGGCGAGCAGGGAACCGTTTCTACGGGGTGAGGTGGGCCCGAATATGCCCACGGAAGGGGTGGATACCATGTCGGCGAGATGCAGCGCCAGGGTGTCGCCGCCGATCAACACCCGGGCCCGGCGGATGAAGAGAATCAGGTCGGAGAACGTCAGAAAGGGTGCCATTTCCGCCCCGGTCCGCCGCTGGACGGCTTCGGCGGTGCGTCTTTCCCTGTCGTTGCCCCAGAGAATGAAGATGCGGCGGCCGGCCAGCCGGTTCACGATGTCGACAAACTGATCCAGTCCGAGGATCTTGGTGTCCCAGCCGCCACCCACGTTGAGAATCATGTACCCCCCGTGATCCTCAGAGGACCATTCCCGGATACCCCGCAGTGTTTCGCTGGGCTGGAGAGCGCGCAGCGGGTAGTCGATCTCCGCGTCGTGGATGTCCACGGCGGAAAGCAGGTGCAGGTTCTTTATAATCACATGCCGGGTTTCGTCGAACGGCGTGACCGTCGTGGTGTAGAAAAACCGGGCGGCGGGTTCCCTGAGGTTTGAACGGTGAAAGCCGTGGCCGGGACCGGGGAGTATGCGGGAGATCAGGGCCGATTTCAGCAGGCCCTGGAAGTCGAAGATGTGGTCATAGGAGGTTTCGACGGCCTGCTTGAGCCGAACGATTTCTCTGACCTTCCTTGCCGGACCGCCCTGCTTGAGACGCACGACACGGATTTCATCGATGCCTTGGAAGTGAGCGAGGAGTTCGGCGCCGGCGGGCTCGACGTACCAGGATATGCGGGCTGCCGGGAAATGACGGCGCAGCCTGTCGAAGGCCGGTATCGTGTGGATGATGTCCCCCAGAGAGGAGAGCCGGATGATGGCCAGCCGGGACTCGGGAGCGCGGGTGGATGGCCCCGTCATGCGCCCTCATCCTCGAGGGAGCCGATCTGCGCGATGATACTCGAGGTGGAGCGGACCTTGTCGCCGCCCACGATGGCGATCCGGCCGCCGTATCCCAGGACGGTTTCCCTCTCGGGTACCGTCTCCGCGCTGTAGTCCGACCCCTTGCAGTGCAGGTCCGGCCGCAGGGTCTGCAGGACACGGTCCACCGTGGGCTCCTCGAACAGGGTCACGTAATCCACGAACGAGAGCGCGGAGATCATCATGACCCGCCCTTCGGCGCCGATGATCGGACGCTCGGGCCCCTTCAATGCCGCCAGGGAGGCGTCGGAGTTCAGGGCGACCACCAGGATGTCGGCCAGCCGCTTGGCCTCTCTGAGGTAGCGGACATGTCCCACATGGAGGAGGTCGAAGCCGCCGTTGGCCAGGGCGATGCGTCGTTGTTTCGCCCTTTCCGCGGCCAGGACGTCACGGAGTTCGGCCAGGGGGAAGAATTTCTCTGAGATGGACATCGTCTCACTCTGCCACTGCGAGCGCTTTCTCCAGTTCGTGGATGTGGATGGGGTAGGCGCCTTCCTTCATGACGACGATGCCGGCGGCGATGGCGGCCAGACGGGCCGAGGCCTCGATACCGGCGCCCGCGTGCACAGCGAGACCGAAAACGGATATCACCGTGTCGCCGGCCCCGGTGACGTCGACGATTTCCGTGCCGCCGTGGATGCCGATCTCCATGGGCGGGCGTTCGGGTTCGAAGGCGATCATGCCGTTCTGGCCTCGCTTGAGAAGAACGCCGCTGGCCCGCAACCGCTCGAGAAGTTCCCTGCCGGCCGAGAAGAACTCGGATTCGGTTCTGAAACCGCGTCCGGGAAAGATCCGCCTCAGTTCGGGTTCGTTCGGGGTGGCGAAGGTGATGCCGGGAAAGTCGATCAGGTGGTTCCGTGAATCGATGGTGATCAACAGATCGGGATGCGCGTCGCGCACGCTCTGGAAGATGCGCGGATGAACCGATTCGAAGATGTAATCGGAGACGATGAGCAGCTCGTTTCCCTCGATCAGGGCGAGCAGCCGATCCTCAAGCGCCCGTCTGTGCTCCTCTCCGATGCCGTGGCGGTTGAGGGTGTCGATGCGCAGCACCTGCTGCTTCTTCGTGTTTTCACCGCCGGACATGATGCGGCTCTTCTTCGGTGTCTTGTGACTCGGCAGGGCAAGGAGATGGTCGGTGTCGATGTCTTGGTCCCGGAGCAGGCGCAGCAGGGTGGCGCCATCTTCATCGTCTCCCAGAAATCCGATCGGGATGGGGTTCGCCTCCAGGGCGCGGACGTTCATGACCACGTTCCCCGCGCCCCCGAGAAGATGGCGGTTCGACAGGAATTCGGTCACGAGAACCGGAGCCTCTCTTGAGATCCGGCTGGTGGAAGTATAGATGTACTCGTCCAGAATCAGATCGCCCCAGACCAGCACCCGTCGGCCGGGGAATGTCTTGAGGATGGGGAGGAGTTCGGCGTTCATCGAATGATATTAACAGATACGGAGGAGAGGGTCAAGAGAGCAAGGATTCCCCGGGTGAAGGGTCCCTCAAGCCGTCGCTTTGGTGTATAATGGAGGAGAATCCATGAAGCATGTCGAAACGGCCGGGTTGAAAGAGCGGATGATCAGGGCGGGTCGTGCCATGCTGGCGCTCGACCTGCAGAACACACACAGCGGAAACCTGTCGGTCCGGGTTGGATCGCGCATGCTGATCACGCGGTCGGGATCCATGAAGGGGCACCTGAGGCCGAAAGACATCCTCGATGTCGGCCTGGAAGCCCGGGACGACGATCCCCCGGGGGCCTCCGTGGAGTCGGGCAGCCACCGTCGTATCCTGCAGTACGCCCGGGCGGTGGTTCACGCCCATTCCATTTCCGCCACCCTGATGTCCTTCGTATCCCGGTCCCTGGTGCCGGTCGATTTCCTCGGTTCCCGCTGGCTCGGGGAGGTGCCCGTATGTGCGTTCACCGACCCGGTCGGATCCCGCGACATGGAGGATCGAATCCCGCAGGTGCTTCGGGACCACGTCTCCATGGTGGTCGAAGGCCATGGACCCTTCGTGCGCGGAGAGACGCTGGAGGAAGCACTCTCCCGTCTTTCCACCCTCGATGTATCGAGTCGCATCCTGTGGTGGGCGAGGCGACTCCGCATGACGGGAGGTGTCCCGCCGGGCCTTGACCGTTGGCCCGATCCCTGCGCTCCGGCCACGGGTCGAGACCCGGGAAATGGACACACAGACCGACGCTGGCGGCGCGTGTCCCGGATCATCTTCGAGATGGGATTGAGCCCCTTTTTCACCGGATCGATGAGTCTGTGGACCGGAGAAGGGATCCAGTTCACGCCCTGCGCCTCGTGCCCGGAGGATTTCCCCATCTTGTCCCGCAGGCTGCCCCCGGGGGGGGAAGAGGCCGATGGATTTCACGCCTGGCTGTCCCGGGAGATCCAGACCCGGCGCCGCACCGGGGCCGTAATCATCTGCCACCCGGCAGCCGTGGTGCTTCAGGGGTTGGTCTGCCGCTTCAGACGGCGGGACCATCTGAAGCCCATCGATGCGGAAGGCTGTCATCTCTACCCGCGGGTGCCGCTGGTGCCTGCGGGAGCCACCGTGAACCTGGTGATGGATGCTCTGAAGGTCTGCCCGGTGGTTCTTTTGGAAGGCGTGGGGGCCGTGGCCGCCGCCGATGACGAGATCACCGCCCTGAGACATCTCTCATCCCTCAACAACATCTGCCGGATCAAGACCGAGATGGATCTCGAAACCGCACGCGGAAATGTAAGAAAAAAACCGGACCTTTCTTGACAGGTCCTTTCTTTTAAGGAATAATCAGAGGAGCCTCGGGCGGGTGAGCCCGGAGACCGGGCAGATCCGTGTGGAGGCGAAATTCTGCGAGGAGCTGCACATGGCAATGACATCATCCAAAGACGACGGCGGAACGATCTATCCTTCCGGAGGTGCCGTGTCCGGTTCGAGTTCCAGCTCATTCATCGGCAAAACCCTTAAAATAGACGGCGATCTCAGCAGCGACGAGAACGTCACCATCGAGGGGAAGGTCAAGGGAAAAATCAAGGCCACCAGCCTGGTCACCATCGGGGTCGAGGGATCCGTGGATGCCGAAATCAAGGCCCGGGAGGTCCGCATCCTGGGTCACGCCACGGGGCATATCGAAGCCACCCACCGCTTGGAGATCGTGGCTGGCGGCCATTTCACCGGCGACATTCAATCCGAGAAAATCGTGATCCAGGAAGGGGCCATCTTCAAGGGCAACATCAACATGGAGGACAAGCCCAAACCCTTTTCGATCTCCGACAAGGGATCCGGGGGGACGAATCCGACACAGAAGTGAACCGGACCGTTCCTTCTTCTGAAGGCGAACGGAAAAAGGGCCGGCGACGGGACAACCCGGCGCGGACGCTCACGTCGCGTCGATCCATTCCCGTATCCGTTTTTCGATTTGATCGCGCACCCGCCGGGTCTGCTCCAGCTTCTCCTCCCGTGATCCGGTGAAGGAGGCGGGATCGGGGAAACCCCAGTGGAGGCGGCGGTGAACCCCGGGGAAGACGGGACATCTTTCCGCCTGGGTCTCGTCACACACGGTGATGACGGTGTGGAACAACCCACCCCCACGAAACAGGTCGAAGACACTGCGGGTGGGATGATCCGAGATGTCGATTCCGACTTCCTTCATGACCTCCACCACGAACGGATTCAACGTGCCGGGTTCCAGGCCGGCGCTTTCGGCCCGATACCGGTTCCCGCCGTGCTTGTTCAGAAACGCCTCGGCCATCTGGCTTCTCGCGGCGTTATGGACACAGACGAACAACACCTTCACTTTGGGCATCTCGTTCTCCTGAGGTTATCATAGCATCCCTTTGTTAATTTTCCGTGAATCTCTGTCAGGGGCCTGCGGAGGCGGTGTTTTCCATGATTGATTTTTTTCCAAAAATGGCGTAGAGTAATGCCTTTCGAACGCATTGATATGGTTAAAAGCAAGCCAAAGGTCGAACGGGATCGGGCGACGTCGAACGAGGGGAGGGTGGATCGGCTCCAGCGGGCCGTGGTCCGTATCTTCGAGGCGGTCTACGCCTCGGCCGATCTCCAGGATTTGTTTCGCCTGCTTCACGGGATCGTCAACGACCTGATCCCGGCCGCGAATTTCTACATCGCACTCTACGATGCCGACAGCGATACGATTCGCTACCCCTATTACGTGGACGAAAAGGATCCACCGCCCGCTCCCGAGCCGTGCGGTCGCGGCCTGACGGGGTACGTGATCCGCACCGGTGAACCGCTGCTCGCTTCTCCCGAGGTGTTCAACCGTCTGGTCGAAGCCGGTGAGGTCCTCAGCCTGGGGGCGCCCAGCGTGGACTGGCTGGGCGTTCCGCTCAAGAAGTCGGACCAGTCGATCATGGGGGCGGTCGTGGCCCAGACCTACACCGAGGGGGTGAGGTACAGCCAGGAGGACCGGGATATTCTCTCCTTCGTCTCGGCCCAGATCGCGCTGGCAATCGAGAGGGCCCACCTGGTCGAGGCGCTGAGGCAGAGTGAAGAGAAGTACCGGGGCTTGTCCAACCAGCTTCCTCTCGGGGTGTACCGGACCCGCGCGGATGGTCAAATCCTGTTCGCCAACGCGGCCCTCGCCGCCATCATGGAGTACGACAGCGTGGATGCGTTCATGCGCACCTCGGCCCTCAGGGCCTACACCGATGAAGGCCAGCGGAGGATCCAGCTGCAGCGCTGGAAGGAGAGCGACGGCGTGGTCAGCACCGAACTCCAGTTCATCACCGCGAAGGGCCGGCGGATCTGGGTGAGGGATACCGGTCGCGTGATCCTGGACGACAAGGGTGAAATCGAATATATCGACGGCATCATCGAGGACATCACCGCGCGCAAGGCCACCCACGAGGCGTTGCGGGAGAGTGAGACGACCTACCGGAACCTCTTCGCAACCATGGCGCAGGGCGTCGTGTACTGGGACGATGCGGGCCGGGTGATCTCGGCCAATCCCGCGGCCGAACGGATTCTGGGCATGACGGCCGCCGACATGGGCGGCTTGGAGGCCCGCAGCTCGCTGTTTCGTTTCGTTCGCGAGGACGGAGAGGATTTCCCCGACCATGAACGGCCGGTGCGGGCGGCGCTGGATACGGGCAAGGCGGTTCGGAACGTTCCCATGGGGTTCGTCCATCCCCAAAGCGGCCGCATCTCCTGGATCAACGTCCACGCCGTTCCCGAGTTCAGGAAAGGCGAAACCAGACCGTTCCGCGTGTTCACGACATTCGAGGATATCAGTGAACGGAAGAAGGCCGAGACCATCCAGAACGTTCTCTTCCAGATCACCCGAACGGCCAGCCTGAACATCTCGCTCCACCACCTGCTGGAGAGGATCCAGAAACAGGTCAATCGGCTCATGGATGCGAGGAATTTTTACGTGGCCATGATTCAAGACCGGGAGAGAAGCCTGTACACCTTTCCTTTCATCGTGGATGTGGTTCCCGATGAAATGGTCGCACCGGGGATTCCGGTGGATCTATCGGGAGGGTTCACCGACCACGTGCTGAGAACGGGCAAACCCCTGCTGGCCGATCGCCGCCGGTTTCGTGAACTCCTCCACCGGAACCGGGTCAAGCTGATCGGCACGGAGGCCACGTCGTGGCTCGGTGTACCCCTGATCACGGCGGGGGGAGATGCAATGGGGGTCATGGTGGTGCAGAGTTACGACAACCCGGACGCCTATCGGGAGAGTGATCGTGACGTCTTGTCCATCGTATCCAACACCGTGGCCTGGGCCGTCACCCTGAACCAGGCCGAGAGCGAGAAGCGGGATCTCGAGGAAAAACTGGTACGGGCCGAGAAGATGGAAGCCCTGGGACGTCTGGCCGGCGGGGTGGCCCACGACCTGAACAACGTGCTCAGCGGCATGGTCTCCTATCCCGACCTGATGCTCCAGGAAATGGGGGGTGATCACAAGTTCGCCGGGCCGATTCAACAGATTAAAAAATCGGGCCAGAAAGCCGCAGCCATCGTCGAGGATCTCCTGACCCTGGCCCGGCGTGGCGTTCCGGTCAGGGAGGTGATCCACCTCAACGAGGTGATCATCGATTATCTCAAGAGCCCTGAATTCAAGAAACTGTGCGAATTTCATCCCCAGGTGTCCGTGGATACCGATCTGCATGCCGAACTGTTCAACATCATGGGATCCCGCATCCATATCGGGAAGACGGTCATGAATCTGGTCTCCAACGCCGCCGAGGCCATGCCGCAAGGGGGATCGGTCAGGATAGAGACCCGCAACTGCTATGTCGACAGGCCCAAAACGATCTACGATCTGAAGATCGGGGAGGGAGAATACGTGGTCCTGAAGGTGTCGGATGCCGGCGTCGGAATGCCCCAGGAGGATCTCAAGAAGATATTTGAACCCTTCTATACCAAGAAGGTCATGGGCCGGAGCGGTACGGGCCTGGGCATGGCTGTGGTATGGGGCACGGTCAAGGATCACCGGGGCCACATTCACGTGCACAGCACCCGCGGCACCGGCACCGTTTTTGAGATATACCTGCCTGTGACGCGCGAGAAGATCGCCCGATCCCAGGCGGAGGTCCGTGTCGATTCGATCACCGGTGCGGGTGAACACATCCTGGTCGTCGACGACGTCGAGGAGCAGAGGCAGATCGCCCGGGATCTGCTCTCACATTTGGGCTATCGGGTTTTCACGTGCCCCAGCGGGGAGAGCGCGATCGACAGCCTCAGGAGCCGCCGGGTCGATCTTGTCCTCCTGGATATGATCATGGATCCCGGCATGGATGGACTCGAAACCCTGAAATCCATCCGGGAAATGAGACCGGATCAGCCCGTGGTCATCGTCAGCGGTTTTTCGGAGAACGAGCGCATCCAGGAGGCGCAGAAGATGGGGGGGATTTCCTACGTGAAGAAACCCTATACCCTTCACACGATCGGTACGGTGATCCGGGAACGGCTGGGCCGCAAGAAAAAGGGGAAAAGACGATGAGACACAGGAAACCGACGATGATCATCCTCGCGGTGATGTGCGCCGCGACGCTCGGGGCGCAGTGGCTGGATTTCGCCGCGGGACTGGCGCAGATGGAACGCAGCGGCCGGCCCGTACTGATCGATTTCTATACCGACTGGTGCCACTGGTGCAAGGTGATGGATGAGAAAACATTCGGCGAAGCCAAGGTGAAGGCGTACCTGAAAGCCCACTTCGTGACCGTGCGCCTCCAGGCCGAGGATCGCGAGGCCCGGGTGACATTCCGCGGAAAAACCTACACACACGTCGAATTCACCCGTGCCATGGGCGTCAGCGGGTTTCCCACCGTGGTGTTTCTCGACAAGACGGGCGAACCGATTACCCGGTTGCCCGGCTATGTCCCGGCCGACCAGTTTCTGCCGATACTCAAGTACATCCACGGGGAATGCTATCAGAAGCAGATGAGCTTCGAGGAGTTTCTCAAACGCCAGGAGGAGTGCGAGTAGCCGGCGGGTACCGGAGGCGGATTCGGGGTACCGCCCTCCAGTCGATGCGGGCTTCCGCGCCGGAGAGATCCTGGAAATCGAATTCCGCGAGCATCCGCCGCAGCTTCTCGGCGGCGGATTTCAAGCCGACATAGGATTTGAAACGACGCAGCGGTGACAGCCCCGGCACCAGGGGCTGGGATGGATCGAAATCCCGGGGATGGAAATAGGTCATGAGGTAGTCGCTGTCGCGTATCCAGCGACGAATCAGGCGATAGGGGAAGAACCGGAAATACCCCCCGCCGGAGAACACGATCTCGTGTCCGGCCACCCGGCGCAGGCCGATGGGACACTCCTTGATGGCACCGGAACCGGTCTCGACGATCACCGGCCGGGAGTGGTCGAATCCGGGGAAACCGCCGTGAGCCCGTCGGGAAGGAAAGATCGAGCAGTCGATCTCGATGCCGTTTTC
>Ga0180434_10005908_pt1 | contig 14233 bp, 13 predicted proteins | sample SS_ome_7_FD_132453 | JGI IMG/M metagenome (GOLD analysis project Ga0180434, IMG submission 132453) | Hypersaline lake sediment archaeal communities from the Salton Sea, California, USA - SS_1_D_2 metaG | ecosystem: Environmental > Aquatic > Non-marine Saline and Alkaline > Hypersaline >... | reverse complement strand
GAATCCAGCTCACCATAAGCAAGCGATCCCGCATGCGCAACTATCTCGTGGGCGCGGCAGTGGCGGGTGCTGTCGTCAGCCTTCTGGAACTGGCATGCACCGGCCAAGTCTATCTCCCGACCATCACCTGGGCGGTGCAGGATCCGGCCCTGCGACCATACACATACCGACTGCTCGTTGTCTACAACCTTATGTTCGTTACGCCGCTCGTCGCGATTATTGTGCTGACATATTACGGCTTGAGCTCGCAACAACTCGCCTTGTTTCTGCAATGACGTGCTGCCGCTGTGAAACTGCTGACCGCAGCGTTCTTCTTCGGCATGGCCGCCATCCTCCTTTACAACATCATTCCCTAATCTAATTCCGTAGTTCCCCGTGGCATCGGTAGTTCCGGGGACATCGCACCTATTTCTCGGGACATTCAACGAGCGTGCGGCTCGAGCGGGAATAGTGCCGGAGAGAATTATTGAATAGTTGGGCTTAATCTGGTGTATAATAGGATGGAAGCACGTGCAGGGTGGTCTGAACCTGCCATCTAAACGCGTTGGCGGGACAGAACGGCGGAAATAGGTGTGGTGTCCCCGAAACTCAAGGAAATCATTTGACTTTCGGGCGGTTTTAGGGTATACTATTAGGGTCGGGTCAGAATGATACGGTTCGGTAGTGAGACGGCGCGTTGGTCGTGTGGGGGCGTGCTGTCTCTTGGGTATCTGGCAGTCACCGTGAAGCGGCTCTTTCGGGCCGATTTCGTGGGGGAGGTAGATCAGGCCGGATGCAGATTTTCGTAGCTGTCGTCTTAGCTTTTCTGCTCGCGTTCTTACTCTTCAAGCTGATAAGTCTGCTTGTGGGCTTTGTGTTTTCGATATTTCTTGGTCTGGTGAAACTCGCGTTTGTTGTTGCGTGCGCGCTTTGCGTTGTCTATTTTGCGATTCACTTTTTGCCGCTTCTGTAGAGACTTTCCGGGACAATCCGCCGGCTTACCAGTAACGCCGCACTCCTCAGGAAAGGTGTTCTCTATCTAGTCTAGCCGTCTGGCGACGCAGAACACGCCTCCGCACGCTATCCATGGGGACAGCATGTTCAGCCCTGTCGCGACCAGCACGCCGAGCCTGTTAAGGGTGAACTTCGCCGGGTCGCCAAGGCGGTTGCGGAAGTCGCGGCACAGTCCCATAGCATAGGGCAGCGTGAGATCGTCGGGCACTATTTTCAGTGGTTCAAACCCGTTTTGGGTGACGAGTTTCCTGAGTTCAGTTCTGCTGTATCTGTATTCGTCGAAGACGAGCTCGACACCGCGCGTTCTGCGCACCCTATTCTGCATGAGGATATATGGATGGACGAGGATCCGTCGGAGCAGGTTGGTGTGGGGTACCGCCAGGAAGAGCAGGCCGCCCTTTCTGAGAACCCGCCGCATTTCCTGGAACGCTGCGTGCATATTCTGTTCGAAGTGCTCGACCACCCCGAATGAGAGTATGGCGGCGAAGGTGTTGTCGCTGAATGGCATGTGTAAGACGTCGCTGGTTATAAGCGGGATGTCGCTTGCGTGCCGGCGTGCCGTGCGGAGCGCCTCGTGCGAGACGTCCAACCCGACGACGTCGAACTCTTTCGCACGGAGGAATACGACCCATCGCGCGAGACCACACCCCGCCTCGAGGATCGGGCCTTCCTGTGGTAGGTAATCGAGAAGAAGCTCGGTCGTGAGTTGCGAATCGCAGAGCGCCAGATACTCTTCAAACGTCTGGCCTTCCCAGTATTCGCCGCGCTGGTCAGCCTTCCTTATGTATTGCTTGAACGGCATGTCGGAATCTTGGGCTTACCTTAACCCCAGCTCCTCGAACGGTATCTCGCAACTGGTGAAACCTGCCCGCACACCCCGAAACCGAAAGGCGTACCCTCGAATGTTGCCCGTCACCGCTTTCCGAAGGAGCCCTACCGGCAGCGAGACCACCAGCGAAACGATAAACTTCAGCCACTCGTGCGGACGAGCGTGCTTCTTCGCATAGAGCACGCTGTTGCGTGCTACCAGGTACCGGAGCGCCGGATTGTAATAGCTCTCGAAACCCCCCGTGGACGCGCATCCTTTGTGCCACATCAGCGCCTTTGGCGCATATACTACACGGTACCCCTTATCGCGTGCCCTCTTGCACCAGTCAACTTCGTCATGATAGGCGAAGAACTGCTCGTCAAACTCGCCCACGTCTGTTGCCGCCTTCATCGAGAGCATCGTGCCGCATCCGACAACGAAATCGACGTCTTTCTGTGCGGAGAACTCCGTGACCGGCTTATTGTAGCCCCAGACCTTCACGAGCTGCTGGCAAAAATTGACCGCGCCGTACACCGCCCATATTCTATCGGGCGCGTCGAGCTGCATAACCTTCGGCCCGACGGCCGCTATTCGCGGGTCGCTCTCCGCCACGTTGACAAGCTCCTGTATGAACTGTGGGTCAACGGTGGTATCGTTGTTGGCGAGCAAGGCGTAAGCGGCGCTGATGTTCCGTGCATGACGCAGACCAACGTTGTTACCGCCGGAATAGCCGAGGTTCTGCTCGTTGCGGATAAGCGTGATCTCGGGAAAGCTGTCCGTGATCGGATCGGCGCTTCCCGGGATCGAACCGTTGTCAATGACAAGAATATCGAAGTTGTCATACTCGACCTTTCTGAAGCTGTCGAGGCAGCGCAGTGTGTCGTCGGTGCCGTTCCAGTTGAGTATGATCACGAGCACTTTTGGCGATTCTTTCAAACGATACCCTCCGTGATCTTCAGCGCAATCCGAGCCGCTCAAGCGGCGGTTCCTTACCCCTGACACCGTCACAGAAACCGTGCAGTTTCAGTAGCGCACCGCGCGCTTGTCCTCGCGGCAGCTCCCGAAGGAACGCGAGCGGCAAGCTGAGGAAGAAGAGCGTCACGAACTTGACCCATTGGATGAGCGTGGCGTGTTTCTTCGCGAACAGCACGCTGTTCCTGCCGACGAAATATCGTTTTGCGCTCGCGTACCGTTCGCCGCCGGTCGAGCTCTGACCGACGTGCCAGACGCGCGCGGTGGGCACCAGGACTATGGTGTGCCCCTTTTTCCGGGCGCGCGTGCACCAATCCACTTCGTCATGATACGCGAAGAACCGCTCGTCGAACGTGCCGACATCCTCTACCGCCTCTCGCCTGAGCAGTATAGCACATCCGAGCACCCAGTCCACCGCCATCGTGCTCGCGAACTGCCCGTGACTGTCCGCATTCCGCCCCCTGAGTTTCACTATCGCTTCAGAATAATCAACGCTGCCATACGCTGCGTACAACCGCGTCGGCTCGGCTCGCCAGAACACGAGCGGGCCGGTCGCAGCGGCTTCTGGCTGCTGCTCAGCGGCATCCACGAGACGCGACACCGTTTCCGGCGCGACCGTCACGTCGTTGTTCACGAGGAAGACATAGGCGGCACCTCTCGGTAAGGCATGCCCGATGCCGATGTTGTTACCGCCGGCATACCCGAGATTCTGCCCCGTCTCGAGCACGTTGAGTTCCGGGAACGTCTCTCTGAATGTGGTTACGCTGTCGTCGCTGGAACCGTTATCGACGATCACGGTTTCAAGATTGGGATAGGTCGATCCCTTGAGACTTTTCACGCAATCCACGGTATCGGTCGGATTATTCCAGTTGAGCACAACAGCAACTACCACCGGTCGTGCTGTCTGATACTCATTCGTTGCAGCGGGCACGATACATCTCCAGCGTTCTGCGTGCGACCGCATCCCAGCCGAGCGCCTTCTCGTCGAGCGGCGGTGGCTCGCCCTCAGGCAGAGGTGCGTCCGGAGGTACGACGCATTCCGGGATGACCTCCTTAAACCCGGCTGTGCCCTCCGACACGATCCAGCAGCCGGAAAGTGCCGCTTCGACCGGAGCCATGCCGAACGGCTCGTTCTTCGCGACAAAAATAAAGTAGTCAGCGGCGGACATGTAGAGCGCGACGTTCTCATCGCTGACCTTGCCGCTGAGAACCACTCTATCTGGCGCTATTTCCTGGGCAGTGCGGCGGAACATCTCGCGATGCGGACCGTCGCCGAGAATATAGAACACACTATTCTGCGAGGCCTTCTGCGCGAAGAGTCGTATTGCGTGATCGAGCCGTTTTCTTTGGTGTAGCTTTGACACCGACAGGAACATTCTGCGGTCGGCCGGTATACCGAGCCGTTGGCGCGCCTCGGTCTTTCCACCCCGCCGGAATCGAGCCGTCTCGACGCCGGGGTAGATAACCTCGAACGGGCGGTCGTAGATCTGCTCGACCTCGAGTTTCACCCACCGGCTGCTGCAGATGAGCAAATCAGCCGACCTTACGGCCATCCTGTCGAGGGCTCTTAGCGCTGCGATGAAAGGTTTCACGAGAAAGCGCTGCGGCTTGCGTTCTGACCCGAACGTCTCCGGCAGCAGGTCGTAAGCGAATCGGGGCGGCTCGGTGCACCAGTGTGCCGCTATGGGCTTATGTCCGCGACGCAGCCACCTGATCAGGCGTATTCCGAGAGCCGCTTGCCACGTCATCCCCTGAATAACGTCGTAATCGCCTTTGACGTGCCATGCGAGCCAGGGCATGAAGACGAAATCCAGGAGCGCTGCAGCAACGTGGTTCTTGACGGGAGGGAGACCGGTCTCGGCGATCGTGACTCCTGGTTCCACGAGGTGACGACAGCTCTCGTCGAACCTGTGCGTGTAGACCGTGACTTCCTGGCCAAGCTTGGCAAGCTCGCCCGCCCAAAGCAGAAGATGGCGTTCCGGACCGAAGGGGCCGGTGAATCTCGGAAACACAAACGCTATTAGCAACGTATCGTTCGACATGCTCCCACGGTCCTAGCGTTTGACCAGTTGCCACACAACCTTCGTCAACCACACCGGGCTGAGGAGAATATTCGAGTAGGCCTGGTTTGCCAGAGGACACGCGCATCCACCGTGCCTTATGAACTGGCGCAACTCCTGAGCTTGCGGTGAGTGCCACACACGGTCGAAATCGAAATCCGCCGCCCGCAGGTTGCCGAGCGGCTTGTCGTACCCAAGCACACAGCACGGCCACAGTTCGCCGTATGGGTCGAGGTGCACGTTCGATATGCCGGCATAACACGGGACGACCTGTCTTCCCTCGCGGACGATCCGTGCGGCAAGGTCGTAGTAGACTATCCGCAACGATTCCGTCAGTCGGGTGAGCCGGCGTTTGCCCTTCAGTCCTTCCCGAATAGATTTCGCAAACTGTTCCGCCAGCCTCTCATACTCCTCGGCGGTCGGCGTAATTCCGTCATTTCTGTTGTAGAACTCGGCCCGTTCCTCGGCAATCTCGTGGCGATAGCTCTCAATGCCCAGAGCGGAGACGAACCGCGTCAGCTCGTCCACCTGGTCGAGGTTGTACTTCGAAATCACCGTGCCGGCCTCGACGTGGAGAGCAGGGTACCTGTGGGACAGGCGCTTGAGCAGTTCAATCGTTTCCAACACCTTATCAAAGTTGCCGGGCACACCGCGAATCTCGTCGTGCTTTTCGCCGACCGCGTCCAGTGAGGGTTTGACCGTCAGTGGCGTTGCAGGCGCACGCGATTTCATCAGGAGGAGTATCTTCTCGACCATCTCGGCGATACGCTCCGGCATAAGCGCGTTTGTCGGGATGTGGATGATACGCGGTGTCAGGGCGTCGAGCGCGATTCCGACTATATCCGGCAGATCATCGCGCAAGAACGGTTCGCCGCCGGAGATATTGAAGAAGTAAATGTGGCCGATGCTCCTGAAGAGGCGCTCTATCTCGTCCAGGTTCAACTCCTGCTCGGCGCGTTCAGGGTGGTCTCTGTAGAGCGTCCATATCTTGCAGGTGAGGCATCGTGACTGGCACCTGTTCGTCACGGAATACGTGAGGGTGATGGGTCGCGCCGGACGGACGATGCCCCTGCGGGCCAGTCTGTAATTTAGTATCTTGGGAATGAATTCTCTCATGTATCCACATCAACCACGCAGCGCTATCGCGAGGGCGGTTCGCGAACCGCCCCTACTTCTTCCGGAGTCTCGGTCGTTTTTTCAGAACATACTACCATAGACCCGCCGAAAATGATGTTAAGTATGGGAATTCGGCCGAGAAGAGCATCTAAAGGCGATAGAAATCTGACGAAATCGAAATTGATCATTTTCTCGAGCAGCGGCTCAAATCCCGCTGTTCTTAATTCCGAAACGAACCGTCTCAGCCCGAAGACCCGCTGGTTGCTGCTGACATGGCGCTTTGCCCGCTGCCGTCGGGCGCCATGTATGTAGCGCACGTACGGGTTCCATCCGTTTGTCTCTATGCTGTAGAGGGTCCCCTTTGGCGTGAGTACTCGCCGGATTTCACGCAGCACGTTGTCTCTTCGTGGGAAGTGGTGAAGCGTCTGGTTGTGTATGACGAGGTCGAAGCTCTCGTCGGGAAACGGAAGCACTTCGGCGTCCGCCGCGACCAGCGGCGCCTCGGGCACGCGTTTGATCGAGATACGTCGCAGCAACTCCTCGTCGAGGTCGACCGGTACGGGTTTCAGCCCACGTCGGACGAGTTCGCTCGTCAGCGCCATACCGCCGCAGCCTATCTCGAGTATCGTGCGCGGCGGACGCTCCCCATCGAGGAGCGCGTCCAATGGAGCCAACGCGCGCGCGAACTTCGCCGCGTCCCACCCTGAACTGAAGTACTGCTCGCCTTCCTCGTCGAGCTTCGCGCGGTTGGCCGCTCGTTCCGCCTGCTTGTCCTGTGCTGAACCGTGTGGGGCGAGTCGCTCCTCGTGCATCGTCTCGATCATCCCGACGAGAGCATCCCACGACAGCGCACGCGCTTTTTGTTTGCAGTTTTTCTCCATGGCAGTTCCGTCGGTTTCGCGGAAAAACCTGACCATCGCGCGTGCGAGTGCACGTGTATCGCCTGGCGGAATCAGGTAGCCCGTTGCGCCGTCTTCTATGACGTCGGGCAGGCCGCCGGCCGCTGTGGCGATCACAGGGCGGCCAAATTCATAAGCAAGCTGGACAACTGCGCTCTGCGACGCGCCGACGTATGGAAGCACGACCGCGTCGCAACCGGTGAAATATGTGGGCAGTTCCTCGTTCGGTATGTATCGGTCGACGATGCGGACGTGCTCTTCAAGCTTCAAATCCCGTATCAGCCGCTCGTAGTCCGCCCGGTTTTCCCAGAACTCGCCGGCGATCAACAGCGTAACATCAATCTCGCGGAGGACTTCTGGAAGCGCCTCGATCAAGCACCTGAGACCCTTGTAGGGACGGACGAAGCCGAAGAACAGGAGTACGTTCCCCTTTATGCCCAGCGCACGTTTCGCTTCCTCTCTGCTCGGCGCTCTCCGGGAAAAGCTTCCTCCGACGGGTAAGAAGGCCTTTCTCACCAGCGCGTCCGGCAACACGCTCAAGAGGCTAGTGCGGTCCGGTTCCGAGTGCACAATAAACGCATGGCCCTGGCGCAGCGTCAGCCGGGCGGGTAGCGTTCCGTAGAATCGCTGCTCGTGTTCAATCACGTTGTGACAGATGAAGAGCACGGTCGCGTTTGTTGATCTGCGGGCAGCACGCGCAATTGTGCGAAACGCCAGAGCGAAGAACGACGTCCACCACGGGAGTATCACCATGTCGGGGTCGAGCGCGCAAATTCGGCGTGCGACCCTGTACCAGGACAAAGGATTCAACCCGTCGAGCAGGTGCTCGGCAGGTTCCTCTATGCGCAGCTCGCGGCTCGAATCCCGGTCGGTCTTCCCGGGGAAAAGCCAGGTCGGGTACATTCGTGAGAAGCTGACAAAGTGCACCTCGTGGTTCCTCCGAAGCGCCCTGCACAGGAGCGTCGTATGATGCGCGATACCTCCTCGGAACGGGTATGTGGGTCCTATAAGTGCAATCTTCATTGAGAATCCATTTGCGAGAGCGTTTGTGGAGACCGGTAATCCAGTCTGAAGCTCCTCTCTGTTCCCGCGACCGCGCTCGCTCGCTCGATGCTCACCGTAACCTACGTCTTTGTAATTATAACGTATTGGGGCATGCTGACCAAAGGGAAAATGGTAAATGGCAGACGGTAGACGGGAGACAGGGAAAACCGAACACCAACGACCAACGACCAACGACCCAAGCCCCCAAGCAAGAAACAGGGGCTAGAGAAAGCTGTGAAGAGACGATCGGGACGCGTTTGCACCAACACTATGCTCGACGGCTCTCCCGTGAACGGCACGCCAGGACGACATCCGTTAGCATGGCACGGCAGAGCTCGCTCGGTGATGGTACAGACGTCCCGGCGGGACGTCTCCCTGTTTGGGCGGCTGGACAACGACCTGGCCGATTGACCGGCCTGGACGTGTATTGTAGAATGACCGTCGCGAATCGCTCTACGTGTGAGTGGGCGTGAAGCCCGTGTGGGTCTTCTCCTATGGAGCACGAACGCTTGAGCACGATACGTCCAAGAATATCGCGCAACGTGAAGGCGTTAGGCGCGGTGAGTTTTCTGACAGACGCGCACAGCGAGACTATCCTTCCGCTGTTGCCCTTGTTCCTCGCGAACGTGCTGCGCGTGGACATGAAATTCATCGGTCTGATCGAGGGTGTTTCGGGCGCAGTCACGAGTATTCTGCAGGGATTGTCCGGTCGCGTGTCTGACATCGTCGGAAAGCGGAAGGCACTTGTGACGGCGGGATACACGCTTTCGAGCGTCAGCAAACTTGTGCTCTCTTTTGCGCAGAGCGGTGGTCAGGTATTCGGCGCTCGATTCGCTGACCGGTGCGGAAAGGGCGTGCGAACGTCGCCGCGCGACGCTCTGATAGCCGAGTCGACCGTCGAAAAGGCCCGAGGTGGCGCGTTCGGGTTTCATCGTATGATGGACACGGCGGGCGCGTTCGTCGGTGCTGCCGCCGCCATATTCTTGATGAGGTTGTTTCAGGGCAATATGCGTACGGTGTTTCTCTGGGCGGCGATCCCGGGATTTCTGGCGGTGTTGACCTGTGTAGTCTTTGTGAGGGAGACGCCGCCCCCGATATCAGACCGTGAGCTTCCTACGGTCGACCGGGCACCAATGAGTGCGGCACTGAAGAGGTTTCTTGTCGTGAACGGGGTCTTCTGTCTCGGGAACTTCTCGTACCAGTTCTTCATGCTGCGGTCGCAATCGCTGGGTGTCGCAACGACGGCGATACTCGTACAATACCTGGTCTATAACGGCGTATACAGTGCGACCGCCGTGCCTATCGGGAACTTGTCCGATAGAATTGGCCGAAAATGGTTCCTGGCGGGCGCCTACCTGTCTTACGCCATAGTGACGCTGCTCTTTGCGGCAGCCGTCAGACCGTGGCACGCGTGGGTTTTATTCCTCCTGTACGGCATACACTGCGGCATATTCAACCCGGTGTCCAGGGCGTATGTCTCCGATTTCGCAACGAGAAACAGGATGGGAACGGCAATGGGGTTCTACCATATGAGCGTGGGGTTCGCCACGCTCGTGGCGAGTTCCGTCGCGGGGCTTCTCTGGGACAGGTTCGGTCCGCAGGCGGCGTTTGCCTATGGGGCGACGCTCGCTGGCGTCGCGTTCATCATGTTAATTCTCCTGTGTCCGGAGGCACACTTTGAGCGATGAGGATCTTTGCGATGATACATGGCAACCGAACGAGCATTGTTCTTATATTGTGCGCAACACTGGTTCTTTGCGGAGTCCACCGGATGGTGGTTCGGGCGGAGCAGCTTCCCGAAGTCAGGGAGCTCACGTACAACTGGCGCGGGTACAAGATTCATTACAGGACCGCCGGTGATGTACAGCGGGGGACGGACGGCGGCACGTCCGTGGTCATATTCCTGCACGGGTTCGGAGCGAGCTCATTCGCGTGGCGTCACAATGTTCCGGTAGTCGCTGAACAATACAAGGCGGTCGCACCCGATCTGCTGGGGTTCGGCAAATCGGACAAGCCTCGCATAGAGTACGAGCCGGACATCTGGGTGAATCTCGTCCATGAGTTTGCGCTGGCACGCGAGTTCGGAACGGTTACGCTGGTCGGAAACGGTCTTGGCGGTCTCATAGCGGCTGAATACGTTCTGAAGTATCCCGGCGAGGTTGACAAACTCATTCTGGTAGACACGTTAGGACTTTCGTACGACCTGCCTCGCCTGCAGCGTTTCTTCACCACACCGGTGATCGGGGAAGCGGCATTCCGGCTGCTTCTCAGTCCCGCTAATGCGGCGCGTATATTGCGCGACGCCATCTATGCCGACCCCGACAAGGTCACCGACGACGTCGTAGAGGGATACTATCGGCCGTTCCTTTCGCCCGGAGCTATTGATGCGTACAGGTACGTGGGGAGGCGGATATTCGGCTGGAAACTGGAGGAGCGTTTCAAGGAGATCACGGTTCCCACGCTGATAGTGTGGGGAGAAGAGGATCGCATTACCTCTATCGAGGACGCCGCTGAACTGAACAACTTGATACCCAACTCGACCATTGTTGCCATACCGGGCTCCGGCCATTGCCCGCACGAAGAGACCCCGGATCAGTTCAACGAAGTCCTCATCAGCTACTTGAAACGGCCCGGAAGCAGCGCCGTCGCCGACTGACTGCAGGCGTCTGCGGGTATCGTCGCCTATGCCCCGGGCAAACCAGGACATTCGAACGGTACGTTGACTTTTCAGCGCCACAGAGCTACGATCATGACCCATGATCGTCGGGATTTGTCCCTTTTCGCTATGACAGCTTTGGAATGAGCGTCCGACCACGCGTCGGCGCGTTTCCGCGAGGGTAGAGAGTGCGTATGGTTCACGAATTTGCTTATGAGATGCCGCCGTTCAGACCGCCGAGCGAGGCGTTCAGCGTATTGATCCGCGTTACGCGCGGCTGCCCGTGGAACCGGTGCGCGTTCTGTCCCATGTACAAGGGCTCGCGTTTCCAGAAGCGGTCGGTGGGTGAGGTAAAGGCGGATATTGAGGTTGCAGCGCGATTGTACGGCGATGCGCGCACCGCTTTTCTTGGGGACGCCGACAGTATCATCATTCCGGCCGATCACCTGGTCGAGATACTCGAGCACCTGTATCGGTGCGTTGCCCGGTTGGGACGTGTTACCAGCTATGGGAGAGCGAAAACGGTGTTCAGGAAGCCGCTCGAAGACCTTCGGCGGCTGAGCGAAACGGGTCTATCGCGATTGCATGTGGGTCTGGAAAGCGGTGACGACGATACGCTGAGCGCGATGCTCAAGGGCGTTACGGCGGCACAGGCGGTCGAAGCGGGTCTAAAGGTGAAAGAGGCGGGCATATCCTTGTCGGAGTATGTGCTGATCGGGTTGGGCGGCAAAGATAATTATTTGAAGCACGCCGAGCGAACCGCCGCGGCGCTCAACAAGATTGACCCTGACTTCATACGTGTGCGCACGCTGGTTGTGATCCCAGGCACGCCGTTGGCGTCGATGCTCGAGGACGGCGGGTTTACACCCTGCTCTGCCTTGGAGCTTCTGGACGAGGAGCGGCGATTGCTTACCTCACTTGACGGGATACGTTCCACGTTTACAAGCGACCACGTGTCGAATCTGCTGCCGCTGCAGGGAAAATTGCCGGATGACAAAGACCGCATGATACGTGCTCTCGATGAGGCGATCGAGCAGATACACGCTGGCGGGAGGGAACCTGATCGGGTGGTGTCGGTGTTATAAAAGGTACGCGACCGAACCTTGAGCATACGATTGAGAAGAAGGTGTGCCCGTAGGGAGGTGATCAATAGGGCAGGAAGGGATGAAGGAGGCTGGAAGTTGTTGAGTTGGAGTAGGTTCTAACGCACAGAAGGAGGCACAACCATGGGGAAAAAGGTCTCAATTTGCGTTTCGCTGGCGATTCTCGGGCTTGTCGCCGTCCTCGTTGTTCACGCGGTAGCCGCTCAGCCGCAGAGGGGAGGCGGCGGTGCTCAAGGGCGGATGATGGGACAACGCGGCGCAGGTATGCTCCGAATGGCGTGCAACATTGAGGGGTTATGGGCAGAACTCTCCTTTGAAGCGAAGCTGGAGGACGCCAAACTGATGAAGATGCGGCCCACGTTCCAAAAAGCGTGGGACGAGCGCCAGAACGTCGCCAGCGAGATAACCTCCCCGGCGGATATTCAGGCGGGTTTCGAGAAACTCGACGCAATCTTCACCGGTCTTGTGGACAATGTGAAGAAGGGTACCACCGAGAAGGAGTTCAATGAGCTGGCATCCTGGGTTGAGTCTCAGAACCGCATGATGGAGATGATGAGACAGCGGTTCGGCGGGGCGATGGGAGGGTTCGGAGGTCCTCCCCCTCAGGAGGGTGAGTAAAGCTCACTGAAAGCAAGGTGGCTGCCCCACCTCGGAGTAGATTACTGCCGACCAGAGACCACAAAAAGAGCGCACGGAACACCTCGCGGTGCCCGTGCGCTCCTGTTCTAACCGATCTCTCCGATTAGTATTGCTCTTCTCCGCCGACTATGAGCCACTTACCGTTTCGTTTGGCCACGGTTGCGACGTACGGTGTGTAATCTATTTCGACACCCTCGACCTTGGCGGTTGTGCCGTCTTCGGCAATATCTATCTCTATGTCGCTCGCACCAAACTCTATTCCGCTGGCGATGCCGTCCTCCAGCATGAATCGTATGGTCTCCTTGTCAGCGCCGTCTTCAGTCGCAAAATCTTCCGCGAAACACGCCATGACCGCGTCGACATCGCCCTTGTTGCCGGCGTTGACGAACGTGTCGATCATACTCCGGATCTGCTCTTCGTCACTGGGACCGGGCGCTAACATCTGGCATCCGACCAGGAGACCGACGACCAGCGCCAGCCCTAGCATAAGCGGCCGACCTGTGCGACGAACCATCTGATCACCTCCTATTCCAGCTTTGCTTCCATTATGCTGTTCCGGGCAAAGCACTACCACTGCTCTCCGGCGCCCGTGATGAGCCATTGACCGTTAATCTTCTTCAGGGTGGTCTCGTAGGGGGTGTAATCGACGGTGACTCCTTCGACCTTTGCTGTCTTACCGTCAGGTCCGACCGTAACCTCGGCGTCCGTAGCGTCGAACTCGACGCCGGCAGCCAGTCCCTCCTCGAGCACCGCGCGAACTGCTTCCTTATCCTCGCCGGTCTCCATCATAAAGTCATCCGCGAACGCAGTCATGACCGTGTCAAGATCGCCCTTATTGCCAGCCTCGGTGAACTTGTTTATGAGCGCCATGATCTGCTCTTCGTCACTAGGACCCGGCGCCATCATCTGGCATCCGACGAGAAGACCCGCGACCAACGCCAGACTGAGAACCGCTGGAAACACTCTCCGATGAACCATTGTGCCACCTCCTCTTGCTGTTTGGCTTATGCTAAGCCGTTCCCCATGCCCGATACTCACACAACGATGCCGGCTCGGATCGCCAGCACCGTGATACACACTGTAAATGCTCCACAACAAAAAGTCAATCCTGACTCCGCCGGCGCGGACTTCGTGGCATAATTGAGCGGCTGAATGCGCTATGCGCAAACAGAGTTCGTGACACGATCCGTTACCGCGAATCAGCTTCTATCGAGCGAGCGACATACTGGATAAACTCGCGGCCCCTCTTCGCATTCCTTCTTGGTTCGGTGGTATTGAGTTCGAACACCATCGTTCCCGAGAAGTTCGCTCCTTGCAGCGTCTTCAGCAGGTTACGCCAATCGTTCATGGCAATGTACCCGTCGCCCGGTACGAGATGGTCGTCCGTCTGCCCGTAGTTGTCCGACAGATGGACATGGCCTATCTTGTTGCCAAACGTATCGAGGAAGTGCTGGACACCCTCGTCGGAGAGATTCGCGTGCCCGATATCGAGACAGATCTCGATCTCGTCCGTCGTGTTGAGCGCCGCCAGTAGCCCGGCGCTGGTACCGTTCTCCAAGGCGATCTGGACGCCTTTTGATCGGGCACACTCGACCGCCTTTCGGTAGGAGTCGGTTTGGACGGTTCCGCTGTCCGGCTTAAGCCCGACGGTACTCTCGTGCACGACGAGAACGCGTGCTCCGAGAGAGGCAACCATGTCCAGTTCGTTGTTGAACGCTTCCTCATCCCAGCGTCCGAGCGCCGTGTGCAGGCTGACCCTGGCACCCTCGAGCATCTGTCGGATCTCCTGCCAGTGTGTCTCATTAAGCGCATCGGGCTCGGCGATCCACGCGAGCCAGAGTTCGACACCGAACCCGTCGGCAACCGCCTCACGAATCGCCTCGCGCAACTTCGCCTCATGCGCGTAGGCGCACAGATAGTTCCATGTGCTTACCGAGAGGTTC
>Ga0180434_10005907_pt1 | contig 14234 bp, 13 predicted proteins | sample SS_ome_7_FD_132453 | JGI IMG/M metagenome (GOLD analysis project Ga0180434, IMG submission 132453) | Hypersaline lake sediment archaeal communities from the Salton Sea, California, USA - SS_1_D_2 metaG | ecosystem: Environmental > Aquatic > Non-marine Saline and Alkaline > Hypersaline >... | reverse complement strand
GCTTGATCTGTCATCCCGGCGTATGCCGGAACCCAGAAAAGGCGCCGGCATGTGGTACAGGGCCGGGTTGGATGTTCTGCCGGCGCAACCAAATATGAAGAACCGAGCACGAGCACGTGCACGTGCACGTGTACGAGAACGTGTACGAAGGGCGGCCACAGCCTGAAAAAACGTGAAGTTTCAGACAAGCGGATGGCCGCCCCCCTGCCCCGTTCTTCTTTCCTACCCCTTGATGCTTCTCGGCAGCAGCATCTGATGCTGGGGGCAGATGGATTTCGGGTTCTGATAGACGCATCCGACAAATGCCGCCAGGTATTTTCGAATGTCGCCCAGGCGCGCCACTTCGTCCACAAAGCCTTTGCGGGCGCAGTAAATGGGCCGTGAGTTGTCGTAATACTCTCGGGCCATTTGATTCATTTTTTCGATGACCGGTTCAAGATCTCTGCCGGCGTCCTTTTCCTTGACCAGACGGCGGGAAAATGTCGCCGCCGCGGCCGTTTCACCGTGCATGACATATATTTCCGTCGTCGGCACCCCTAACGTAAAGGCATTGTGCCGGTTGGCGGTGGGGCCGCCCATGATGTAATGGGCCGCCGCGGTACCTTTTCTGAGCAGCACCAGCATCTGAGGGACATCGGTCTGCTGAATGGAATAGATCAAGCTCTGGCCCAGACCCAGCAGCTCCGCCTTTTCCGCCAGATCACCCACATCAATGCCGCTGGTATCCTGAAACCAGATGATGGGGATGCGATCGCGCCCGCAAAGCGTCACGAACTCATTCATTTTGATGAGCCCCTGGCGGTAAAGCTTGCCGCCGATGCCCGGATAATCGGCGTATTCCGGATAGTTTTCCCCCAAAAAGCCCTGTCGGTTGCCGATGCATCCGGCCAGAAAGCCGTCGATTTTGACCAGACCGGTGTAAACTTCCGGTCCATATCCCGGCCGGAATTCCATGTGCTCACTGCTGTCGACCAGCCGTGCCAGCACCTCGTCGAAATTGTACATCTGTTTCTGATTGAACGGCACCAGCCGGTACAAATCGTCCGCCGGAAAGCGTGGTTCCCCGGGCGCGGCCACCCGGAAAAACTTCGGATGATAGGCCGGCATGTCTTTCATGTAATCCTTCAAACCGTCGAGAACGTCCGTTTCCGTTTCATAGACATATCGGAAAAAGCCGGTTTCATCATAGTGAATCGAAGCCGAACCCGGCGGTTTGGCTTTAAATTGTTTGGCGGCGTTGATCAGCTGCTCGGCGCCCTCCAGATCGAAATAACCTTTGGGCGACATGCCGCTTAAAATACCCCCGCCGCCGACGGCGATGTTGCAGTTCTTGTGCGCAAAAAGCACCGTCGGGCTGATGCCCTGATAGCCGCCGCCGGCCGGATTGGTGCCGTATATGGTCGCCAGCACCGGAATGCCCATCTGTTCAAGTTCGGCATGCCTGAAAAAGGTCGTGCCCCCGCCCCGCCGGTCGGCATAAAATTTTTCCTGTTCCGTCAGCTTCACTCCGCTGCAGTTGACCAGCCAGACCAGGGGAATGTTCAACCGTTTGGACAGATTGGTGACCCGCAGTATGTTTTCATACTGACCCGGAACCCAGGCGCCGGCCAGGACCTTGTTGTCGAATCCGATGATAACCGCCCACTTGCCCGCAATCTTGCCCAGGCCGTCGAATACGTTGGTCGTGCCCTCTTCGTTGTCCTCCGGGTTGTACAGGGTGTGCAGCGGGCACCAGGTACCGGGATCCACCAGATAGCGCAGACGCTGCCAGACGGTCATCTGTCCCCTGGCATTGATTTTTTCCTCGGAAAAGCCCGCTGTTTTGGCTTTCTCGACCGCTTGCTCAATCTGACCTTCGACCTCTCTGATCTTGGCGACATTGTCTTCACTGCTGAGGATCTGTCCTTTTTTCAACGCGCTGCCAAACGGTGGCATTTTTTCAAAATACGGTTTCATGCAACAACTCCTTCCATGGCTTCGATGGGCCACAACCCCCTTTTTTCGAGAACCTGTTTCAACACCTTCAGGGCGGTATTGGCGGCGGGGACGCCGCCGTACACCATTGTCTGAAAAATGGTTTCCGCAACCGCCTGCGGCGTGCAGCCCACATTCAGAGCCGCTTCAATATGCAGTTCAAGCTCCTCGGTCCTGGATAAAACCGTCAAGGCGGAAACGGTCACCAGCTGACGCGTCGGGTGAGGCAGCCGCTCCCTTGCATACATTCTGCCGGTAATGAACAAAGACAGATCGCGTGCCAGTCCTTTGTCAAAGGACCGCCACAAGTCATAGGGACGCTCTTTCTCCACCCCTTCAAAATACAGTGCCGCCGTTTCCTTTGTCTTGCGTTTCAAGACATCGTCATCCGTCATTGGCGCTCCCCCCCCATTTGTAGCCGATCAAACAGCCCGGCGCAACCTTTATGGATTCCCGGCCGACACGATCGTGCACATTATATCAACCGGCATCTCAACAGATTTACAAAATCATCAGCATATAAGTTTTAACACATCGTTTCTATAAGATGTTTTTATTGCTTCGCCACCGGGATGACCGGTGGCGAAGCAATAAAAACATCAGCGGTTCGCCTTGCGATACCCCAGCTGATCCAGCGCGATAATCCACTTGCAGATGTTGGAAGACCCCTCAACAATGAAATACGTGGGCGCGTCCCGGTAATAGCGGGCGATGGGATACTCGGTGCTGTAGCCGTAGGCACCCAGAATTTTCATCGCGTAGTTGGCACATTTGGTCGCCACTTCACCGGCAAAGTACTTGGCTTTGGCGACATCCAGACCGTTGTTCAAATTGCCCTGGTCTTTTTCCCAGGCCGCCTTGTACACCAACAGGCGCGCGGCATCAATTTCGGTGGCCATCTGGGCCACCATGTCCTGGTTCATCTGAAACTGACCGATGGGTTTGCCGAACTGTTTGCGGTCGTTGCAATAGCGGACCACCGTGTCCAGACAGGCCTGGGCCACCCCCACCGCCCCGGCGGCCGCCGAAAGCCGGGTCTGGTTGAGCGAACTGAATACAATTTTGGTGCCATCTCCCGGTTTTCCCAGAATGTTCTCTTTGGGAACCCGGGTGTTGTCAAGAAATATTTCTCCGGTCGGCGAAGAATGGGACCCCATTTTTTCAAGGGTCGTCGTTTTTACGCCGTTATAATTCTTCAGCTCCACGACAAACGCCGAAAGCCCCTTGGAGCCTTTGGATTTGTCGGTGTAGGCATAATAAATGACCACATCGGCGAGCTGGGCGTTGGAAATCCAGGTTTTCGATCCACTGATCAGCCAGTGGTCTCCTTTGTCTTCGGCCTCCGATGTCATGGCCATGACATCGGATCCGGCATCCGGCTCCGTAATGCCGAAGCCGCCGATGTACGCGGCGCTGACCAATTTAGGGATGTATTTGCGGCGAAGTTCTTCAGAGCCATAGCGGTAAATCGTATAGGCACAACCCAGGGTCTGCATGTTGATCTGCACCCGCAGCGAACTTGAGGCCCGTGCAATCTCTTCGGTGACAATCATGGCGGCCAGCCATCCCATATCATCGCCTTCATATTCCTCCGGTATGACCGTTCCGAAAAAACCCAGTTCCCCCATGGGCTTAATGGCCTCTTTATAGGGATAATAATGGTTGGCATCCCATTCATCCGCATTCGGGGCGATTTTTTTTGCGGCGAACTCACGCACCGCTTTCTGCAGCATCTGGTGTTCCTTAGACAATTTGAAGTCCATTGATTCCTCCTGGTCCCCCGCACCCCGCGCTAAGCGTAGTGCGGTTCATCTAATTGTTGACAACCTTTTTTTCCTATAGCATAATCGTCAAAAATAAAACAGTGTTTTTTATTATGAAACAAAAAATTTCCAACATCAATTCCCTTGAAAAGGCGCTGAAGCTGCTGCTGCTGTTCACCGAGGGGCAGCCTCAATGGGGCGTGCGCGAAATGAGCGCTCACGTAGGATTCAGCCCGGCAACCGTTCAGCGCCTTTTGAAAACGCTCAAAGCCTATGATTTCGTCCGCCAGAGCGCGGCCTCACGCCGCTACCGGCTGGGCAACATCTATTTCCGCTTTTTTCATGCACTTCAAAGCAGCTATTCCATCATTCAGGCGGCGCTGCCGGTGATGACCCGGCTTTCGGCCGCCACCCGGGAGACGGTGCATCTCAACATTATCGAGGGACTGGAGCGCGTCACCATCGAAACGATTGAATCCACCCTGCCCTTGAAGGCGGGCATGCCCATCGGCAGCCGGGCCCCCCTGTATGCCGGCGCATCCGCCAAGTGTCTTCTGGCCTTTTCCGCAGCGCCTTTCCGCAATCGCTACGTCGGTGAGGTCCATCTGCAGCCCTTCACCACCCGCACCATTCGGTCCCGTAACACCCTTCTCAAGGCACTGGCGCTGATCCGGGAAAAAGGTTACGCCAAAAGCCTGGGGGAACGCAACCCGGGCCTGGGCTCTTTGAGTGCGCCGATTTTCAACCATGACGACAGGATCATGGCGGCCATCAGCCTCGCGGTGCCGGAAATTCGTTTCAAGGCCGTCAAACGGCAGGAACGCTATCTAACGGCCCTGATGAAGGCCGCCGCTGAAATTTCAACCATGGCAGGCTACAAAAAGCCGACACAACAGGAAAAAAAAGATGCGCAATGCCAGCACTAAAGTCATGAGCCTCAAGGAAGCCGTATCGCGGTATGTATTCGACGGCTGCCATGCCTGCTTCGGCGGGTTTACCATCAACCGCAATCCCATGGCCGGCGTGTATGAAATCATTCGCCAGCGGGTGAAAGACATGCATGTTTACGCGCATTCGAACGGGCAGGCCGTGGATGAGCTGGTCGGCGCCGGCTGCATTTCAAAGCTGGAAATCGCCTACGGCGGATCCGGCCGCTTCGCCCCCACCTGCATCCGGTTTAAAAAGGCCGTATCCAATGGTTCCATAACGGTTGAAGATTATTCCAACTTTCACATGACGCTGCGCTTCACGGCCGGCGCCATGGGTGTCCCCTTTCTGCCCACACGCTCGGCTCTGGATACCGATATCATCCACAAATGGGGATTTGACGAGGCCCTGCGCAAAAACGACCCCCGCCTGCCGGACCGAAAGCTTTGCGTCATGGACAACCCCTTCGGCAACTGGACCGAAACCCCCAAAGTGGTCCTTGTGCCGGCCATTCAGACGGATGTCGCCCTGGTGCACGTTCAGGAAGCCGAACCGGAAGGCATCATCCGCATCAACGGCCTCACCTTTGCCGATATCGAGCAAATGAAATCCGCCCGGCACGTGATCGTGACCACGGAAAAGATCGTTGAAAACGGCGCATTGCGGGATCTTCCGGATTTGAACCGCATCCCGCCTTTTTGCGTGGATGCCGTCGTTCACGTCCCGCACGGCGCCTATCCCACCGCGTGCTATGGGTGTTATGATTACGATCCGGTCTATCTGAAACAGTATGCCGCGGCGGCGGCCGATGACGACGATTTCAAGCGCTACCTCAAGACCTATATTTACGATCAGCCGGACCATGCCGCACTGCTGAACACCGTGGGATCGGACCGGATCGCAGCCATAAAGGCGGATCCGCGCACCGGCTATGCCGTGGCGCTGGACCGACGATAGTCTTTTGACGGCGCATCCCTGTTTTTTCGGGCATGAAAATGAATGAAGGAGGCGACATTGTTGACATACACCCCCAAAGAAATGATGGCCATCGCAGCGGCGAGATGTATCAAAGACGGCGACATTGTTTTCTGCGGCACCGGCATCTCCATGTTGGCGGCCATGGCCGCCAAACACATCAGCGCACCGGCAAGCCGCATCTTTTTTGAAACCGGCGCCATTGATTCACACCTTGAAGAAGTTCCCCTGGCGGTTGGAGATCCCCGGGTGATGTACCGTACGGCCCTAAACGGCAGCTTGATGGATTCCTTCGCCTTTATGCAGAATCGTCTGACCGGTGATCGGGTGGTCGGCATCCTGGGCGCCGCCCAGATCGATCGCTACGGCAACCTCAACTCCACCGTCATCGGTGACTACGACCATCCCCGGGTCCGATTTTCCGGCAGCGGCGGCGCCGCGGATGTGGCTTCCTTTGTGGGGCGAACCATCATTTTCATGCAGCACGAAAAAAGAAAGTTCGTCGAAACCGTGGATTATCTGACCAGTCCGGGGTGGCTGCACGGCGGCGACAGCCGCGAAAAAGCCGGCCTCGGAAGCAACGGCCCCTGGCGGGTGATCACCAATCTCGGCATCATGGCCTTTGAAAAAACAACGCGCGGGATGTACCTGAAAGAGCACTTTCCAGGGGTGAAAACCGACGATATTCGGCAGAACATGAATTTTGAAGTCGATGTGTCGCGAAGCCGGCGCACCACCGAACCGTCGTCGCAGGAGCTGGACATCCTGCGCAACCAATGTGACCCCCAGCGTCTGATTCTGTAAAAAAATGATCAAATCGATCGGCTCTCATCAAGCGCTGCGGCTGTACCCGGTGATTATCAGTGCCGGCGTCGTGGGGCTCAGCATCGGCCTGACGATTCCCCTGACCTCTCTTGTGCTGGAGAACCGGGGCTTCTCCATCCTTGTCGTCGGTTTGAACACCACCCTTTACTCACTGGCCATATTGACGACCGGCCCTTTCATTCCGGGCTGGATCAACCGGCTGGGGATGATTCAATCCATGCGGATCGGCGCGCTCGTTTCCGGCCTGCTGGTGACGGCCCTGGCGTTCAGCACCAATATCTGGACTTGGTTTCTTTTCCGGTCGATCATGGGCATCGCCGGGGCCCTGCACTGGGTCGCCAGTGAAGCCTGGATCAACGCCGCGGCCGCCGCCGAAAACCGGGGCCGCATCGTGGGCGCCTACGCCACCTTGTGGGGTCTGGGCATCGCCGCCGGACCGCTGGTGTTGAAACTCACCGGCGTCACGGGGCTTGTTCCCTTTTTCACCAGCGGCGCCATCATGGCCTGCGCCGCCCTGCCGCTGCTGATGGTGTCCGGAAAAGGCGGCCGTATCGGCGATCGAACCGCTCCCCTGGTGTTTCACACCATAACAACAGCCCCCTTTGCCATGGCCGCCGGTTTGATCTGCGGTCTGCTGGAAACCGCGGCCCTGGCCCTTCTGCCGCTGTACGGCCTCCACAGCGGTCTTGACACCGCCCGCACATTGACGCTGGTATCCCTGTTCGCCGTGGGCAGTTTCCTGTTTCAGCCGCTCGTCGGCTGGGCCGCCGACAGAATCGCTCTGAAAAACCTGCTGCGCGGCATCGCCGTCGTCGCTGTTCTGGCGGTGGTCATGATTCCCGTAACGCTCCACCTTCCGCTGGTCATTGGGTCCTGCCTGTTTTTGTGGGGTGGATCGATCGGCGGCTTCTACACCCTGGGCATGATGCATCTGGGACAGCGCTTTTCCGGTACGCATTTGACCGCAGCCAGCTCCATGTTTGTCATGGCCTACACCACCGGCATGGTCGGCGGCCCCTTTCTGGGCGGCGTTGCCATGCAGCTCTACGACCCCAACGGACTGCTGATCATGATGATGGTGATCCCCATTTTCTTTCTGGCGGGCATGCAGTGGTCCCCGAAGGCCCGGCATTCGTCCGTATAAAATTGTATTCAGCAAAAAATACATAAAACGCCGCCGCCCGGCTTTTTTTGAAAAAAAGCCGGGCGGCGGCGTTTTATCGGAGGTTGCATTTCTTCAGCAGTTCATAGAGATGTCCGCGGGAGATGTGGGCCAGACGGCAGGCATCCTGGACATTGTTGTGGCTTATTTCCATGAGGTCTCTGACATATTGACAGCGCATTGTTTCCAGATAGGTTTTCAACGGGGGAAGGCTGTTGGGGGGTGGATCCGCCGCAGCGGGGGGGGGCGCGGCGTCTTTTTTTCTGAACCCGGTCCGCGCCGCCTGGGTGCGGATATGAAGCGGCAGATGCCGCGGAAACAACACCGTTTCCTCGATGGCCTGTGAATGGGCCCAGTCGAGGGCACTGAAAAGTTCACGTACATTGCCGGGCCAGTCGTACAGTTGGATTACTTCCAGAAACTCGGGCGATATGCCGTGGCTGTAGTCCCCCGCCAGCCGGCAGTGATGGGCGAGATAATGCATGACCAGGGCATTGATATCCTGTTTGCGCTGCCGTAAGGTTGGCAGCTGAATACTGAAAGACTTGATGCGAAAGTAAAGATCCTGCCGGAACTGCTCGGCCGCCACCAGTTCGCTCAAGTTTCGATGGGTGGCGCAGATGACGCGAAAATCGCTTCTGACCTCGCGATGCCCGCCGACCGGCCGCAGGGACTTTTCCTGCAGCACCCGTAAAAATTTTTTTTGTATGTCCAGCGGCAGTTCACCGACCTCGTCCAGAAACAGGGTGCCCTTGTCGGCCTGGCGCACCAGCCCCTGCGCATCTTCCTGGGCATTGGTGAACGCGCCTTTGCAGTGTCCGAACAGGATGCTCTCGACAAGGTTTTCCGGCAGGGTGGTGCAGTCGACCACCACAAAATCATGGTTCGACCGGACGCTGTTTTCGTGGATCGCCTTGGCAAACACTTCTTTGCCGGTGCCGGTTTCACCGCTGATCAACACCGGTGCATCGCTGCTGTCGGCCGCATTGGCCGCCTGCTCCAGGCAGTGGGCGATGACCGGGCTGTGCCCCACAATCCGATCCCGGTTAAACAGCAGGCGGCTTTTTTTCCGTTTCTGATTTCGGTACAGTAAGGCCCGCCGCAGCGACAGCTTGATGTTCTGAAAAGTGGCGTCCTTCTGGATATAATCCCAGGCCTTGTGGCGCATGGCGGTCTCAGCGCCGTTTTCACTGCCATAGCCGGTGATGACGATAATTTCCGGCGGCAGCGGAACGCTGCGCAGTCGATCGATGATATCCAGTCCGCTGCCGGTGGGAAAATTGACGTCCAGGAAAATCACGTCATAGGTACCCGATTCGGCCTGGGTCAGGCCCTCTTGCAGGGTGGTGCGACAGGTGGCAGTCAGCCCCATGCGCTGGATCATTTTTCCCAGGGTGCGGCAAAAGGCGGAATCATCATCGATAATGAGAACACCGTTAGCGGGTTCCCCGCCGGGCAGTGAAGCCACATCCGCTTTGTCGTTCATCACGCCATCCTTTTCCTGATGATCGATAAAGCCTTTGTTTTCGGCGGACACCATCGGCCGGCAGCCGCCTGTTTTTTCGGAGGCATCAGCCGGCGAAGCCCAACACTTTCGGCAGCCACAGCACTGCAGCGGGAAAATAGGTGATGAACCCCAGAACCAGAATCTGGATGATGATAAATGGTACGACGGACTTGGACACATAAATCAGATCCCGGTTGGTGATGGACCCCGTGATATAAAGGCTGACACCCATGGGCGGGGTGCAGTATCCGATGGCCAGATTGACCGTCATGATAAGGCCGAAATGCATCCAGTCGATGCCGAAAGCATTCAGCATGGGCAAAAAGACCGGCCCCAGAATCATGGTGGCGGAAATGATGTCCATGAACATGCCGATCAACAGCAGCAGAATATTCATGGCCAGAAGAAACATGAACGGCGATGTGATGGCCGACAAAACGGTTTCCGTGATTCGCCCGGGGATGTTCTCAAGGGTCAACAGACGTCCGAAGCAGACGGCCCCGGCGACGATTATCAAAAGCGTGGCGGACGTCACCGCCGAACTGATGGTGATTTCCTTGACCTGGCGCAGTTTCATGGAGCGGTGTATGAACAGTTCGACGATAAAGGCATACACGCAGGCCACCACGGCGGCTTCGTTGGCGGTGAACGCCCCGGAAAAGATGCCGCCGAAAATAATGACCGGCAGCATCAGCGACCAGAAGCCTTCCTTGAGCACGGCCACGGTCTCCTGGAGCGTAGGAACCGGCCGGCGGGTCGTTTCTTGCTTGCGGCTGAACACCAGATACGTGTAAATGCAGACCAGCAGCATGATGAGCACACCCGGCAAAAACCCGGTCAGGAACAGGCCTTCCAGCGAAACGTTGCTGATCATGCTGTAGAGAATCATGCCGATGCTGGGCGGGATAATGACGCCGAGGTTGGGGGAGGTGGTCATCAGACCGATGGAATAGCGCTCCGGATAGCCGTTTTCAATGAGAGCGGGAATCATGAACCCGCCCAGCGCCACCACCGTTGCCACCGTCGACCCGGATATGGCGCCGAACAGGCCGCACGCCAGAACCCCGGCCATGCCCAGACCGCCCGGCAGCCAACTGACAAGCGCGTTGGCCACCTTGATCAGTTTTTCGACGATCGTGCCGGCGGTCATGATATTACCGCACAGGATAAAAAACAGCACCACCACCAGCGCGAAGTTGTCCATGGAGCGGAAAAGCGTCTGCGCCAGAAGCAGAAGCGGCAAATCCGTGAAAATGATGAACCCCAGCACCGCCGTGAAAAAGAGGCACATGAACACCGGGATATAGGTTGCCATGCAGCCCAACAGAATCAACAGAATGATGACATCGCTTGTTTGCATTACCGCATCTTTCTTTCTACCACCGAATGTTGCTGTCAGGCGTCTTTCCCGTCGCTGCGCCGCAGTGCCGCGACATCCTGGTACATGACCTGCATCGCCCGGATGAACATCAGAATGCCCATCAAGGGCAGAACGGCATATAAATAGACGAGCGGGATCTGAAGAATAATGGTTTTTTGATGGGTGCGCACCTGAAGGGCCGCCATCAGCCAGCCGTAATACATCATCATCACCGAAAAAACAAGAATGACCAGGTTGCTGAAAAAGGTGAGCGGCATCTTCAGCCGGGGAAAGAGTTGAACCGAGGCGTCTATTTTAATCATTTTGCGCTGTTTGACAGCGGCGCAGCAGCCGATAAACGTCGTGTAAATGATCACCTCCCGGACCAGTTCCTCGGACCAGGCCAGGGTGTAATTGAATCCATAGCGCAGCACGACGTTGACAAAAAGGGAAACCAGGGCGACCATCACCGAAATGAACAATGTCCAGTCCTCGAAGAAGGTCAGAATCTTGTCGAGAAAGTCCAGTATCTTTTTAACCATTGATCATGCTCCGGCGCACCTGCAAGACGAAGGGGGCCCGGCGTGCGGGTCCCCCTTTTTACGCTTTGACAAATCCGGTGTTCACGGCTGATAGCCGATGTAGTCCTGCACCTCCTTTAAAAAATCAGCGGGTCGGTACGGATCTCTCGGATAAAGCTTGTTGATTTCTTTGGCATATTTTTGGTGCACCGCATCTCCCTTGCGCTTGAGGACGTCCATGGCGGCATCCGGCAGATGAATGAATTCAATGCCTTTGGACGCGGCGTCGGCGATCTGATCGATTTCCTGCTGTCGGGTCTGGGTGCGGATGTCGGCACATACGTCGTGAACCACTTCCTTGAATATCGTCTGCAGATCGGGCGGCAGGTTTTCAAACCATGCCTTGTTGAAAATCCAGATAAACAGCCCCTGGGCGTAATTGATATGGGTGAAGTATTTGCAGACTTCGAATTTCTTGGTGATATTGCAGACCATGGGGGTGTGGTCCAATCCTTCGATAACCCCTTGTTTCAGGGCCACCGGCACGTCCGGCCAGGGCATGGCCACCGGATTGAGGCCCCACTCCCGATACAGCATCTGGTTGACGGCGGCTTCGGCGGTTCTGAATTTGACCTTTTTGGCATCGCCGATCGTTCGGACCGGCACGGTGGTGGCCCAGCCGTAATTGCCGTAGCCGGTGATGTCCAGACCCATGATGCCCTGGTGGTCCATGGCCATCATGTAGTGTTCAAAAAGGGTTTTGTTGGCAATGAATTTGTCCAGTTTATCGAAGGAATTGATCAAGAAGGGCAGATTGATGAGCCCGAAGCGCGGCCCGAGATTGGTGGCGGCCACCGAGCTGCAGCCCATTCCCTGAATGGCGCCCATCTGCAGCTGGTTAAGGACCTCCACCTCGCCGCCCAGCATTGAAAACGGCTTGAAGTCCAGGTAGATTTGACCGTTTGTGCGCTTCCACAGGGCATCCCGCATGGCAAACCCGGCGTACACACCTTTTATCACGGGATGGGAAACATTGGAAACAATGCAGCGGTATTTGGCCGTGCCGGGGTCGAAATCCGGCTTCCAGGCATCCAGCGGGGGCGCCGCCGCCAGGACTGCTCCACTGAGAAGTGCTGTACAGATGAAACCAACAATCGCCGACAGGGTTGTTCTCCTAACCATCCGCGCCTCCTTTTTGGTTGAGTCCTCAATCATTGGAACGCCATTCATTTACCAAAGATAATTTGAACACAAGTTACAGAGATGCCCTTCTGAAGTCAAGTAAAAAAGGGGGGGCACGCATTACCGCGTCCAAAAGCCCTCGGGATCGAAGCGGCGCAGCGTCTTCCGTTCGTCTGCGGTGGGATCCTTTGTTTCAACCAGCGTCGGAGAAACGGCGAGATCCCACCCGGTGGCGGCCTGCACGGACGCAACGCGCGTGCCGGGATGGACCGCCGTCAGCACCGCTGCCCGGCTTTCTGCATCAAACCGCATGATGCCCATGGTCGTGATAACGGCCGAAGGGCCGCCGCGCGGCAGCCCCATTTTTTCACGCCACCCGGGCCCGTCGCCGTATCCCGGTGAAGTAATGTAGTCCACTTTCGCCACAAAACGCCGTCTTTCATGCGGCATGACGATGATGTGCCGCCGGGCGAGACTGGCCAGATCACATGCGCCGCCGCTGCCGGGAAGGCGGATCTTCATGGCATCAACACCGCCGATGTAGCTGGTGTTTAAATTGCCGAACCGGTCGATCTGTGCACCGCCGATAAAACTGAGATCCACCCGTCCCTGCTGTAAAATCCCCATGACATCGGCGGTGTCGGCCAGGTACTGGGCCCGATTCAGGTTGGGCAGGTCGCCCATGGTCAAAATCGGCCGCGGCGCGGCCGTGTCGCGGATGATCCCCAGTTCATATATGCCGATCGCCTCCGGTGCATGCGTTGATTTGGCCAGCAGAAAACCCAGAAGCGGCAGACGCATGCCCACGAAAACGATGTCCCTGTTTTCAATTTCACGCGCCGCAGCGGCGACCATGCGTTCGGCCGGTGTGCATTCAATAGCCATAGTCAACGCTTTCCGCGAAATCGTGCCGTGTCAGCGCAAGCGTCGTCAGACGCTCCGGACCCACCCTGCGCCGGTAGTCGTCGACCGTTCGGACCGCATCAATCCAACAACGCCGCCAGGCAGCAAAGCCGGCGTCTGTCCGGCTGTCATCCCGGTAGTCAAGATAGGCCTGGTGGTCGCGGTTGTAGTATCCGGGGACCGGGGACGGGTGGGCGCCCCAGGGGACGTGGACCACGGCATCGACCGCGAAAGCGGGCACGATGACGCGGTTGGGATCGGATTTGATGATCTCGGTCGGCACGACCTCTTCACAGGTTAGAATCACCCGCCGGCTGGCCATCAATGCATCCCTGGCCACCCCCAGATTGCCCCAGGCGTGCGCATTGCCGTCGGCATCGCACCGCTGAACGTGGACGATGGCGGCGTCGGGACAAATGGCCTTGACGGCACAGAGAGGCTGTCCACTGAAAGGACATGCGATCTTCGCAAAGTGCCGGCCGCGGCTGACAAGATCGCTGCCCAGGGCGGTTCTGACCGGCAGATACGGGACGCCCAGCGCCCCTGCCTTCAATCCCATGGCCAGCGTGAGATTGGAGTGATCTACCATTTCAACGGCGCCGCACTCCACCGCCTGCCGGAAGCGATAAGCGGAGCCGGTGATGACGTTTCCCACCCAGGCGGCCTCGACTTTGCCGGCACAACCGCCGCCGATGATCTGATCAAAAAGGATGTCCGAAATGGGACCGATGAGCGTCAAATCCCTTTTGCGCTGCCGAATGATCTCGTGACCGGCGGCAAATGGAATCAGGGATTCCAGCGAAGTGCAGAGTGCCACCGAACAACCATCGGGAACCCATTTTGCAACCGCATCGGCCAGGCTGGTCAGCTTACCGGCAGGCACAGTCCTCCTTTTTCGTCATCCGGTGGTGTTCATCCAAAAAACATTACTACTACAGCGTCTCATAAATGTTGTCCCTGATTTTGGCAGTTTAACAGTGTCGTCAATGGCTGATCAAGTCAAATCCCAAATCACAAACAATATCCAAATAGCAATGTTCAAAATCTCAAATGGAACGCAGAGCAGTTGTTTGTTGTTTGGTGCTTGAGATTTGAGATTTATTTGTTATTTGGTGCTTGAGATTTGTATTTTCCG
>Ga0180434_10005905_pt1 | contig 14236 bp, 10 predicted proteins | sample SS_ome_7_FD_132453 | JGI IMG/M metagenome (GOLD analysis project Ga0180434, IMG submission 132453) | Hypersaline lake sediment archaeal communities from the Salton Sea, California, USA - SS_1_D_2 metaG | ecosystem: Environmental > Aquatic > Non-marine Saline and Alkaline > Hypersaline >... | reverse complement strand
CGTCTGCTCGCATTCCCAGATGGGCAACGGCGTTCCCCAGAACCGCTCGCGCGAAAGAGCCCAATCCACGTTCGCTTCGAGAAAATTGCCAAACCGCCCGTCGCGAATGTGTTCAGGAAGCCAGCTAATCTTGGCATTGTTAGCCAAGAAGGCATCCCGAAAATCCGTCGTCCGAATGAACCAACTCCGGCGCGCGTACTGGATAAGCGGATCATCCTCGGCCCGCCAACAAAACGGGTAATCGTGACGATACGTTTCGCGTTTGACCAAAGCCCCCTTCTCTTTGAGCCAACGGATGATGTCCGGATCAGCCTCTTTGCAGAATCGGCCAGCGAAATCCGTCGCTTCCTTGGTAAAGGTGCCGTCAGGCGCAATAAGACAAAGGAAACCCATCCCTTTCTCTTGCGCCATGCGATAATCGTCTTCACCAAAAGCCGGCGCGATGTGCACAATCCCCGTACCCGTATCGAGCGTTACGAAGTCGGCGTCAATGACTTCCCACGCTTTACCGCCCTGAGGTTCGCCATAACCGAAGATCGGCTCATACTTCGTCCCGACGAGGTCCGCACCTTTTACCGTCCGAAGCGTCCGCACATCCTTGTCGAGATCAACCGGCAAACCCTTGAAAACCGATGGAATAAGTTCCTTGGCCAGGATGAACTCCTCATCCTCGACGGCAATGTGGGCGTACTCGACATCGGGATGAACCGCCAGGGCCACGTTGCTCGGCAACGTCCAAGGTGTCGTCGTCCACGCCAGGAAACTCGTCTTAGGCTGCCCCTTCAGTCGAAACCGAACGGTAATCGAAGGATCATTCACCTCACGGTATCCCTGCCCCACCTCGCCGGCAGACAGAGCCGTTCCGCCCTGAGGCCACCACCAGACCACCTTGTGCCCTTGGTAAAGCAACCCACGCCGAAAAAGCGTTGTCAAAGCCCACCAAACACTTTCGACATAAGACTGGTGATAGGTCACATACGCTTCGTTCAGGTTGATCCAGAACCCCAGCCGCCGTGTCAGCTCTTCCCACTCTTGGGTGTAACGAAAGACGCTTTCCTGGCAAAGACGAATGAACTTCTCGATGCCGTACTGTTCGATCTCTTCTTTCGTATGGATGCCGAGTTCTTTGCAGACTTCAGCCTCAACCGGCAAGCCATGCGTATCCCACCCCCCCTTACGGTGGCAGTAATAGCCCGCCATCGTCTTATAACGGGGAAAAATGTCCTTAATGATGCGCGTCAAACAATGACCGGGGTGAGGCAACCCGTTCGCGGTCGGCGGCCCCTCGTAAAATACAAACGGAGGAGCACCTTCCCGTTGTTGGAGCGACTTGGCATAGATATCGTTCTCTTCCCAGAATCGCAGGATTTCCTTCTCAGCCTTGGGAAAACCGAATTGTGCAGGTACTTCTTTGAACATGGGTCCTGTCTTCAACACTCCCGTTATCAGAAAAACTCAAAAGGCCCCCCAAACACCCGACGTACACATACGCAAACCAGGACGTATGTTAGGGCCTACCCGTGCAAACCGCCAATGTCCCACTGCTCAGCAAGTCCCAGCCACTATGGATCCCCCGCCGCGTCATCCCCGGCTACAACCGGCTCAGAACCTCCACGATCCACTGAAACCCGCCCGATCACGTCGATTTCTTCCCACTTGCCCCCCAGCCATCGTCCCCACATGGCGGCGCCCACAAGGACCACAAAAACCGTGGCAAAAATCCAAGGCCCCTTTGCCCCCAACGCCGGGTAGTTCATCGCCACCCACCAACCCCCTCCTACCATGATACCCCATGCCAACGCCGCTCCCACCGTCGCGGGCCAACGGGTGTCGCCGGCCCCCCGCAGCGCATAGGTGTAGGTAATCGCCACAGCATCAAAGAGCTGAAACGCAGCCGCAAAGACCAGCAACTGGCGGCCAAGCCGGACCACCTCCGCGTCATCACTGAAGAGCCGCATCATCGAACCGCCGAACGCGACAAACATCACCGCCATCAGCCCCATATAGGTCATGTTGATGAGGACGCCGAGTTTGGCCCTGCGACGAGCGAGATCCAGCCGACCGGCACCGATCGCTTTGCCCACGGTCGCGGAGACCGCGATACCAATACCAACAGCCGGCATGAAGGAAAGCTCGACATATCGCCAGCAGGTCGCGGTGGCCGCCAAATGCGTCGTCCCAAACATGCCGATAATCAACACCAGCAGCACTGCCCAAGCCGTGATGTCGGCCATAAACGACAGACCTGCCGGACAACCCACACGCAAAAGCCGTTTCATCTTGTCTTTATCGATACGCCATGTCGACCGAACCTCGAACAGACTAGCTGTTCGGCCCCAATACATGAGCAGCCACAGCCCTGCCAACCGAAAGATGTTAGCTAAAACCGTGCCAACGGCCGCCCCCTCCACGCCCATCGCAGGCAAGCCCCACTTACCCAGAACCAAGCCGTAGCTCAGCACGACGTTCAGCACGTTGGCCAACACAACCGAGATGGCGTTGAGATGAGGCTTATGGATCCCAATGAAGTAATGCCCCAGAGCCACGCAACCACTTGCAACACCCAATCCAAGTAGCCGAATACGTGTGTAGTCGATCTCCATGGCGCGAACGTGCGCTTCGTGCCCAATCAGCTCATACACGATCGGCACAACCGGCCACAAAAGGACGCCAACGACGCCGAACAGCAAACAAAGCCAGAGCGCCTGCCAAACGTAGACGGAGCAATCCCGATACCGTCCAGCCCCCAAGGATTGGCTCACTACGGTCGTCACACAGACCATCAAGCCGATGACGAAACCAAAAACGCTAAAAAAGACCATCCCCGCCGAGGAGACAGCCGCCTGGGCCGCCAAACCAAGCTGGCTCACAATCGCGTAGTCCACAAAACTCAACAGCGTCTCAGCCACGGTGCTGATGACATTGGGCGCTGCGATCAGCAACAGCAAACGCAGATCCTCAACGCGCGACGGTGCGTGAGCTTGCGATAGACGATCATCACATTCGACGAAAGAACGGTTCATGATGCGCGACAAAAAGATAAACCGACACCACGGTCAGTGGTTGGGTTTGAATTCCCACCAGAACGGGTCAAAAATCAAATACGACAACGCGGGATCAGCGTATACACGAAGAAAGAACCGGTCGAGGATACCTTTCGAGCTGAACCACAGCTTGATCGATTGGAAAATCACCGAGGAATCGCCAGTTGGCCAACCTTCTCCGCAACCGCGTCTTCGCTGGTGATCTCACCGTTTTCAATTTGAGCCAGAAGATCTTCCAGGGGTTGTATGACGGACTCGAATTTGTCCGACCATCCCGCCTGAGAAGTGAGTGCCTCAACGACCGGGTCCTTGACATACCATCGGTCATCCACCGATCGTAAATCGAGTGTCACGGAATCAGCCCCCCCTCCACTCACAAGAACAGCGGTCGCTTTCGCCTCATCGTCAGCGTCGACGTCCACACGCTCAACCTCGATGGGAGCCGCGTGGATGGGCGACGGAATCTGAATCGCATGCCCAGGAAAACGGTCATCGAGAAGGGTACGTAGTTCACCCATCAGCAGCCACAAGGGTTCCGCGACGTCGACGAACTCGCCGTACCCCTCCTCCTGATCCGGATCAACGATCTCGAGAACACGACGAAGCTCGCCCTTGGCAACCAGCGCCACGTAGCTGCGGGCAACCGTCTCAGCCGTCGTGTCATCGACACTGATTTCAACAGCTTCAGTACTCTCACGCTCCTCGGTAGGCAGCGGTTCATCCGCACCAGCAGCAGGCCTCACGATGGACTTCTTATCCAAGTGAGATTCAGGCACCCGCACCGGCATAAAGCTGACGTTGTCGGCCGTCTTCATAGAGCGTTTGAATTGCGACGGCTCCTCCTCCTGCCGACGGCATCCATACACAGCACACAAAGCAGAACAAACAACTAAAACGATCGTCCATCTCAGCATCGTGGAGCCCCTCAAAACGTCGTAAGAAGAGCAAAGGATAACGCGAAAACGCGGGACGGGTCAAATCGATCCATCCCCGCAGTCGGCCACGAGAACACACCCGGGCAACCGGTCGTATGACCAAGCTCGTTGCCCGCTCTTGCCGAACGTTCACGGCTCAAAATCCACCCTCCCCTTCCCTACGCCTTCGCGGTCGTTATGATAATCCCATGCGCTGGATTGTGGATCTCTGCTATCTCCTGGCGGCCCTTTTCGTCGCGCCCGTCGTCATTTATCGAGCAATCGCTACGGGCAAATATCGCCAAGACTGGGATCAGCGTACAGGCCGACTACCTCAGCTACCGCCGTTATCACCCCTGTGGCCTCGTGTGTGGGTCCATGCCGTTTCCGTCGGCGAGGTCAACGCGGCTCGTGGTCTGATCACCGCCTGGCGCGACCGTAGCCCTGAGACCGAGTTCATCCTTTCCACCACAACCGATACCGGGCAGGCCCGCGCCAAACAGCTCTTTCCCGACCTGAGGGTCATCCGCTACCCACTCGATTTAAGTCCGTTCGTCGAACGAGCTCTCAATGCAGTGTCGCCCAACCTGGTCGTTCTGGTGGAGCTGGAGGTGTGGTACCAGTTCGTCACGCGGGCAGCGGCGCGAAACATTCCGGTCGCGATCGTCAACGGCCGGCTAAGCGAAAAAAGCGTGCGGAGGTTCGGGCGAATCCAGCGGTTTACCCACCGAATGTTCAAGCCACTCACCTGGGTAGGTGCCCAAGACGACGTCTACGCAGAACGGTTCCGAACCATGGGCGTGCCGGCCGATCGTGTACACGTCACAGGTTCGCTCAAATGGGATACCGCCCAGATCGTCGACAAAATCCCCGATAGCGAATTCCTGGCCCGAGCCATGGGAATCGATCCCAACAGGCCACTTTGGGTGTGCGGCAGCACCGGGCCGGGCGAGGAGAAGGTGGTACTCCAGGCTTTCGCAAAGCTGCGCGACCGGCATCACGGACTGCAACTGGCGATTGTCCCGCGCAAACCTGAGCGGTTCGATGAGGTGGCTGAACTCATCCAGCAAGCAGGATTCCAATGTGTACGACGCAGTGCGTGTCCCGATACGACGACGAGGTTGCCTGTCGCCACGGAGATACACTTGATTGATACGATGGGCGAACTCCGAAAATTGTACAGCCTGGCAAACGTCGTATTCGTCGGACGGACGATGGCGAAGATGGGCGGTTCGGACATGATGGAAGTGGCCGCCTTGGCGCGTCCGATTGTGGTAGGACCCCACACCGAAAACTTCGTTCAAATGATGGAAGCTTTGAAACAAGGGCAGGGCATCCTAGAGATGTCGGCTAATCTCGATGCGCCCGATGTGGTTGAACAATTGATAGCGACGGTCCACCGGCTGCTGGACAAACCTGCCGAAGCTCAGTATTTAGCGGACAACGCTCGCCAGGTGGTCAAGCAAAACCTGGGAGCCACGCAGCGCACGCTTAACGCCCTTTTGGAGATTTTGCAACGTGCCTAGTACCCTGCTTCGCAAAAAACTCATGCAGAAGGTCCGCAACGTGGTGATCAAAATAGGTACGGCCGTACTAACCCGTGCCGACGGCACCCTGGACAGCCAACTGATCGGACGACTTGCCCGACAGGTCGCCACGATGCACGCCCGCGGCATCAGCGTCACGCTTGTCAGCAGCGGTGCCGTAGGTGCAGGCGTCGGTCGCGCACAGTTGTCCGGACGGCCACGATCCTTGCCGATGATCCAAGCTACCGCAGCCATCGGCCAGCCCGCACTCATGAGCATCTACGAACGTACGCTCGCCAAGCATGGACTGCATATCGGACAGATCCTCGTCACGAGGGCCGATTTTGAACACCGCTCACGCTATGTCAACATCTCGAACACCTTGAGTGCCCTGCGCAAGCTCGGTGCCGTTCCGATCATCAACGAAAACGACACAACCGCCGTCGATGAACTCGATAAGTTCGCGGACAACGACATAATAGCGGCACTCACCACAAACCTGCTAAGAGCCGACTTGTTGGTCATCCTAACCGTCGTGGATGGATTGCTCGATCATGACGGCCAGCTTGTCGACCTCGTGACATCTATCGACCACGAAACCCAGTCATTGGTCAAGTCACATCGCTCCGCATTGGGGAGCGGCGGTATGACCGGCAAACTCAATGCCGCCAAACTCGTCGTGGACGCAGGCGAAGGAGTCGTGATCGCCAACGGACGCGTGCGAGACATCCTCCCGCGACTGCTGGACGGCAAGCGCGTCGGCACCATCTTCGCACCCGCCAAGAGAAAGCTTTCCGCCCGGCAACGGTGGATTTTCGGGGCCGTCCGACCGGCCGGCAAAATCAAGATCGACGCCGGAGCTGCAGAAGCCCTACGAACACGAGGAAAGAGCCTGTTGGCTCGCGGCATCGTCGGAACGTCGGGAGCATTCGCGCGAGGCACCGTCGTTCGGATCACCGCACCCGACGGGGGAACGATCGCCCACGGCCTCAGCAACTACAGCCGCCAAGAACTGGAGGCCATCAAAGGCTTGAAGTCCAATGAGATCGCCGCCTGCTTAGGCCACAAACCCTTCGACGAAGTGATTCACCGCGACAATCTGGTTCTCACCGCCGGCGAAAACCAGACGGACACGCCGTGAACATCTGGCAATCAAATAAAACCTTCCACAAGCGAGGAGAAACCGGATCCCCACCCACCTAATCCTCCCGTCCAAGGGATACAACCGCTTATGGGGCACAATTACACGGCGCAGGGATGAGGCAAATGAATTCGCACACTTCTTGGCTCGTGTTGCAGAATTGGTGAACTTCATTCGCAGGAACAAAGATCACATCTCCCTCCTTGAACGGACGATCCCCGTCTGGCGTGCCCGCCATGCCCGTACCCTTGAGCACCAACACCTCATGCTCGTAATCGTGCTGATGACGAGGCGTACAGCCCCCAGGCTCCACCTCAAAGTGCCGCATGTGGAAATTCCCCGCCCCATCCTCGGGACCAATGAGGATCCGTATGCGAGCCCCTTTGGCGCCGTCCAATACCACGGGTTCTTGCCGATGAGCCTTAAGTCCCCGAATTTTCATGATGTTACCTCCACGTCGTACGGATCCCATGATCGCCTGCTCCAAAGGCAAGGCAACGGATCTCCTTAAAGTCCTATTCAAACCGCCACCCAAAAGTTTTTCAAGGACCGGCACTGGTTATCAACCTAAGGCGGGCCGCCTTTTTGGGGTCCGCAACCCAAGCGTTTCAGCCGTTGGAAACATGCTCGAATCATGCACACATCTGCCGGGGAAAGAGACTAAGCAGAACCCTCAGGTAACCTGGGGGCCTTACTCCGAACCGTTTCGCAAAATTTCCCCTATTTTTTTATTGACCCCTAGCCTGGAGCTGGCTATGTTGAGAGCCCACATCGCGTGAGTGCTGCTACCTTCCTCGGTGGCGTCTCTCGCTGGCTTGTGCAAAGACCGACCCGAGGAGGTTAGCGCTGATCCGGGCGGTCTTTTTTTGTCAAGACAAAACCCGTCGGCCTTCTCGTGAAACGCATACGGAACACAGCCGATGTCTCGACCCGTCAAGTCATAACGTCTCCTTGATCAGGTCATGCAGGCTGGGGTGATTCTTCTTGATTTGCAAAACAAAATCGCGCCACAAAGAGTAGAAAGGCTCTAAATCGCGCCATTACCTCGTTCACCGGTGCGAATACGGATGCACTCATCCAGCGGTGTGACAAAGATTTTGCCGTCACCCACCTCGCCGCCGTCCGATTGGGCACCTTTTAAGATCGCGTCGATCGCTCGGTCAAGAAAGGTTTCATTGACCGCGATATCCAAACGGACTTTGGGGTTGAGATTGGGCGAGACTGTTTGCGTGCGATAAACATCCGTTTCCATTTGCTGCCCTCGGCCGGAACATCGCGTCACGGTGATTCGGAATATCTCTGCTGCAATGAGGGCGTCACGTACTTGGTCGAGCTTGTGTTCCCGTATGATGGCTGTAATGAGTTTCATTGACTTGTTCTTCTCCCGTTAGCTTGCCGTGAGCATGCCGTAGCCGTGTTCGCCGTGAAAAGCGTGATCCAATCCGGTCATTTCGTTTTGATCCGCAGCGCGGAATCCGACGACTTTATCCACAAGAATGACGATGACAACGGTAAGAATTGCTGCATAAGCGATGGCGATCATGACGGCGATCGCCTGGACGGTGAGTTGCTGCATCACCGTCCACGTGCCCCCGGCCGCCACCGCGGCTTCCGCCATCCAGCTATCGCGAATAAAGAAACTGAGTAGCAGTGCGCCCACCACGCCTCCTACGCCATGTATGCCGAATGCGTCGAGGCTATCGTCATATCCGATTCGGTTTTTCAGCAAGATCGCGAGGTAGCACACGATGGCTGCGATCGCGCCCAGGGCCATCGCGCCACTTGGTTGGACAACGCCCGCCGCTGGCGTTACTGCAACAAGCCCGGCAAGGATACCGCTCGCAAATCCCAGAGCGGTAGCTTTGCCTTGATGCCAACCTTCAACAATGATCCATGTTAAGGCGCCCGCAGCCGCGGCGGTTTGCGTGGCGGTTAGCGCCTGGGCCGTCGAGAGGCTACTCGAGACGGCACTGCCGGCATTGAAGCCGAACCAACCAACCCAGAGTAATCCTGCCCCCGTGAGGGTCATGACGAGGTTGCTCGGCGTCATGACGTTGTTGGGATGCCCTCGTCGCGCCCCCAGATAGAGGGCAGCGACGAGCCCGCTGATCCCGGAGGAAATGTGTACCACGGTTCCGCCAGCGAAGTCGATCGCACCGTTGGCTCCCATGTTGAACAAGAAGCCGTCCTCGGCCCAAACCCAATGACACAGAGGGTTGTAGACCAGTAACCCCCATAGCGCGATGAAGACGCAGTAGCCGCGGAACCGCACGCGTTCCGCAAACGCACCGGCGATCAGTGCGGGCGTGATAATCGCAAATTTCCCCTGAAACATGGCGAACACATATTCCGGGACGCCGGCGTCCATGATCGTTTCGTCGATTCCTCGGAGAAAGAGTAGATCACTGTTCCAGCCGAACCAACCGCCGAAGACGCTTTTGCCGAAACACATGGCATAGCCACACACCACCCAGAGAACCGACATCACGCCCATGGCAGCAAAACTGTGCATCATGGTGCCGAGAACATTTTTACTCCGTACGAGGCCGCCGTAGAACATGGCGAGCCCCGGCACCATGAGCAACACCAGTGCGGTGGAGGTTAGCATCCATGCGGTCGCACCTGTATCGACAACCGGCATGGACGATACATCCACCATTTCAGCCTGTTCAGTGGCCGGCGCGTTTGTGTCCTGGGCCATCGTAGAGCCTGTTAGACAGCCCGATACGGATACCCAAGCCATCAATAAGACGACAGTACGTTTTCCGGCCATCAGATTCATTATGATCCTCCTGGTCAGGGCACTCAGGGTTGCCCAAACAAGCCCCGTCGTTATTGACGTGCCTCACTCCCGTTACGCACACCCCTCCGGAAGCCAACCTCAGGTTGTGCATGGGTACAAACTTTTTACGGTGCGCCACAGTTGTGCAGCGACGTACATCATGCTTCCTGTATTTGCGTGTTTCTGCTTTGCAATTGCCGTGCCACATCGTTTTGGTAATCCGAACCGCTTATATACGTGCAGAAAAACTACTTGTTAGATGGCCGAGAGAAGGTGGACTGCTCATGAATTGAGCAGCGGGGAAAAAAGTGCGCGTTAGCCGCACAGGAGTAAGCAACGAAATAGGTTCATTTGCTGAAGCCAGGGGGTTGGTGGGTTTGAGCTCCAGCCAGGAAGGGTTCGGAGGAAGAAGTTTCGCTTTCCTTTACTCACTCGCAGTTCATGTGATTCGATTTTAGGGGCGACACCATCGCCCGGTGTGCGCAAAACGTCAGCAAATGATGATCTTTTGCAGCTCGGGGCTTCGGCGAGCGAGCGCATCGGTCAAGTCATCGAGCGAATCAAAAAAAACGTCCACTCCGACTTGCTGCATGAACTTTGGAAACGTGGGGCCGGTTTTCATCCCGACCACTCGACACCCGGCCTCGCCTGCGGGACGGGTGCCACCCAACACCGTGAACCTAAGGATTAACACAAGGCGTAGAAAAAATGGCCTCCTTGCCGATGTTGTTTTTGTCCGGACAACAAAGCAAGGAGGCTCATATGTCATCTCGCGAACACGAGCATAGAAGCGGTACGTCTATTTATCGGCAAGCGTTGCTTGCGGCCATGAGTGCCTATCTCACGGCCCCCTTTTTCCAGAACACAGCATCATCCAGCGACGTAACCAAGGGTCGTCAACATTTGCGTGGCTCACTCCTGCAATACGGATTTCACCAAGACACAGACATAGCAACGTTGGGACTCAGGTTTCCGTTCCACCGTTACCAGCCTCAACGGAACACCGCCCGTGTTTTCAATCAATGGCTCTTTGATATCCAGATACGCGCCACCACCACACGTGCTTCGTGCGAGCGGTCCCATCACGTCTTCCGTGCGCCCCCCAGCGTCGTTGAAGCACTCGGCCACAAAAAAACACGCCCTGACAAAACGAACCCAAGACACCCGTCCCGAAAAGCACGCAAAATCCGCATTTCTGAACAAAAAACATGGATCTACTCCTCGCCGACTCTCCCCCCAAACCGCACGAGCGAACCCAAACGAAGCCACCAACACGCACGGACTCTGGCACTTTCCTGCTTAACCGTGTTTCGAGTAGGCCCACGACTTTCTGGTCACGGCTGCGGGCCAACGCGGTCTCAATGGCCCTCTACCGTTGGCGGCTAACTGCCGCCGAGCTATACTTAGGGGTGGCCGTGAATTCGCGGCACATGGTTCATTGACCATACCTGAAAACGACGGATATCCTAGTGGAGAATACTCGATCGATATGCTGTTTCAGCCACCTTTACCCGAAAAATACGCCGACCTGACCGACTCGAAAATGGCCGAACGGATTAAAGCTCACAAGAAGGCATTTGGCAGCCGACTTGTGCTGCTAGGCCACCACTACCAGCAGGATCAGGTCATCCAATTCGCCGACTTCACCGGCGACAGCTTGAAGCTCAGCCAACGGGCAGCGGCCCAGAAAGAAGCCCAGTACGTGGTATTCTGCGGCGTGCATTTCATGGCTGAGTCGGCGGACATCCTGGCGGCCGACCATGTGGCAGTGATCTTGCCCGACCTGACCGCTGGTTGCAGCATGGCGGACATGGCGGACATCGAGCAAGCTGAAGAGGCCTGGGCGCGATTGGCTCGGGCAACGAAGGATACCATTATCCCCATCACGTACGTCAACAGTACCGCTGATATCAAAGCATTTTGTGGCCGAAACAACGGCGCATGCTGCACGAGTTCGAACGCCCGGCACATCCTCGAATACGCCCTGTCACAAGGCCACAAGGTCCTCTTTTTGCCGGATCAACACCTGGGCCGAAACACCGCCTACGCCATGGGATATCCGCTCGAGTCCATGGTGGTCTACGACCCGCACGCCGACGACGGTGGCTTGACCGATCAACAAGTTCGCGACGCGAAATTCATCCTTTGGAAAGGACATTGCAGCGTTCATCAGTTGTTCACCGAACAACACTGCGATCAGATTCGCGCATCCGACCCTGACGGCAAAATTATCGTCCACCCGGAGTGCCAATGGGAAGTCGTTCAAAAATCAGACTTGGCCGGTAGTACGGAATATATCATCAAGACATTGGCGGAAGCCCCGATCGGCTCCAGTTGGGCCGTCGGCACTGAAATCAACCTCGTCAATCGTCTCGCGAACCTTTACGCAGGCAAGAAGAAGGTCCGTTCGCTGGCGGGACTTCAATGCCTCTGCACGACCATGTACCGGATCGATATGCCGCACCTTCTCTGGACGCTCGACGAATTGGCGGCGGGCCGAATCGTCAATCAGATTAAGGTGGATGGTACAACCAAGCATGACGCCCGAATCGCCCTGCAACGTATGCTCGATAACGTCAGCACGACGCCCATGGCTGCCAAGTGATTGACACTGTTCACTGACACGAACACACACAAAACAACCAGGCAAACCGTACCCGCCCTTACGGATAAATCCGTCCCATCATACGGGGAAAGGCAATGGTTTCGCGGATATGCTTCAGGCCGCACAGCCAGGCAACCGTCCGTTCGACGCCCAAACCGAAGCCGCCGTGCGGCACGCTCCCGTACCGTCGCAGATCGAGGTACCACTCGTAAGGCCCCGTCTCCAATCCCTCTTCCTGCATCCGTTCCAACAGCGTATCGAGATCATCCTCGCGCTGTGAGCCGCCGATAATCTCACCGTAGCCATCCGGTGCCAGTAAGTCGAAGTTTTTCACGACCCGTGGATCCTCCGGGTCGCGTTTCATGTAGAACGCTTTGCAGCCGCGCGGATAGTGCGTCACAAAGACGGGACGATCGTGCAACCGGGAAATAATTGTTTCGTCACTTCCCCCCAGGTCTTTGCCCCACGTGAAGTTCGCCGCCAAGTCCATGTGATGCGGAATGTTGCCGACCTGCTCCTCGAGCTCAGCCAGCTCCTCGCGCTCCGTGATGATTTCCGCCGCCAGCTTCTCCTGCATGTACTTCTTCACGCCAGGCGATATCCGCCGCTTCTCTTTGTCGTCGATCGATGCGTGCAATTCAGCAATTCGCGCATTCTTGTCGCACAAATCGGCCTCCAGCAGCTCCTTGGCCTTGTCGGAATGCAGCAGCTCAGCCGCTTCACTATATGTGATGCGATAAAAAGGCTTCTTGATTCGCTCAAGCAAACTCAGATCTTGCCCAAGGAATTCGAGTTCCTTACGGCAATCGCCAAGAACCCGTTGAACGATTGCAACCACAAAGTCTTCAGCCACTGCCAAGACGTCATCGAGTTCAGCATACGCCATCTCTGGCTCGACCATCCAGAATTCGGTCAGGTGCCGACGTGTTTTGGATTTCTCCGCCCGGAAGGTGGGACCGAAGCAATACACCTTACCGTAAGCCAATGCCGCTGATTCAAGGTAGAGCTGCCCTGTTTGAGCCAGATACACCGGCTCGCCGAAATAATCGACTTCGAACAACGTTTGCGCCCCTTCTCCCGCGGACGGCGCAAAGATGGGCGTGTCGATCAACGTGAAACCGTTATCGTTGAAAAATCGGCGAATCGCGTCGATAACCGTGTGACGAATCGTCATGATGGCGGTCGGTCGCCGCGACCGTAGCCAGAGGTGCCGATGCTTGAACAGAAAGTCATGCCCGTGCGCCTTCGGTGTAATCGGATAATCCGCCGTCCGATGCACCACTTCGAGCCCGGTCACGTGTAATTCGTGACCCCCCGGTGATCGTTCATCTGCGTTCACGCGCCCCGTCACCCGTAATGACGATTCTTGCGACAACCGTGCCGCCTGGTCGAACAACTCCGCTGGTACGTCGGCTTTTCCCACTATACACTGACACAGACCCGTACCGTCGCGCACAACCAGAAACACCACCTTGCTGCTCACGCGCGAGTTATACAACCACCCCGCCAGGGTCACCGTCTCGTTGACATGGTCACACAACTTCGAAATCGAGACTGCTTTTTTCATCAGGCTACTCCGTCTTCACACCCTACCGCCTTCCAACGAGGCCACACTATAAACCAGCCCATGCGACAACGAAAGCGCCCCGCCATTTGTATGACCGCAACGGTAACAACGGCATCAACAATACGCAGCAACCCCTTAAACCCGCCCAAACACAGAGGGCCCGTCTCGACAGGAGACAGGCCCTTTGCTTGAGATATACCGCGGGAACAAATCGTGCTTCGATCGCAACGTAGTTGACTACGTCGTTGCCGCACACGGAACCGGAGCGGTTCTTCGCTTCATGAATACGAGTCCGATGCCCATCATGATCAGCACGGCCGCTTGAGGCTCAGGCGTCGTATGAACCGTCAATGTCACGCCGTCGTTGTTATAGTGGCAATCCGGATCGAAACCGAAGCCAAACAAGCCGTCAGCCGCGTAATGATTGAGCGATCCGACCTCGCTCATACTGAAATCGTACTGCCAGTCCTCCGTGGGATTGGGGTAACCGTCATCGTCCGTGTAGGTCGTCAGCAATACGCCTTGCCCCGAAAGGGCGTTGCCCCCTTGATTGTCAGGCCACTCCTTCGCGCCAACAAGGGGATCATCCAACAAATGGACATAGAGAACATCGCCGCTTTCCACTGTCCAATCGTTGATGTTGTCGATAAACAAACT
>Ga0180434_10005904_pt1 | contig 14240 bp, 16 predicted proteins | sample SS_ome_7_FD_132453 | JGI IMG/M metagenome (GOLD analysis project Ga0180434, IMG submission 132453) | Hypersaline lake sediment archaeal communities from the Salton Sea, California, USA - SS_1_D_2 metaG | ecosystem: Environmental > Aquatic > Non-marine Saline and Alkaline > Hypersaline >... | reverse complement strand
CGTGTTGTGGCTTCGGATGATTTGCAGATCCTGGGACACGTCCGGCGGGGGGCGTCCGATGGTTGACCGAATCCTGGCCGATGCGCTGCTGGTCCTGCATCTAGGGTTTATTCTATTTGCCGTTGCGGGCAGTTTTCTGGCCTTGCGCTGGCCCCGTCTGGTGTGGATCCACATCCCGGCCGCCGTTTGGGCCGCGCTGATCGCACTCCTGGGCGGCATATGCCCCCTCACCGAACTGGAAAACGATTTGCGCCGCGGGGCTGGAATGGCGGGGTATGACGACGGTTTCATCGGCACTCTGCTGCTGCCGATGGTCTATCCTTCCGGCCTCACGCGGTCACTTCAGATGGGACTCGGAGTGGGGGTCCTGCTGCTGAACGGGTTCGGTTACGGCCTCCTCCTATGGCGCCGCCGGGCCGAACGGCGCTTGTCGTGACCGCATGCTGTTCGTTTGACAGTCGCGGTGCCTCCGGGTATCCATCATTGCTTTGATTGCACGCGGACGGCCGTTCAGGTGCCTGCCGAAGATACGGCTAAAGGGGTATTGTGGCCATACGAACACTTCACCATATTGACTACGGATTCGGCGGAAGACCACTGCTGTCGGATCTGTCCCTGCAGATTGAAGCGGGCGAGCGGATCGGCATCCTGGGACGTAACGGGGCCGGTAAGACAACGCTTCTCAAAATCGTCAGCGGCGAGCTGGTCCCGGACAGCGGTTCGGTGGAATCTCCTCCGGGTGTCCGTGTGGCCCGGCTCCCGCAAGGGATTCCGTCTCGCTTGAACGGCAGTGTTTTCGAGGTCGTGGCCGGTGGGCTGGGGGACCGGGGCGCCCTGCTATCCGAGTACCACCTCCTGAGCGATCGCCTGGGACGCCGCCCGGAACCGGACGTCGCCCAGCGCCTGGATGCCGTGCATCAGGCCCTGGACGCCGCCGACGGCTGGGATGCGGAGCGGGAGGTCAACACGCTCGTGTCGCAGATGGGCCTGCCGGCCGGAGACGCCTTCACCGCGCTCTCCGTGGGGCTGCAGCGCCGGGTGCTGCTGGCCAGGGCGCTTGCGGCCAAACCGGATCTGCTGCTGCTGGATGAACCCACCAACCACCTCGACATGGATAACATCCAGCACCTCGAAACCATGATCCGAACCTGGCGGGGCAGCTTGCTTTTCGTCTCGCACGACCGTGTTTTCCTGCAGCAGCTCGCCACGCGTATCGTGGAGCTGGATCGAGGCCGACTGATATCCTGGCGGTGTGACTATACCACCTATCTTCAGCGCAAGGAGGCTGCCCTTGAGGTCGAAGCCCTTAATAACCACCGCCAGGACAAGAAACTGGCCGAGGAAGAAAGCTGGATTCGCAAAGGCGTCAAAGCCCGCCGGCGTCGGAACGAGGGGCGCGTGCGCGCGCTCAAAGCCCTGCGCGCCGAACGCCGGGCGCGCCTGGAGCAGGTCGGCAATGTGCGCCTGCTGGCCCAGGAGGCCGAGCGGAGCGGCAAACTGGTGATCGATGCCGAGGGGGTGAGTTATGCCTACGCGCAGAAGGTGGTGTTTACCGATTTCCAGACCGTGATTACGCGCGGGGATAAAATCGGCGTGATCGGCCCCAACGGCTGCGGTAAATCGACACTTTTAAAAGTGCTTCTGGGGCAGCTGGCTCCGGGGAGTGGCCGGGTGCGGCACGGCACCCGCCTGGAGCCGGCCTATTTCGACCAGATGCGAACCCAGCTCGATGAAAATCGATCGCTTCAGGACAATATCGCCGATGGCAGCGACAAGGTCATCATCGATGGCCGCCCGCGTCATATCATCGGCTATCTCAAGGATTTTCTTTTTGAACCCGATCGGGCGCGCTCTCCGGTGCGGGTCCTGTCCGGTGGTGAACGCAATCGCCTCCTGCTGGCCAAGCTTTTTGCCAAGCCGGCCAATTTGCTGGTGCTGGACGAACCCACCAACGACCTGGACCTGGAAACCCTCGAACTGCTGGAGAATTTGCTGGTGGGTTTTAAGGGAACCATCCTGTTGGTCAGCCACGATCGGGCCTTTCTCGACAATGTGGTCACCAGCACACTGGTATTCGAAGGGGAGGGGCGCATCGCCGAATACGTCGGCGGTTACGAAGACTGGCAGCGCCAGCGCTCAGCCAGCACACCTCCAAAACCGGAGAAGAAGCCCGATCGTCCAGGAAAATCGTCCCCGCGCGTCAAACCGCGAGCGCGGAAACTGTCTTATCATGAAGTCCGTGAATTGGAGCACCTGCCGGGGACGATCGAATGCTTGGAGCATGAACAGGCGGCGCTTTTTGAAACCATGGCCGATCCGGCCTTTTACCAGTCCGAAGGGGATGTGATTGCCGTGGCCCGATCACGTCTTGCGGAAGTGGAAACTGAATTGGCCCAAGCCTATGGCCGCTGGGAAGAACTGGACACGATTGACCGAGGCGCTGATAGGTCCGCATCCTGAAAGGAGTTTATATGACGTCAAGGGAAAATACGCATAGCAAAACAATCGGTTATATTTTGTGGATATTTGGCTTCATGGGGGCCCACCGGTTTTATTACGGCAAGCCCATCAGCGGCACGATTTATTTTTTTACCCTGGGGTTGTTGTTCATCGGCTGGATCGTCGACCTTTTTCTGATTCCCGGTATGGATGACCATGCCGAAATGCGCTTTGCCGCCGGGCCTTTGAATTATAACGTGGCCTGGACCCTGCTGACCTTCCTGGGCATCTTGGGGGTCCACCGTTTCTACATGGGAAAATGGCTCAGCGGCATTCTCTATTTTTTTACCGGTGGGCTGGGGTTGATCGGTATCATTTATGACTACTGGACCTTGAACGACCAGTTGACCCTGATCAACAACCGCGCGGCCAAGGCGTGATGGTGTCTTTTCTTTTATAGGCGGCCCGATGGAAATCCTGCTGGTCTCATACGGTTCCATGGGGGATGTTCGCCCGCTTCTGGCGCTTGGGCTGGCGCTGCGTGAGCGGGGCGCGCATGTCCGGGTCTGCGCTCCCCCGGACAGCCGACCCTTGTTTATGGCCGCCGGGATTTCGTTTTCTCCCCTGGGTGGGAACGTCCGGCAGTTGATGGGTGCCAAGGCGGACCGCTTTGTCGGGCGCCCCCTGGCCGCCATGGCGCCGATGACACGGACGCTCCGGCAAGAACTGGCCATCCAGTTTCGGCAGTTGCCGGAGGTCGTAAAATCGGCGGACATGGTCATCGGTTCTGGCCTGGCGCTGGCGGTGCCCTCGGTGGCCGAAGCATGCGGGGTGCCGTACCGCTATGCCTTCAGCATTCCGGCGCTGCTGCCTTCCCGCGGCCACGCGCCCATTACGGTGCCATGGCAAAACCTTCCGGCGCTATGTAATCGTGTCCTCTGGCGCCTGTCCGATGGCCTGCTTGATTTGGGGTACCGGGTTATTTTAAACGGATACCGCCGTGGTCTCGGGTTGCCGGCTTTGGACCATGTGATGCCGCATCTGACCGCCAATTTGATCGTCGCCGCAGACAAGGAACTGGCGCCGTTGCCGCCCGAAGCGCCTTCCGACTGCCGTCAGACGGGTTACTGGCATGTGCCGCGGAAGGACCCGCTGCCGGCGGCCATCGAAACGTTTATAGATCAGGGCCCGCGTCCGATCTATATCGGCTTCGGCAGTATGGGGGATCCGACGCCGCGTCAAACCGTGTCACGACTGCGGCAGGCTGTCGGATTGGCCGGTGTGCGGGCCATCGTTCAGAGCGGTTGGGCCGGATGGTCCTTTGAAAGTGATGCCAACTGCCTTTGTGTGGCGGGAGACTTACCGCACGAGCGCCTGTTTTCCCGGGTGGCGGGCGTGGTTCACCACGGTGGCGCCGGGACGGTCATGGCGGCCGCCCGGGCCGGCGTTCCCCAGGTGATTATCCCCCATCTGCTCGACCAATATTACTGGGGCCAGCGGGTAGTTAGGTTGGGCATCGGCCCGCCGCCGCTGCCCATTAACCGTTTGAAGGCCCAAACCCTGGCACGGGCGCTGCGGCGGATGCTGGCCTCGCCCGGGATGCGCGCCAGGGCGGGGATCCTGGCAAAGCCTTTGGCCCGCCGGGACGGGGCGCGCCAGGCAGCGCGATGGATAGTGCCCCATCCCCGCGCCACTGCGCCATTTATCCCTTGATATCACTCGGGGAGTGTGTATTTTGGCAAGGACATATTGTTTCGCCGAACCGGCTTGACATGGCCGTCGTTAACCGTATATTTAATTTTGAGTATAATCCCAATATGGAGAACTGATTATGCGCCCTCAAAAAGATCGTATCGTCGCTTTCAACCCGGATATCAGTTATTTCAAGCCGCGTGGCATTCCCATGGTGGATCTCGAAGAAGTGCGCCTTACAGTGGATGAATGTGAAGCGTTGCGGTTGTCGGACTTGCTCGATCTATCTCACGAGGACGGCGGCAAACAGATGGGAGTTTCGCGGGCGACGTTCGGCCGGATTCTGCAGAAAGCCCGCAGCTGCGTGGCCGACGCGCTGATCAACGGCAAAGCCATCAATATCGAGGGCGGCAACTACACCATGACCTCGAAGGAGCGCATATTCGAATGCGATGCCTGCCAGCGGCGATGGAGTGAACTGCTGGGAACGGGCCGGCCGAGTCATTGCCCCCACTGCAACAGCCGCAAACTCTTTCGCGTCAGCCAGGGGCATAAAATGGCCCGGGGCAGTCGCGGCAACAGCCCCCCCAAGGCCCAAAAACCGGAGTAGGCCACAGGTCAAGGAAATATGCGGTCGACATTGAATTGAATCCCCCCCACGGATTTCACGTCCGCTGGACCTTTCCCGGGACATCCGTCGCGAAAACGACAGGGGAAGAATGAATGCCAAGGCGCTGCGCGCACGGATGCGCAGTTAAGCTATAACGTGTGTAACAGGAGACGACGTAACATGGTTGAAATTATGAGTTCGCCGGGCAATGCCAACAAAAAACGGTCCGGCCAGGAAGAACAGGATGCCGCGGTAAAGGATTCCTTGAGCCGGATCAAAAACAAGTTGGTTGTCATGAGCGGCAAGGGGGGTGTGGGTAAAACCAGTACATCGGTCAACCTGTCGATAGCGCTGGCCCGTCTGGGCTACCGGGTAGGGCTGATGGATGTCGATCTCCATGGTCCGGATGTGCCCCGCGTACTGGGGCTGATGGGCATGATGGGATTGAGCCAGAACCACAAACTCGACCCCATGCGCTTCAGCGACAACCTGAAGGTGGTTTCCATCGAGTCCCTGACCGCCAGCAAGGACGACGCCATCATCTGGCGGGGTCCCATAAAATATTCCGCCATTCGCCAATTCATCGCCGATGTCGAGTGGGGCGAGCTTGATTTCCTTCTGATCGACGCGCCTCCGGGCACCGGCGACGAGCCCCTGACGGTGGCGCAGACCATTCCGGATGCCAAGGCCGTCATTGTGACCACGCCCCAGGAAATTTCGCTGGCGGATGTCCGCAAATCCATCAGCTTCTGCCATACGGTCAAGATGGATATCTTCGGGCTGGTGGAAAACATGAGCGGCTATGTCTGCCCGCACTGCGGCGAACAGGTGGACCTTTTCGGCTCCGGGGGCGGCGAGCGGACCGCTCAGGAGACATCCGTGCCCTTTCTGGGGCGGGTGCCCTTCGATCCCAACGTGGTGACCTGCGGTGACACTGGCAAGTCCTACCAGGAGAGCTATCCTGATTCACCGGTCACCCAGGCCTACGAAAGCATTGCCCGCCGCATGGGAGATCTCGTCAAGAACTGATGCCGGTTTGCAGAGATGCTTCCGGCGCCTTGCAAAGGCGGCATTGTCGGATCAATCGATAGAGGGGGGGGCATCCTCGGGACGCACCCCTATGTTCCCGAGAACATTTCTGCCCCCAGATGACGGGCGAAAGCGGGCCGCTGATTCCGGTGATGCCGACGGACGGCAGTCAGCGGATCAGCATGACCGGACAGTGAACGTGCTGGGCCACTTTGTGGCTGACACTGCCGAACAGCATACCCTTGAGGGCGCCCAGACCGCGCGTTCCCATAACGACCAGGTCGACTTTCTGGGCGTTTGCGGCGGCGATAATGGCCTCGGCTTCGGGTCCCTCCAGCAGATCTTCGGTGATGGTCACATTGCTGCCTGCCAAGCGTTCGCGAGCCTTGTCGATGACACCTTGGCCGGTGGTTTTGCGTGCAGCCACGCGTTTTTCGATATCGTCATACCCCAGCAGATCCGAGGTCTGCGCATAGGCATGGACGATCAGTAAGGTGGCATCGAACGCTGCTGCCAGTTTGCCGGCGTAGTCCACGGCCATATCACTGTGGGACGAGCCGTCGACGGCAAGGAGTATCTTCCGGAACATAAAAAGGCCTCCTTTGGGTAGCGGGTATCCGCGGTTGATGGTTAATGTTAAAAAATACCCATTCATCCATACGCTGTCAAAAGCGTTCCTGCGGGCCGGGCAAAGAGGATGATCGAAAAGCGGGCGGACCAAAGCCTGCCATGGGGGAAATCAATTTTTGACGCTGGCGGCATTCAGAGGGCAGGCGTGCGATGAAACGTAAATGGCTGGCAATCGATCTTCCTCTCACGGATTATGGCCAGGCCCAGGTCCTGCAGGAACGGTGTGTGGCGGCCAAGACCGACGGCTGCCTGCCGGAAGACCTCATTTTCCTGCTCGAACATCCCTCCGTCTTTACGCTCGGGCGCAATGGCGGCCGGGAAAACCTGATGGTTTCCGACGCCCACCTGGCGTCGGCCGGCGTCGGCCTCATGCCGTCCGAACGGGGCGGAAACATCACCTACCATGGCCCGGGGCAGATCGTGGGCTATCCGGTGATCGACCTGCAGCGGGCGCGCATGGGCGTCGGAGATTACGTGGCGGCCCTCGAAGATCTGATGCTCTCCGTGGCGCAGGCCTGGGGGGTCGCTGCCGATCGTGACGATCGCAACCGCGGGATTTGGGTGGATGGTGCCAAGGTCGGCAGCATCGGCCTTTGCCTGCGGCACGGGATGGCGTTTCACGGGTTTGCGTTGAATGTGAACAACGACCTGACGCCCTTCCAATGGATCAACCCCTGCGGCCTGGCCGGCGTTCGCATGACGTCGCTGGAACAGGTGCTGGACCGGGAAATTCCCATGGACGAATTGCGGCAAACCGTCTGGCAAACGGCGTCCCGGGTTTTTGATGTCACCCTGGCGCCGATCACGCTTGAAGGGTTAAACCGCCTGCTGTCCGGAGAACCCCCTGTTTCGAGGAAGCTTGCATGAGCCGGTCATCATCGCACAAGACATCCATCCGAAAACCCCTCTGGCTGAAGCGGCGTCTGCCGTCCGGTCCGATGTACGGCACGATATGCCAGGCATTGGGCGCACAGGGTCTGCATACCGTCTGCCAGGAAGCCAAATGCCCCAACCAGTGGGAGTGCTTTTCCCGCCAAACCGCCACCTTTCTTATCCTGGGGTCGCGCTGCACGCGCAATTGCGGTTTCTGTGCCGTGGACCACGGTCCGTCGGGGCCGCCGGATCCGGAGGAACCGTTCAAGGTGGCCCGGATGGCCCGTGACATGGGGTTGGCCTATGTGGTGGTGACCTCGGTCACGCGTGATGATCTGCCGGACGGCGGGGCCGGTCTGTTTGCGGCCACGATCCGGGCCCTGCGGGATGAAATCCAGGGAGTGCGGGTGGAGGTGCTGATCCCCGATTTGCAGGGACAGCGGGAGGCGATTGAAACCGTGGTGACCGCCGGACCGGATGTCCTGAACCACAACCTGGAAACGATTCCGGCCCTCTACCCAACGGTTCGACCGGAGGCGGATTACCAGCGCTCGCTGGCCTTGCTGCAGACGGTGCGGGACCTGGCACCGCCCATGATGACCAAATCCGGTCTGATGCTGGGACTGGGGGAGACCCGGGAAGGGGTGCGGCAGACCCTGGCCGACCTGCGGGCGGTTGACTGCCGGATGGTGACGCTCGGACAATATCTGCAGCCTTCTCCCGATCATCTCCCGGTCGAACGGTATGTCCCCCCGGAAGAGTTCGATCAATGGCGCGATGAAGCCCTGCAGATGGGGTTTCAGGAGGCGGCCAGCGGGCCGCTGGTGCGCAGTTCCTATCAGGCCCGCGAGCTTTATAACACGGCCCGCGGGTGATATCCGCCCCGACGGGGGTTATCTGCCGGAGGCATCGGCCCGGCGCTGCTCCTGGCGTGCGTCTTTTTCCTTGAAATGGATAAGGCAGGCCGGGCGAAACTTGCAGTACAGCCCCGGATCCTGGCAGGCCAACTGATCACCCTCCTGGTAGCGATTGTATTTCATGCAGAGATAGCGGACGTTTTCGCCTTCCGCCGTTTCTCCGGCCGTCTCCTCATCCGCGTATTTTTGATCGGCAGGTGTTGTCATCAGGTCCTGGTTCTCACTGCATCACAAAAGGCGAGGTGGATGCGCCGCCGTTCAGGGCATTTTTAATGGCACCTTCCAGCTTGGCACGATTGACCAGACCCGTCATCTGTTCGAAAACCTTCCCATCCTGAAACACCATCACGGTGGGGACCGACCGGATACCGAATTTGCCGGGAATCTCGGGGTTGTCGTCGACGTTGCATTTGCCGAAGGTCATTTGACCGTCATAGGCCGCCGCCAGGGCGTCGATGGTGGGGCCGATGGCCTTGCAGGGGCCGCACCAGGGGGCCCAGAAATCCACCAGGACCGGGCGCGAGGATTGAACGACAGTTTCTTCAAAATTTTGATCGGTGATTTCGGTGATTGGTGCGTCCATCGGATATAACCTTTCTGTGGCAGGAATGGGTTTCGTTAGACACTGGAACATAAGAGCAACATTGCAGGGAAACGTTACACGCTCGCGATAAAAAATGCCAGGGGCGGCATTCGTTTTTGGCGATCGCGTTCAAGATTTTCTATCCAACGGCCGATAACATCTTTCAGCACCGGGACACCGCTATTTCGCTGCGGTCCGGTCTTACATCCCTCCCGGCATGGGATCTGCCGGGCAACCCGAAGTGAAGGTGATACGGTGGTTGATGTGCATGCCCTTAGCACCGCAGCGTCTCCGTCATCCGGTGAGACGCTGCCGGCCTCGGCAGCGTCTGTCGCTGGTGCGAAAAAGCGATTGCCGCCCCGGATTTTGCTCGTGGCCCGACCCGGTGATGCGTGCACCTTGTATGAAGCGGCGATTCGCAACATCGGTGCTATCGTGGATACGGTGGCGTCCATTGACACGTTTTACGGTGCCGTGACCAATTTCGCTTACAATGGGGTGGTCATCGACATCCCCACCAAAATCAAGGCCCTGAGCGACCATAAGGATCTTGTCTATAGCATTACAGGACGCTTTCCGGTCATCCAGGTCAATTTGGACCACCGCAGCGGCGCCATCCGGGCTCTGTTGTATGGGCACCATGAACGGTCCGGTTTGCTGGAAGACCTGATCCGCGAGGCCTGCTGGAACAGTCCCGCGCGCAAACTCCGTTCGGAGGAACGCAAACCGCTTCACTATAACGTCCTGCTGTCCACCACGCGCGAATTCGACCCCCGGACCCTGATCCGCACGGTCACTATGGATGTCTCAAGCAACGGGTGCTTCCTTTTTTCGTCGGCCCGCTTCCAACTGGGGGGGCGGGTATGGCTGCGCATTGTCGATCTATACGATAAAAGCCCTATCAGCGGTATTGTCCGGCACAAGCGCAAATGGGGAGAAGCCATGGTTGTCCCCGGCATCGGGATCGAGTTCGAGACCATTACCGAAAGTCAGCGCCAATCCCTGCTAAATCCGGTCCACCAGCTATCATCGGAGACGGTTCCTGGTCACGACCTGCGGAAGGGGGCTAAATGAAGGCTGCTTATATCAACCCCTTTGTGGATGCGGTGATTCGCCTGTTTAAAACCATGATGACCCTGACGGTTACCATCGGGCAACCGGCCTTGAATACCACGGCCCGGCCGCATCACGATGTCTGCGGCGTGATCGATGTTTCCGGCGACGTGCACGGACGGGTGGTCGTGAGCATGCCCGAACCGCTGGCAACCAGCCTGGCGTCGGAAATGTTAGGCGATCCCATCGCCCAACTCGATGCGGACTGCATCGATGCCGTGGGCGAGATTGCCAACATGATTGCCGGCAACGCCAAGACCGACTTCCCCGGAGGGGCCAGTGCCATCTCGGTGCCCCAGGTTGTGATCGGCCGCGAGAATGTGCCCTATCCCGACGCCACACCCATCATTTCCATCCCCTGTGAAACCGATAAAGGACCGCTCCAGATCGATGTCGCCCTTAAAAAGGACGGCTGAGGAAGCGGTCGACATCCGTGGGCAGACCCTATGATCTAAATTCGCTAATTCACGTAACCGCTGCCGATGGCGGAAAAGGGGAGGTCCAGCTCAAGTTCCGGCACCTGTTTGGCGATCCAGGCTGTAAAGGTGTTGCTGTTGGGCCCCGGAAAGAGTTTGTAAGTTGTTTTCCAGGGATAGGCGTGCGCCGCCCGGTCGACGGCATCGATCACCTCATCCACCCCCGGTCCCCTTAGTTTCTGGAGAACCTCGGGTTTCGCGCCGTACCAGTGGCGGTCGGGGATATCCTGGACGATTCGCACAACGGGTTGACCATAGCGGCTGCGCCAGCCCACCACGTCGTAAACCGTGTAGGCGGTTTCGCCCGTTCGTTTGGCGGCGATCCAGGTGTGGACGGCAAACCAGCCCCGCCAGCCCCAGGCATCGGCGCCGTAAACATGCAGCACCGCCTCATGGGTAGCGGCCGGGTCGGGCGCGATGCCGGCCGATTCACGGCTGGCGGTGCGCCAGCTCTTGTCGGTGGAGCAGCCGGTCACGATGATGCCGATCACGATACAAGCCAGTATCCATTTCAATTTTTTCATATCGCGATACACTATTCAGTTGAGATGATAATCGAGAGTAACTTTCCGAAAGGCTTTTGCCTGCACCTATCTTCACGGATGCCATAATTTTACACTTCACGATAGTGCCTGGCTTTGGTAGCGTCAAGCCCATGGATGCGTTGCGGTGCATGAGGCATGATCGGGGACTGGGGGGCGAAAGCAGTTCTATACGGCTGCTTTGATTTTGTCGATAACGATATCGTTGAGCTGTGGGTAATAGCATTTCTTTTTAGCAGCTTGGATGATACGCTCCTCCCACAGACGGAACGAATCCACGTTCTTGAGTGTGTGGTCGGCGTTTTTGGGGTTGCCCTTTTCGGCAATTTCCCGGATTCCGGCAAGCGCCTGGTCGTCACCGGGAAAATACATCGGGATCATGCCGGTATCCTTTGGAATCGATTCAAAAATAATCCTGGAACGCCTTTCTCGCGCGCAGTCTTCCAAAAATTTCTCCAGACTGAAAAAGTTGAGGCTGCCTAACGCACCCATGGCATGCCGCAGAATATGGACCCCATATTTGCGCAGCGTGTTGCGGCTCAATTCTGAATCCGTCAGCGCCTGTGGCGTCACATCGGGCAGACTGGTACTGCCGCCGGTCTGGGCGGAAGGGAAACCTGTAATCCAGGTATTGACCCGCGCCAAGGCCGCGTTGATGAAGGTCTGGTGGGGAGAGCTGTAAGAAAGATTGCCGCCCGCCCCGATAACACTGGGGATGCCGCAGTGGATGCACGATATGCCTGGGTTGACGGTCTGGGCGATCACCATCATGAAAATAACTTGGGCATGGTTCTGCGTCAGGAAAGACTCCGGGCTTCCGGGGCCGGAGATGCCGGCAATGCTCTGGTCGATCAATAAAAGGTTGTTTCCTGTGCGGGCACTGCGCAAAAAAGGTTCAACCATGTTATTCATTGGCGTTAAGGAAGTAATCAGACTGGTACCGTCGATCCAGTGCTCCTTGTCTTTCAGAAATGTCACTTCGTCATCGCTCATCGCACTGGTGGTGATCATCTTGAGTCCTTGATAGCTTTTCTCCATCAGCTGGGCGATCTCGAAGAGGGAAATGCTCTTGTCGCAGGCCACCGGCAGACTGAAAATGCCCACAATGTCTTGTTGTTCACCCACCTTGAGAATGATATTGCTGTATTCCTCGCGGTTAGCCGGACGCAGTTCCTCGTCGCCAGTCCGCTTTAGAAAGGGTGATGTCGCCCCGGTGCAAAATGTGTTCATTCCAGGGTCCCCGGGCATTTCACGGGGCACTTGCTCCAGGCAGTGATCGATGTAATCGCGCTTCAATGGAATGAAAAGGGCCGTTTCATTGTCGAAATCCACGGCATCCGCTTCCATAAGAAGATCCATCAGGGGTTGGTTTTCAATGACATTTATACCGATTTCCGAAAGGACCCGTTTCGCGTTTTCGTCAATGCGCTGGTAAATAGTCTTCTCTGCGATCAGGTTGTCGATGTCCTCCATCCGGCATCGAACTTTTTCCAGGACCCTTTCGTCGGTGACATGACGAAAGAGGTCCTCATAAACGGCTTTGGCCTTGTCGAACTCCGCCGCCATTTCCCAAAAAATGCCCTTGTCAAATATTTCGTCTGCCTGTTGCCTCATGCGCCCACCGGACAGGAAAATTCACAGGCGCGGCAGGACACGGATATAAGATCGCCGGATTCGACCTTCCCTTTTTGTGGGATGGACTCATCCGGATAGATGCGCTTGTCAGATTCCAAGGCGCAGGCATCACGATCGTATACGCCCTCCCTGGCGGGTAATTCCACCATGCCGTAATCCATCGGGTCGAAGATTTTATTGTCAAGCGCCTTTCGGGGGCAAATTTGGCGGCAGGGCATGTCGCAAGTTAAGCATGGATCGAAGTCAAGGGGGCCGGTTTCAGGAAGCTTTGCCTGTAGGGCCAAGGCCCGTAACCGCACCCGCGGGCCATATTGGGGGGTGATCAGCAAGTTGTTTTTGCCAATGACCCCCAAACCGGCAAGAACGGCGGCGTCTTTGAGGCCGATGCCACCCTTGTCGATGCCGTAAGGGATCTGCCTGCTTTTTATTGACGTATTTTCTTCAAGCCATTTGATTACTTTATTGTTGGTTCTGATCAATTGGAGGTTGCCCTCGGATCCTCCGCTCGATGAGGACCGAAAGTAATCGAGGGCTGGTTTGTCTTCCGGATGATAGAGGGCGATAATCAGGAGGGTTTCCGCCCAGGTGGGCAGATCCATCCCGTACTTGGCGATCGGCACCTCTTCCGGGGCGACGGCCGTGTCCGATTCCGAAAAGTCAATGACCTCATAGATGGGGAGTCGGGTAAGCAATCTATGGGTAGGGGCCTGCTTCATAGACGCAACGCTCACAAATCCGGCCAGATCCGCGCCAGAATCCAGGGCCGTTTTCAAAATAGCCGAAGCCAGATGGTCATAACCATTCATATTCATTTCTTTCTTTGATCCTCTTCAGGATTCGAACCTGCAAGAGGGGATTTTACCGCTTATAAAATTGCCGACAGATGGTTACAGCTGTCAGTCGTAAAATGATTTGAGAGAATATGGCCCCCCGATACAATTGGCAATTCTTGCATTTTTAGTGCGAAGCAGAAACCCACGCCCTACGGGCGTGGTGAAGTGGATTGGCTAAGCCGGTACCGGATGGGCATGGCCTGAAAGGCCGGTCACTGCTATCCTTGCAACGAGTTGTTGCCGCAACATCAAAGCAAGGAGGGAGCAGTGAGCCGGTTTCGAAGACTATCACACACGATATGGCATTGTCAGTACCACATTGTTTGGGTTCCAAAGTATCGCTTTCGGATTCTCGTGGGAGCGGTAAGAGATGCTGTCCACGGCAGTGTCCAGGCAATCTGCGGATTTGCCGGATGCGAGGTAGTTGAATTGAACGTTCAAAAGGACCATGTGCATCTTTTGGCGATGATACCGCCGAAGGTATCGATATCGGCCTTGATGGGCCGGGTAAAGGGTCAAACGGCAATGAAGGTGTTCCGGCAGTTTCGAGAATTGCGCCGGAAGCCCTATTGGGGCAATCATTTTTGGGCCAAAGGTTACTGCGTGGACACAATCGGTTTGGATGCGGATATGGTACGCAAGTATGTGCGCCACCAGGAAAAAGCCGAAAGGCAGCAAGAGCAATTGAGGTTGGACGAGTAAATATTACCATGCGGCGCAACTCACCGCCCTGCCCCCTTGGGGGCAGGGTCTGGCCCCCCTATGGGGGGCGTAGTTAAAGCCGCGTCCTTTGGGCGCGGATTCTTTACTTATGTAACTAACCCTACAACGTTACTTGTGCCCTTCGCCAAGTTCTCTTAATCGCTTT
>Ga0180434_10005901_pt1 | contig 14243 bp, 15 predicted proteins | sample SS_ome_7_FD_132453 | JGI IMG/M metagenome (GOLD analysis project Ga0180434, IMG submission 132453) | Hypersaline lake sediment archaeal communities from the Salton Sea, California, USA - SS_1_D_2 metaG | ecosystem: Environmental > Aquatic > Non-marine Saline and Alkaline > Hypersaline >... | reverse complement strand
TCCTAATCTTGGCCTAACGTAGACCTCAACATTCTTTGTGCCCGCTACCGCTTCCTCGGTGCCGAAGCAATCAGGGGAAGTTCTAGCAAAAATCCCTACCCATCCTTTGCAGATGCCACTAATTTGAAACCGCCCTTTATCATCCGTTCGGGTTCTATGAGAAGGCTGACCTTTACCCGTTACTCCAACTGTAGCATTCGATACGGGCTTGTCATTTTCATCAAACACCATACCTGCCAGATCGCAGTCAGCCGGTTGTAAGATAATATTCCCAACATTTTCTAGCCCTTCCGAGTCAGCAGAGCGCTTAGGGGTCCAACAGCGTCCATACCCGTCGGCCGATACGCGCACCCGATACGAACAATCGACTGGCCACACGGGCAGCGCCTTTATCTCAAATGAACCGTCTGGTTCGGATGTGGGCCATTTTGTTAGACCAAAGCCCGCACCAAACTGATTCAAACGGGCATATGGGATGAGTTCAGCGCCTTCAATGGGAACTCCAGTGGGATCAGAAACACGTCCTTCGAGAGTGATACCAGGTGTGAGAATCACTCGAATGTAATCAGTCTTATCTGTGTATTCAACGACACCCCCAATGTTACGATCTGGATGACGAGCAAGGATCCATTCAATCCATCGTTCTCTTGACGGACCTGGTAATTGAAATGTCCCTGTCGCATCGGTCTTGAACGGCTTCCCCCCGTGAGGTAACGGTAGCACCAGTGCATCAGCGACTGGTATCCCCTCAAGATCATGAACCACTCCGCGGATGTACTTTTGTTCTCCACCTGAGGAATCAGGTTCCGTTACCTTTTCTCCTCCTTGTACTAGAGGAATTAGCAGTATTGAAAGGATAGCACCTGCGAATGCGCTCCGTTTCCACGATCCATTTTTCATGGCTTTAGAATCCTCCCACGTTGGTGTTTCAAGCTTACGCGGATGAGCGGCGCGCTTCGTCCGGTTCTCTTGTATCGCTCAAGCAGGTCGGTGAGTTTCTGGACGATTTCCGGATGCTGGTCGTATAGGTTATCCTCTTCCGCCGGATCACGCTGCAAGTCGTACAGCTGTCCTTTTGGTTCACCCGGTTTCGGCTTGAGGATCGGACCGGAGAAGCCGCCGGCACCCAGTCCCAGTATCAGCTTCCACTTACCCTGGCGGACACAGAAAAGACCCTGGCCCGAGTGATGGATTACCGCCTCGCGAAGCGGTCGGTCCAGCTTCTCACCCTGCAGAACCGGCAGGAGGTTGTAACTGTCCTCACCCGCGTTTGCGGGGACCTGCTCGCCGAGAATTGCCGCCACCGTCGCCATGAAATCGACCTGGCAGATGCGCTCCGCACTCACTCGCCCGACAGGTATGAGGCCAGGCCACCGCGCGATGAACGGTACGCGATGGCCGCCGTCCCATGCGTCCGACTTGATACCGCGCCACGGCCGCGACGGATTGTGCCCGTACCGGCGCACCGACTTTATGCGTCCGCTCATATCCGTACCGTCCCGTCCCGGCGACCCGTTGTCGCTGGTGAAGATGACCAGCGTGTTATCGGCAGCGCCGGATCGGTCGAGCGCGCGGAGGACCTCGCCGACACTGTGGTCGACCTGAACGACGTAATCACCGTAGGCGCCGGCCTGGCTCTTACCACGAAACTCTTCCGCCGGCGCAATCGGCGTATGCGGCGCGGTGAGGGGAAAGTACAGAAAGAAGGGCTTCCCTTCAGAGTCCCTGCCATGCGTCTCTATGTAGTCAACGGCTTTCGTAGTGAGCGTCGGCATAACGGATTGGAGTTGCCATCCTTTCAGCATCACGCCGGCGTGGCCGAACATGGAATCCGGTTTCATCTCGGCGGGTATTCCTACCGACCGGTCATTCTCGATGAAGCAATAGGGCTGGTAATTCGGCACGTCGTCACCGAAGTAGTAGTCGAAACCCACGGTTGTCGGCCCGCCGCCTATCGGTTTCGTGAAATCGACGGAAGCGCCGGTGCTCTTGGAGTCGAGCGGTCCACCGTCCCTGGTGGGCCAGTCCCATCCCAGATGCCACTTGCCGATACAGGCGGTACGGTATCCGGCATCCCTGAAAAGCTGTGCGACGGTCAACCGACCCTGCTCGATCAGCGGCGTGTCCCACGGCACCAGGACACCTCTTTTCAGACGCGACCGCCAGCAGTATCGACCCGTCAGGATACCGTACCGGGTGGGGCTACAGACGGCGGACGGTGAATGTGCATCGGTGAACCGCATCCCGTCTCGTGCCAGCCGATCAAGATTGGGCGTTGGTATCTTCGATTCAGGATTCTGACACGCCAGATCCCCGTACCCCATGTCGTCGGCGAGTATGAAGATAACGTTGGGAGACTTTCTCGTTGAGCCGAAGGCGGTGGCCAACGGCGGCATGAGAACCGATCCGGCACCGATGCCGATGAGTTTCAAGAAATCGCGTCGTTTCAACCCGAACACCTTCCCATTGTTCCTCCAACTGCTATGACAGTACAGGCCATTGTTTTCAACAGCACCCTTGTACCCTGTTTCCTGTTCATTCGTCATCTTCAGCTCCCTGTTCGCGAACCATACTTCTCTTCCATGCTTTCGACCACGAGCTTGTACTTCTCGTGGATCATTTTCCGGTCGAATTCCCAGAACTCTTTCAGCATGGCCTGCTGCTCCTCTTCCGTCAGATAACGCATGGACGCGGGGAAGAAGACCTTGTCCTCCTTCTCGATGTGATTCGGATAAAACTCGGCGAGTGCGCGCAGTTTCTCTGCAATGGTGTGCAAAGCTGCCGAATCGCCATCGCGATACCGGTTGTTTGCATCCACGAGTTCACCCGTCGTCGTTCTGCCGAAAACGTGCTCCTCCACCAGCTCGTCCATGACCCTTCGGTCCTCTGGCGAAAGCTCCTTCTTGTTCAGATCTCTGAAGAGAATGTCTTCTTCCTTCCCGTGATGAGTGCTGTCTGCATAAACCCGAACAAAGTCCACTGCGGTATCAACCGCCGTGGGGTCGACTGCGTGCTTCGACTGTATCCGCTCAAGCATCGACCGGATCTGCTCGACCATGCGCTCAATCAACCTGTGTTCGATCATTAAGGGTCCACGTGGCTGCATGACTGCATATTCCTCCCATTTGTCCGCCGGACTGTTGAATTACGGCGACGCCGCCCTTATCCTTGGCACGTTTTCAGCAGGGTTTCGCCTCAATTCCTCCGTCGCCAATTAGGGCGGTCGCGGCGGTTGTTACTCTTGTTCCTTCTTCAGCGGTGTCGTCCACAGGTATATGGTATGTTCCGCACCGTCCTCTTCGGACTCCATGGTAAGAACCGCGTCGGGTTTCACTCCCTTCATGTCGAAATCGTGGGACACAATCCGCGACCCGGGCTTCAGCTGTTCCAACTGCGGGATCAACTTGACGTTCAGTCCAGGGAGCAGGTACAGGGTGACGACCGTCGCGGGACGCAGGTCGAGGGTGAAGATATCTTGTTCTTCGATGGTGACAAACCTCCCCACCCTGTTCTTCTTGACATTATCGAGCGACTCTTTCACGCGTTGCGGATCAATGTCGTAGCCGAAAGCTCTGCAACGGTACTGCTTGGCCGCGGCCACCGCAATCCGGCCGTCGCCGCAACCGAGATCATACAGGACATCGCCGCTCGTTACCCTTGCCAAATGCAACATCATGTCCACCACGTCCTCGGGCGTCGCGACGAAGATCACGTCCGGTTTGCGCTTCGGTTGAGCGGTGTGGCCGCCGACGTCCTCGGAAGTCACAGACAAAGGTCGTCCTGCGCCCAGGCGGGTCTGGCAAGCGCCGACGATCACACAGGTAAGCACCAGAGCTACGATCGGAATGCGTTTCATCCAAGTTTTCCTCCTGTCTGCCCGACAGTATCACCCCATTACGATAGGAACCTCGCTTGAACGCCGACTTTAATCACGCGTGATTGCGTGGACGCCACGCTTATTTCACAGCGTTTTCAGCATTATGCCTCAGCCGAATCGCCAAGTCCCCCGATGCTCGGTGTTCGTCACCGCCCTTTTGCGAGGTAGCCTCGTTCCCGCATCACCTTGCGCAGCACACGGATTTCCGGCGGTGTAGCTGGATGCAACGGGCGACGCGGTCCACCGACGTCGAACCCGGCCAGTTTGATAGCCTCCTTGAGTATAGGAATTGGATTGACGCGGCCGTTTTGACATAGGGCTTCGAAAAACGGGAACGTCTTACGATGCAATTTCCGTGCTGTAGCAATATCGCCGCGCAAAATCGCCTCGATCAGTTTGCCGATGTCGCGTCCGCACACCTGGGCGCCTCCTGTTACTGCGCCGGCGCCACCTTGCGCAAGTACCGGGAATATCATCGTGTCATCGCCGACGTAAACGCGGAATTTCGCAGGCATAGACATCAGATAGCGCGTGGTTTGCAACGGGTTCAGGGCGGATTCTTCCTTGATGGCGACAATATTGCTGATTCTCGCTAACCGCTTCGCCGTTTCCGGATCGATGTTCGCCCCGCTGAACAGCGGTATGTTGTACAGCAGAATGGGAAGAGACGTGGCCCGCGCGACGGTGCGGTAATGCTCGTACAGCCCGTCCCGATGCGGTCGGCAGTAGTATGGGCTCACGACCATGACCATGTCCACACCGATTCGTTCCGCCTCGCGCGTCAGGTTCACCGTCTCCCGAGTTGAAACGCACCCCGTTGCCGCGATGACTGGCGTCTTCTTGCCCACGGCATCCCACACGGTCTCAAACATCCGGACGCGCTCATCAAACGTGAGCGAATGAAACTCGCCGGTCGTGCCGGTGACTATCAGGCTGTCGCCACGACGCGTTCGCACAAGCCATTTCGCATAGGCGGACGTTTTGTCCAGATCCACGTCGCCGTTGGTCTTGAATGGTGTGACCATGGGGATGAGAATTCTTCCGATCTCTCTCATGATTCGGTTCCCTTCGTGCCAGAGTCGAGTGTTCTATCCATCTTGTCGGTTTGATGCTTCACGGACCAGCGTCATACATTCTACCCATTTTGCACTGCCTAATCAACGACCAAAGAGAGAGCGACGATCGAGCTTGCATTATGCACGAGGTACTGATATAATTGCGCCAATGCTGACATAAAGAGTAAAACAGCGGGCGGCGCAACGAGCCGCATCCGCGTAACAGGAGGTGGTACGTATGTGGACTCCGGGTCCTACGGAACTGATCCTGATATTGCTTGTCGTGCTCATCATATTCGGCGCTGGCAAGCTGCCCGAGGTCGGGAAAGCACTCGGCAGGGGGATCAGGGAATTCAAATCGGCAAGAGAAGCTCCTCCAGATGACGAAACGGAGAAGCGTCCAGAAGAAAAAAGCGAGCAGGTCTAACCGAAGCATACCCCCACCTATTCTCGCCGTTGTCGGTCGCAGCAAGAGCGGCAAGACAACGGTGTTGGAAGGACTTATTCGCGCACTTACCGAGAAAGGGTATGCCGTCGGCACGATCAAGGATGCCAAAGGCGGGTTCCAACTCGATCTGGAAGGCAAGGATAGTGCAAAACACTATCGCGCTGGCGCATGCAGCGTGCTTATTGTGTCTTCTGAGCAAAAAGAAATCGCTTTTTTCTCCCACCTGGAAGAAGCCCCGTCAATCAGCGAGCTATGCGAACGGTTCTTTCCTGATGCGGACGTCGTCCTATTGGAAGGTTTTAAGAAGCTTTCCGTTCCTAAGATAGAGACGTCACGTGGAGAGCCTCTTTCTTGCAGGGGGGACGAGAACCTCGTGGCAGTCGTTGGCCAAACGTCGGATGTGCCACGTGATGTGCCCTGCTTCGGCTTCAGCGATACATCTGGACTCGTTGAGCTGGTGGAGCGGACGTTACAACTCGGAGGTTGACCGCGAGACACGCTCTTACATAGTGCCCCTCCGCGGAAGGGGTCATTCATACGCCGCCGAGTCGGGCCACCATGTACCTGTCCAATCCCACCCGCGAGATAACATGCGCTTGACTGCGAAAACTGAAGGCGATAAAATGAGCTAATTATGAAGATTGCTCTCATAGGCTTGGGAAACTTCAGATCAAGTGGCGTGCATCTATTGCACACACTGCTCGAACGCGACGGCTTCGATGTGCGGACCTTTCTCTTCAAGAGTCTAGCTCTGCGTGCAACGCCATCTGAGATAGAGCTGCTCGGTGACCTGGTAGGTGAGTACGAGCCGCACCTCATCGGTGTAAGCCTACTTTCGACCTTCTATAAGCTTGCGGGCACCGTGACACGAACGCTGAGGAAGCGGTCAGACGCCACTATCCTGTGGGGAGGCGTTCATCCGACCGTCCGGCCTGAGGATTGCCTAAAGCATGCGGAAATCGTCTGCATCGGCGAAGGCGAGGAAGCCATGCTTGAGCTGGCACACGCCATGGCAGCGGAGCATAAAATGACCGGCCATACTATCAAGAACTTGTGGTTCAACGACGGTGACGAAATTGTGCGCAACAGCGTCCGACCGTTGCTGCAGGATCTCGACTCGCTGCCGTTCCCGTATTATCTGTCCGATAACAAGATTTTCATCGAAGCCAACCGCGTTCTCGATCTCAAGGCGCGACCGGACTTGGTAGAAGTTTATGACACGATGACGTCCCGGGGATGTCCGTTCAGTTGCGACTATTGTATCAATTACTTCTTACGACGGATGTACCGCGACAAGGGGCCGTACATTCGGAGACGCAGCGTAGGCAATGTTCTAGAGGAGTTGCGTTTGGCACGAGAGAGGTATCCCAACCTTCAGATAATCAATTTCAACGATGACGTTTTCGGCCTCGACGAGAAATGGCTGGAAGAGTTCTGCGATAGCTATAGGCGCGAGATTGGCTTGCCGTTTTTCTGTTACGCTCATCCGAGCGCGGTCAAGGATTCGACCTTTAAGATGCTGAAAGAGAGCGGCCTAAGAAACGTGATCATGGGGATCCAGTCCGGTTCTCCTCGTGTGCGCGAGGAGTTTATGGGCAGACGTACTCCGCAAAGCAAGATCCTGGAGTCAGCGCGAATACTCAGGAAGTACCGCTTGCGTGTTGGCTACGACTTCATCGCGGATAACCCGTACGAAACGGAGGATGATAGACGCGAAGCTCTTGAGCTGATCACAAGGTTGCCCCGGCCCTTCCAGCTCAACTTTTTCTCAATTGGGATGTTCCCTGGAACCAGGCTGACCGACCGCGCTCTTCGCGACGGCGTCATCCGGCTCGAGGATGTTGAATGCATGAGTGAGAAGGGATACGAACTCTTCGCGGGCAACCTTCATCTGAAGCGTGATGATGAACTTCTCTCATGGGATGTGCTTTACTTCCTAGCAAAACTCGGGGTTCCTGCCTGTGTACTCTTCGCAATCCACCGGAGCCGGTTTTTCCACAAGCGCATACGTTTCATAGTGAGAGTAATGCGTTGTCTTCCCATAGATTATTACGGCTTCATCACCTACTCGGTTCACAACCGATTGCACTATCTTGTGTTCCGGCTTTTCTGCTATGGAAGGATTCTCGCTCGCGGGGATTGGCGGTTCTTCCTCAAGAAGATCGCAAACCGCATCCTCAGAAGAGAGGACGCCCACCTGTAGCACCGCATGCCGCGACGGCGACTCATGATGGTTCGATTCTAAAGCAGTCAGCAGAGCAGTTCGACTATGACGATCGCTTTCGAACGACAAGCAAGAATTGCCCCTGAGGTGGAAGCGCGATCGTGGAGATGTACCTAGCGGGAGTGAGCGAGGCGTGCTGGTGAGGCGATAGAGCATCTTCTGGGTCGCGGGGTGAGCGCTCAGACGGTGTCGCGTCTGGCGCAGCGTTTGGGGGGGGGTGTGTGCGCCACTATCACACGCGTGAGCTGGTGGACAGATACCACTACCTGGTGCTGGACGGCATCCGGATGTCGGTGCGCAGGGTAGCCGGGGCTCGAAAGAGGGTGGCGCTGTGGGCCTTCGGGATAGACGTGTGGGGCAGACAGGAGATGATAGACTTCCATCTGGCTGATGGGGAAGGCGAAGCTCACTGGGCGCGGTTGCTCGAAAGCCTCTACAGGAGAGGAGCCCGGGGGTAGGTTCCTGCGGCTCGTAACGACCGATGGGGCGCCCGGGTTGGTTGCAGCCGTCTCGAGCGTGTGGCCTCACGTGCACCATCAGCGCTGCTGGGTGCACAAGATGAGAAACGTCGCCAACAAGATGCCGAGGAAGCTCCAGCAGCCGTGTCTTGCACAAGCCAGGAGCATATACCTGGCGCCCACCAGGCGCGAGGCGGCAGGACGGTTCTTCACCTGATGCACGACCTGGCGCGAGCGAGCCCCAAGGCGGTAGCGCGTCTGCAGAACGACATTGAGTCTTTGCTCGAGTTCTTCAGCGAACCACAACCGCTTCGAGCCAAACTGCGCACCACGAACATAATGGAGCGCTCGTTCCGCGAGGTCAGACGACGCACACGGCCGATGAGCTCCTTTACGAACAACGCAAGCTGTGAACGGATCATCTACTCGGTGTTCCGGCATCTCAACAGGAACCGGGAGGATCACCCTCTACCCCATTTTACACACAGAACTTGACATTACCTTCTTCACACTTGGTGTTGTAATCTGGCCGAAAATGTGCTATCATAGAATAGTGTGAGGTTACGTGAAAGTAACGTGGAAGCGCAATCGAAAGGGGATGAGCTTAATGTGGTATAGATGGGTCATGGGACTCTGCTTGCTCGTCGTTGTTGTGGGGACGATAGCGGGTGCGGCGGAGAAAGCCTGGGCGGTCGGCGGCGGCGCGGGTTTAGGCGACCTCGGTATGGAAGGCGAAGAGACGGAGGCGAAAAAGGTAATTACCGCAGAGCGTCCGACGAAACTGAAAATCGCTATAGGTGTGGGAAGCGTTGTTGTAGCCATACTTGTCGTCAAGTTCCTGTAAACCGACGATAGTTGCGGGTTTCGGTTAGGACTGGGAACTCTGCGCGTGCGCAGGCGAAACGGGCTTGTTCGGGCGCCCGCTGTCAATAAAGGGCTTCGAAAGAAAGAGGCCCTATTTTTTTTGCCACATGAGCTGGTCACAGCGCTCCAGGCGTTTCTTGCGGTACCGCCAACCAGAATTTGCAAGTGAGAAATCACTCTGACTGCTGCCAAAGAAGGGCTGGGGGGATGCGCCAGGTTCTCTCCGGGTGCGAAGACGACGTGTTCACGCTGGATGACGCGGCGGCGGTGAAAGCTGCGGACACAATACGCTCGATAGCGGAAGAGGACATCGGCACCGGCATAATTCTGGGATCGGGTCTCGCGGGAATCGCGGAGACAGTGAAAAAAAGCGTTACTGTCCAGTATGAATCCATTCCCGGGTTTCCACCGGCGTCCGCGCCGGGCCATGCCGGAACGCTGGTCCTTGGTGAGATATCGGGCGAGAGAGTTGCCGTTATGTCGGGCCGACCGCATCTGTATGAAGGGTACGGTAGGACAGCGGTTGCGTTCCCGGTTCGCGTTCTCCGCGAGCTCGGGGTGCATACACTTATCGTGACCAACGCAGCCGGCGCCGTAAACCCGCGATACTGCGGCGGTGACCTGATGCTCATCATGGACCACATCGACCTGACCTTCACGAGCGAATCGATCGCGGCGCAATCGTCAACCGTATCGTTTTCGCGGCAGAATTTCTGTTACGACAGCGAACTGTGCAGCGTCGCAGCAAGAGAAGCTCTACGCATCGGCGCAACTTTGCGGCAGGGCATCTATGGAGGTCTGATCGGGCCGAGTTACGAAACCGAAGCAGAGATGAGCATGCTGGAACGCATCGGTGCGGACGCCGTCGGCATGTCGACGGTCGTTGAAGCGGTCGAGGCGTTCACGCTCGGTATGAGGGTGGTCGGCGTATCGTGTATCGCAAACCCCCGACGAAGGACTGCGCCGCTCACTCACGCCGATGTCGAGCGAACGGTGCAGTCGGTGGCGCCGACGCTCGGCCGTCTCCTTGCCGTGATTGTTTCTTCGACAAGACAGGTGTGACCTTCGACAAAGTCTCAGTCTGCCGCTTCGCTATTTCTCGGGCAACACGTGCGTGGTGGTGCAAAGCGAGTACGTCTGTGAGCCCGCCACGATCGGGTAGACCAGTTCACCGTAGAGGGCGACGTAGCCAGCCTGGGGAATCTCAAGGTCTGCGAGGTAGCCGCCGTCGGGCCCGGCGGAGATCGTGACCTTTCCCCACATTGCCTGTCTGAAATCGCGTGTTGGTGACACCGCCGACCACAGATTGGCTTCAAGCGGTTTCTTCCTTGCAGCTATAGTGAGCGTGGCGCCGCCGGCCTCACGATTCACTTTCCAGGAGTAGTGGGGGAGCGGTGTGCCACTAGCCACGTGCATGAAGAAACCGATGATTCCTGCAATGGCCTCCCGTCCGCTGCCCAGATCATGGCCGGCATTCGGGATGTAGAGGAGGTGTTTCTGACCCTTCAGTTCGTCGAAATACAGATTGACCGCGTCGACCGGCCAGTAAGGATCATTTGTGCCGATGAAGATAAGTTTCGGCATCGTCAGCCTGTCTATATACGAAAACGGATCGACGATCTGGAGGAGCCGTTGCCCCGATGGTGTGGCCATTCGGTCCTGGATATTGAGCTTGGTATAATCGTCTATCTGATCGCTGTATGCTCCCCACACTTCGAGTTGGTGCGGCATCTGCTCTGCCATGTTGAGGACGTCAATGACCATCGGCGCGATACCTCGCACACGAGAGTCAAGTGCACCGGTCAGCCACGTTGTCCAGCCCCGTTTCGAGCCTCCGTTAACCACGAAATGGTCTATCGCGATGCCGAGATTCTGCCGTGCAAACGCTTGTGTTGCATCCATCGCCTTCACGGCGCTCTTCACCATAGGCAGCAGAAGCGGCCACGTTGCGTTCCCGGTCTGCATGTATTGGTCGAACGTGTATGCGATCAGCGCGTCCTCGGACAAACCATCGTAGAGAGGCTGGTTCGGCACCTGGTGGACGACAGCCACGACAGCCCCTATGGTCTCCGCTATCCGGCAGAGAATCCTGGCTTCGCCCGTATCACCATCGAACCTTCCTATTGGGTTGCTCCCACCGGTGATGTGAAGCAGCGCGTGGCTCGGCCGAACAACAGATGCAGGTTTGATAACAGAGAGCGCGTGTTTCCAAATGATTCCCCTCCAGTTTTGAGAGGTCAACTCAAGGTTGTATACGGTCGCCTGGGGCTCTTGAGCCGTCGAGATGACTCGCCAGGCGAACGCCGCGTCCGGCGCTTTAACGTACTCAAGTAAAGTGCTATCCGCCGCGGAGGCGGCCTGACAACCGACAAGAGCAGTGATACAAACCATCGCCGCAATCGTTCCTCTGGATTTCCGCATAGTCGTTCTGCACGTCTGCACCTTGTTCCTCCTCTCTGAAGCGCTGGACACCGGTCCTTGAACCACTCTGTGCTGACGGAGTATACCGACCGGGTCGTACTCTGTCAACGCTGGCGTCGCTATCTCCCACACCCTTGCGCGGAACCCGGAGCTGGACTGTTACGAGTCGCGTTGGCGGAAATGGTCGTATCCGGCTCTATGGCTCAATACAATGCGATCTCCATCCCTGAATTGGACACCGTCAAACTCCGCTGTCATATAGCCTATGACAGTCACCGGAATATCAAACCGCTCGCGCCAGCCGGCAATGAAAGGCTCCTCGCGGTCCTTACGAATCGTGAAAAGCACTTCATAGTCTTCCCCGCCCGATAGGCACATGTCGATCGGGTTCTTGGAATTCCTCTCGCAATAGTCGCTCAGCGGCGATGAAATCGGGAGCTTCTGCACATCAATGAGACCGCCCAGCTTGCTCATTTCGCATATATGTCCGAGATCCTGCACTACACCGTCGCTCAGATCGATTGCAGTGGTTACAGCGTCGATCTGTGCGAGGAAAAGTCCGTGCTCGACCCGTGCCTGCGGCTCAAGATGTGCGCGAACAAGCGCTTCGTCACCTCGTTCGCCGAATCTCGCCGACGAGAGGATTATCTCGAGTCCCGCCGCCGCCTGACCTGGATATCCTGTGACGGCTATCAGGTCGCCGTCACGCGCACCTGATCGAGTCAAGTACCTGTCGGCAACTGGTTCTCCGAACGCGGCGACATCCAGCACGATTGCTGCAGGCGATCTGACTGTGTCGCCCCCGACTATCGCGACCGCCTGAGCTCGCGCCGCATCCGTCAGTCCGCCATAGATCTGCTCGATCATACCGACAAGCGTATCTCGCGGCACACCGATCGAGATAGTGGCGAACAACGGCCTGCATCCCATTGCAGCTATGTCGCTCAGGCTCGCGGTCATCGCTCGCCAGCCAACTTGGGAAGCACTGCACGTGGCAAGATCGAAGTGCACCCCTTCCACGAACATATCGCAGGTGGCGACGACAATTTGGCCTGACGACAACCGCAATACCGCTGCATCGTCCCCCACACCAACAATAACGTTGGCTGGGCGCGGCAGCATGCTTGTCAACCGTGCGATCAGCCCGAACTCGCCAATATCACTGGCCCGATCCACGGCGTCCTCCGGTCACATATTTCCAGGCGCGAGGCAAGGCGCGTACGACATCGCCCGCCACCATCGCCCATTCGGTCAGCTCGCCGGCGACAATATCACCGGCCAAACCGTGCAGGTAGACGGCGATCACCGCGGCATCCATTGGTGGAACTCCCTGCGCAAGCAAACCGCCAATCAAGCCCGTCAGGATATCTCCGGTACCCCCGGACGCCAAACCCGAACCGCCTGTGGTGTTCAGCATGACGTTGCCGTCGGGCGATGCAACTACGGTACCCGCCCCTTTGAGCACGAGCACCACGTTCCATCTTTGAGCAAAAGCAACCGCACAGCTCTGTCTGTTCCGCTGGATATCCGCGACAGGCTTACCGGTCAGGCGCCACATCTCTCCCGGATGCGGCGTGAGCACGGTGGCGGCCGGTCGCGCTTTGAGCGTATCCAGATTCTCGGCCAGCGAGTTAAGTCCGTCCGCATCAACGACGGCGGGCAGTCTGACTTGCTCCAGAAAACGGTGCACAAACCGGCTGGTCTCTCCTTCGTGCGAGATGCCGGGCCCGAGGGCAGCCGCGGAACATTTTTCCGAGAAATTCAGTGCCGGCTCAGCTGCTGCGCGTGATAGCGTATGCTGGGCGGTCTCGGGCAGAGGAAGCGTCATTGCCTCCGTGACCTTCACCTCCATGATCGGATTAAGGCTCTCGGGCAGCCCGAGAGTCACGAGTCCAACGCCCGATCTGAGCGCGCCCTCGCACGCCAGTGTCGCCGCTCCGGTAAACCCCGGCGAGCCCGCAACGGTAAAGAGATGCCCGAATACACCTTTGTGGGCGTCCGGTGGCCGATGGGGAATTAGAGAAGCCACATACTCGCTGGTGATTGAAGTCTGCATATGTCTGTTACAGTGCACTGAGTACTGCCGGTCGGCTGCACACAACACCGACCGGCACACTTTTCTCCGGCGAACTCCAACCTTGCTGTTCGATTCTAATTGCTGGACACCGCGCGTTTCATCTCAGGAATCATCTTCCACCTCGACTCGCGCTTGTTGCGGCTTAGCGAGATGAACTCCTGCAATGTTCACGTTGACCGCAGCCACGTCCATGCCGGCCATATCTTTGAGCGCCTTCATCACCCCGGCCTGTACCTCCGCTGCGATCTTACTCATGTCTTTCCCATACTCCACTTCCACCGAAACCTCGACGGTTACCTGCTCTTCGGCCCTGATGATGCGTACGCCTTTCGGCGTCTCCCCCTTTCGAATGAGGCCGGCCAGATCGGTGATGATACCACCCGGCATACTAACCACTCCGTCCACGTCGATCGTGGCTTTGTATGCGAGCAGCGAGAGCACCTCATCCGCTATGCTTACTTCGCCCATGTCGCTCGCCTTGACCGTTGCCGTTTCTTTCTTTGTCGTACCCTTCCGTTGAGCCATGGTCCACCCTCCTTTCTTGCGGTGTGAGCCTCACCAGCCCGCGCACTGACGCGTCCGGCTAACGCGCCGCATCTGTCCCGGCAATGCAAGCTGCCGGACCGTGGGCCACTTCCCACTATTTTCTCGGCCAGTTTCTTGTTCCCGACCTGTGGTTAGCCCTGCTCATTATATAGCATTATCAGCCTGGCAGCTACCAGTCTGTCAACAACTAGTAGGACCTGCATTCAGCCTCGCACCAAGCAATCTCGTTCCGGTGCGACAGGATCACCCGCAGGACAGCGCGGCTCCCCCTTC
>Ga0180434_10005900_pt1 | contig 14244 bp, 26 predicted proteins | sample SS_ome_7_FD_132453 | JGI IMG/M metagenome (GOLD analysis project Ga0180434, IMG submission 132453) | Hypersaline lake sediment archaeal communities from the Salton Sea, California, USA - SS_1_D_2 metaG | ecosystem: Environmental > Aquatic > Non-marine Saline and Alkaline > Hypersaline >... | reverse complement strand
GGGTCCGCTCCGCGCCCCGCGCCAGCTCGCCCCCGCCCCCCCGCGCCCCCCGAACAAGCCCATCCCACCCTTCGGATACGTCCCCCGGAACCATAGGGAGGGGGGGGGACTATGGGGGGGGGGGGGGGGGGGAGGGGGGGACCCGCCAATTTGCTACTCGACGAGCGAATATCTCTTTGCGCGTTGGCTTTATATATTAATGTTCATAGGGTGATCTTCTGGCAATTTGGCCTATTAGCTTTCGGACATATCGGGGACATATCGGATAAGGTTATCTTCGGCTTTATTGTTCAAGCCATTTCATAAATTCCGGGTGGGATGTGTCGTAGAAGTTATCACTAAGATTACGTAAGACATATTCATGAAGTTCGTCAGGCGTATCAGCACCGCCATACATTGACTCATCGTCATCGTACGGGTTCGGGACATCAAATTCGATATATCTTGTGCCGTCAGGTCGTTCGGATAGCTTATATGAAATAACACCACCACCAACACTCCCACTCTCTACAAGCCTGGCGCCAATAAACGCCCCGGGCCGGTGGTTTGGGTTGGGGGGTTTTGGACTTCCCACAAGGGGCTTTATCGGACTCCCCATCGGAGCACCTGCCGGGCAATTATACCGATGGCCTCGCAATATTTTCCCACCGAACCCACGGGCAGTCGGGTCTCTGAATGGATCATCATCCGATCCACCACAAGCCTCACAATATCGTTCGTTTAAGACATTTGGGTCTTCTGTGATTAACCGAGCTATGTCTTTGGGTTTCATATGGTCCCTTTTGAACAGATCTAAATCTATGACCTACTTTTGATTCGCTCCCAGTATATCTCTCGTGCGCTTTCTTGTATCTACGTCTTTTTTCTTGCCGTCAGACGTACCGAAAGGAGGACCCAAGCTTCCGTGGCGAAGAAGGCGAGAGAAACCGTTTCCGTGGGGAGGCTTTATATATCACGTACATAAGATTATGCAAACAATTCATGCCAACACCGTCACTGCGTGGTATCCCACTATGAACCTAAAAGAACTAGTCACCGAGCATCTCGAGAAGCACGGCCCTGTACTGGTAGACACCAATTACACCAGAATCTCACTACACCGCCGCGACGAAATCTTTGTGTACATCTATTTTGACGACACACATATTGAAATGCAGCCGCTAATAAAAAAGTGGTCTGTGATGAGCAATGATTGGGCTAAAGACGTACACGGCATGTACGTATGGGTGCAGGCGCACCCCGCATTCAATAAGATCATCGATTTTCATGATCCCGACTCTTTCGCCGAACTAGACAAGTATTTACACATGCTGTCCGAAATAAATTGGCGAACTGAAGACCTTCCCCTATGGCCAAATGATTAAAGTTGGAGGTATTTTAATTATATGGCCTACTCACTCGAAAACTCAGATCCGACACCGTTGTGTCTGGTTCGTGCATATCTACATGAACATCTTGGCGGTGTTGGCGATGGTGTTACGATACGGGGCTATACCAGAACGCTTAACAGAATAAACATTGGAGAAGTCCGGCTGGTCTGGGAAAGCGGAACTGAAATATTGGTGAAGAAAAACGTTGGAAAGTGCGTCCACTGGCAAGGTTCTAGAGTGCCTTGCCTATCTATAATCGCCAAATTCGACTTGCATGACCCAGAGAGTATGCAGAACATTCTGGAGTGTGTTGAAGCGAATGCGTAGGTTATGACAGAAACGCTAGAAATCCTCGCAGATCATTTTCGGTCCAAGGGCTATAGGGCCAGAGTAGAGGAACCATGGATGTATGGCGCTAGTTGTTTTTGTCAGCATCCAAACAGCCGATTGATGATAGACAGAGTGCCACATCCCCGATGGCTAAAGTACCGGATGTGGCACCAGTCCTTTGTAGAGATCACACACAGGGAATGTATGGTACAGGCTATTATAACGGATGGGAACGACAGGAGCAGCATGAGTAACATGTATTTACAGTCGTTTGCGACGACCCTATACGACCCCAACTCTATCCATCAACTGGAAAGGTGGGTTAGGCAGTTTGCCTATACAAAGAACTGTGTAGCGATACATGAAATGGTAGAACAGCAGGAGCGCCGGAAACGAGGCCTGAATAGAATATACTTTATAATGTTTTTATTCATGGCTATAGGGCTTTTGGTCGCCTTTGTGATCGGGGTTATGATGTGAAAGAGCACGAGCTAAAAGAGCACGAGCTGACCGGAATAATGCGAGAGATGTGTAGCGAGATGGGGATATTAGTCCGAGATCCGGTATTCAAATATCTTGGTTCGTTGAACGAGCTGCTTCTGGCCGTGTATAAAGATGCCGGGATCTGGAGTGTGGTGGCTAGGCTAATGGTCGAAGAAACCACCGTATCGGTGTTTGCGGTAATTTGCGACGACGGTGGCGTGCGGTTTGATCTAAAGGGACAGTTCGATATACACCAGCCTGACAGTCTTGAGGCTATACGGAAGTGTATCAAGGATAGGGTGCAAGCTACAGGGTGCGCGTCGTATAATATTAGCGGGCCGGTACCACCCCTTGATACACACCCATCGAAATGCCGGAAAGCAATATGGCCTCGAAAGCCGCTCTGAAATATAGCCCTTTTTCTCTAGATTCGAAAACCCGACACACCGCTAAAGGCGAAACATGGATGTCAAGAATATGACCCCTATTAGTCTGATCTCTGATTATATCTGCAAATATGGTTTTTATGTGTCTTCGACTACTAGGCGTGACGGGTACTATACCATAATGTCTGGATCGAAGGCATATCTGAGTTCTGTCAAGGTAGAGGTAGCGTGGGTGGGATATGTCAAGATGATAGACCATAAAAAGTTGACGCTGAGATTGAAGACATTAAAACGTACAGAGATTTTCGATCTGCACAATCCCAATAGCTTTCCAGATATTCTTAAAGTGCTTATGGATTGCGTACAAGCTGCAAAAAGGAAGCTAGATGAGTGATTCTTTAGATCCTATTGCTTTGGTTTCTAGATACATTAACAAGAGGGGTTTCTACGTCTCTTCTTATCTCTCCCCCTACAATCAGGGGTTATATGTGGTAAAAAGACACATGTCAGGCTGGAGAGCCTATATTAGAGTGGATAAACTGAAGGTAACATTGGAAGCATCGAATAGGTTTAGGGTACGGTCTGGTGGTGAGGATAAGGTTTTTGATCTATACAACCCAGACAGCCTTCCCAAATTGCTTGAGGCGATTCAAGCCTCTTATACTTTGACCAATTTGTCGGATTTATAAGATGAACTCTATTGACCTGATTACTTTGTATTTGGTGAGAGGGGCTTTTGGATTTTCACCGGCTACGCTCAGAAAGTTATAAGTGGGGTTTGTCCATATAAGTGGGGAGCTTAAAATATTTATAATTCCACACGTTGTGCTCGATGGTGTGTGCGATAGAAGAATAGGTCATGTGCAAGTTGCCGATATGGTCTACACACATTGATGGATATGCGCCATAACTGACTCCATGGCTGCTTAGAGTGTGCACTATATTGACATACCATTTGTCAGCGCCGGTAGTGATCGTGCCGAGGGTCATGCTGTCACGCTTCGGCAGCGGTGTATTATTCCACATAACCAGAATATGCTTATTCCACTCGACAACGTGCAACGAACTATTGTTGTTTGGGATGCGACACGGCACTGGCTCTGACCACGTTACACCACCATCGTCAGAATGGCACTGTCGTGCTCTGAAATGTTTTTGGGTCATGAAGTTTCGGCTGAGAGAATAGATCCGCTTGCCTTCTGTCCATAGCGTCGGTTGGATCATATTTGTACCTAGACGACCTAGGGGTTTGTATTCCAAGCCGTTTCCTTTATAAATCACTCCGTGCGCATGCACTTCGTCATATAATGGCAGCAGGAAATGGCCACCAACCCTGATTGGGTTGCATCGCCCAAGCAGGTGTTTATTTGGCTCTGCGATCTTTTCTTGACAACCATCTAGTTTCACTTTGCCGTCTGACATATAGATGTATGCTGCCCATAAGCTGCAATGCTTCCATCTATCGACAATGCGGGTGATGGGGCCGGTGTCTTCGAATTTAGACCACACCAACACAGCTTTGCTGCGGCTTTGAGGTATTAGGACGGGATTTCCGGTTTTAGGGCCTATGCAGAGGGGTTCTGAAACGGCCCCTGAGCTTTCGAATACCACGTAGACGCTTTGGTCGTCTTTGCATTCTCCAGACCCAGAATACCAGGCGATTAATACACCATATTTGTGGGCACATACCGATGAACAATGATTGAAAGAGCTGGCTTTCAACACATTGCTGTGGCTCTTCGGCGACCAATTATTGAATAGTTTTTTAAACATCTACAGTGACAACACCTACTGATGATCGTTTTATGACAACCTTTCCATTATTCTTGAGTTTGTACCGCGCTTCTTTCAAAACGGAGGTGCACATACTGCAGATCAGGTGATGTTTACCTACTCCGTCGCATTCGACGAGCACCGCAACACCATCCGGTGACTTCTCTACAGGTGATCCGCACAAATAACAACTCATTCTTCTGGCATTTGCTGGATTAAGTTACCAAATGATTCAGTTGCACTAAATCCCTCTTCGTAGGCGATGGCAACTACTCCCGGCTGTGGTCCTTTGGGCATTGCCAAACCTTGCACAACACATTCATCCTTATACTCTGCGGCTTTAACACAGATTTTGGCCCAGCTATCTTGGTCCTTAAAGAAAAACAATTCCTTGTGCGGAATGCCTTCTTCTACCACGGACACGTATTCTATGATCCCATCGTCGTTCCTTTTCGCTTCGATTACATCGAAAACGTTAACGGGACCCATTGTGACATTTAGAGATCTGTACAGATTTTCTTCTTTATTAATAACCTGCGCTATGATCAGCTCATTGTCACACAAAATATTGACAAGTCCTACATCTCTCATTGGTCGTCGCCTTTCACAACTATTGGTTTGAATGTTTTAGTGGTTATGCCAGGAATAACGGTGATCTTGGCTTTGAACAAATCACCACTGTTATAATCGAATGGATCCAACTCTATTTTCTGTATATTGGCTAAGGATTCTCCATTAATCTTACAGTCGAATTGGTGCTGTCTGATCGGATGGTGTCTAGCGACCGAGCCATCTCCACTAACACCAACAATTTTAAGTCCGGGTAGGTCGATTTCCATTTCCCTGACGCACGTAACCACGTCAACGCCATATTGTGCTAGCAACCTTTGGACTTCTTTTGATTTTTCTCGGCCTACCATATCGGTGAGTTTCTTTTGGAATTCAATATCTAGCTTGGTTATTGTAGTTTCCATCTTTACCTCAATTGCTGTCTATACACTTTTACAACATCAAACGATCCATCAGGTTTATATTGGATCACCCTCGTTTGGAGGCCTTTCTTGGCCGATTCAAAAGCAAACGCTTCCGGCGTCACTCTGAAGTCTATTATTGACATATCTTTCCAATTGCCTCTATCGTCTCTGTATTGAGCTTTTTTCATCATTTGTTTCTGCTCCTTTTAGCCCTTTGTTTTGCTGCTTCTAAATTGTGTGCTCGCTGGCATTTCTTACACCTAAGTACTTGTCCCAAATGCTGTGGCTTAACTTTGCGTTGACCGCCGCAATCACAACACCGCACGATATAGTATTCTCCATCATATTCGGGCTTTTTTTCTTCATCTTCCTTGGTCACCAAGTGCTTTTTAAGTATTGTTCGTTGCCCTGGATATTGGCCTTCGCCCCAGATATCTACATATGTCTGGTCATCTGATCCAATAAATTCTTTCACAAATGTGCCGTAGAAACTCTCTATTACTACTTCGACGCCGCCAACTTTTATACGATGGGTTTTGATCTTAACTCTATCACCTTTGCTAAGCATAAGCGGCCTCTATCTTATCCTGACAATCTGGCTCTAACTTCCAGAATTTGCTCTTTTTGAATAGCTTTCCAATGCGAAAGTCAATTCCTGGTGTGCCAATATCTAGTGCCTGTTGTAGCTTTCCCATTGCGGCCCTGATCACTTTTTCTGATGAGAATTTGACTGCTTTCCCGGTTGCGGACAACAAAACAACTTTGCTGTTACCGATTTCGATGTACAATTCTAGAGGGTCTTCTTTTTTCCCATTCCATTGAACCGGTATATGCTTCGGTCGTTCAGCTGGCACTTCAGGTTCCCACAAAGAATAACTTTCTGACATTATGACCGGCGAATTTGTTTCGATATCTATTTGAATCTCGGTTGAATACGAAAGATAATCTTCGTCTACATCCTCACACCCCTCTGGTTTTTCTATTGGAGGAAAACCGAGATATTCTCTCAAGCTTTTAAAGTGCTTGTATTTAAATCTATTATCACAGTGCAAATCCCAGTGTTTGGAGCACAACGGATAATCTTTGAGGTAAAAGAGTGCAGTGTGTTCGTTGCACATACCAATGCAACACCTGTGACGGTTGTTTGGTGGGGTTTTGCGTCTTTTTCTCGTGCTCATAGTGGTTAAATACGGATAGAAAATGATTGAGTGGTATTCGAAAGACCTAACCTTTGATGGCCAACCAGACGATGTCACGGTCACGATGGTTGGGCGTGCTTCAACCAAATTTCCTGCGGAAGAAAAATCGGCTATCCTTACTGTCAAATTGCTCATTCGTATATCTGGCGGTAAGGAGACAATATCGGTTGAATGGAGAACCAAAGATGTCAAGATATGGCCTAAATATGAGGCCGAAAACATTGACGAGTATACGTTGTTTGAAAAGTATCAGTCGTGGATCACGAAACTAGACAAATCTATGGGTATTCCGTTCAAGGTATTTGTAACAAGGTGCGCCGCGAAAGCAGAATCTGGTGTTTCTAACTGGATATTGTCCCTGCAGAAGCCCTGGCTATAATTCTGTCGTATTCGTCGGATTCGCTATAATAACCAAATTCATATAAAAATGTTCTAACGCGATTGAAATATGTGTGCTCTGCCAATACAACTTTTCTCAGCTTACTAGCTTGTGCTTTACGGCTAATGTCATCCATATTGATATAAGTCTCGCACAGATGCATATAATGGTCAGGATCACTGGCAGTGGGTAGTATGTCCGGGGAGAAGTATCGGTTGACACCAAGGAATGGGTCAGAAATGGCCAGTGCGTTACACGCTGCTACTTTGAACACGCGTTCGGGGATATCAATGCCATAGGAAGTTGTATGTGGCTCAACGACACATGGACAAATCTTTGCCGAATTGAAAAGGGCGGTTATTTTTGGCTGTGGGGCCTTGCCTTGCCATAGATCTTTTGGACCGCTCCATCCAATCCAAATCGATTTAAATCTACGTGCCACCGGAACAATGTATTTATCAAGATTGATTGCCTTATATGGCCAATATCCACCTACCCACCCAACTTCGCATGCCAATGCTGGCGTCGGCGGTTGTGGTTTGTATATCGTGATGTCGGCTGCGTTCGGCATGCCGACCATCTTAATTCCGTGATCCCTTTTCCATTTGTACCACCACTGATTCATATCGTCTTGTAGTCCGTATCCAAAAACAAATTCTGGCTTTTGCGATAATGTCCAATCAATTGCCTGCTTTTGTTCATTTATGACGGGTCCACCTGGAACTTGGATGGTGGCATCGCAGTATGGGTTAACGTGAATTGCAACTTTAGCACCGTGATTTGGCGGTAACTTTTGTTTCCATCCAGAGCATCCTATATAGATATCTGGCTTATGTTGTAACCATGTGTCGATATTGCCATCCCAATGTATGGCTTTATGGCCAGCAAATGCAAAAGCATTCTTCCATCCCTTAGAGATTTCGAAGAATGCCCCCGATTTGGAATTCGTTATAAAGACAGTTAGCTTAGACATAGAACCTTTTAGATGCAGGATACTTATTTTGTATTTGTGTGATTAAATGCGTCAGATAAGTTTGGCCTTTCATCGTCCGCAGGATATTTTCAGACAGTTTTTTGTTGACTTTGTGTCTTTCAGTCCAACCCGGCACTCGAGAATGCCACAAGTGGAACATGTCTATTGTTCTTTGGTTGAAAAATTTGGTGTGGTCTTTAAGTCTTTCGAAGAAATCGCAATCTTCGCACCCATACCCTTCATATGCTTCGTTAAAGCCACCAACCCTAAAATATACATTGGTATGGAAGGCAATCGAGCCGCCTTCGAAATAACCAACTGCCCTCTCGCAGGTGTATGAACGATCTAGTTTGCCGCTATGGCACATTTGTGCTGTCGATTGCGTGTCGAGATACATCACCCTAGAACCAATATGACAAGCATCGTAGTCTTTTAGAACATCAACAACTTGCTTTACATAGTCACTCTGGACCACAATATCGGCATCATGGAGAATGGCGAAACCAGATTCGATCTCTAACATTGCTGTATTAAATGCTCTGGATTTGTTGAAATCTTGCTGTGGAGAGTTGCTAGGCACAAACATGTATTTGATCGGGTCTATCATACTAACGTGGAATTTTTTCTCGTAATCTTGTTCGACAAGAACCATTTCTATTTCTGGAAACCGCTGCGCCCTAATATTGTTGATGACAGTTTTGATACTATCAGATCTGCCTATATCTCTAATTGGCGTTATTATTGCGATTTTTGGTACAGTAGATTTGGTGGTGGGCTTTACCAAAATCCTGCTTTTGTTGTTCTTCAAGCTTTCATATTTAGCTCGATTTTCTCGTAAAAATCTACCCTTCTGGGGGAATGATGATTTTTCTCTGTGGATTTGAAAATAATTGTCTGACCCAGACACATCATGGAATCCATCCGGTTGTAGTCCGGACAATGATACACGATTGGACCAATCAACATGTTCCATGCCATATTGATCAAGACCTTCATCGAAATAGCCAACTTTATCAAATGCCACATCATCAAAAGCCATCACAGCGCCGTGTGGCTTTGTTGTGATAGAATTGATCACAACACCAGCTTTGGTCGATTGCTTGCCATCGTTTTGTTTAGCACCATATAATCCTGGCTGCCTATAACAGAAATGATGGAACCCGCTACGACTCATAGATTCCGCATAAAAACGTTCCCAACCTGCAGCCATAATCTCAACGTCGTCGTTGAGTATTATTTTGTGTTTGAATCTTTTCAGGCACCTTAATAGTCTGTTGGTATTTCCAGATATACCTATCCTATGCCGATTGGTTAGCACAACTATGTCGCGCTGGTGTGAAAGCCATTCTACAATAGCATGGTCGGACCCATCATCGCTGACAAACACAGTCGTTCTGGACAGATCTGTGAACTTTCTGATGGAATTTATCAATCTTTGTAGAGATGATAGCCTATTAAAACTGAGTATACCAACACCTATATTGTTGCTTACGGGAACGAAAACATCCTGAATGGCTTGTGTGTATAATTCAGATGCGTGTGCCAGTGCTTTGCCAACTACCCTATTGCGTTTTCGATAAATTCTCCCACTTCTTTTCCTGTCACGACCGCTTCGGACGCCACCAAAAGCGCCAGCAACACGCGGTGTTCTTTTCACGACGGTGTTCTTTTTTGATGACCCAAGAAGTTTAACTTTTCTCTTTGGTTCATGTTTCTTCAGTATGGAACCCAACGACTGTTGCCCTCCATCGCCTAGAATGCGGACTACACGCAGAAATTTTGGGGTATATCGGTCAATAAACCAATCCGATAAGACTACTTTGGCGAATTTGTTGACTTTTATGACTTGCCTATCAGGACCAGCTATTTGTACTGCATAAGGGTGCGGATTAACATATTCAACCAGGCGAGACATATCTAACCTTCATAAAGCCCAAATCTATTTATCTTTTGGCTATTTATCTCTGGCTATTTTAAGATGTGAGCTGCATGCCCTTCTGATTGGCCATGAAATGTTGTTCTTGGCCACGTATATTGTGAGGCCTTCTTAGTGCCCGGAGGAATATATAGCGATTTGTTTGTTAGATCTTTACCCTGCCCTTCTTCTGGTTGCCATACTAATGTTTTGGGTTTGGTTGTTTGGTTGCCAAATTGAGTTTTCATTTTGGTGCCACTTTTTTCGCCTTCCCCTTCCATTAACCCATCGATGGGTTCGTCCGACGAGAATGTCAGGTACCATTTCTGTTGCCCGCGAGGTCTGGACACTTCTTGATCGCCAAAAGGCTTGCCTAGGAGATTCGGTCGAAATGCAACAGCGCCGACTAAGACCGTCTCGTGTAATACGTCCAGTTTCATGTTATTCGTCTCCAGCCAGCCACTCTGTTGCCTGACCCATCTCAAGCGGAGATTTTGCTACAGCTTTCAGCATTTTATCATTAAGATGGTTGATTATTTGCCCAAGCTCATCAGAAATAGATTGTATTCTTCTTTGAGTAGAAAAATCACTAAGCTGCATGGCGACTAACAGCCCCTTTTTGTTGAGGCTTCCACGCATTTTCTCCAAACTGTCTATGGTGGTAGTGAGCAGCCTGATTTTATCTTCTTCTGGTTCTGATTCTTCGACTGGGATATCGTCTAATGCGGCTTCATCCTCGCCCATTTCTGGCGACTCTTCTGGTGCTACATCTTCGCTCTCTTCACTCATATCCAACTCAAGTTCGTCTTGTTCTCTTAGCAGTCTACGTTGAACTGACGAGAGTAATTTTTTCTTCATTTTGACCTCTTAATCGCATATAGCGGGACCATCTCACCCTTTCTAGTAATAACTTTGAATGAACTGTGTTTTAGAATGATATGGTTTTGATCGGCTATGCGATTCCTAAGATTATCGTCCAAAGGGTTTACTTCTATGATTTTTTGCGTTGGCACTACGCTCGAACATAAATCTTTGAGCATGCCAGGCCCAACCATTACATTTAGAGAAGTTCGAACATCTACCAAAAACCCACTATTTGAAAAGTAGAATATGGCTTTTGGTATCCTGGCAGTAGCTACTAATGGCGTTAACTTATCCACAAAAGACGGGACGTCCAAGGCTTGTTTATGTATATCGTCTAGGTCTAGGGTGTCTCCATCGAAATTGCCAATTTTAACTCCTAGCTTACCATCTTGGAAAAACAACAAGATGGCTACTCCATCAAGCTCATATCCTTCTACCACATATACAAGCCTACCGTCGAGTTCGGGGACTTCGTCTAATGGCAGAATAGGAGGATACGATAATATGGATGGGATCTCAGACATGCCAAACCAAGGTATTTTGGATGCTCTTCAACGCAGCATATTTTCCGCCAGTGGATGCCTTTATGTCGATCAGATCTAAGGTGACTTTTGATTTGCTTACTTTAGAATTGTTCATCGTAAACAATAGCAGAGGTATACCGGCTTTCGCCACCTCGATCGTGCCATCTTGGTTTAATTGGCATACAATACCAAACCAATGTGATATCCACCCGTGAAATACTACAATATCGCCGATCTCGGCATCCCAATCTTGGATCGGCTTGTAATAAGCGACATCAACTTGAAATTTTTTGATCATACCAGTTCTAGAACTTTCATCGCCCAAGCGATGCATATACCCTGTGGCACCACGATAGCCACCCATCGCGAAACAGACCTATTGCTTAAGTCTCCGCTAAACATTGTTCTCAAATAGAACCATCCGGATGCGATTCCGATGCCAAGGATGATCGTTTCAATTGCTTCCATCGTGCTTGCTCAAATTGCCTGTCCACGGGTCAAATACCCACTTCACGCCTCTGATATGCCACTCTATGACTAAGTTTTTCCTCTCTCCACCCATTCTCTTTCGTATAAAATTATCTAAAGTTGAAATTGCAGCATTGATCGTCAAAGGAGCAGGAATGTAACCACCAAAAGAGTCTTGATCGATTTCTTCTAATGATTCTTCTACTTCCTTCTTTAGCCTAATTGCTTCAAACCCGTCCATCATGGTCTTTCGGACATGCGCATCGCTACCTGGCATATAGGTCTTCAACATTTCTCGCAATTCAGACTCGCTATTGATTGTCGTGTCTGGAATCTGCATTTCTTTGTTGCTCATCTGCATCTAGCTCCATTGTTTCGTTTTCCTCTGATTCGAATTCTATTGGGCGCAAGCCTAGCACAAACGGCATCCTACCTAACCATCTCCATACCATTTCGTGCCAGATATTAGATAATCTGTGAAGAACGAATACTTTGAATAGATAATCTGCGACAAGTATGGGCCAAACGCCACCGAAAATTTTGCACGCCACCGCGCTATCGCAAACCGACAATAACGAGCCAGGAACGAATAATGCGGCTATAGCACTAACCCATACAGACAGGCAATACCCACAGCTAAAAAGGCCATTTAAGTACCACCCAATCAACGGTACGCGCACAACTCTAGATCTAAATCCTCTAAAAATCTCAGAAGCAACTTCAATTTCCACGGTTGCTTCGATGAACACAATGGCAGCTGCCCATGCAACGACTGTTTCGATCATACTTTAGCCCTATATCTGCATTTTGAGCATCGCAGCATTACTCTATTTCTTTTGGAAGCGAAGTCGAAGTTGTATACTCTTGTGAGTGTCCCACCGCACAAAGGACATTTGTTTCTGCCGCTTCTGATGCCGCCCCTTTTAATCTGTTGTGGCCTTGCTTTTGGTCGATTTCTAGATTTTCCGCAGCACGCCATTTTATCCTCCGAACATTAAGCTGGGGTCTGTAACCTTAACCAACATTTTCCACACAAATATTTTTGGTGTTGGGAGATTACTATAAACCGCCAGAGTAAAGTGCGGAGTAGCATTTGGGATTTTTAACTTTTCTATGCCTACTTGCGTTAAGGCCACGAAATCATCTTGGGTATTCGGTTTGAACATCAACATCGGTAGTTTCTCGACGCCTAGGGCATCTGTCACACATTGTTCCCACCAGTCAGTGAATGCAGCGGTGTCAGGGCTCTTTAATATGGCTGGAAATGAAAAGGCTTTTTGATTCTTGGCTTCAACAGAAAAGATAAACTCTTTTTTGTCGCAGATGATGTCGCCACAAAATGCATGCTCAGCCACTACTTGGCCGCCAAATTTATTGAAGCCACCAGAAGCAGGGACTTTCCTAAAATTGACGCCTGTAAATTCTGCGAGCAGTTTTGCGCAACGGCGCTCGTATCGATTACCTTTTTGTTTGCTTTTAGATCCCATTATACGCTATATACTTATTGAAATCAAAAGTATATATAGATAAAATAGGAGGCAAAAATGGCTGAAGCCCATGTTGTTAGAACTAAGCTCACAAAAATCAGTGCCACTGGCACCGTTTTAGATGGTAGCGAAGCCATATCTCAACACCTCGACTTCTCATCGGAAGATCGTGTGATGTTAAATCCAAATGTACCAAATACATATACTACCGGAAGCGATGGGGTAATTGTCGCTGCCTACCCAACCATTGAAGAATATATTATGGCGGAAGCAGCCGATGGGTTCATTCTGCGGCATCTAAGCCAAAATATTATAGTAACTAGCACATAGATTCGAAGTGTTTTGAATAGCGCTTTAGGTCAGATAATAGACCTCTGATTTTATATTTCTTAGCTATCTCTTCTACCCTCTTCCTCTCGAATTTAATACATGATCTCTGTTTGTCTTCAACATATTCGCAGTTTTCCCATAGGTGTGGACACCACGATAAATCAATAATGCGGCGGTTTCTTCTAAATATATCATTTCCAACTTGGCGTAGCTCGCCATCAACCATAATAGCTGCTTTTTCAGAATCGAAGAATTCATATCTCGCTTCTCTGCTTTGAGATAAAGCTAATGATCTTTTTGGTCCTATGTTATAATAACCTCCAATATTGTCAGACTTATCGCCCATTAAGGCTTTGATCGTCACTATGTCATCTTTAGGTCTAGTCTCTACTTGTTGAGCTTTAGCCAAAGGATTGTACAATGAAACATAACCCATTTTTTGCGTTATCTGTCTAAAATCTTGATCACTAGACACAATAACAAGGTTACTATCGTGGTTCAACGTGCAAAACGAATATATTAGATCGTCTGCCTCCATTGTCGGCCTATAATATTGGCGACAATTTAAGCAACCAAAAATAGCAACAGCTAGGCCAGTCTGTTTTGCTACTTCTCTTTTGATATCAATGTCCAATTCTTTGTACTTTGATGCTCGATGTCCCTTGTACTCTGGCGCTATATCTAAACGCCAAATATTCTTCCTGGGACCATCCCAGAAAATGTGCACTGAATCTGGCTTAAGCAATGTAACATAATTGCTCAAAAACCGCAACAGAATCACAAAGTAAT
>Ga0180434_10005899_pt1 | contig 14245 bp, 2 predicted proteins | sample SS_ome_7_FD_132453 | JGI IMG/M metagenome (GOLD analysis project Ga0180434, IMG submission 132453) | Hypersaline lake sediment archaeal communities from the Salton Sea, California, USA - SS_1_D_2 metaG | ecosystem: Environmental > Aquatic > Non-marine Saline and Alkaline > Hypersaline > Sediment... | reverse complement strand
GGTTGTTCCAGAAGACCCCAAAGAAGCACCTCCAGTGCCTCCGTTTAAGCTAACCAATCCTCCCGATGTTTGAGCATAAACATAAAAACCACCGCCGGTTGCCGAATTCGTTATGACAATGTTTCCAGATGCCGAGTTGTCCAGCGTAATGCCTTCGTCAGCATCCATATCAAGCGTTCTGTCGGAATTGATGGAAATATCCGCGCCGCTCCCCACGGATTGAATATCAACATCATACCCGTTAGCGCTTCGTAATGACGCCGCGCCCCCGCTGTACAACCGCAAAGCGGCGTTTGTTCCAGACGTGATCTCCATGATGCCAGACGAATCAATGTCCAGTTGTCCGTTATAGTAATACTGACCAATACCAGACAACTGACCGCCGTCAGTCAACACCCCCACAGAGTTCTGGATCGTCTTTCCACCGGTCCCATTGAAGCGAGCAAGTGCATGATCAGTCGAAGATGCCGGACCCACAACATCACCAGATGCCGCACCTGTGCTGATTGTTTGCCAACCGCTATTGTACAACTGTAGTTGTGCGGTCGTTGTATTCCACACGAGCATTCCATTTGCAGGCGAAAGGTAGCCCCTCTGCGTTGTGTTAAACGGCGCAACTTGCAAAGCGGACCCCAGACCCCCAGACGCACCCGCTTCGCCTATGACAAGCCCCCCGTTGCCATCCTTGCTCAAGCTCGCAGACTTGATTCCACTCAGTCCATAATGGATCGTATGGGCTTGATTTGTACGAACAGGACCGTGTTCACCAGACGCGGGATCTCCCGTCGTGTATGTCGATCCTGGATATCCTAAACCTACAAAATCAGGCATAGGTCTGACTCCCTATTGAGTTGAAATTATCAAGTCTGGCGACCGACAACAGTCCACGTAGCGGTTGTGTTATTCCCGGTGTTGATATAAAGCTTCCCGTTGACCACATCGATCCACAGGGTTCCTTTTCCATAACCGCCAACAGCGGCGGGAACACCGCCCCATGCAAACTTTAGATTTCCACCGCCCGTTGGCGACGTGGTGCCTGTGAACGTGACCTCATCATCATCCGCCCCGAGCACAAGACCCTTACCAGCAACGCCAGCATTCCCGCGTGTTCCTGCACCCGTGGGTATTCCAGCATACATGGAAACATTTCCAGTGGTCCCTGTGGTTGTCGTGCCGGAGTAAATAGATACCGCACCCGTGTCTCCCGTTCCAAGAGTACCACCAGACACAAGATTCACAGCGCCCGTGTCTGCAGAGTTACCCGCCGGAACAATCGCACCAGAGGAGAACGTTACAACCCCTGTACCCGAAGATGTGGAAGTTGGAATAATACCGCTATAAATCAAAACAGAACCACTTGCCCCATCAGAGGCACCACTTCCGCCGATACCCGAGGAGATATTGATGCCACCACCCGCACCGCCGTTCCCGCCACCGGTTGAATTGCCTCCGATACCACCGAACAGGTAAACAGCACCTCCAGCGCCTCCAGCACCACCCGTCGCTGTCGCTCCTCCAGCACCACCGTAGAGACGGCTATTACCACCGACACCTCCAGCACCGACCGTTCCTGTCCCGCCAATGCCACCTTGAATAATAGCACCCATACCGGCTGTATCATTCGCCGCGACAGAAGACTGAATATAGAACGTTTTTGCATCCGGATTACCAGATGTGAGCGTGCTTCCAATGTGCGTGTAATCAGTGCTTGATCCCGTCGCTACATTCGTGAGTCGAATCGGCACGTCATAATGGATATCCATCGCCCGGTCAAGGTTAAGATCATACGCAGACCCGACCTGTGTTCCATTTGTAGCACCGGATTTTCCAAGGACTGAAATACCGTAATTTGTTCCTGTACTGAGGTTCCAGGAACCCATGGTGGAATAATCGACAATCATTCCATAATGGAACCCTGTGTAAGTGTCCGTTCCCTCACTATCATCGAACTGAATGTAAAGAACAGGAGCCGTATTTGATGAGTTGTATCGCTCTTGCAGATATAACGTGTTGTCCGCCGCCGCCGTATGCTCAAGCTCGACGGGTCCTGAGTCCACATTGATCTTCTTACCTACGCCCGGACCACCATAATCATAAGCTTGATCCAGCGTTCCGCCGCCACCCGTAGAAGCACCGCCGATGATTTGCCAGCCTGCACCCGTATAAGCGTAGAGGTCATCGTTGGTGTCGTCGTAAACAAGGTCACCTGTTTGCTGATAGGTCGGAATTGTTGGAATGCTTGCCCCGGCATAAGTGGGGACTTGTAAACCTATATTGCGAGTTCCGTTATGGGTTTCCACAAACTGGAAATGAGCATAAGAGTACAAGATGGGTTCATCAGAGTTGTTGCCTACGATAACACTTGTCGTCTCTTGATCTGCAATGTAGACAATACCATGATTACCGGGAGAACTAGAAACAAGCCCCGCTCCACCACGTACATAAGCATCGCCGCCAGCACCATCCGTCACAGAAAGAGACTCACCACCTTCAAGATAAGCATCGCCGCCCGTTCCATCTACGACTCGATTCTGACCGCCTGCAACAAGAGCATCACCAGGAAGATTCCCGGCAACATTCAGCGCGGGTCCGCCAAGCATCGAAGCATCCCCGGACTGGACACCACCAATTGAATTCTCATCGAATCCACCTAAAATAAGAACAGGACCTCCATCTCCAGGCGAGCCACCACCGGCATAAGCACCAGGCGTTCCACCAACGATAGAAACAGGACCACCTGTACCAGAAGTTCCGGAACCGAGAGTTTCTTCGCCACCTTGACCACCAAAAATGGAAACACCACCTCCGACAGCAGATGTTGTGTTGTTTGTGTTTCCGATACCGCCTGTACCACCACCTAACTGAATATCACCGCCGCGCTCTGCAATACCACCTGAAGTTGTAGATGCGTTTCCTCCTGTACCACCCGCTAGAACAACCGTTCCACCAATACCCGCTGGAGTCGAGCCAGAAGCATCTGCGGCGGCTCCTGCACCTATCGCGATGGTATGACCGAGTTCATCCGCCACAGTGTGCGCAACACACCCCAGTGTCATTTCTCGCGCTGCATTATCCCAATACCAGTAAGCATCCAAACCGGTTCCGAAATTAGCCTTTATGCCGTCCTCGTGGCGACTGTCAACACCGAATGAGACCCAATTGCTCGAAGCATCAAAGGTCAGATAATCCGTTGCCGTTTCCCGGATGATAAAAGCACTGGCGTTCCCTGGATCGAGATACATGAGATGTGTAGCGCTCGCCACAGAGCCATAGACGATTGAACTGGTGTGCTGGTTGCCCAGGTATAGGACACCATCTGTTCCGCCGCCTGCAGTCCCTGCACCACCATCTACATAGGCGTTTCCACCGTTTCCTGTACCACTTGACGAACCACCACGAAGATAGGTTGTTCCTCCAGCGGTCGCCGCCCCTGTTGCAGGTCCACCTTCGACCGTTGTCGTACCGGCGGTTCCTGTCGTGACACCACCCGCCGCAACAGACAAATTTCCGGATGTTCCAGATGTTACACTACCGGATTTCAGGAACACATTCCCGGAGTTTCCAGTTCCCTGATTGTCTCCAGAAGAAAGAGTCAACACACCAGAAGCATTTGAACCGCTCGTTATAAAGCCTGTGATCAATTGTACTGGATGTGTGGCGGATGTACCTGAAGTAGTGCCAATATCAAACAAATTCGCCGCCGTAAATACGATGTTACCTTCGTCATTGTCACCAAACGAGGCATACATTCCGTCTTCAAAACGAAGCGCTGTAAGAGATGGATTTGTGTTATCCAGAATAATCGGTCCATCCGTGGCATTGATTACGATTGTGTTCTCAGTGCCTGGGAGACCACTCGCGGCTTGATAATTCGTATTAAGACCCGAAAGACCACTACCACCCGCTGTATTCCATGCCGCACCATCATAATACTGGATCTCGTCATCTGTGGTGTTGTAAACAATGGAACCAGCTTGCGGAGAAGCAATCGCATTTCGTTGTGTCGTGGTAAATTCAACAAGGCGAAGATGGGAACCGGATGTTGCCTGACCGACCTCCACACGAGTTGTGTTCGAGTCTCCCAAGTAGACAAGACCATCCGTCACCCCATCACCACCACGAACATAAGCATTTCCACCAGGACCTCTAGTGCCAGTATAGGCTCCTGAATCCCCTCCTCGGACATATATATGACCCGCAAGCCCCGGCTCATTATGCGCCCCACCACCTACTTGATCCCCGCCGTCACCACCTTTTATTGTAAGATGTCCGGCATCTCCCGGACGTTCATGACCATCACCGCCGTCACCAGCGGAGAGAGTCATCGCACCGCCATCGCCAGCCCACAAAGCATTGTTGATGGTGTTTCCATTCCCAGCCTTGACGCTAATGAGACCACCGTCACCAGATCCGTTCCCCGAATTCGCAGTACCTACAGAGCCGACAATATAAAAACCATAACCAGCTAAGCGAGTGGGGTTCGCCGCTCTTGTGGCTCCTTGGATTAGGAGACTGTCTGGGCTAGTGGCGGTGTCAAACTTGGCTATAAAGTTCTCGGAGGAAGACCCCCACCGAACGGAAATGTTACTGGCAAGAGTCAGACCGTTACTTGTCAGATCAACACCACCACTGATGTCCACGTTGTTCGGGATGGTAACCTGACCATTACCCACAAACGTGATTGGTGGATTGGTCGTGGAGTTTCCGATGTAGATGTTCCCGGTAGATGAGGCGGGTGTGCCAGAGGTTCCACCTAAATACACGTCCCCGTGGTAGCCACCGGAACCCGTGACTCCCGCACCTCCGTTAATTTCAACGTTTCCCCCGTAGACGTTAGTGAAGTTCGTGCTGTCACCTACGTCGCCACCAAGAATAAAAACAGCGCCGCCAGGACCCACAGCGCCGGGGGAGTTGCCACCTTTCCCACCTGATAGTACAACTGATCCGCCGTCTCCGCCCACACCTCCAAACGGATGGGGGCAACTACCGCCCAATCCGCCCGTTAAGTTAAGGGTGCCACCGTCGCCGCCTCCGTAGTATTGCTCACTTCCTCCACCACCAGTACCGCCAACGAGACTTGTTGGTCCAGCGTTGCCGGGGGCAGAAACAGTGCTGTAGCCAGGGCTACCTTGGATCAGAGTGCTATACCCCGTTGGGTACACAGTAGTGTGCCCCGCGATCTGGAACTGACTCCCTGTAAACCGGATGCTGAAGTCATTGCCTGATCCGAAGTAGACAGGAATGTTATCTGCAGTTGTCATACCTACCGTTGTAAGGTCTAAACCCCCCGTCATGTCTACGTTAGGAGAGATGGAAATTTGCCCTGCCCCAACAAAATCAACAGGGGGATCACTTGTGAGGCTACCGATTTCTATAGCACTTGTTGTGTGTGCCGATACCCCACGCCCAATGTAGATAGCCCCCCCGTCTGTGAGGGAGTCACCAACACCACCGTTGAGGTAGACAGAACCGCCAGTTCCATTTGTCCCGCTTGCCCCTCCTTGAAGAGTAGCTGACCCACCCGTTGCCACAGTAGTCAAATATGCACCACCAGAACCACCTACAACTTCGACAGCACCACCTACACCGCCCCCTGGTCCAGCCGCAGAATCACCGCCGTCACCACCCGCCAACGTAAGCAGACCACCGACACCACCAAAATAAGAAGATGTGCAGTCACCGCCGTCGCCTGATTTGATGGTGGTCGCACCGCCAACACCCGGAGGAGTCGATAAAGTGACGCCATTTGAACCAAGGATGTTGGTGGTGTAGCCTGTACCGCCAGACTGTGCCCCCAGCAAATTGAACGTACTTCCATTGAACGTCGCAGAAAAATCATCACCCGTACCAAATGACAACACTTGCGAATCATTGAACCGCATAGCGTCTGTGCTTCCGCCATTCGCCAAAATAATCGGTCCATCCGTCGCGTTGATGTCGATCTGATTTTCCGTTCCAGGGAGACCAGACGCCGCCTCATAATTTGTATTCAGACCCGAGAGACCACTACCACCCCCTAACGCAACCCACGCAGACCCGTTGTAGACCTTCGGTTCTGTGTCCGAAGTGTTCCACAACAACATCCCCGTCGCTGGAACCAAATAAGCCTGTTCCGTATCAGAAAAGCTGGCAAGACGAAGCGTGGACCCACGCTGACCCACGCCCGTCCCTGTACCAGTTTCACCGATCAGTAAGCCCCCTCCGTTTGCGGTTGAGCGAAGGGATGCCGCTCGTAATTGAGCATCGCCATAATGGATCGTATGACCTCCGGACGTATCGAACTGACCATGTGTATTCACCACAGGGTCTGTCGAATGCGTGGCTGTCTCGTTCTTATTAAAGGCTACGCCTAAATATTCCGACATCGCTCATCTCCTGCAGAGGAAACCTATATATAGTAAACCTGATTAGCTTTGTGATCCGACCTTCACCCAAGCATCAGGACTTCCTTCCTGGAAAATCCACATCACGCCGCCTTCATTTCCACCGGTCTGATCAATGTCGATCCAGATGCTTCCGATACCAGGTGTGCCAGTTGGGTCACCAGATCCCCACACCATGACAATCCCGTTAACGGAGTCAATCACGATCTTCGCAGTCGCATTCAGACCCGTGAGGTCAAGCTGGCTCGCTGTGACGTTCACATTCCCTTGCGTACCTGAAGCGGAGGTTCCCGTGGTCAGATTCACATCACCCGAGTCACCCGAACCCGCAATCACATTTCCAGTGGCTACTGTGACATCACCAGAGTTTCCAGCCGTTGCTCCTGTATCTACGATACCACTTCGAATCTGGATCGGGTCCGTTGCAGCTAACCGCGTCACAGTCCCGATATCGAACAACGATCCTGTAAAGTAAATATAACCATCACCACCCGTTCCGAAATCAAGAGCCATGCCGTCCTGGAACAACATCGCAGTATCAGAACCGTTCGTATTGTCCATGACAATCGAGCCATAAGACGCGGTGTCTATCTCAATTGTGTTGTCATTCTTCTGGTAATTCGTGTTGAGACCAGCACCAGCACCCGCCGCGAGCCACCACGTACCATCTGCACGGAACCACAAACCTTCATTACCATCATCATTTCGAACAACCAGGTCACCATCAGCCGAATTTGTGACATTCGCCACCGCCGCTGTGGTTGTCGGTGCTTGAAGACCCACATTAGCGATGTGACCATCCGTCTCAAGACGACCGTGGAAAGTTGTTACCGGACGGTCAGTCGTGTTACTGATGTGAATCGCAGAGGTTTTTCCGTTGAAACTGTAACTTCCCTCTGTGTTTGTAAAAACAGATCCTAAGTAAACAGCACCATCTGTTCCACCGACTGATCTATGATCGCCACCGGCAATGTGAACGTCCCCACTGACACCTGTCGTGCCTGTACCAGCACCACCGGCTAAGAAAGAATCACCACCATCACCGCCGTTTGCACTGCCACCACCAGCCTCCCCAGCAACAAAGTAGACGTTTCCTCCAGGACCATCATCAAAGGTTGTATTTCCATAACCACCAATACCGGCGAAGAATCCAACCCAACCACCGTCTCCTGGTCCGTTTGTACTCGCCGCCGCTGCGCCAGCAAGAGAACCGGCACACAAGAAATAACCACCGTCACCCGCAGTTTCACCAGCGGCGGTTCCCGCTGCACCACCACCGGAAGGTTCAAACACAATCCTACCGCCATTTTTTGCGGCTGTGTTGGAGTGAGCCACATACACAGATGTTCCATCTGGTTGTGTTGTCCACGCAGAAGAAACCGTGGCGAGTCTTGTAGACCCCACATAGTCACTGACAGATCGTGTTTGACCTGACCCGGTTCCACTGGTGATTTCTATGTCATACCCGTTGTAAAAATCATCAACATCACTAGCAGTTGCTGCTAATGTAATGGTTGACGCACCACCCGCTTGAGCCGTTGCGCTTTCTGACGCAGGACCAGCCGTACCACACTCAACTCCGAAAGACAGACCAGGAGCCTGTACGCGACTCTCAGTGTCCCCTTGTATTTTAATGTATTTCGTAAACCCGTTGTTCCACCCGGTTATGTGTGGGTCTGTGGAAGCTGTGCTGTTCCAGTAAATATCTGTGTTGTTCTCCTCAAAGAGAAGACCACCAGACCCCTTCATCGTTGTCAGCGGATTGTCTGTGCTATTTCCGATCTCGATTGCACTGGTGTTCTGATCCGCGATGTACACCAACCCATCTGTTCCTGTTGGTTGCGTGCCGCCACGGAGATAAATACTACCGGGTGTCCCGCCGCTCAAGGGGTCAGCACCACCCTGAACAAAAACATTTCCGGCTGTTCCCGCGCCAAGAGTTGAACCACCGATAAGCGAAGCGCTTCCGGCTTGTCCTGTGGTTGTACCACCACCAGCAATCGAAGCTGTTCCAGCACTCTGAGCAGTAGAATTTCCACCGGACATTGTGACGTTTCCGCCAGCACCTTCCGTACCGCCACTCGCAGAGCCAGCTTGACCGCCATAGATACCGACGTGACCACCGGCACCACCTGTGGTTCCAGTGTTTCCATCACCACCTTGACCACCATATATTGTAACGCCACTTCCAGCACCACCGGCTCCTTCACTGGCGAATGCTGATCCACCTTGACCGCCTTGCAGCAAGAAATCACCAGCATCACCCGCGCCATAACCAGTAACTGCGTTTCCACCATTCCCTAACCAGAATGCAACTGCGCCGCCCTCACCAGCATCCGCGCCACTGGCAACACCACCGTCTCCCGCCTGGAGATAAAAGTCATCACCAGCCGTCGCCGCCGCCGCTGTAGAACTAATAACAGCCAAAGTTCCAGCCGTGGTTCTCTGCATCTGCCAGTTGGTCCCTGTGGATGTACCGAAACCAAGCTTCATATCATTGTTGAAACGGAAGGCTGTGTTCGATTCTGTCCAGGTCCCTGTGTCAGCGATTGTGATCTCACCATCTGTGTTGTCCATCGAAATGGTGTTATCACCAACTTGGTAATTGGAATTTAATCCCTCCGCGCCACCGGCGGCTTCTACCCATTGTGTTCCATCATAATATTGAAGGGTGTCTGTGGTTGTGTTGTAAACCATAGAACCAGCTTGGGGAGAACTAATCGCATCTCGTTGCACAGTTGTAAATTCAACCAGACGAAGATGAGAGCCAGAAGACGCTTCGCCGACCTCGACACGAGTTGTGTACTGGTCGCCAAGATAAACATTTCCATGAGAACCAGCCGCGTTTGACTGACCACCGCGAATTCGAGCATTTCCTATCGTACCAGTGCCAAGCAAGTTCGCGCCGCCATAAACAAGAGCATCTCCCGCAGTACCAGCCCCTGTCGCCGCACCGCCCCAAAGAAATGCTGACCCCCCAGAACCTGTTGCCGTACTACCACCAACTACAGAAGAACTTCCCGCTTGCGAACTTCCAGAAGCACCACCTGCAAGCGACGATAATCCGGCTGTTCCAGAAACAGTAAGACCTGCAGTAATAACAATATCGCCAGACTGCTGTGTATCTGATTTACCTGCCGTTATAGTAAGCTTACCACCGTCTCCCTCAACACCTGTGCCAGATGACGTTGCGCCGTCTCCGGTTAAGATGTACATCCAACCGCCGTCACCGCCTTGTTGCGTTCCAGCACCCGCGCCGCCACTTCCCGAAGTGAGATTAGTAGTGCCTCCGTCACCGCCACGACCATTACCAGAGAAAGCGACCTGACCGTTGCCTGAACCAAGTGTGGCATTTCCGCCGCCGCCAGCATTCACACCGTTTCCAAAACCACCAATTCCACCGGTAATCGATACCAGACCCCCATTCCCTGCAGCTTGAGTAAGTGTTCCGTTACCGCCAGCCCCGGCAACTAAAAAAGCGTCTCCACCTTCGCCGCCGCTACTAGCAGAAGCCACGCCTCCTTCCTGGGCACTGATATGGATATCGTAACCTTCAGTATCATTAGGAGCATCAGCATCCGCCTCAATAAGTAATCTACGAGGAGAAGTCTGTAACTCCATCAGCATATAGTCAGAAGCAGCGCCCCATCGCGTTTGTATGCCGGAGTCATACCTGTACCCAACATCACCCGTCGTTGTGTCCCATTCAGCTATCGTTACCGCCGCAACATTAAACTTCCAAGCACTTGCATTGTTTCCATCAAGGTAAACTAAGTGAGTAGGCGATGCTGAAGAACCATAAGTTATTGAGCTTGTATGCTGGTTTCCTATGTAGAGGTCACCATGTGCTCCTGTTCCTGTTTCTTCGCCACCGTCAATGTAAGTGTCACCGCCGTCGTTTGCTCCGGTTCCTGTTCCACCTTCGAGAATAAGGTCGCCACCGTCTCCTCCAGCGCCACTTGTGCCACCCTTCACAAGAATATCAAAACCCGCCCCGAGAACACCATTTCCACCTTGAAGCGTAGCAACCGTTGCTGTGGCATCATAAAAGAAGAGACCGCGTGACGAAGTACCTACCTGGAGATACATATCATCATTCAGCACAATCGCGCTATTTGTCGCATCATCTGTCGTAAAGACAACAGGACCACCCTTTGTCGTGGAATTGACTGTGATGGTCTGATCCGCCACCGCACCACCCGCATCGTAAGTTGAAGCTAGTGTTTCAGCCCCAACCGGAAGCTCTTCCCATTGAGTTGCTGACCGAAACCAGAGACCCTCGTTCCCCGCATCTGTACGAGCAACAATATCACCGACCTGATAGTCTTGAACATCCGTTGGGTTCGCAGTAACTGTGGGGATGCGTAGACCAATATAGTCATTCTGTGGATCGAAATTCATCCGAGTTCCATCAATATCAATGAAACCCTTGTTCCCATCCGCAATAGAACCCGTAGCCATATAGATGTTGCCGGAAGACCCCGTCAACGTAATAGAACCTGTTGTAATGGAAACAACTCCGCTATTTCCCCCAGACGCACCAGACGATCCTAGTGATCCGGAAGCAATAGTAATCCCTCCGGAACTACCAGCACCATCCGCAATCTCACCGGTGACAAGCGCAAGCTCTCCCGAGCTACCACCACCGTCTGTAATAGTTCCCGTTCTAACATTCACCTCTCCAGAATCACCAGATGAATTCGTGATATCACCAGATGAAACAGTTGTCGAACCCGTCACTCCGTCATTAAGAGATGAATTGAGATTGTAACCAGAAGTAAGGGTAACTTCGCCCGTATCGGCTGTTCCTTGCATATGACCCGAATAGAGAATCAAAGGACCAGAATCAAATTCACCACTAGTCACAGTACCTGTTTTGAATTCCGCCGCATGTGACGCCGCCGCTCCTGACACAGTCCCGACTTCGAACAAATTTGCGGATGTAAAACCAGCAAACGCTTCTTCAGAAGTTCCGAAAGAAACGTACATATCGTCATACAGAATCATCGCAGTGGTCGTTGCATCATCTGTTGTAAAGATAAGAGGACCACCCTTTGTAGCAGAGTTGACTGTGATGGTCTGGTTCGCCGCCGAGCCACCCGCATCATAAGTCTCCGCCATCGTGCCCCCGCCGCCGAGAGCTTGCCACGCAGCACCATCGTAGTACTGGATTTCAGAATCCGTTGTGTTCCACAACAACATACCCGTGGCATCGACAAGATAACCGCGTTCTGTATCTGAGAAGCTGGCGAGTTGCAGCGTGGACCCTTTGTCTCCCACGCCAGTCCCGGTTCCAGTCTCACCCATGACGAGACCGCCACCGTCAGCCGTGGCGCGAATAGACGCCATACGAAGCTGTCCGTCGCCGTAATGGATTGTATGACCCCCGGACGTATCTATTTGACCGTGGGTAAGTGCTAACGGGTCCGCCCCCGTGTACACATCGCCGTCGTTGTAGTTGTAGCCTATACCGATAAAGTTGGACATTGGCAATCTCCTGCAAAGGTCTTATGAAAAAGGTTAGGTCCTAACATCTTTAAGCCACTTTAGCTTTGCGCACCGACCTTCACCCAACCTACGGTCAATTGATAGATGTACATTATACCAGCCGTTGTATCCACATACATAGAGCCGGGGTCACGAGTCGAGGACGGCGCTCCGCCTCCGAACTCAAGCCGCCGGGTGTTACCAGAGGAGTCATAAACAGTGGAATTCGCATCGATGAACACGTCTCCCCGCGACGCTCCTCCGACACCCGTGGTCAAGTAAATGTCACCGGAGTTTCCAGAAGTCGCACCACCTGTGGTCAGATGAATATCACCCGTTGTGGACACACCAACAGGAGCCGCACCAGTTTGCAAACGAAGTTCGTTCGTGGTTCCTGCAGGAGTCGCTGTATCAGGCGTCTTGAACCCGATAACAGCATCCGTTCCTGTATTCTGGTTAAGCTCAAACCAACCCTTTGAACTCACTCGTGTGTACTTGATACCAGCGGAGAAATCGGTGGTGTCTCGCAGATTGAACACAAGACCACTCTCATAATCCGCACCAGAACCCGCTTGGTTCAACCCGAGATGCAACTCAACACCATAATTGTTTGTTCCAGCATCGATGTTGTACAGCGTCATGGTGCCGTTCTCTGTCGAATCAACCATTTGCTGTGCGTTGCCTTGCCAGATCAGATAAGCAAGATCTGAAGAGAGCGGCGTCTCCGTGGCTAAGAATCCCAGACCAGCATTCTCACCAGCGACTGTTGGATTCGCAGATATGAGAATCGCATTCGCGGCTGTGATGAGAGGGTCATCGGTCCAGTTTCCAATAGTAACGTTGCTGGTGTCTGTGTCACCGATCAAAATATCGCCGCCGATACTTCCACCGTCATCACCACCCCTGATATAAACATTTCCGACTGTTCCAGAAGTGGTGTCACCACCTTCAATAAGAACATGACCGGACGTTCCAGTTGTGGATGCCCCGCCACGAATAGCAACAGCACCCGCCGTCGTTCCCGCTGTATCACCCGCTGCGATAGAAATTGAGCCGCCAAACGCTCCTTCTGTACCTGCACCTTGTCCCGTGTCCCCACCGGATATGTTGATTGTTCCACCAAGACCACCCGTACCACCCGCAACAGCCGCGCCGCCATCTCCAGCGATGAAGTTTAACGGACCTCCCGCGCCACCTGTTGTTCCACTTCCGGAAGTGCCGCCGTCGCCACCGTTTAAGAAAAACGTGCCGCCGCTTCCGCCGCTTCCATAAGCATTACCAGCACCGCCCTCTCCACTTTGGATAAAGAGGTAACCACCAGCGCCAGCATCATTACCAGAGTTCACTGTTGCAGTGCCGTCGCCCCCGTCACCCGATGAAACAATCATAGTACCGCCGCCGCCAGCATCTGCGGTCCCTGTTACGTTATCTCCACCGTCGCCGCCGTCACCAGCATTCAGCCAGAAATGACCGCCACGCTCACCCGATTCTGTGGTGCCTGTTCCTGAGTACCCTTTGATCGCTTGTTGATAAATATCGTAGCCATCTTGTCCAGATGTTGTCGGTTGTGGTCCATCCACATACAAATACTCTGTTCCAAGAGTCACAAGACTACGATATGTAGGAGGCGTAACGTCCAGCACAAAATCAAGCCAGTATGTGCGGAAATACGACGCACCAGAGTTGAGAACACCGAAAGAAATCTCGGTATCTTGCGCAAGATCAATACCACGCTGTACATTACCATCCATGTACAGACCAACAACCTCACCGCCGCCAGACTGACCGCCGGATGGTCCATTCATATCGATCAGAATAGTATCGTCCGCGCTACTGATGGTTGTATTCCCACCATCATTATAATCGAACAGAACACCTAGTGGAGGAGCCGTGAACTGTGTCGGAGGGGTAGGAGTTGCCCTGGTAGCTCGAATCGCCATCATGGGTCTATCAGGAGCCGTCACGTTATCGAGATCCGTCTCGATCTCCAGTGCATTGGCGATGTTCCCCGCGCCGCTTCCTGTCGCATTGGCTTGAACATCCAGATAGACGGAGTTCGAGTCAACATTGATCATGCGCCCCGAACCAGACCCAGAAAGACCATCATAAGCCGAGTCTAACGTGGTTGCAGCACCAGAAGCGCCGCCAATCTTAACCCACGTAGTTGCAGGAACAGTTTTGCTGTATGCGTACAAATCGTTGCTCGCAGAATCCCAGACAAGGTCTCCTTCTTCCAGGTTCCCACTTGTACTTGTAGGAGCACCTGCGTAGGTCGGAATCTGCAATCCGATATCAGTCGCGCCTGTGTTGTCAAAAGTCTGTGTTTTGATGTGACCGATAAAGTTGAAGTCAGGATAATCAGTTGTATTACCAAG
>Ga0180434_10005897_pt1 | contig 14246 bp, 18 predicted proteins | sample SS_ome_7_FD_132453 | JGI IMG/M metagenome (GOLD analysis project Ga0180434, IMG submission 132453) | Hypersaline lake sediment archaeal communities from the Salton Sea, California, USA - SS_1_D_2 metaG | ecosystem: Environmental > Aquatic > Non-marine Saline and Alkaline > Hypersaline >... | reverse complement strand
TGTGTGGTCGTTTTTATAGTCGCCATAAAAGCGAATAGCCAACCTAAATGGTGTATTGGAAAGATAAATTCCAAAAATACGAAGATAGGCAATTTGCTATTTTACGATAAAGCAAGCCATTTTATAAGAGATGCTTTTGTAACTGGAGTTGTCGGGAGTATAACCCATGATCCTAAGATGGGCTTAATTGCCGGATGTGGGCTTTCGGTTATTTGGGAGATAAAAGATTCTCTGTTATGGCAGCACTATGATCCTGACAAGTGGTATCTGGATCATGTGGCGGATCCCAAAGGAGGAGAGGTTTTAGATGTGCTCGCCGGCATAGCTGGCTCAATTGCAACATATTTAGTGATGGAGTGGTATTATGGGCAATAGATTCATTGAATTTTTCGAGAATGATCATCAACATCTTTCAATGTTGCGATTGGTGCAATTCATTATGATCATTGTTTTGGCTTTTGGTATTATTTGGGCAGTTTGTCATGATCATAATTGGATAACAACCAGTTTTGTTGTTACGATCGTAGGTATTCTTTGGGGCGGGAAAGTTATACAAAAGCATATTGAAAAAGACAATAATAAATACATAACGAAAGAGAATTAATGCCGGAAAATAGCTACATCCCACTAAATAAAGAAGAATTTACCCAGCTTGTAGAAGCTAATATTATCCTGGCTAATAAGCTTGAGAAGCTTGCAGAGTCTATTGAAAAAATCTGTTCAAAATATGTTGGCGGGTTTCACCAAACATCAGAATTATATAGTTTTCTTCGGGAGGAGCTCCCTGAAAAGTTGGATGCTAAACAGAGGCAACGCTGGAATCCCTGGATACAAGCAGTTATGTGGTGGGCGGTTGTAGTAGTTTGTTTTGGGAGTTTAGTTTTTGTGGCAGTTTGGAAGGCAAATGCTACAGAGTTTGAAAAAATAGTTTATAATATCGTTGCTGCTGCCGGTGGTGGCGGGCTAACAAAAGCATTACAGAAGACAAGGGAGTCTATTGATAAAACAAAGGAATAGAGGGCAAAATGGCTATACGAAATGACGTAAAAAAAGAAGAAATGGAAAGGATGTTAGTTTTTGAGGGATACGATTCTGAACAGGTAATAGAGATATTGGACATTCCAGAATCCACTTATTATAACTGGTATCGTCAATTACGCATCAAGGATAAGATTAAAGCCCAGAAAAATAGCCCCTTCAAATCTGCAATGGCAATAATGAAGGCGTTGCCTAATCTAAACTTAACCTTGGATGCACAAATAAAAGAGATAGAAAAAGCCCTTAAAAGCAAAGAAGTAGATATTCAAAAGATAAAGGACTTAAACACTACTCTAAAAGCTATAAGAGATTGCATTATAACTGCCAAAAAGATTTATAAGGACGTTAATCTTGTAAATAATGCAGCAAAGGTTTTACGAGAGTTTATGATTTACTTGAAATCTAAAAAGCCAGAGCTGGCAAAAAAGGTTTTTAAGTATTATGCAGAGTTTAACCGAGACTTTTATGAGAAATACACTCTAAAGTAGGTCTATGATGGATTATAGGAAAAATAAAGACAATTTCGACATTTCCATAAAAAACAATCGTGATCTGGAGCTTTTCCTTGAACAGTCCAGGATATTAATTCAGCAAAGGATAGCTCCCTTTGCCAATGATACCAGGGAAAAGCAGGAAAAGCGCATTGAGCGTGCAGAGAACGATCTCGAGTTTTTTGCAAGAACTTACTTTCCTTCTTATGTTTCGGATAAAGAAGGGGAGTATATCAAGCCTCCCATATTCTGGAAAGAAGTGCATAAAGAGCTTGAAAAGCGGTCTAAGAACTATGTTGTTCTTTGCACTCCTCCGGAGCATGGAAAGTCAGTTGATAAACTCATCTACAAAATACATCAAGGAATATTCGAAAAAAGGCATTATATAGTTTCGTGTACGATCACCCATAAACTCTCTATCAAGGTTAATGTTGGCATTCGTGCACATTTCGAGGTAAACCCGCGCCTGATTCATGATTTTGGCAATCTTGAATCTGCCGGCATGTGGGAAAAAGAAAATTTTGTATTAAAAAACGGCGTGCAATACGAAGCGCATGGCATTGATACACCTTTTAGAATGATGATGCAAGACGCTTTAAGACCTGATTTAGTGGATATTGACGACATCACAGGCATCAAAAGCGCACGAAACAAAGCCCTTGAATGGGGAAAAGTAGAAATTATACGCCAGGGAGTTTTCGGAAGATTATCGGATACAGGGACAATTTGGTGGACGGGCAACGTTATTTCGCCGTTTTCTGCTATATATCAGTTTGAAAAGGCGATTGAAAAGGAAAGAGAACAAGGCATTCTTGACAATGATGTTTTTTATCGGCGGTATCCGGCAATTTTCCCAGACGGTCAAACTCTTTGGCCCGCAAGATATACCAAAGCCGATATTGAAAAGAAGATGAAAAAGTCGGGTAATATTGGCGGTAAAAGGGTGTTCTTACAGATCCCGGTGATGCAGGGTAAATTCTATGATGAACTTTGGATGAATAAGTTTGATATTTCTGATGCTCCCAAGCTTTGGGAGCAAATGGACTTTAAGGTAATGTATATTGATCCATCTTTCGGTAAAAAGGTAAATGACAAGCGGGTTTGTGTTGTGATGGGAGCCAGACCGGAATCGAAAAGCCTTGAGAGCGAAGAACTACGCCTTGAAAAATTCCGTTTTGACGCTGTAAGCACTGCAACAATGTCAACCAATGATTTCTATAACGCTGTATGCAGGATGTATCAGAAATGGAACCCGGGAACGCCTTTGATGTATGAAGGCAATTTTCATCAAGAGGACGTAGTAGCTGGAGAGCTAAGAAGGGCGCAGAAAAGGACAAATATATATTTTCCCATAAAGGCATATTTTAATTATGATAATAAATTTGACAGGATTGAGAGAGGTTCGGGAGAGTGTGAAGCCGGATTGTGGTATTTTTGCAAAGGGATCCCTGGTATAATTGATGTTATAAACACTTACTCCCTTTATTGCGGTCAGGGTTCTCTTGATTATTACGATCCTGCTGATTGCGACGCCACAGCAAGCAAGATACTTGACGAAGGCATCCAAAAAGAAGTTGCAATGCCAGATCCTGATGAATATGTGCCAGAATCTTTTGAATATGATTTTGATGAGGAGTTAGAATGGATTTAATTAAACGTTTTTTCGGTCAAACTCAGGAAAAAGAAGAGCCTGAAAGCATAGAAATGGATAATCCGCCATCGAACGAGCTGAAAGCAAATCTTTTACAAAAAACGATTGATAACGCTTTTGGGATTGATGATCATACCAACTACCCGAACCTTCTTTATGTGCTTAAATATCGAAAATCCGAGCCTGATTATGAAATGATAGAGGAAATATTAAGGGTTGTGCCGGTGCTAAAGTCTTTTGTTGATCAGAGAATAGCAAGGGTTTCCATGCTTGATTATGCGATATATGCGAAAAATGTGATTGCAGGTAATCAGAAAGTTGGCAGGGACGAAGACGAAATCATCGAGTTTTTGTATAAAAACGTTTTGGCGTATCCGTTTTTTGATACTTTTATCCGGAATGTGTGCGCTTCCATTGGTTGGGGGATGAGTCAAATAGAAGTAATATTAAAGCCTGAGGGCGAAAAATGGGCTATTGACGCATTGAAACACAGAAAGCCCAAATATTTCAAATATGGCGACGGAACCGAAGGCACGAAAAACGATAATCTTTTGTATTACTGGACAAATAACGGCTGGCAAAAGCCCAAAGACGAAAGAAAATTCATTTGTACCAGTTTTGCAGAGACTTTTGATAATCATTATGGCAACGGAAAGTTTTTTGAAAGTTTGATTGAGGTTTACGAGCTTTGCCAGTTCCGAGCCTGGAAGATGTCTTTTACTGAAAAAATGGCACTTGGCAGGACCGGCATTCAAGAGATTGAGATTAAAAACGAGTATTCAAGAAAAATACCCAAAAAACCAGACGGCTCAGCATATACTTATAGCGATTGGAAGAAATTGGCGCAAAAGATAAAGGGCAGCGTGGATTATTATATGCCTTTAGGTTACGAAGTGCGAACAGATTATCCTGACATTCAGGATGCATCGGAACACTTTCTTGAAAGCGAGGAAGCATATTATAATCGCCTGGCAATTATTGTTTTTGGGCAGGCAAGCACCACAGCGACAAACCAGTCAAAATCAAGCTACGCAGGAAAGCGGGTAGATATAGAGCGAGAATATGAACTCTTGCGCTCAGATGTGAAAAACCTTGCAGTAGAGGCAGCAAACAAGCTGGCAAAAACATTAATACAAATTAATTTTGGTTCCGAAGCTGCGGAATGGTTTGAGGATAATTATACCATCTGGCCCGACGGTGTGCCCGCAGCTTTTGAAAGCGAAAAAGAGGAAGGAGAGGAGTAAATGAATAAATTTCGTTTTTGGGCAGGCACAAAGCACAGTTTAGATCGGTTTATGATGTGGCTGCAGAATTTTGACGCTGCACAACTGCAAACCGTTGCTAAGGTTGCCAAAGAGGCAAAGCCCAAATCGTTTCAGGTTATAGGCAATATTGCTGTTATTCCCATAAAAGGCACATTAATAAATTATGATGCGTGGTGGGTAGAGTTCTTTGGTTTTGCCAGCTATGCACGCATCCAGAGGCAAATGGCAGAGGCTTTGGAAGATGAAAATATTTCGAGGATAGTACTGCATATTGATTCACCCGGCGGCGAAGTAACGGGCATTGATGATACAGCGGATATGATCAGACAGGTTAACGCCCAAAAGCCTGTTATCGCCTATTCTAACGGGATGATGGCGAGTGCAGCATATTGGCTGGGTAGTGTAGCAGAGAAAATCTACATATCCCAAACTGCCGAAGTTGGCAGCATTGGAGTATGGACAATGCATAGCGACTACACAAAGTTTTTCGAGGATCAGGGCATAAAAAATACTGTCATTCGAGACGGTGAACACAAAGCCCTTGGCTTGCCATACGAGGAGTTAAGCGAGGAAGCAAGGGAAATATGGCAGGCTCAGATCAAACAATTACGGGAGATATTTGCAGAGGAGGTTGCTAAAGCCCGTAATCTTCCGGTTGACGCAATTATCGAGACTAAATCGGAGACATTTATTGGCGAAAAAGCCGTAACAAATGGTTTTGCCGACGGCATAACCACTTTTAATAATTTAATCGCAACCATAACAAAGGAGGTTTTTAGCGATATGGAACTTAAAGACGCACTGGCAGAGATTGAGCGCATGAAAGGTGATTTGAGCGCTGCTGTTGATCTTGCCAAAAAGAGAGATGCGAGAATAACCCAACTTGAGGAAGAAAATGCAAAGCTTAATGACACCATAGTCAAATTGCAGGAAGACCAGAAAAGACAGGGCTATATTTCTCGTATAGAAGCAACTAACCTTACACCTGCCCGCAAGGCAAAAGCTAAGGAGATAGTTGGAAAGATGGTTTCTGATGAGGCCATAGAAGCTTTGCTTCTTGAATGGGAAGCCGAGCCGAAGAATGCTCTTTTAGGAGAGAGTGAAATTGAAGAGGAAGATAAAAACCCTGACAAAAACTTGTCTGACAGTGAGTTTTATCAGAAATTTGGGAAGGAGATTAAATAATGGCGAGTACATTTGTATGGAGTAAGAGAGTTTTACAAGAAATTTTGATAGCTCTGGAAAATAACCTGATGATGAAAAAGCTGCTTTCCCCCGGATTGCCAGCAGATGAGGCTATGTGGAACGGAGCGTTTCAAAAGGGGAACACCGTAAAAGTTCGCAAACCTGTTACTTTTACGGCAGAAGAGTTTAACAGCAGCACAGGAACAACCTCATGGCAGGAAATTTCTGAAAGTGCTGTTGAAATAGAGTTGAATCATTTTACAACCGTTCCTTTTAAGCTCAATTATCTGGATCAAACCTTGTATATCAAAAACAGAGATGAGTTTGTGAAAGAGTTTATTCTTCCCATCGCGCTGGCGATTGCCCAGAAAATAGATGTAGATGCTCATGATGATCTTAGAGTTGGCATTCCCTATTACGCAGGCGCTTCCAACGTTACGCCTGATGCATTAGAGGATTTTGCCAATGCCGGAAAAATTTTAGACAATAACAAGGTACCTGATGATGGGCAGCGGGTTGGTGTTTGGGATATTGATGCTGCATGGAAGTTTTTCCAGTTGGATCAGGTTGCCAAAGTTAACATGGCAGGAACAGCCGAAGGGCTAAGAAAAGGCGAAATTGGCGAGATTGCTGGTATAAAGAACTATAAGAGCCAGAATGTACAGGAGCATACTTTTGGAGGCTATACTGACCTTGATGATGTTACCGCCGTAGGAACCGCAGATGCAACAACCGTGGTATTGACCAGCGCCGCCGGAGCAAGCACAGCAAAGCTTTTAGAGGGTGATCTTTTAACCATAGACGGGCAGCAATATGTAGTTACCGCGGATACTGCTAATGCAATCGCCGGGGTTGTTACCGCTTCGGTTTACCCCGCTTTGACTGATACTTACGCCGCGGATGCCGTTACTTTTGCAGATGAAGGACAGAAAACAGCCGGAAAGACCACACACGTGGACAACCTTGTTTTCCATAAAGCAATGGGCGTTATGACGTTTGCTCCGTTGGCTCCCATTGACGGATTGAAAAACGAGATTGTAACAATCCCACAGTTGGGAATAACCGCAAGACTCTCTTATGAGGGTGATCTGCAATATAGAATATCCAAAGCTGCCATTGATGTGCTTTGGGGTTGTAAACTGTTAATTCCTGAGCTTGGATGCCGTTATTTAGGCTAACAAAGGAGTTGATTTTATGAGAGCGTCTTTTAATGCAATTTTCGTGGAAAACGGGCGCCGTCTTTTCCGTTCGGGAATGAACGGCGTACCCAGCGTTGGAAACGAGATTAAGTTTAGAGGTAAAACATATAAAGTTTTGGCGGTAAGGATTGAGCAAACAAGGAATGTTTTTGATAAACTGATTGTTACTGTTAAATAAAAATAGGAGGCAAGACCATGAAAAAGATTTTATTTAGTGTAATATTGATTTTGTTTTTCGCAGTTTTTGCTTTTGCGGAAACAATCACGGTGCCTTTAGAAACTGTCAATTACGTTTTTAGTTCGGATGTTGACACGGTTTCCGGCACTTCGGGATATTATCCCAGCTCCAGCGGCTATAAAGTTGAATCCTTAACAAAGCAGGCAAGAGCCGTTACTGGGCATGATAATGTATTTCAGAAATTGATCTTTATTGTCAATTGCGATAGCTTAAGCGGTGATACTACAGAAGTTAGCTTTACTTATGAGGTGAGTAATGACAGAAGTGTTTGGCTGAAAGGTAAGGCAGCAACAACAGTAAATACCGAGAATACTTATGCAGGGATGGAATTAACAGAACAGTGGGCGTATGTTAGAATAAAATATACAAGTACTGCAAACGACATTTTCCGTTATCTGTGGAAATACGTGGGAATAAAGAAGGAGTAAAACAATGGTTCAATGTCCGAAGTGTAAGAAATGGTACACAGAAAAAGCCTTAAAGTTTCATACGTGCAAAAAGGAAGTTGAAAAGGTTAAGGAAGTTCCTGAAAAGTTTGATTTTACGGTGATTGACGGCATCGGAAAGAAGACAGCGGAAAAAATTATTACCGCAGGCATAACAACATTTGAGCAACTGAAGTTCGAGGTTGAAATTGAGGACTTTCCAGAGGTAGTTGGGGTTTCTGAAATGCAATGGAAAAACATAAAAGAAGGTATTGCAAAATACGAGGTTAAATAATGGCACTTTCCGCACATCAGGAAAAAATCAAGGCGAAATTAGAGGAATTGGCTCCCCAGATTGACGGAAATAATCTGGATATTTGGGTTACTGCCGGCAATTGCGAAATGGCAGAGGAGTTAACAATTAAGGAAATAGGCTTAATTGCTTATAATACTTATGTTGCTGCCAGTTCGACCAACAAATATCTTTTGTTGGCAGAATCTAAGTTCCTTGCATCTCAATTGCCCATCACTGCCTTAAAGGTAATGGGTAACATTACAAAGGCAGCCCCCGGCAATAATGAATATGGACAGGATAACGCTGCTCCCGTAAAGTTCGAGGAAATTGCCCAAATGCGGGAATGGTGGATAGCCAGGGCAAAAGAATCTATTGAGATATGGAAATCTACACAAGACCAGGTTGCTGATGAAGATTTGCCATATATTGGAGAATATGAGGGATACTACAATGAAAACAGTTAGAAGCTCGTTTGGTATTAATAGAGAATTGATGAACGAAGGCGAAAAGATAAGCCATACTATTGCTCTTGATACGGATACAACAGGAAAAACTTTGACTGCCTTGATATATGATGACGGCATTACTACTCTTGGCACTGCAAGCGGTGATTCTGCGGAAACGGACATTGAAATTAGTTTAGATACAGACGGACTTGATCCGGGTGAATATGTTTATGAGGTCTGGGTGGATTATGGCGAGTCCACCCAGGCAATGGTTTTTCCATTAAAAAACGTTTCTGAATATACTTTAGAAGTGATTAATAGAGTAGGAATATCCTAAATGAGCGATATAGACAGGCAAATAAACCAATGGCGTGCAAAAGTAAGCGATCAGGTCAATAGCGATCTTCTTGATCTGGCATCACGGATGATCATTGATCTTTGGGATAGTGTTGTTGATAGAACTTTTGCAGGTATGGATATTCACGGAAACCCGTTCATTGGTTATTCCCGCGCTCACAGAGAAAGAAGAAAAGCAATGGGTTTGCCTGTTGATCATGTGGACTTGTTTTTTGAGGGGATTATGATCCCCAGCGTGAAGACACGTGAGGAACTTATCTTTGACGGAGCTATGGGCACTGCCTATTTTGACGATGCATTCGAGGAAATGAAGGCAGAGGCGCATCATAAAGGATTGGGCAATCTTCCCCAAAGAGAATGGTTTGGATTTTCCGAAGAGCAAAAAGCAGATGCCTATAAATTGGCAATGGATTTTATGAAGGGAAAAGGATATGCTGTTTTGTAGTGTGCGTAACTTTTATCATTTATTTTTAGGTGGACGACATGAGCGATAACATAACAACCAAAGTTATAGAGGTTTCTAACTATATAACTGATATGTTTGCAGGTAATTGCACAATAAGCGACCAGGGCGGCGGTGTGTATAAAGTAACCTGTTCAAGTGCCCATAATTTGGCAAGGCAGGAAGATATTGAGATAGAGACACACCCAAGCGTAACAATTGACGTCCCTGACGTTGTAACGCTGTATCAAAGCCCTGTAACTGCAAGCAGTTTTCGCTGCCAGTTCCATGTTTTGGAAGTGCTTAGCACAACGGAATTTACTGTTGATTTAGCTTTATGCGTACCCAGGAAAACCCCGCCCTCTTCGATACCGTTAACAGTAAATAGATTTAAGAGCCAGACGGGCCACACTCAAAACAGGTTTACCTCTGAATATATCCAGAGAAATAGAGCCAGTGCCCTAAAGCTTGCAGAGTTGCCCGCCCATGTAGTTTTGGAAGCAGGCCACGCCAAAAGCAATAGAGGTGATGTGTTCGCTAATGGCAGTATAAGGTTTGATGGGTACGAATTAGCATTAATGCTCATTGAGGCAATCGCCAATCACCCGGACGATGATGGAAATATAGATAATTCTATTGCAGAACTAAAAGCAAGGCTTTTTCTCTCCAATAGAATGCAAACAATAATTGAAGCGTTGAAATTTAAAGGTTGGAATAAGTGGGATACGCTTTATGGCTTTTCCGACTATAGAAAAACAGTAAGACAAGGAATTATTTTTACAACTAATTGTTAATAACGTTAGGAGGCTTATAAATATGAGTTGCCCAAAAGATTTAAGTTTTGATTATATTTGGATACAGCCGGCTTTTACGCTGTCTGAAAGAAATACTTTTGTTAGCAATGCACCGTATGCGGATATAGCAACACTAAAAGCCGCTTTGAATACAGGTTATAAGGAGATTATTGGTTCTTCTACTGATCTTGTGAGCGAAGGTGCAAAGATAGAATTTAGTGAAGGCGATGCCTTAAATACCGCGAACCTGAAAAAGAAGTTGCGCAATTACCCGGGATTATTTGAGGCAATAAGCCATAATGCCAGTTTATGGGATGATCTTGATACTCTCCTGAATGATTGTGCGGATGTTGACGTGATCATTCTTGACGATGTAAAAGATTATATGTTTTGCGTGTGGGATTTTGCAGGAAGCGCACTGCCAAGTTTAACCGCGGGGCAGCCCTTTGCAACCAACGTTAAGCTCGACCGAAAAGCTTCGACCGTGAATTATGACGCTGGAGATAGCGGCGGGCACTATACGCTTGTAACCAATGCCAGAACCTAAAAGAAAGTAGGTGATTTTATGGGGTGTCCTAAAGATTTAGCCCTCAATGTTGCTACCAGAAGCGCTGGAACAGTTTTAACTTACACCTCATGGGAAGATTTTCTGACAGATGTTGGTTCCTGGGATGATCACGGATTAATTGAGACAGGTTGCAGCTTGTATGCCGAAGAGGGAGACAAAGTAGAACTTTCAACCCTGAAAGAAAGGCTCAAGCGGATAATTGCTAAATGTGAGCTTTGGGATTTGGATGAGGATGAATGGGCAAACGGAAGCACAGAAAAGGACTGGGACGGATGCACTGATTATGATATTGCGTTTTACGACCAAAACCAGGAAATAGCGGCTATTTTGTACGCCGTTCCTTTGGTTGCTTTGCCCGGGCATACATCCGGAGACGGCAAGAAGTTCCATTTGATGGGTGAACGGGATATTGACGGTTTTGATGATGGCGAGTTTGATATTGTGCTGTTTAAGACCATAGAGTTTACCAGCGATAAAAGCAGCGATTTGACCTGTTCTGTAACTAAAAGCGGAGGAAGTGCTGTTTGGTATCGTGCCAGCACAGACAGCACCTACGAAAATGATGATGTTAGCGGCGCAAGTTGGGATCCCGGAGGAAGCGAGGAAACTTTTGAACTACGCATTGCAAGACCGGAGACGGTTACGCAGATCAGCTGGATTGCACAGGATATTACAAGTGCATTAGATGACCTGATCAAGGAGCTTGGCGATTTTCGTAAATTGACTCATCTATACATGCAAAGCAATAGCATAACAGGTTCGATTCCTGCGGAGATACAGAACCTGGTCTCATTAGTTCAGTTCAAGTGTTCTGGCAATGGTTCCCTTGGCGGCTCAATTCCCCCTGAGATAGGGAAGTTGACGCTAGTATCTAATTTTGAAGCTTCTTCTTGTAATTTGTCTGGAGCTATCCCAGATGAATTGGGGAACTGCACATTATTGGAGAATATTACCCTGTGGGATAACAACCTAAGTGGCGAAATTCCAGCTATTCTGGCAGGTCTGACCAGTCTCTATTATCTCAATCTAAAAATTAACGCTTTCTCTTCCTACGCCTCCGGCGCTTTTGAATCGCTAATTGTAATGACAAAATGTGATTTGTACAACAACGCAATTACTTCTGCTACGGACATTAACGAGATATTTGCTGATTTGGTCATTAACGAAGCTGCCGGGTCTCCCACAAGAAATTGTATTGTTGATCTTTCCGGCGGGACTAATGCAGCACCCACGGGCCAGGGAATTACAGATAAAAATGCACTCATTGCCGCAGGATGGACTGTTACCACAAACTAAGAAGGAGGTTCAAGATGGATGTAATGTTTTCACGTATTAAAGAAGGCGCGCCGTTTAATGGCGTAGTTCGCAAATCAAGCACAGCTTGCTATCGGTTAGTCTATGTCTATGACAGCAATATAGAAGCGTTGCTCTTGGGCACTGACCAGACCGAAACAACAACAATGCAAATGATGTATTGTGCAGATACGTTGCAGGATATTTCCAATGAGATCAACAGGCTAAACTTGCCATACGATCAGGAAAACTGGGGCTTTGAATTGCCCCCCCCGCAACCGGTAAGCCATTTGCCTATCCCCACGGAAAGCGATTTGAAAATGAATATTTTGATATATATGGATCGTTGGGGTATCCCGTATGATGCTGATGAAAGCCAGACAAAGGCAGAATTAATTGAGGAAATAGAAAACTTCTGGGGGATTTAATCCCCCGCAAACCGTAACAAGGGGGCATGCCCCCTTGTTGCAAAGATGAGGTAATTATGAGTAAAGAAATCAAAATCAACGATAAAGTTTATAAACTTGGGAATTTAAAAGAGGTTCTTGCTATCCTCAAAGAAAAGAACGCCGAAGACATTATAAACGGCATAGAAACTGATTTTCGCAAACTGGAAGTATTAACAGACGACGGCTTGATCGTTCCTCTTTTTCGGAAGATCACCAAAGATAAGGAAACCGATTTTGCCCTGTGGAGCATCCAGGAAAGAGAGGAGCTGCTTACGGCTTTTTTGTCGGTTTATGGTCTGGATTCGCTCAATATCGAGGCGAACAAAGCCAAGAGGATAGTAACAGAGATAGCAGCCAAAGCCTTTGTTTAGAGGCTCTTTATCGTTGGGAACTGGAATTTGCGGAAAAGGGAATATCCGGAGACGCCTTTTGGTCTAAAGATATTTGGGAAGTGATCATAACCATATCAATCCTGAATAAGCGGTTTAAAAAAGACGTGCAAACAGAAATTGAGAAGCTGGAAAGACAGCTATCCATCCGCAAGACCGAAAGGCAGCTTTTAGACAGGCAAAAGCCCGATTACAGAGCGTTAAATAACTATTATGACGGCTTAATAAGATCAGAAATACATAAACTAAAACAGATGTTATAATGTGCTGTGTACTGTATAAGTGCACAGCACACGGAGAATAAAACATGGCAGATAAAATAAAACTTCAAGCAATATTAGAATCGAAAGAGTTTAGAGCCGAACTATTAAACATAGTTCAGGCTACAAAAAAAGCTGCAAATGAAGTAGAAAAAGCCTTTAAAGATATTAATTTTGAAGGATTTTCATCGAGTACAAAAAAGACCGCTCAAAATGTTAGATCAGAATTTGGGACACTTAAAAGAGACATAGAAGCAGACATTAACAATCTAAATATTGATCCAGAAATAGCGAAAAACCTGAAACAGCAGTTCAATAGCCTTAATTTAGATTCGACTTTGGAAGAGTTTAATTTTCTTAGAAATATCATTAAAGAAATTGGTAAAGACGTTAATATTGATCCTCTCCTCTCCAAATTGCGAGAAATGGAAAATGAGGTTATTGCGAACTCTAAATCTTTCAATAAGTTAGATGATGAAATAGAGCAAACTCAACAGACTACAAAAACTTATGCTGGTTTTATTAGCACTCGATTTAAGCAGGCATTAGATGGGCTTCGTGTTGGGGTTCAAACTATTCGCAGCGAGTTCAATTCTTGGTCTCGCGCTTATACTTTCCTGAAGATGTGGACAAGAGATATTAAGCAAGGGGTACAAGATTTAGTTGAGCCTTTCCTGAAATTTCAAAAGGGATTAAATGAAGTCGGGGCGCTAATACGTGGCAATTACGATTCTACGGAAAAATATAATAAAGCTCTTTCTGAATATGGAGTAACGATTAGAAATATTACTAAGATTACGGGCGATGCAGAAAGTGCTTATGAGGGCGCATATCTTACTGTTTCTAAGCTTGGAGAAGGAGCAATACAAAACGCCAGGTTTATGAAGGAACTTGCCGAGGCAACCGTAGCAGGGGGGAGTTATGCCGACTTTACCGATGTAATTAATCTTTCCGCTGCTGCCATGAAAAATTTTGGTTTAACTTTGAACGACAATCAAATGGTGCTTGACCAGGCAATGAAAACCGTAGAAAAGGGAGATACTAATCTTGGAGACCTCGCCAAAAACTTCCAAAAAGTAAGCGGGCAGGCAAGTACTTTGAACTTCTCTCTTGCAGAAACCAATGCGATTTTTGCCACTCTTACTGGCGTTACGGGAAACACAAACCGAGTTGGCACGCAATTTAAAAGCGTACTTTCCACGCTAACAAAAGCCACTGACGAACAAAGGGAGGCTTTTAATCTTGCTAAAATAGAATCCGAAGGCTTTGCAAGCTGGCTAAATGAGGTTGCTTTACGCTCCAAGAAAGGTTCTATTCAACTAAAAGACCTTTTCAAAAATAATAATGCTTATCTTGCTATTAACGCTTTAGTTACGGAACAATTAGGAGATTATAACAGCAAACTAAAAGAGATCCAGGACTCCGAAGGCGCAATGACAGCCCAATATCTTGTTAATGCGG
>Ga0180434_10005890_pt1 | contig 14255 bp, 7 predicted proteins | sample SS_ome_7_FD_132453 | JGI IMG/M metagenome (GOLD analysis project Ga0180434, IMG submission 132453) | Hypersaline lake sediment archaeal communities from the Salton Sea, California, USA - SS_1_D_2 metaG | ecosystem: Environmental > Aquatic > Non-marine Saline and Alkaline > Hypersaline > Sediment... | reverse complement strand
GTTTTCCGTGGTATTGGAGCCCGTGATGAGGATGGTATCGGCACGGAGACAGTCCGAGAACGGATTCGATACTGAACCCGAACCGAGTTGCTGAACCAGGGCGGCTACGGACGATGCATGGCACAGCCTCGTACAGTGATCAACATTGTTCGTTCCAAACACCGCGCGGATGAGTTTCTGAAAAAGATACCCGTCTTCGTTTGAACATTTGGCGGAACCGAAACCCGCCATGGCCTGTGATCCGTGATTTTCCCTGATCACCCTGAAGCGCCCCGCGGCGAGATCGAGTGCTTCATCCCAGGATGCTTCGCGGAATGCGGCCCGAGGATCATCCATGAGATCCACGGATTTGGGATAGGCATCTTCTTTTCGTATGAGCGGAACAGTCAATCGGTCTGAATGGTGGGTGTAGTCAAAGCCGTACCGGCCCTTTACGCATAAACGTCCCTGATTGACGGGACTCTCTCTCCCGTCAGCGCGAATAATGGTATTCGACTCTTCATGGACGCTATAGCGAATAGAACATCCAACCCCGCAGTACGGGCACAACGAATCGACATGCTTCAATTCGGTGTCATAGGGGAGTGACGCTACGATGGGCTTATCCGTCAAAGCGCCCGTGGGACAGGCCGCTGCGCATTCGCCGCATGATACACAGGTGGATTGCCCCATGGGCCGGTTGTCGTCGAAACTTATTCGCGCATCGAACCCTTTTCCCATTCTGCCGATAACGTCGTTGCATTGAATTTCATCACAGGCGCGAATGCATCGATCACACAGAATACAGGCGCCATGGTCCACCATGATGACTTCAGACGACGAATCCGTGGAATCACCGCCGCGGGATGCCGGGAACCTGGATTCAGTCAACCCGACTTCCTTCGCCAGTGCGAGGAGTTCGTCCGGATGTTCAAGATGACCCGGATGATGGGTCTGGCTGTAATCGGCAAGAAGGAGCTCAACAATGGTTTTCCTGACTGCTCGAACTCGTTCCGTATCCGTATGAACAATCATGCCGTTCTCGACCTGTCGAATGCAGGATGCCTGGAGAACACGGGCACCTTCAACTTCCACAACGCAGGTACGACAAACCCCAACCGGGCGAAGGCCCGGTTTATGGCAGAGGGCTGGAATGGAAATGCCCGTTGATGCCGCGGCATCAAAGATGGTCGTGCCCTCCGGTACGTTGATCGATTGTCCGTCAATGGTAAGTGCTACGTTTTTCATGGAAGTGTCCGTCATGATACACCTCTCATGTACGCGTGAATATCTTCCGGGAAGTGTTGTATTACCGAACGGATTGCATTGGGTGCCGCCTGACCTAAACCGCAGATGGAGGCTTGCATCATGGCGTTTGAAAGATCATTGATCGTATCAAGATCAGAAGGAGTGCCGGTACCGTTTCGGATGCGTTCAATCATACTGACGAGCTTCTCGCACCCAACTCTGCATGGTACGCATTTACCACATGATTCCCGTTTGAAGAAATCGGTGACGTTCAGGGCAAGTTCGAGCATGTCCGTTCCTTCCGAAACAACGACGACCGCTCCGCTTCCGAGCATGCTTCCCGCCTTTGCCACCGCAGCGAACTCCAGCGGCAGATCACCGAAGGAAGCGGGCAGAAAACCCGAAGATGCACCGCCGGGGGAAAATGCCTTGAGCGGCTTTCCATCCTTCGTACCTCCGGCGAGATCCAGGAGATCTAAGAAAGGGATTCCCAGCGGAACTTCGTAGATGCCGGGCTTCTCCACATGACCACTCACCGCAAGAAATTTCAGCCCTTTGGCGTCCCACACGCCGTGTGATGCCCACCATCCGCCCCCGTTGAGAATGATGCCGGGGATCATGGCGAGGGTTTCGACATTGTTTATAAGCGTCGGTTTTCCGAACAAACCGAAGTCCGCGGGGAACGGCGGCTTGTTTCGCGGTTCCGCGCGGCGATCCTCCAGAGCTTCAAAAAGGGCGGTTTCCTCTCCACAGATATACCCGCCCGGGCTCACCGCCAGACGGATGGATGGCATGTCGTCTGTATTGATAAGGCCTTCGGCCATTCGCCTCTTCAAAACCTTCTGCAGCTTCTCGCGGGCGTCATGATATTCTTCACGTATGTAGATAATGCCATACTCGGCTTCTATGACCGCAACTGCGAGGGCGAGACCCTCCACCACGAGATCGGTCAGGTTTTCGAGTATATACCGATCCTTCGATGTTCCGGGCTCACTCTCATCGGCATTGCAGATTACATATTTTGGAGCCCCCTGCGCTTTTGATACGATATCCCATTTCAGACCGGTGGGGAAGCCCGCGCCGCCCATGCCACGGAGACCGCTCGTCTTCAGCTCAGTAATGATACGTACGGGATCCGGATCTTCCAGAAACGATCTCAGAGCATCAAAGGATGAATTATCTCGATATGGATTGCACAGTAAGGTCGTCGGCTTTTCAATCCTCGGATCCTTCATGCATCCACACTCTTCGATTCGATTGCGAATGAATTTCTCTTCTTCCCCGGAGGATGCACCTTCAATACTGAATGCAGGAGCTATCTCGCACTGTCCGAGGCAGGAGACCTGGACAAGTTCCATCCCTTCCCGTGGACGTTCATCGATTGCTCTGCCGAGTTTCGCCTGCAATTCGGACCCGCGATTCAAGAGACAGGAAAGGTCCCGGCACACCCCTACTTCAACACGGGACGGAGGCTGAAGGCGAAGATGGGGATAAAATGTCGCCAGACCGTAGAGTCTGTAGAGTGGTATGTTCGAACGATGTGAATATGAACGCAGTTCACTCTCTTCCAGATACCCATACTCTTCTTGTATGGAGCGGAGATCGTCCAGTATCATTGTGATCCTCCAACCTGTCCGGCCATTGTGATGGGCGACTTTACTTTTTCTTCGCCGGGGTGCCGGCACACTCTTCGGGTGCGCGACCACACTCTGTAATGTATACCGATAGGTGTAGTTAAAGCCAGGAGACCACCACGTTTTTGCGCCGGGCCGCGGATGTGCCTCCATGAAAGAAGCCCCACTCCTGAGTCAGGAACGGAGAGGCTTCACTGGGATGCGGGAAGATAGGGCAATGAACTAGTGCCGTGCAACCGTCGCGAACCATGGTCACGCCGGGCCGTCAACAGTTCGATTGTCGAAACCGGTTACAATTGTGTACCGGTCATGTGATATGAAGTAGCCAGACAGAGGCATCAATCAGTGGTACGTCGTATTTGTGAGCCTTCAAACATCTCAGTAAGTTAGACGCGAGTACGGGAAATACGGTCACTTTTTTCAATGGCGTGGAATGACCGATGTTCAGAGTGCAGGGAGATGATGATTACCGTATGCCGGCACTGTTTTGTCACGGGAGATATCGATGACGCACGATGGTGTCCTTGACATCAAGGTAATGGTTTCAGAAGCGCTGAAATTGCCGGAAGAAAAGCGTCTGGCATATCTTGAGAATGCATGTGCCGGACACATGGATTATTTCGAAAAAGCCGTATTCCTTCTTGAACAGGAGTCTACCAAAACTGTTTTCTCCCCGGGCGGTTCCGGATCTGCAACTGAATTTTCATATGAGATACTCGGACGAATTATTTCTCATTATCGCATTGTGGATCTTGTCGGGGAAGGCGGAATGGGTATTGTCTACGAAGCGGAGGACACGAAACTGGAGAGACGTGTCGCATTGAAATTCCTTCCCCGCTCATGTATGCAGGATCCCGCCGCAAAGGAACGCTTCATCCGTGAAGCACGAGCCGCTGCCGTTCTCGAGCATCCCAATATCTGTACCGTCTACGAAATCAATGAACGAGAAGACAGGATATTTATCGCCATGGCATTTGCCGAGGGCAAAACGTTACATGAACTCCTCTGCGGTAAGATATTCACGATACACGAAGCCCTTGATATCACGTTTCAAATTTCGACCGGTCTGCAGGCCGCCCACGAAAAAGGAGTCATTCATCGGGATATAAAGCCGGGAAACATCATGATATCCCCGGCGGGAGCTGTGAAAATAATGGATTTCGGCCTTGCGAAGAGAATCGGTTGTCCGGATGAAATGGTGCCTGGAAAAGTGATGGGAACCGCGGCATATATGTCTCCGGAACAGGCAAGTGGAGAGATGGTCGATCATAGAACAGATATATGGTCACTCGGCGTAGTTCTCTATGAAATGCTTGCCGGAAAGCGACCGTTCGATGCCGAAAAACAACAGGATATACTTCGGCTTATTCTTACCACCGAACCGGATCGCATTTCTCGTATACGGAATGATATTCCCACGGAACTGGAAGATATTGTACACCGTGCTTTGAATAAATCACTCAACAAGCGGTATCAGTATGCTGCGGATATGAACCGGGATTTGACCTCCGTTGTTCGTTTGCTCGTGCTATCAGATCAAAGAGTTAAACAGCACGTGGATTCATCCGGTGATACGCCGCTTACAAAATCAACATCATCGAACGGATCACAGACCGGCCGGATTCCCTACCGATCACATGCGACTTCCATCGGATCAAGCGGATTCGATGCCTTTTCGCTCTCAAATCTCCCTGCTCCCTTGAAGGGTTTTATTGGAAGACGACATGAGATTGAGGAAGCAAAACGACTCATTAAAACAACCAGAGTTCTTACTATAGTCGGTGTTCCCGGAGTCGGCAAATCGCGTCTCGCGATTCAGGCGGCTTCTGAGCTTGTAGAGATATTTCCGGACGGGGCATGTTTCGTATCGGTTACCCCCATTACTACGGAATACGTTTTGATTCGCTCCATCTGTGATTCCATGCGGATTCCATTGAGTCGTCCCGAGTCGGAGCATACGCACCTCATGGAATTTATCAGGAAAAGATCGATCATTCTCATTCTGGATGGATTAGATCACGGTGCCGACTTCACCAGGATTATATCTTCGATACTCAGTACCGCCCCCGGACTTAAGATCCTCATCACGGCGTTCGAACCGCTCCGATTACCGTCCGAATCAGTACTTGAACTTACGGGTTTGAAGTATCCGGGTCTTGAAGAAACCGGAGATCCCCGATCATCTGAGGCTGTACGGCTTTTTTCGCAGGCGATGCGACATACGGATCAGACGATCGAGTTCAACGAGGAGGAAATCCGCGCTGTAGGCTACGTGACACAGGTTCTCAAAGGTATTCCCATTGCTCTCGAACTCGTGGCCGGATGGTCTCTCTCCATTGAAGTAACGAGAATCCCGGCCGTGGTTCGGAAAGTTCTGAGTTCACCGTGGTGGAAACGTTGTGACCATTCGAATATTGAAAGCATTCTCCCTGCTATTCTCAGAAAATCATGGCAATTACTCCCGAATGAAATGTGGGAATCCGCACGGAAATTATCCACACTGGCCGGTGGATTCAGAATTGCAGAAGCCGAAGTCATGAGCGGAGCATCACAAATGATATTGAAAGAACTGACGCGACGGTCCTTTCTCAGGATGAGTCGTTCGGGTCGGTATGAATTTGAGCGCGCTGTCCGTGATTATGGGCGTGATTTGTTTAAAGAACGTTCCTCAGATTACGCTTCAGTTTTGGAAACGCATACTGATCTCTTTTCCGGAAAGCTCGAAGCGGTCCTGCAATCGTTAAAGGGAACAAGACATCGTGAAGTTATACTACGCACCAAGGAGTATTTTCACGATACACGAAACATGTGGGATAGGGCGGTGAACGGCTGTCGCTTGAATATTCTCGGTAGATGCATTGAACCGCTTGCCGCATTCTACGATGTTGTCCACTGGTATGAAGAAGGAAAATTCGTGTTCACAGATGCCCTGGATAGAATAGAATGTCGAAATTCAGAACGTATAGAAGAAAATAGGTTTCAATTGATTAGGGCACTACTCAGGAGTGAACGTGGTATATTTTCAGGAAGACTCGGAAGGACGACTGAAGCCATGGACCTCCTAAAGGATTCCGTTGGATATTTCCGCGAAGTGGGAGAACATAATTCTCATGTGTTTTACGGTTTGAATCTGTGTCAACTCCTGGAGAGGGCCGACGATAAGGAAGGAGCGGATCGAATGGCGTTGGAGTGTCTGACTGCATCGAGAAAGATCGATGACAGACAGGGGGAATCCGTATCCCTGATAGTTTCAGCCCATTTCAGAGCATCGCGAGATAATACATCGCGTGTAACGGAATATCTTAGACCTTCAGTGTCCTTTATTAATGAGTTGCAGGAATCAGCTGATATGAAGGAGATATATATTCGTATGCTGAAACTCAGTGACGCGGTGAAAGATGATGAGGAATGGGATGCCGCGTTCGTGTCTGTACTGGAAATTCTGCGATACGTTCCGAGTGGGAGAGACGGCAAACCGTAGTGAATGGCTCGCTGACCCTTATTCGAGATCTTTCAGCGTATAGTAATATCATATATGCGAGTGGTGTTCCATTTCGAGGAGAGCATATGAAAGAAAGCACGTGGCTCATCATTGCCATCGCACTGCTCATGGCTGCCGGTGTTGTTTTCGGGAATGTGAGCGAACAACCGGCTGGATTCAAGAGTATTCACTGTATCCAGCATGAAGCATATCGGGATGAAACACCGACTCGGATTCCACAGGTGTGGCCCGTGGCGCCCATGAGTACGACTCGTGTTCCGGGGGTAAGCAGAGAAGTACTCGGATATTATCCATACTGGGTGAGCGGGTACACTGATCTCCGATGGGATCTGCTCACCACCATCGCGTACTTCTCCGCGGAAGCGAACAGTGACGGGAGCCTGGGCAGCGTTCATGGCTGGCCGGTGACGGGATTGATAGATGAAGCTCATCAGAATGGCGTTCGGGTCGTTCTTACGGTAACCTGTTTCAGTTCATCGGCTATCGGATCCATTCTCGGATCTCCCGTCTATCGGTCGAATCTCGTGAACAATCTCCTCATCCAGGTTCAGGCAGGATCCGCCGATGGGGTGAATGTGGATTTCGAGGGCGTACCCGGCGCCTATAAAGACAGCCTGACCGTCTTTATGGAGGAACTTACGTCGACGTTTCATGAATCCATTCCGGGATCACATATCACCATGGCGACTCCGGCCGTCGACTGGTCTAATGCATTTGACTACGATGCGTTGGCAGGTATCACCGACGGCCTTATGGTTATGGGATACGACTATCACTGGAGCGGAGCCCCGACTACCGGGCCCGTTGCACCACTGGACGGGTATACGTGGGATGTGACCTGGACCGTGAATGATTATATCACGTATACCAACGGGCAGCGGGATAAGATCATACTGGGGGTGCCCTACTATGGATTCGACTGGCCGTGTACCGGTGATTATCCCGGAGCCGCTACTACCGGTTCCGGCAGTGCAAAAACATTCCAGATAGCGGAACCGTTGGCACAGATATACGACAAGTTATGGTACATTCCGTCGAGTACGCCCTGGTATACGTATTATACCGGGACCTGGCATCAGTGCTGGTACGATGACTGGGCGAGTCTTCAGGCGAAATATGACCTGTTCGTCACAGAAGATCTCCAGGGTATCGGTATATGGGCTCTCAGGTATGACAGCGATCGGGTTGAACTATGGGATGCCATTGACCGATACTTCGGCACCGTGCCTCGGGATCTGCGAATCGTGAACGAGGGAGAAGGGTCTCTCAGAATTTCATGGGCACCGGTTCGTGGAGCATCCGAGTACCTTCTCTACTTCAGTGAAGACGGCATCACGTTTAATCTCGGTACATCGACCAGTGATACCACATATCTCGCAACGGGGCTCGAGATCGGCGCCGTTCAATACGTGAAAGCGTCTAGCATTGTAGGTGGGACGGAATCCCCCGTGGGAGAAGTCCTCGGATCCCGTGTTTCTGTGCTTCCGGCATCGGTCCTGGTCGTTCACGGATTTGATCGCCAATGGGATGGAAATACCCGGGATTATATCAGGCAGTATTCGTCATCCATGGCGGCATTGGGGATTTCATTTGATGCGTGCAGTAATGAGGCAGTATACGACAGCCGTGTGCATCTCGAGAACTATGATGCCGCCGTATGGATCCTGGGCAATGAATCCACCAGTGATGAATCTTTCGCGTGGGCCGAGCAAGGGCTCGTCATGGATTATCTCAAGGGAGGCGGGAATCTGCTCATTTCCGGTTCAGAGATCGGATGGGATCTCGAAGCCCAGGGGAGTGCTGAGGATGAGGATTTTTACCATGAGTACCTGAAAACCGATTATACTGGTGACGACGCGGGAGTGTATTCGGCGCAAGGTTCGGATGGCGGAATCTTTTCAGGGATTTTGTCCTTCGGATTCGATAACGGCACCCAGGGAACATACGATGTCATGTATCCTGACAGGCTCGCTGCAAATGGAGGGAGTTCGGTGTGCCTGACCTATACGGGCACGTCGTACAATGCAGCGATCCAATATGAAGGAACGGTTCCTTCAGGGACATCGCAAAGTCACATCGTAAATATAGGATTCGGTTTGGAGACGGTTTTTTCTGAACCGGTTCGCAAGGAACTTGTCTCCCGGATCATGACCTTCTTCTCTATCGAGTCTGAACCAGACGTTGTACCTCCGAGGCCAGTGGAAGATCTTTCATGTTCAACCTCAGGTAATGACCTTATTCTCACATGGAGTGATATCACTCAGGATACCCTCGGGTCCGGTGAATCTGTTATGTATTATGTGATATATCAGATATCAGGTGCATATCAGGCTGTTGAGACCGCTGATTCCATAGCAGCGGTTTCGGTGTCGAACTGGACCGGCTATGATGCTGTCCCCGCCGCCGAATCCTCTGATTTTTATTGTGTACGCTGCGTGGATACAGCGGGAAATGCATCGGTTCTCGGTAATCGCATTGGAGCTTTAAGTTATTTGGTGCCGTGAAGCGGTTTGGGAGTCATCTGGTACGATAGTATTCTTTCAGAATTTGAACAACAACTCGATTTTCAGAGTCTCTTTATAAGCTGAAGGCATGGGTTATTCGCCCCCCACAGCTCAGGGAATTCCTCAAGTGGTCTGAATCCCATTGCGAGATAGAACTCTCGTGTCTTGGCGTAGTTGGTGTCAGGGTGTTTTGAACTCAGCGTTTTGACCTGGAGATACTCGATACCCAGACTTCTTAGATGGGATTCGACGAACTCCTGAAGAGCCCTCCCCACCCCCTTTCTGTGATATCCGGACAAAATAGCCATGCAGTGGATTTCCGCGGTATATTCGAAATGTAATCTTATGGTGAGGAATCCGATTGCTATATCCTCATGATAGGCGATAAACGTGGGAAGCGTATCGGCATCCCGTATATACTGAACGGTCGCCTCTTCAATGCCGAACCATTCCGGTACAGACCGAATAATCGGTTCACATGCACGACTCATGGAATAGAGCGGGCCGCGGATTTTTACAGTCATCCGGGAGTTGCCTTTCTCTTTTAACTGACGTTGCATCCCTTTGAATATGAATGTTCTCCGTTCCGAATCAAATAGAAGAGAATGCCTGATTTCATCGATTTTCACGCAGTGTGACATAGATCACAAAAAGATGTAACCCAGTACCTTGGTGCTTTGCGCTTGCGGCATTACCATGGAATCAGCACAGACGGAAACTCCTCGTGCGGAGGATTTAAATCAGTAATCCGCCCTTTTCTCCGTACCGGTGATCGTTTGTGCGGCGAACGCTTTCGAGCCCCGGTTTGGGCCCTTAGAGCGGTTTTTCTAATACCGGACCGGGGCTTGATTCCCTCACCGACTTCTCTGGAAAGGAGGATACCATGTTCCAGAGAATCGTTCGCTCCTGCAGATCGGAGATCTTTCATGAATCCGGTATAGAGCTTGGTCTACGACTGATCCGGCTGATTACTTACAACATATATGGATTCACACCCGGGAAATGGTCATGAGGAACGCGGGAGTATCACCGGTTGAACTGAGTTGGGTCGGTGAGATCGGTTCAGCCATCGTGAAATCGCAATCAGGAAGCGGGCATTCCACACATAACCTTCTGAGCGATTCTCGCGTTCCTCATATTTTCACCGTCTATTTACAAAATGTGAACGGTTCGTTGCCACAAGAAGATTCAATAAAATGGCACATGCAGTAATCAATTGTCCGGGAGGAACTCATGAGATCGATCATACAGAATAATATAGCTCCACGTTTTTTACAGATCCTCGTGTATAGCGTTGTCATACAATTCAGCATCACCGCGGCTTTTGCTGATTACTATTATGTAGGAAACACATCGGACAGCGGTCCCGGCACATTGCGACAGGCGATCCTTGATGCCAATGCCCATCCGGGTACCGATGAAATCGTTTTCACCATTGGATCTACAGGTACGTTTCAAACGATATATCCTACATCGCAACTTCCCACGATTACCGATCCCGTACACATCAACGGCTGGTCACAGGGTGGATTGGGATACGACGGCCCCCCTCTGATACAAATCGACGGTTATAACGCGGGTTCCAGCGCTCCCGGACTGGATATTTCAGCCGGACAATGCACAGTCACGGGTCTTGTAATAAATGATTTTGGGGCATCGGGGATAGTAATCGACACAAATGGTAATAATTATATTCGGGGATGTTATATCGGGACGAACTGGAATGGCACCTCCGCCGACGGCAATGGCTATGCGGGTATTTATATTTTTGAAACGTCCGATAATATCATCGGTTGGACCAATGAAGAAGCACGAAATATCATATCTGGAAACGATTCGTATGGTATCGTGATTTCCGGGACAACAGTAAGCACCAGCAACAACAAGGTGATCGGCAACTATATCGGTACGGATGTTTCGGGCACGTATGCAATCGGAAACGGGTCGGACGGTATATGGGTCACCGGAACCCCGAATAATATTATAGGCGGAACCGATCCCGGGGCCGGTAATGTTATATCGGGGAATGGTGATGACGGAATCGAACTCAGCGGTACCTATACGGCAGATACTCAGATAACGGGAAACTATATAGGTACAAATGCCGCAGGAACAGGGGCTGTCGGTAACAACTACGGAGTGTATATAAACGGTGCTATTGGTACCTATCTGGGCGGATCAACCGTGGCTGCACGAAACATTGTATCAGGTAATACCTACAACGGTGTCCGTATTTCGACTTCCTATGCCAGTGGAAACAGGGTGATGGGTAATTATATCGGAACCGATGTTTACGGAACGTCCGCCCTCGGGAATTTTGATGGGATCTGGATAACCGGGTCGGCATCATATAATACCATAGGAGGAACAATGGAATCCATGGGCAATCAGATTGCCCACAATACACGATATGGTATCTGCGTGGAATCCGGTGTCAGTAATCAATTCAGGAAGAACTCAATCTCTTCCAATGGGAACCTCGGGATTGATCTCCAAGCGGATGGCGTCACAACGAATGATGCTCAGGATCCCGACACCGGACCCAATAATCTTCAGAATCGACCGATCCTGTCATCCGCCGTGAGTTCCGGTGGAAGTACAACGATTCAAGGTTCCCTCAACAGCACTCCTGATAGGGATTTTATCATAGATTTTTATTCCAATGTGGTTCCCGATGCGACGAACTATGGCGAAGGGGAGGATTGGATCGGCTCGACCACGGTTCACACCAATTCAGGTTCGGGTTCTATCTCGTTCAATGTCACACTGCCGTCCGTTACGGTTCCTGGAGGATATTATATCACGGCCACTGCTACGGATGATGTAACCGATGATACATCCGAGTTCAGCCAGGTTGAGTATGTTGTAAACACCGATATGGATCTTGCAGTCCAACTGGTCGGTGGGAATCTGCAACTTACATGGACATCGGTGTCAGGAGCGTCTGCCTACTGGATCTATGGCGCTCCGAATCTGCCATATTTCGTTCCCGGTCTTACTTCGCCGTACTACTATCGAATCGCGACTGTTGGCTCGGGTACGACATCATGGTCCAGCGCAGCGGGAGTCGGTACTACTCTGAACAACCTGATCTACCTGGTCATCGCCGTTGACGGCTCATCTTTGGAGATCAGTAGGTCGAATAGAGCAGGTGAATTCGATTTCGGATATTGATACATACGGATAATCAGTCCACAAAGGCTTGAGGTGGGATGCATTTCGATGCATCCCACTTTCTGATTCAATGAGACCATACAGTATAGAACTATGTATATTGACTTCGAATATTGAATATCCGGGCTCCCGAGTGCTATTATGTACAATAGAGCATCACCAAGTATCAGGTGGTGCAAAGAACGTGGATAAAATTTTCACTGGAGAGAATCGTTGCGATGCACCGGGAATCCGAGAAGGGAACTATCAATTCGCGAACCACGAAAGGGATCAGACAGCCCTCTCACGGGAATACATGATGAATAAAATCCGCATACATGTTCTCACTGGGCTGTGGGATGAATACACCCTCATCGATTCAGGCAATACACGGAAGCTTGAACGAATTGGTCCGTATATCATTGATCGGGAAGAACCGAAGGCATGGTGGGTGCCTGATCGCCCCAAGGAAATATGGGCACAATCTGCAGCCGTTCAGAGTCGTAATGGTCATTGGAAGCTCAGAAAAGGTACGCCTCGTGAATGGATAGTCGGATTCAAATCCCTTGTTGCTGAAGTCAAACTTACCGACACGTCTCGCCATGTGGGGATCTTCCCCGAACAGTCACCTCATTGGGAATGGCTGATGAAAAAAACTGCAGCCGACGTGTCCGGTTCGAAGAACCTGCTCAACCTGTTCGGGTACACGGGAATGGCTACTCTCGCAGCCGTGTCCGCTGGGTATGACGTAACACATGTTGATGCATCCAAACCCGCTATGTTATGGGCGCGAAGAAACGCGGAACTCTCGGATCTCGGACACGCCCGTATACGATGGATTCTCGATGATGCGTCGAAGTTCGTTGCGCGGGAGGTGCGACGACGCTCCGACTACCATGGTATCGTTATGGATCCACCATCCTTCGGGAGGGGGCCGAAGGGTGAGATATGGAAGGCGGAAAAGAAATTGAATGAGCTTATGATGGAGTGTCGGAAGCTCCTTGAGTACAGGGGGGAATTTCTTCTCATTACAGTCTACAATCTGGATATCTCCGCGCTGTCTCTGAGCAACCTCATGAAAGATACGTTTCATGGTTTGGGAGGGGTTATTGACGTAGGAGAACTTGCCCTGCAACAGGAAGGCGGAGACAAGATCCTTCCACGCTCTATCTACGCTAGATGGGAACGGTCCTGAACATTTGTCATACGTCCGAAAATGAACGAGCAATGTCCTCCCCTGTCATTTGATCCCCATGGAATCGCGTAGATGACACTAACAGTATGGGATCTATGCGCGGCATACGATATGCGTGGAATTTGTTCAATGTAACCGAGGTAATAGTTTGCATATCTGATTAGTCGTTTACTATGTACCGGGGGATTACATGAAAAACTGTGTGTTTTTTCTGGTTTTTGTTGTTTTTGCGCAGACGGTGGTATCGAGTGCCGGTGCAGATCAGATCACCATGACCATTCTGTATGACAATTACGTTCATCTTGAAGGAACGACGGCTGATTGGGGTTTTTCATGCATTATCGAAGGAACGGAACGGACAATCCTCTTCGATACGGGATACCGGGGTAATACCCTTCTCCAGAATGCGGAAGTGCTCGGAGTCGATATGGCTGAGATTGACGATATCGTCTTGTCTCATAATCATCTTGATCATACCGGGGGATTGGACGCGGTTCTGGGAATCAATCCTCATGTACCGGTTTATTTCGGGCAGAGTTTCCCTTCGAATTTCGACACGGATATCTCGAATGCGGGAGCGGTTCCGGTCCGGGTAAGTGAAAGCGTTGAGATATGTGATCATGTGTTCTCGACTGGAGAACTCGTCGGACCGATTCGTGAACAGTCACTTATTTTCGAAACGGATGACGGGCTCGTTGTCATAACCGGGTGTTCGCATCCCGGAATCATCAATATCCTTCGGGTTGTTGGCGAACTCATGGAACAGGATATCTACCTCGTATTCGGTGGATTCCATCTTATGGATCATTCCGATGCTCAGGTACAACAGATTATAGACGATATGAAGTCGATGAATGTACAGAAGGTAGGTCCGACTCATTGCACCGGCGACCGCGCAATAGAACTGTTCCATGCGGGTTTTGGGGATGATTGCCTGGATATGGGTGTGGGTAAAATCGTCCAGTCAACCATGGATCAAGTGAACGTTCAGGACGGTGATTCGAGGATCGTGCCGGAGCTATTGCTTGGACCGGGCACAC
>Ga0180434_10005888_pt1 | contig 14257 bp, 9 predicted proteins | sample SS_ome_7_FD_132453 | JGI IMG/M metagenome (GOLD analysis project Ga0180434, IMG submission 132453) | Hypersaline lake sediment archaeal communities from the Salton Sea, California, USA - SS_1_D_2 metaG | ecosystem: Environmental > Aquatic > Non-marine Saline and Alkaline > Hypersaline > Sediment... | reverse complement strand
GACAACGATGGACTCGGCAACCTATGTGACAACTGCACAGACATCGCCAACGCAGACCAAGTCGATGACGATGCAGACGGCGTTGGCAACCTCTGCGATAATTGCCCCGATGATGCAAACGCCAATCAATTCGATGGCGATGGTGACGGCTTGGGCGATACCTGTGACAACTGCCCCGCCCAAGCCAACGCCAACCAAGTGGACCCGGATGGTGACGGCATCGGCAGTCTGTGCGATAATTGCCCGACCATTCCCAACGCCGATCAGGCTGACAGCGACGGCGACGGTCAAGGCAACGCCTGCGAAGGCGGTGCAGCTCCTCAACCGGTTCCTGATAACCCAACGTCGGAAGACGACGACAACGACACCGTGTCGGACAATGACGACAACTGCCCGCTCATACCCAATAGCGGACAAGAGGATGCCGATGGCGACGGCTTTGGCGACGCCTGCGACAACTGTCCGACCGTCAACAACCCCGATCAAGCGGACACCGACAACGACGGTACGGGTGACGCCTGTCAGAGTTCAGGACAACCCGTCCCGCCAGCACCTTCACCAGATCCCAACGACAACCAGCAACCCGCTCCTTCGGGAACGACCATCGTTCTCCCCGAATGTGCCGTCGGCATGACCCAAAGCGCGATGCTGGCATTCATGGGACTCGTCGTACTGCGATTCGCACCAAGAGGCCGACCCCGTCGGTCGCGTCGTCGTTGATGGGTAGAGACGATACGATCTAATCGGAAATGACACCGGCAACCCCCGCCGGGCTCAATCAAACGGTTCGCGTAAAACGCAACGGGCATCGCCAGATCCAACATGGCGGTGCTCGTTGCGTCATTCTGGATACGCCATAATACCGCATGCACCGTAGCGCAAAACAATACCCACGAAACACTCTTCGTGGGTATCGCTAAACATTCAACAACCGCCCCAAATTCCTCGCAAACACACAGGCCACGTGCACCTGTAAGCGAAGCTCAGCTGCTACTTGGACACCCGACATTTCAGCGGTCGAACATAGAGATTCCGGAATTCGATCGACGAGTGATTACCTTGCAGCATAATCGGGCCGGGGGCTCCCATATTCCGATCCAGCTCAGCACCCGTCGCCCGCGTCACCTCAAACCCGTCGATAACCTTCTCGCCGTTGAGCACAACTGTAACCTTCTGCCCGACAATCTTGGCATAGACACTCTGCCACTCACCGGCCGGCCGACTCACCTGCTTCGACGGGGGTATGAGGCTATACAACGCCCCATTCCGCATCACTTCTGTGTATTTGGGGTGACCCTCATTATCGCATATTTGAATCTCGATTCGCCCTCGTAAATAAACACCACTGTTCCCCACAGGTGGTACGTTGTATTCGTAATAGATCTCGAAGTCGCAGAATTTCTCGTCGCTAACGATATCGATGCCTTGTTGCTCATGACTCGACGTGTTCACCATCACCCCATCGACAACGGTCCACGACAGGGGCCGATCCGTGGTGCGGGGCTGCCAACCCGTCAGGTCCTCGCCATTGAACAACGGCCGCCATCCCGCACCTTTCGGCGCATGGGCCGAATCAAGAAACGCGGGCCCGCTCAACTGACTACACCCCACGGACACAAGAGTGAGAAGCCCACACAAAACCAAACCTCGCCTGCAAGTCTTCTCAATAGTCATCCTTATCTCCTACCTTTTCCAAAGACGCCAAAAGACCGCCCTTCACCGCCGCGCCAACGTCACCGAACCCAAAACGAATACGCCGCCTCACCGTGCCACGAACGACACAAGCGAATACCGGCTAGACCTCCGGCAACTCATACCCTTTGCGGTACGAACGTGTCAACAGGGCATTCGCGCCATCGTCCGGCACGGCCAAACCACGATCTTGGCAACACCGCTCTTTCTTCGGATCCCAAAAGAGCTTTCGGCCCACTCTGAGCGAAATATTCGCCAGATGACAAGCTACGGCCGTGTTGTAATGCGATTCGATCGTCGCCACAGGCTTCTTGCGCGAACGCAAACATTCCAGGAAGTTCGCGATGTGAGGCTCATAGGCATTGGCGCCCTGACGCGCAAAGTTCGCCGTCCTCAGGTCGTCTTTCTTGTTGTCGCGCCAATTCACCTCATCCGCCTCCACGCTCCAACGGTCACGCTTGAGATGCATCTTCCCGTTGGTTCCATGGAACTCCATCCCGTAGCCGTTCAGTCGCCAAGGCTTACCGCTGGCTTTGCGCATCGTGTAGGTATGGATGAAACCTTTCGGTGCCTGCCGCGACGGACCAAACTCATAAATGACTTCCATCGTATCCGGTGTGTCGCGGTCATCGGTCAAGACATACTTACCCCCCGCTGCGGATACCGCGATCGGGTGAGACGCATCCAATGTCCACATGATGACGTCCTGCAGGTGAACGTTCCAATCGCCTACCATGCCAGCGGCATAATCAAAGTACCAACGCCAGCTAAAGTGGAACCGACGCCAATTGAAAGGCCGTTCCGGTGCCGGACCCAGCCAGCGATCGTAATCCACATACTTCGGCGGACGCGTGTCCGGCTTGTCCCCCAAACCCCTAGGCGTTTCATTGCCGGAGTTGAACGTCTGCGTCATCGAGATCGTTCCCAGCTTGCCCGACCGAATGTAATCATAAGCCTCCTGCATGTGCGGCATGCTACGCTGATACGTCCCAACCTGAACAACTCGGTCATACTTCTGCGCCGCTTGGACCATCAACTGCCCTTCGCGGATATTGTGGCAACAAGGCTTCTCGCAATAGATGTCTTTACCTGCCGCACACGCCAACATCATCGGGGCCGCATGCCAGTGATCCGGCGTCGCGACGATCACCGCATCGATCTCTTTCATATCCAGAACGTGCCGAAAATCCCGAAAAACCTTCGGCGTCGTGCCAAGCTTCTCCTGCACATCCCCAAGCACGTTCTTGGCCTTGCTGTCGTCCACGTCGCAGATGGCGGCCACCTCGCACTGCTTCGTATCCATCATGAAGCCAAGATCCCCTCGGCCCATGTTCCCACAGCCAATCAACCCCAACGTGATCTTCTCGTTCGCCTCCACAGCATCGGCATCCCGAACCATCGAGGACAGCGTCAACCCCGCCGCAACGCCGGCGGCAGCCTTACTACTGGTTCCAAGAAACTGACGACGACTCACCGACTTATCCATGACCATCTCTCCAATTCTTAGGTTAATTTCCTCGCTCCGCTCGATAGGGCAACCAGGTGGAGTCTGCAACGCATATAACTAACCGCAACCACCCCGAAGAACAAGTCGTAGGCTAACCCGCGCAGGTTAGCACATCCTCTCGTCAGTCATACATCACAAATCAGGATTGTTGACCTTCTTAAAACCACCCCTCGCCAATGTCCCCCACTGCATCGGGTGATTACACATTACACAGGCTTCACATCAACACTGTCGCGTCCTACACCAATCAGCTCCTTGACAACAACAATGAACAAACCCGTACATAGTAGATTGAGTGCCAACGAGAACATGGCCACAATAATCATCGGGCCACCAATGCCATACGACAATGAAATCACAAGAACACCAGCACCGACTTCTCCACGCGGAAACATCGCAATGGCCACCGCCAACCGTTCCCGTACATCCACCTCCTTGCGATAACAAAACACCGGAAACATTTTACCCAAATTCGAAATGATCGTAATCAGTAACACATGCACAATAATGATACGCCAAGCCAACCCTCCCTCAGGTACGACCGCTTCCTCGGGCACCTCTTCAGGCGGCTGTTCGAGATCGGAATCGGTTTCGTTATCGTTCTCCTCGATCAAGTAAGCACGGACCGCCGCCTCATCCGCTTGAGCGACTTGTTCATCGGACCCCGCCAATCCCGTCAAGGGAGGCAACGAGAGACCGACCAACACCATAAAGAGGCCACTGACAAGGGTCGAAACCCGTTTCTCGGATGGCGTCTCCAAGATATCTTCTTCATGCCCGCCCACAGAAGAAGCGTTATCACCACCATCCCAACTCTGTTTGGCACTCATGCACCCCAGAACAAAGGCCGGCAGAAGCACTTCGATATGAATAGGCACCACCTCATCCATTAGGCGACTTATAAAATAGATCGCCTCACAAACGCCCGCGATCACAAATGCATAGACGAGAACCCACCGCCATGTCATCGGAATACGTAATAAATGAAGATACTTCCAAGCGAACCAAAGCTGTACCACCATGATCAGCACAACCAAACCAAGCTGCCAACGAAACCCCACGATCATCATCTTGAGCGGGATCATCAACAGCACCGTATCCAAGTCGTCAAAAATCGCCAGAATACGTGCCTTCCGAAACATCCACGTACCCGCCAAACCCGCCGCAGCCAACATCGAGAAGAGAACTCCCGCCGACGTCGGCGCCGCAAATCGGCTGGCCAACAAAGCATCCTTCCACGTATCCCATATTCCCCATACCTCGTAAGGACTCATGACGTAGATGAAATACACGGCACAAAACAACCACGGAAAAGAAGCAGCCGTTGCCGCAACAACATAATCCCACCCATATTGACGAAGATTGGAACGGTCGATCTCGAATTCATACCCCACGTGGATCATGATGTAGCCAAGACCCACCATGGTCAGAAATTTGACGACATGCGCAACGAAACCATAGCCCTCCCCCACAAGAGCCGGAAGCGTCTGCGAAACCACCAAACCCAAAATAAGAAGACCGGAGAAGATGACAACCTTCCGCATCGTACATCTCCCATCGCTTGCCGATAGGGCCCATGGGCAAAGACACGATGTCCACGTGACAATGATGTAATACAACGAAACCGGCCGATTCGCACATCCATCATACCCCAAACCACGCCACTGCCAAATTCATGTCGCCACAGCCATCAAGAACCTGAATGATCCATCCTTCCTGTGTCCTCGCGCGATCTCAGTCGTGAACGAGTTCGCCCTTAACCACCTCCCGTAAACGCCCCACAACCCACCCCGCCAACGGCGCACCGGTTGTGTTCTCAAGCCATGAACAACACGTACCCATTCTGCTCGCCGACAAAAGGAGAAAACGCTATGAATCCACGAAAAAACGCCCTGACGAAACGAACCCACGCCCCATAACCATGAGACCCGCGATAATCCGCGTTCCCAAACCACCAACGCGGATTTCAACCCCCAGCCCCCACCAAGACCGTCGGACACTTCGGCGAAAACGAACCCACGCCCCCCCCAAAAAAAGCGGACCATCATCGACCTCAACGACCAACCGAACGACGAAGCCGCGGCCCCCTTGCCTCGCCCACAAGACAAATCCCAATCCAAAACGAAAAAGGGAAATATTTTCCCTTGAAATCGCTCCGACCGCATGATAAACTGGTCGATCTGTACAATTTGCTCGTCTGCCCCCCGCAGAGGGGTTGGCCAACGACCCGGTGCGAGTGACCACCGGTCAGCGGCCCGGACGGAAAGCACAATGAGGTGCGGTAATGAGGGTCCTGCTTAGACTGCCAAGTAGCCTCCCGCAGCCGTAATCCCCCTCCGAAAGCGATCGGTGGCGGATCAACCGGCTGCCGATCGGGGTTCCTTAATCACAACTTAACGAAGAAAGTCGTTTTACAGGCTGATGATTTACAGCCATTTAGAGTTCTAATAGCCGATCATCGCTTTATCAACTTCTCGGGCGGTGCAACACGTTTTAGTTTAGAGAAGTAAGTCGTAAAAAACTCTTGATTGAGTTCTGAAGGAAGTATTGAACGATGTTGAATCTCAGTATTCTCCGCAACATCGGCATTTCCGCGCACATCGACTCGGGCAAGACCACCTTGACCGAGCGCATCCTCTATTACACCGGACGCATTCACAAAATGGGCGAGGTGAAGGGCAACGATGCGACCGCCACCATGGACCACATGGAGTTGGAGAAAGAACGCGGGATCACGATCACGTCGGCCGCCACCACCGTCACCTGGAAAGATCATACGATCAACATCATCGACACGCCCGGCCACGTTGACTTCACGATCGAAGTGGAACGATCGTTGCGCGTTCTCGACGGAGCGGTGTTGGTCTTGTGTGCCGTCGGCGGGGTCCAATCACAATCGCTGACCGTTGACCGACAGATGAAACGGTACAACGTGCCCCGGATCGCGTTTATCAACAAATGTGATCGTACCGGTGCCGACCCCGCCCGCGTCATCAACGAACTGGAAACCAAACTCGGCCATGTCGCGGTTCCTCTGCAAATCCCCGTCGGTCTCGAAGGACACCATCAGGGCGTCGTCGATCTCATCACGATGAAAGCCTTTTATTTTGAAGGCGAACGAGGCGAGACGGTTCGCATCGCCGACATCCCTGCTGACCTGATCGAAGCCGCCGACCGTGCCCGGCATGGCATGCTCGATACGCTCTCGCTCTACAGTGACGAGCTGATGGAGTTGATGCTCGAAGAGAAGGAAATCGACGAAGCCCTTCTGCACCGGATTGTCCGTGAACAAACCATCGCACGTGAGATCACGCCCGTCCTCGTCGGTTCCGCGTTCAAGAACAAGGGCGTCCAATTGCTGATCGATGCGGTCACACGTTATCTGCCCAGCCCGCTGGACCGCATGGCCTACGCTAAAGACAACGAGAACGAAGGGGCTGAAACCGCGTTGAGCGCCGATCCGGAAGGACCGGCCGTAGCCATGGCATTCAAGATCGTCGACGAATCTTTTGGACAACTGACTTACACCCGGGTCTACCAGGGCAAGATCAAAAAAGGCGGCACCTATTTCAACAGCCGATCGCAGAAAAAGCAGCGAGTGGGAAGAATTCTGCGGATGCACGCCAACGACCGCGAAGACATCGACGTTGCGTCGGCCGGCGATATCGTTGCCCTGATGGGCGTCACATGCTACTCCGGCGATACGATCTGTGAGACCACGCACAACTACTCCCTGGAAAGCATCCATGTGGCCGAGCCCGTCATCTCTTTGGCCATTCGACTTGCCAAGACCGCCGATCGCGACAAGCTCAGTAAAGCCTTGGGCCGGTTTGCCCGCGAAGACCCGACATTCCACGTCCGCACCGATGAGAAAACCGGCGAGACGCTGATCTCCGGCATGGGCGAGCTTCACCTGGATGTCTACGTCGAACGACTGCGACGCGAGTTCAAAATCGACATCGAGACCGGTGCGCCGCAAGTCAGCTACCGCGAGGCCCCAACCCAAGAGGTCGCGTACAACTACAAGCACAAGAAGCAGACCGGTGGATCCGGACAATATGCCCACGTCATCGGTAAGCTAATCCCTCTGCCGCCGGAAACCCCTAACGATTACGAATTCGAGAACAAAGTGACCGGCGGCCGAATTCCCACGGAGTATATTCCCTCGGTCGATAAAGGTTTTCAGAGCGCTCGTGGCAAAGGCCCGTTGGCTGGCTGCGAAATTGTGCGGATCAAGATGCTGCTGGAGGACGGCACCCATCACGCCGTCGATTCGTCCGACTTGGCATTCCAAATTTGCGCCCGTGATGCCTTTGTCGATGCTTTCAAACGTTCCCGCCCCGCATTGCTGGAGCCCATCGTCAAAGTCGAAGTGGAAGCGCCGCTTGATTGCCAGGGCCCCGTGGTCGGCGATCTTTCCAGCCGTCGCGGGATCATCCATGGCACAGAGGCCAAACAGAACCTCGTGGTCGTGATTGCAGAAGTGCCTTTGGCCAAGATGTTCGGCTACGCCACGGATCTACGTTCCGCGACCCAAGGTAAGGGGACGTTCACGATGGAGTTCGCATGCTACCGCCAGGTGCCGCGCGACGTGCAAGAAGAGATCGTTGCTGCCCGCCGCAAAGCGTTGACTGAACAACGGTAGCCGCGTGGCGCCGCGCCAAAAGCGGCCCCTGGTAACATTATGATATCGCTTTTTGAATGGATTGAATCGACAGCTTCCGAAACACAAACGTGAAGCGTCGTATTTGGCCCGCAGGGCGACCCCCTGCGGGCTTCACTTTGCGCACCATCAAGCCAGGTACCTATTCGCCCGCCGACATCGCACCTTGCCAACAGCGATCACGAAAGCTTACCCGACCCCTCGATCGGCCACACGTCAACAATCCGACCCTGTTCGTGCACAAGGAATTCGCGATGCAGATTGGACGTGGTACACGCATGACTCGGTATCAGTTCCACGATGTCGCCGATCTTCCAGTCCGGACCCCCCTGAACGATGCAATGCTCCTCCGAAAGAAAGAACGGAATGACAGCCTCCGGATGGTCTTTGACCTTCGGCGGACCGAACTCATGACCAACGCCCTTGACGCCGATATCCAGCACGGTCACGTTGGGCTTGGGCCGACTTATCACGCGCGTCACCACGGAAAGAACTTGTTCAAATTCGGGCATGAGTTTCTGATAAAACCAATCCATCGTCACATACGTGCCCGCTTGCAGCTCATCAACGCCATCAATCAAACCCGTGATCGCATAGGTGGATGTGGAACCGCCGCTGATGAGCGCCACCGGTATACCTGCGCTTTCAATCAGCTTCCGTGTATCGACCGCAAGTTGAAACGCTTCGGTGGTGCGATTCCTCCGATCAGCCCAATCTTCAACGCCCACGAGATGCCCCTCGTAGGACTGTATGCCATCAAAACGCACACCGGGCAAATCCACAAGCTTGCGAGCCAGTTGTAGCGAGGGCTCACCCGCCGGCACCCCACACCGGCCCATGCCGATATCGACTTCGATCAACAAGCCGACCGTCACGCCCGCCTGCGAAGCCGCTTGAGAGATGGCAACCGCCTGATCGATATGATCGATCGCAACACGGAGTTTGATACGCCCCGCAAGTTTGACCAAACGCTCCAGCTTGCGTGCGCCCACCACTTGGTTGGCAATAAGCACATCATCGATGCCCGCATCTGCGAGCACTTCGGCTTCCCCGAGTTTGGCGCACGTCATGCCCACGGCCGAACCAGCAGCAAGCTGACGCCGGGCCATTTGCGTGCACTTATGGTTCTTGAAATGCGGACGGAGCTGGCAACGACGATCCTTAAAATAGTCGGCCATCTTCTGAATGTTTCGTGCCAGTGCCGGCCCATCCAGTAACAACGCGGGCGTATCAAGATCGATAATTGATGAGCCGATCACATCGGCCATGAGTTGATCTCCATTTCGAAAGACGTAAGAATTCACCATAGGAAGCGGGCGCTATTTCAAATCCCAACCTACCGGACTGGTCTCGTTATGATTGATGACAGCGCTCTTGCACTTGCAGTAGGCCAGTAGCCCCTCCATGCCGAGCTCGATACCGGTGCCGCTCATCTTATGCGGCTGGACCGGAATCTGGGGATAGCCGACCAATATCGTATTGACCCAGACGATCCCGGTTTCCATCGCCTTGACCATACGATTGGCCCGCCCGACATCAGCCGTCCACACCGAACCCGATAGGCCGTAACACACCGAATTGGCGATTTTGATGGCGTCGGCCTCGTCGGCAAAACGGACAACGCTAAGAACCGGACCGAAGATTTCCTCGTCGTGGACCCTCATGCCGGGCCTTACGCCGCTCAACATCGTCGGTTGGAGCCAATAACCATTGGTCAATGGGCTGGGCAGATTGAGCTTGTCACCCCCTGACAATATCTTGGCGCCCTCTTTCGTGGCGATGCCCATGTACTCTAAGGCGGTCTCGTATTGCGACTGGGTAATCATCGGGCCGACGAGCGTGGTCTCATCGCGAGGATCACCTACTTTGACCTTCGCGAGTTTCGCCTTGAGGATTTCTTCGAACTTGGCGGCAATCGATTCTTGCACCAGGAGCCGCGAGCACGACACACACAATTGGCCGCAGTTGACAAACGCACTGACAATGACCGCGTTGGCGGCTCGCTCAAGGTCGGCATCGGCGAAAACACAAATGGCGTTTTTGCCGCCTAGCTCAAGGTTGACCGCCTTCATTTGCTCGGCCCCAAGCTTCTGGACCTGGATACCCACCGCGGTCGATCCTGTGAACGAGACCTTGCGTACCTTTGGGTGTGCGACGAGATCGTTACCCGCTTTGGAGCCTCGGCCCAGCACGACATTGACGATCCCCTTGGGAACGCCGACACGGTCGCACAGTTTGGCAAATGCGACGGCCCCCAACGGCGTCTCGACGGAGGGTTTCAGTACGATGGCATTGCCGGCCGCCAACGCAGGTGCGGTCTTCATCACGACATTCGCCAGTGGATAGTTCCAGGGCAAGATGCCGGCCACAACGCCATACGGTTCGTACATCGTCACGTGCAGGCCGCCAGGTGTATTTTTGACACGCCCGTCAATCTTGTCCGCGGCGCCGGCATAGTAGCGAAGCAGAGCTGCAGCCAAGGGAATCTCGCCGTGCCTTAATTGCGAAATCGGTTTACCCGTATCCAACAACTCAGGCTCGATCAGCGTCTCGGCTTCGGCTTCGACGGCATCGGCCAGCTTGAGCAGCAACCGACCCCGGTCCGCTGGGGCCATCCCCTGCCAGGCAGCGGAATGAAACGCCTCGTCGCTGGCCTGGACGATCCGATCGACCGCCGACGCATCGCAACAGACTTCTTGCGCCACGACTTCACCGGTCGCGGGGTTGATCACGTCCGCCACCCCACCACCGGCCTCCATCAGTTCCTCACCATTCAGCAGCGGTCCAACTTCCATTGGGCTCATCCTCCAGCACGTTGTTTAGAGCAACTCAAGCTTGCTCTAGCATGACCGCGGGCATGATTTTTCAAATCACCACGCTCGTCGACGTAGAGCTTGGGCCATCGAGGCCAACCTGTCAACAAACGTTGTGTCCGTTCAACAAAAGCATGCCAACCCGCAAGAAGCCACACAACTTTCCGGCTGCAACCGGAAACGAGTTTCCGCTCATCATGCCTTTTGGGGAAATACCATCATCCGGTGACGGCTCTCGCGGTCGCTCGATAATCTAGCGAATTTCAGGCTTCCAGGCTATCCGGGACGTTGAGGTGGTCGAGCAAGTTCAAGACGCTACGGTATTGGGCGTAACTCGCTTCGTCGTCCGGTTGTGTGTTGGTCAAAATGCGTTCGGCCAATCGCTCGCCTGGCTTTTGAAGAACCGTGAGAAAGCCCCTTTCGGCGAGCCCCAGGGCTTGCGTGCTGCTGATGAGACGCTGCCAGGACTCGTCGGTGATCTTTCCGTCTTCGGCCATGCCCGCCAGGATCCGCTCCAGGAACTGCTCGCCGGAGCCGGACAAGTAATCCATCAGCAACTCTTTCGTTGTCGTCCCGAGGCTCCGGGCAAGCGTGTGAAGCTGATCGAGCTCTTCGTCGTCCAGGTAACCGCCCGAGATCGCGAACGACAGGTATTCCTGAAAAACGTGGCGACCGACACGTAGCTCGATCTCGCGTGTTTTTTCGTCGCTTAATTTGAGGGCCTTGGCGATCCAGCGAAGACCCACCCGATCTCGCTCCTTGATGATGTAGTTATCCAATACGTGTTTCAGGGTGAGCTCGTAGATGCGTTCCTTGACCAGGGGTAAATCATCCACCGCCATGTGGAGGAAAGTGGCGGTCTCGCGAAAACTGAAGAATCGGCCCTCTTGCCGCATCGACTTGGCAACCTTACGGGCCAACAGACCGACACGCTCCTCCCTTTCAATATCCAAAAGGGGGCAGGCTGTCTCATCAAGCCAATCACGAATGCGGTCGATCATTGGGGTTGCTCGCCCTTGATCCGCTACGGGAACACGAAACCGACAAATCAAAGTGTACCCGCTCTTCGTCCGCAGAACAAGAACAATCGCGTTGTTGCGTTACATTCCGAAAATATCGCATCTTTGAGTGACAGATAGAGGGCTCCACGGCCAGCAAGCTCAACGGTCGTGGATCGACCTACGGCAAACCCAAACATCGAGGATCAGTCCAGTGGCGACAAATCGGATGGCGGTTCGCCTGATTCCGTACGATGAAAGACCGTCCGGTGCGGGAAGGGAATCTCGATCCCTAGTTCGTCAAACCGCTTCTTGATACGCCGCAATACCGCCCTTTTCACCGTCCATTGCTGCAATGGCTTCGTCTTGATGAGGAACTTGATCACCACGGCCGAATCACCAAACGCATCGACGCCGAGCATCTCAGGCTCATCGATGATGAGCCGCGCAATTTCGGGGTCTTTGCGCACTTCGGCACAGACTTCCATCAGAACCTTCATGACATGATCGACATCTTCTTTGTAGGCGACACCGATATCGAAGACGACCCTCGACCATCCGTGGGTCAGATTACTGACGCTCGTGATTTGACCGTTTGGGATGAAGTGAGCAACACCCTCGAGATCACGCAAAACGGTGATCCGCAGCGTGATCCGCTCCACCAAACCGGCAACCCCGCAGATTTTGACAACATCGTTGATTCCATATTGATTCTCGAGCAGGATTATGAAACCGGAGAAGTAGTCGCGAATGAGGTTCTGGGCGCCAAACGCAACCGCCAAGCCCACCACGGCCGCTCCCCCCATCAAGGGGGCAAGGGGAACATTGATCACATCCATCAGCATAAAAATGCCGCCCACAACAATCACGATACGTGCAGTGTTGTGAACGACATCCGCCAAGGTTTTCGCCCGTTTTTCCCGGTCAAAAGGAGTTCCCCGCTCGGTGCGTCTGGCAATGATGTCAATAAATCGATTTCGCAAGAACCGCTCCAGCGACAGCAGCAGAAACACACTGATCGTCACGCCCAACAGAGGGGGCCCCTTCTCCGCTAACCATCGCAACAGATTCTGCGGCGAAAAGGGGTTTTCGATACGCTTAATCTTTTCTTGAGCCTTCTGTTCGGCCTCCCGTTTAGCCACCACCTCCTTCATTGCGGCGATCTGCTCCGCCTGTAACTCCGCCAATTGGACGCGCAGGCTATCGAGTTGGGCGTCTTGCTGTGTGAGTTCCTGCTGGGCATCGCGATACCGTTGGCGCGCCTGCCGAATTTTGAGCCACAACGCCTGGATCTTGTCTTGCGAGGCCCCCTCGGTCGATAATCGCTGGAGCTGCTCGGTCAACGAGGACTCGGTCTCCTGCGCGTTGGTCGACTTCTTGCGGGCAGTTTCTACCATTTTTTGCTGGGATTCGATCGCCTGTTCAATCTGGTTGATCCGCTCGGTGACCGAGCGGGCCTCTTCCTTGGCCTGTTGGACCTCCGCCGTCTTTGACTCAAGCTCCTCTCTGGCTTCCACCAATTCCTGGGGAGGCGGTTCCGTCGCTTCGGCCGGTTGCGCCGGCGCGGTAGGCGGTTGCTCCGTCTTCGGCACACCGACCCCTACTAAACCAGATGCAGGAGGTACGGTGGGTGGAGGAGCCTGCTTATCCACGACCTCGCCGACCGTCTCCGCCGGCGGAGCGGGCTGCGTCGCTGGACTCGAGAGCGGCTGATCCGCGGGCGAGGTCGTTTTCCTCGGCGTAAGAAGTCGCTGAAGCGCCTGGCGGTCTTGACTCATCTTCTGTTGGAGGTTGACCAGTTGCTCTTGCAGTGTTTTACGTTCTTGAATCGCCAAGTCGAAGCGGTCTCTGGCGAGTTTCCATTGCTTCTCAAGATCGGCCATTTCCGGTTTCAATCGTTCGACGTCCGCCGAACGGCCCTCCTGCCGGGCTTTTTGGAGTTCGTGTTTGGCGGTCTCAAGCTTGTCGTCCAACACTTTGAACTCTGACTCGGCCTGACCGTATTCCGAACTCGGATTCTCAATCTTGTTTTGAAATTCCTTCAGGAGTTTCTCATTCTCTTCGATGAGTTCTTGAAGACGCGTGATCTTTTCCGCATCGGTCATTGACTCGACCGGCACGGTGGACGCTTTTTCTGCAACGACCGATCGCGTGACCGTCACCTTTGCGGCCTTCAAATTATCATTTTGACTTTGCTGCGCCCAAGCTTGGACCGGCAAACACACCCCCAACACAAACATACCGATCAGGACTTGGACGATTGAATTCTGACGGGGCTTTATTACCATTTTTATGGATGCCACAGTTATGGCCTTCCCTTCATGTCATTTTGGCGGTTTCGTCATACAACGCCACCCCAAGTTATTTATCGAAACGAGCGTACGATCACCATACCACAAAACAAGGCACCGTTGCCCTCTAGGATCGTTGCGAACGGTCGCTTATGCAAGGGGGGACCTGGAATTGCTGCCGTCCGGACGAGGACGCACCTGGGTAGATTACCTTCATGTGCGAATGCAGCACAACTCTATTCGGGTACGGGTAAGGAATGGCGATGCGGCCAGTCAGCCGACCCAGATGGGGT
>Ga0180434_10005887_pt1 | contig 14260 bp, 12 predicted proteins | sample SS_ome_7_FD_132453 | JGI IMG/M metagenome (GOLD analysis project Ga0180434, IMG submission 132453) | Hypersaline lake sediment archaeal communities from the Salton Sea, California, USA - SS_1_D_2 metaG | ecosystem: Environmental > Aquatic > Non-marine Saline and Alkaline > Hypersaline >... | reverse complement strand
ACGAAATCTGGCTATCAAGGAGATCGTTCTTGTCGGCCGCACCGAGCGGAAGCTCAGTCTGGTGTCGGCGTTTTGCCAGAGGATGCTCGACAAGAACGGTTTTCCGACTAAGGTCGCTGCCACCACCGACGTAGCGGAAGGCGTCAAAGGGGCGAACTATATACTGAACCAGATCCGAGTTGGGGGGATGATGGCGCGTGCACGCGATGAGCGTGTACCGCCGATGTTCGATATGATCGGTGATGAGACGCTGGGCGCGGGAGGAATCGCGAACGCGTTCCGGACGCTGCCGGTGGTGATGGCGTACGCCCAACTGATAGAGCGGACGTCGCCGGAGGCCACCTTCATCAACCTGACCAACCCGATGGGCGTGGTTGTCGAGGCGCTGTCGAAGTACACCCGGATGAAGGTTATCGGCGTGTGCGACATGCCCACCGTGTACACCACAAAGATTGCCAAGATACTCAACGCGGACTCGCGCGGGATATGGGTGGACTACTTCGGACTCAATCATATCGGCTGGATTCAGGATGTGAAGGTCGACGGCCGCAGCCAGATGGACCGGCTCCTCGATAAGGTCGTCCGAAAGAAACCGGACGGGTTCGACGTTGAGCTCGTGGAGTTGTTCAGGATGATCCCGACGCGTTTTGTGGAGTTCTTTTTCAAGAAGGACGACATCCTGCAAAAGCAGAAAGAGATGGTAAAGTATCGGGGCGAAGAACTCTATGAGGCCGAACAGCTCATTCTGGAACAGTACGAGGACGAAGACCTCTGCGAGGTGCCCGAACTGACAAAGGACAGGAATGCCGTATGGTATGAACAGTCCATTATCCCCCTTGTAGAAGGGCTCGAGAGCGACGACGAGCGTGAACTTATCCTGTGCGTGAAGAACAACGGCGCGCTGAAAGAGTTGCCGGACGAAGCGGCGGTGGAGGTCCCGGCCGTGGTGAGCAAAAAGGGCATTGATGTCCGCAAGGTCGGGGAAAGCCCCTGTTTTCTGAAAGGACTGTTCTACTCGGTCAAGGCGAGCGAAAGTCTCACCGTCGAAGCTGTCATACACAACTCATACGATCTGACGTTACAGGCGCTGGTAATCCACCCGCTCGTACCGTCGTTGGCCGCAGCCCGCCGTTTTCTCGACAAGATGATTGAGCAGGAGAGTTTAACGTTACGCTAAGCGCGATGCACCCCTACCTGGTCCTTGCAGCACGGTCGGTTGCGCTCACCCTGTCCATCGGTATGTCACTGTTCCTGTCCAGTTCCGGCCGGCTTACAGCGAGTGCGGATCCTGTAGACAACGTTCTATCAGAGATGGCCGCGAAAGCGGCGTTGAGCCTCGATCCGTACCTGTGGAGCATGCCCGTTACGGTGAGCGCTCGAGACGGACGTCTCACGGTATCGGGGATGGTGGAACTTCCGGTGCAGAAACGGCTGGTACTGCGGAAGATGAGCCAGGTGGTTGATGGCGCCGTAATCGTTGACGAGCTGGTGGTGGCGTCTGCCGGACCTGCGGACGACACCCGACGGCGTGTTCCTGCACATCTGGCGAAGGATCGCAGTACCGCGCTCGCCGTGAGAAAGAAGCTTCGGGACAGCGCTGACATCGTTCTGGACAATCTGCACGTAGAGGTGTCCGAGGGTACGGTCACGCTGGAGGGTGCGGCGGCATCGGCGGAAGATGTCGCGGAGGCGGGTCGGTTGGCCGGCGAGGTTGACGGCGTGGCGAGCGTTGACAACAGGTTGCGGGTGCGAGACGAAGAGGCGGTGGATGAAGCGGCTAGACGGGTCGAACGCGGCTGGAAAAAGCGGTTGCATGACGCGCTGGTCGCGGCGCAGGCGCGTAAAATGCTTGCGGCGAACGACGCGCTCGCATCGTCGCGGATACAGGTCGAGGTGTATAACGGTGTCGTCACGCTGAGCGGCGAGGTTCCTGACGAGGATGCGCTGCTGCTTGCCGAACAGCTTACGGCGGAACTGCGCGGTGTCGCCTTGGTGAAGAATGAGCTTCAGGTAGAGCAATAACTGTTTCAGCAGTGGTTCCGGCTCTGAAAAGGGACGGTGTTTGTATGCCCAGCGAGAACGAGGCGAAACGGAATGTCCGTGCGCACGTCACCGTATCAGGGTGGGTGCAAGGCGTTCTGTTCCGCTCCTCGACAAGGGAGCAGGCCAGACGTCTCGGCGTGACCGGCTGGGTGAGGAACCTCTATGACGGCAGCGTGGAAGGGCTGTTCGAGGGGGACGAACAGGCGGTATCGCAGCTCATCAGATGGTGCCATCACGGCCCCCCCGGCGCGCAGGTGCGGGACGTCGAGGTGGAGTGGGGCGAGTATACGGGCAAATTCGATACGTTCTCCATAGCGTACAGCGCCGGTTGGTCCACACGCGGCAAGGACGAGGATCTATTCTAGTACCTCTCAGCCGGCGTGCGGTGCGAGAATGGGGTATCTCGTCCGCGATACCGAATGCGGACATGCCTTCACGTTCACGCGGGATGGAAGGCGGATGTTGGCACGCGACAACATACGGGAGTTTGCAGACCAGGCGTCGTTGGCTGCCAAGAACCTGTTGTTGCCGGCGTTCTGCCGTATGTGCGACGCGCGTATCCTCACGGAGGCCAACCTGTACTATTGTCCGACGTGCTGGTCGGAAATACGGTTAATCGAGCGGCCGTTCTGTTCGGTGTGCGGCAGACCGCACGACAAGGCCGCCGGTTTCGCTGAGCGGGAGAATTTCCCGTGCGCGGAGTGCTCGGAGATCAAGAGGAAACCGTACGGGCGGATGTACGCTGCGACGGTGTACGATGATGTCGCGCAGGACGCGATCGCCCTGTTCAAATACGGTTCGCGCCAGCTCCTGGCGGGTCCGCTGGCGGCGTTGATGGCGGAGTTCGCGGAACGTGAGATCGATCTGACGCGGTACGATGCGGTTGTGCCGGTGCCGTTACATCGTGTGCGGCGACGGGAACGGGGATTCAACCAGGCGGAAGAGCTTGCGCGCGATCTATCCGAGCGGTTCCCGTTTCTGAGAGTCCACAACGCGCTCATACGCATTCGCGAAACGCCGCAACAGACGCGGTTACAGTACGACGAGCGGCGGCGGAACATCAAAGGGGCGTTCGCCGTCGGGCATGACGGGGATTGCCGCGGGAAAACGCTGCTGGTCGTTGACGACGTGATAACCACGGGAGCCACTGCGGAAGAATGCGCTCGAACCTTACGGCGAGGCGGTGCAAAGCGGGTGGATGCGTTAGCGGTCGCCCGCGCCATTCGTCCCGACCAGGACTATTGGGCCGCGCCGACACTACGCTAGTGGCCCTGTGATGCGCGGTTCGAGCAGCACCCCCTATGCGAGCTAGGCCGAGCGATCTTCGCTAGCTGCCTCGTTTTCCCGTGCTTCAGCAATAACGGTGCGCGCTTCTTCAGCATCGTCGGGTCTGACGAGAATCCTGACTTCCGCCAGACCGTCAACGGTGATCCCGTGGGTCAGCCGCAACGCTTCGCCACGGAGCGTGCAGTCTATCCCGGCGGCATCGAGTGCGCCGCGGATTATCTGCGCTTCGGTTTCACCCGTTGCCCGCCATATTTCGACAAGCTCAATTGTGGGTTCTCCCGGTTCCTCGACGGGAGGCAGATTCGGAACGAGTTTCTCGCCGCAATCGGCGCATCTGACAATGCCTTCAACGTACTCGGACCGACATACCGGACAAAACGGCATGACTTCTCGCTCCTTTCTGGCGCGTCTCGCAACGCGGACATGACGCGGCAACCGCTACGCTTATGTTACCACATACGGTGGCTAACAGCACGATGTTTGCGGAAATCCCACGCGGGTAGCCCGGCAACGCGCTTTGCGCTATACCCTGCGCAGCGGGCAATTGTGTTCGGGGAGATGGGTTGGGAGGCCACACTTGTTGTCATCCCCGCGAAGGTGGAAAAGCGGTAGCAAGCTACCGCACTCCAAATATTGGGGATGAGCATCATGTGGAGTGCGCAAGCGTGCTTGCGCCCGGCGTTGTGCGAACGGCGATAACCCGCCGTAACCGCAAAGGCGCGAAGGGCGCGAAGAATCTCCGCGTAGCCCAGCAACACATTTGCCGGGACGCCCGTAGGGGCACGGCGCGCCGTGCCCCTACAACGGGACGGGAAATTCCAGAGCCGCTTTTGCACAAGCCCCGGCAGGGGCTACAGAATTTAGCGGAGGGCGACGCGTAGCGAGCCCTGGGACACACACGCCCTAGCACGAGCCCCTTACGGGGGCGACAGAAACGCTTCGTCGTTTGGCGGTATCAGCACAACATCCGAGTCATTACATCAAGTGTCATAGCGCACCGGCAGAATTCCATATGAAACCGCTCAAACGCGTCGCACAATCAAGAAGGACATTTGCGTTTGACAAGCCATCGCGGTTTTGATAGAGTTAACCGGATTTTGTCGGGGTTCGGTGACGGGTCGGGTACACACAGATTTCGTATTGTCAGGGGAGGTGATGATCCGGTCGCTATAATGAGTGAAAGGGTGCATGATTTTGCGGCGCGGTGTTGCGTGAGGTACATGTGAGGAGCGGAACGATGAAGAAGCGAAAAGGATTCACACTTATAGAGCTGCTGGTGGTCATCGCGATCATCGGTATATTAGCAGCGATACTGCTGCCGGCGCTGGCGCGAGCGCGTGAAGCGGCACGACGCGCGAGCTGCGCGAATAACCTCAAACAGTGGGGATTAGTCTTCAAGATGTACGCGAACGAACATGATGGACGGTTCCCGCCGGTCGCCTTCCTCTGGCCGTCTTTGATGCCAGGTGCTGGGGCAACGGATGTTAACGGCTCGTTTTCTCCGGGCGCCCGGTGCATCTATCCCGAGTACCTGACGGACGCGCATATCTGGGTATGTCCGTCTGATGCAACGGAGACCGACGTCTTCACAGACACGGGTCATCACGGGTTCATTGACGAGGATGGCAACGTCCTCCTGTGGAAGCTTGAGAGGGAAGGCGACGCATCGTACATCTACCTCGGCTGGGCGATTATGAACAACGAGTGGCTGACAAGCAGCGGTGGCGTCATGCCCATCCTATTGGAGTTCGGCAGCGCCGTGATGTACCACGACACACCGTTCCCGGGCACAGACGCCGACGACGATGTCGAGTTCGATCACCCTGATTTTGGCGAGATCATGTTGTACCGTCTGCGCGAGGGTATCGAACGGTTCTTCATCACGGATATCAATAACCCGGCGGCGAGCGCGGTGGCTCAGTCCGAGGTCGCGGTGATGTGGGATGAGGTGGCTACGATCCCGAGTGCCTTCAACCACATACCAGCCGGGTGCAACGTGCTTTACATGGACGGACACGTGGAGTTCCGCAGGTATCCGGACACCGAGTTCCCGGTCACGCCGGAGTGGGCGGAGATCGACGCGATCGGTCAGACCGTCTTGTAGAGCCCTCAGCAGAAACTCGGCGAGGCAAGCGCGTAGGGGCGGTTCGCCAACCGCCCCTACATGAGATTCCTCCTCCTGCGTGGCCGGCGAAGCACCTCATAGATGAGGGGGCGAATTCAATGAAAATCGCCTCGATTGAGACCTATTTCTTTGAATATCCCCTCGAAAAAGAGTTCCATCCCGCATGGATTCCCGGTCATGCGCAAACGGCGAACCGGTGCGTCATACTGAAACTCATATCGGATGACGGGATCGAGGGTATCGCCGCCGCGTCGGTGTTCAACGAGGATCAGGCGCGTCTCGTCAAGTTTATCGTGGAGAACACCATCGGGATGTTCCTGATCGGTGCGGATCCCGCCGCGATCGAGCTGCTCGCCGATGTGGTCAAACTCTACGGGCTCATGCTCGGCGGTCGACCGTGGCTTGTCGAGGTAGCATTGTGGGATATGCTCGGCAAAGCGGCCGGCGAACCGCTCTACAAACACTGGGGCGGGACGGCCGAACGGTTGGAACTCTATGCGAGCACCGGCGAGGTTGCCACACCGGACCACAGCCCGCAGATGGCGCTCGCCGCGCGCGACGCGGGGTTCAGTGCGATCAAGTTGCGCGCGCACAGTTGGGATTACAAAGACGATATTCGCGCGGTCGAGGCGGTACGCGATGCCGTCGGCGACTCGATGAAGATACTCGTTGACGCGAACCAGGGGTGGACGTTGTCGCCCATTGGACCGCAGTGGGATTTCGATACCGCGCTGGAGTTCGCCCGGGCGATGTCCGAGCTGGACGTGTACTGGCTCGAGGAACCGCTCGACCGGTTCGATTTTGACGGGCTGCGCAGGTTGCGCGACGGTGCGGACGTGCGTATCGCCGGCGGCGAGATGAACCAGGGGTACCACGAGTTCACAATGATGCTCGAGAAGGACTGTCTGGACGTGTACCAGCCGGACGCGACGCTCGCTGGCGGCGTGCTCATGTCGCGTCAGGTCGCTGCCGAGGCGCATGCGAAAGGCAGGCTCTTCTCGCCGCATACGTGGACGACCGGGCTCGGGTTCGCCGTCAACATGCACATCGCGGCGAGCGTCGAGAACTGCCCGATACTCGAGTATCCGTGGGAACCGGATAGCTGGAACCCGCAAGCGCGTGACGGGATGTTGACGGAACCGTTCCTGGCTGAGAACGGGTACGTGAGATTGCCGACGAAGCCGGGGCTTGGTGTGGAACTCAGCCCCGACGCGATGAAAGACTACGCGAAACGGCTCTGACCGCGTGACGAAGGAAGAACCGGTGGCTCGCCCTTCACCGTAACGCGTTATTGAACCTTTCGTGTCCTTTGGTGGCTCCGGGTCTTATCGTCTGTGGCCACGAAATGGCACGAACCGGCACAAACCGGGGGTATGAATTTCCGAACCGACGCACATAGCCCGGCAACTCGCTTGCCGGGACTTCCTGGATTCCCGCCTTCGCGGGAATGACGTCTGTAAGGCAGGGTGGTGGTGCGTGCCGGCCTGCTCAGCGACCTATAGCGTGACGCGCAGTGGTCTCCGGCGACGGCGTTCGCCGTAGCGGGTTGTTCGGCGTTCCGTGTTCTCTCGTGGCTCCGGGCCTTACGGTCTTTTGCCACGAAACGGCACGAAAAGGTGCAAAATCGGACGCGGTGGATCGGCAGCGCAAGGCGTCCCGGAAAGTGAATTTCCGGGCTACCGCTATTTCCTGCGGTCTTTCATGTAGACGCTGCCGGTGACGGTTTTGGCGAACGATTTGAGCTGTGATGCGCGGTAGCTCGCTTCGCCGTAATGTTCGATCTCGGCGTCTCGGCTGTCCACCAGCCCGATAGATATCGTCATGATGGGGAACACCACCCGGTTGCCGCGCCGGTCGGTGGACAGGATGGAGCCGCGTTTTCTGTCCTCCTCGTCGTAAAAGGTCGGGATGATCTGGTCGAAGTTGGCGATGATCTGCTCGCACGCGTCGGCAGCATGCTCGCACGAAATGATGAATATGAAATCGTCACCGCCGACATGTCCCACATGGGCGCTGTCGCTCTGAAGACCGCGCACGACGTTGACGAGCACCCGCGCGGTCATCCGGAGCACCTCGTCGCCTCGCGCAAACCCGTACCGGTCGTTGAACGATTTGAAATGGTCGATATCGAGGTAGGCGAGCGCAAAATCGCTGCCGCTTTCTATCCTGCGTTCGATCTCGCGGATGATCGTAACGTTACCGGGAAGTCCCGTGAGCGGGTTGGCATCGAGATCCCTCGACGCACGGGAGAAACAGAGCGTGGTGCGCAACAGCAGCTCTTTCTCCGAACACGGCAGCACGAGGTAGTCGTCCACCTTGAGCGTCTCCCAATTGATCTGTCCGCCGAGCGCCTCTTCCGGCACCGACAGGATGATGGGCAGATGACCGTAAATGTTGTCTCCTTTCAGCTCAGCACAGACGTCTGCACCGCCTTTGCCCGGCATGATCAGATCGAGCACGATCAGGTTCGGCGGTTCGACGTACACGTGCTGGAGCGCCGTCTCGCCGCTGTTCTCCTCGATCACCGCGTACCCAGCTTTTTCGAGCGGTGCACGAAGCTCGGTCACCTCCTCGGTCTCGTCATTGACGATCAGTATTGTTCGTCCGGTATCTTCCATCTCTAGCTCGTCCTGAACAGCGTTGTTCCCGTAACCGACAGTTCGTTATCCACATCGTTCACAACAGTGCGCAGATCCTCCTCGGACAATCCCAGTAAATCCCACGCTTCGCCGCGTACCGGCGGGACCAGCTCGTCGCCGGGGTTGCCGAAATCGAGCGCACGCACAAATATATCTGCCACATGGACGACGGCGGCTCTCACAGCGCCATTGTTTGAGCGAAGCGGATCGTGATGGTACGCGATAGGTTCATAGAGCGTTTCCGGGAGGTTCCAGCTTTTTGCAGCCCACTCGCCGATCTCCGCGTGGTCGACATCCAGTATATCTCTCTCGGCTTCGGCGATAAGGATCCCGCGGTCGGCGGCTCGTTTGTATGCTCGTTCCGCCTCGTCCGCGAGCGCTACCAGAAGGACCATCTTGCCCAGATCGTGGAGCAGTCCCGCCACCATAAGCTCGTCTGCAGGAGCGATATCGAGCCGTTCTGCAAGCAATCGGCTGATCAGCGCGACACCGAGAGAATGTTCCCACAGACCCACCATCAACGTCTCGAACGTAGCGCAGACCGGCGTGCTTGAAGCGATCGCCCGGGCGACGTTCGGCCCTGCAAGCACGAGCGCATGCTGCACCGACGCGATCCGCCCGGGAAAACCGTAGAACGGCGCGTTGACCAGCTTCAGGAAGTTCGCCGACAATGCCGGATCTTTCGATATGAGCTGCGCGATATTTTCCGGGGATATTCCCGGCTCGGCGAGTATCTCGCGCAGCGCCGCGAGAACGGGCGGCAGCGTCGGGAGATCCTGCACTGCCTCGACCCTGGTTCGAATATCTTCGGACCGCTCCGCTACGACAGTATGGTCACGATCCGCCACGCGATTTCTCCCGTATCTTCTCAGCGACGGCACGTTTGAGGGCGTCCATGATCGGATCGTTCGAGACACGGGCGAACTTCTTGTCCAGACGCGACAGACGTCCGTTCATGCCGTGCGTAACGCCGACGATAACCTCGCGTTTGACGTACACGCTGGTGATACCGGCACGCTTGAGCTTTAGGAGCAACCGGCCGCTCAACCTGTCGCCCGCACTGCAGATCGGCGCACCTGTGTCGTCGTGCACATCGCGTGTCAAAGTGCTTCCTATTGCGGATTCGTCAGCCCGTACGATTTTTTCCAGTGCCATAGTTCTTGCGGCCCGCTTGCCACCCTCAAAAGTCGCGACTGATTATACGTCGAACCGTGCAACGTGTCAACGTGAACCGCGGCGCCCACCGCGCCTTCGTGGACTATACGACGACGTAGGGGAACTCCGCGTCGAGGTACTCGACCGGCACGGTGGGGAACGTGTCACGGAGATGGACCGCCATCGCCTGCATCCCCGGCTTTTCTGCTGTGCAATGGTTCACGAGCAGGACCGGGATATCGATATCTCTCGCCCAAAGGCCGCCGTCCCAGCAGTTCATACCGTCGTCCGTTGCCAGGATCACGTCGCAGCCCAGCTCGTGCATCATCGGGAGAACCGTTATCGCACCGGTACCGACCGCCACACGGCTGACTCGCCGCCGCGTATCGCCGAGCACGAGCACAACGTCCTGGCCGAGAGAGCGCACCTTCTCGCGCACCTGGTCGGCTACCTGCCGTACCGTCATATCTCCGACGAGACAGATCTTGTGGAATGACTCGACCGGCCGGTTCGTCGTTGGGAAACCCAGATGTGCCGCCCAGGCGTCCACGATACCGATGTCGGGCATCCGGTCCCACACATCGTGACAGCGGAGCACAGTGATGCCGAACTCGTCGAGCAGCGCCTTCTTATCGGCCACAAGCTGGTCTCTGGTAGGCATTCCCCGGTACCCGTCATAAAAGATGGGTTCATGCGTGATAAACAGGTTAAGACCTTTGTCATGAGCCCGTCTCAGACATGTATTGGTCGCTATCCAGCATGTAGCAATACCGGTGACCTCGATGTCGGGGTCGCCGTGCAGGAACCGGTCGCACGTGGTATCCCAATCCACCCATGCACCGAGCCCGCGAAAATGTCCCATAACTTCCGCCGCTTTCACGTGCACCTCCTCCTGAAAAATATGTGGTTCCGTCAGCCTCTGTTTTGAATCCTTTCGATATGGCCGATTGCACCCGTGGCGATATCCGCCGCATTCGCCTCATCGGTATCGATGTGCATAGCGAGCCGGAAGTCCGGATGGATGCGGACAAGTACGTCACCGAAGGTGAGCTCGCGTTCCCCCTCGATCCGTACCGTGACCCTGTCCTTGTCGCGCAGGCCGAAGCGCAACGCGTCTTGCGGTGACATATGAATATGGCGGAGCGCGCAGATAACGCCGTTATCGATTTTGACTGTTCGCTGTGTTCCCTCGATGGTTATACCAGGACTTTCCTCAATATCGCCCGAGGCACGAATAGGCGGGTCAATACCGAGCTTGAACTGCTCCGTCATCGCTACTTCGACCTGGGTGTGTTTGCGTGGCGGTCCCAGCACTCTCACGCGCTCGACCCGACCTTTCGGTCCTATCAGGTTGACCGTCTCCTTGCAGGCGTACTGACCCGGCTGTGACAGTTCCTGACGGACGCTGAGTTGAAACCCCTCACCGAAGAGCTCCTCGACGTGCTCCTGCGCGAGATGGACGTGGTGCGCCGAGACCTCCAGAGGAACCGGTCGCGACTCTTCCCTGTGAATGAGCGCGGTCACCTGCTCTCGATCGAGACAACGTACCGTCTCGCGGGCGATCATTCGCTCTTCGTTCGTGGGAATGATCAACACCCGAACGTGCGCATCGGCGGCGGCGATATCGGTCGCCTCTTCGATGTCGTGGACGGTACGGTTCTTCTGCTCGTCGATCACGATGCCCATATAGTCCAACCCCTGACATGCGAGGCTGCGAACGCCGGCGCTTCCCTGGCCGATGCCGCCGGTAAAGACGAGCACATCGACCCCACCCATGGCGGCGGCATACGCCCCGATCTGCTTTCGCACGCGATAGCAGAATGTTTTGAACGCCAGCAGCGCGCGATGGTCGCCACGATCGGCGGCCCGCTCGATCTCGCGCATATCGTTTGAGATGCCGGAAAGCCCTCTGAGCCCGCTCTCCCTGTTGATAAGGTGGTCCAGTTGGTCGGTGGTGAGACCGTCGTTGCGCACCAAGTGGACGAGCAACCCCGGATCGACGTCGCCGCAGCGGGTGCCCATGATGAGCCCTTCGGTCGGCGTGAATCCCATGGACGTGTCCACGGACCGGCCGTGGTCGACGGCGCATACCGATGCCCCGTTGCCGAGATGGCAGATGATCGTCTCAAGCTCGTTGTACGGACGCTTGAGATACTCAGCGGCTTTCAGCGAGACGTATGCGTGGGATGTCCCATGGAAGCCGTACCGTCTGATACGCTCGTTCTCATAATACTCGTAGGGGAGACCGTACAGATACGCATAGGGCGGCAAGGTCTGGTGGAACGCCGTGTCGAATACCGCCACATGGTGGGCGTGCGGGAACAGGCGTTTGGCTTCATTGATGCCGACGATATTCACCGGATTGTGCAACGGCGCGAGTTGCGCGGCATTCTCGATCTCTTCCATCACGTCCTCTGTGATGATAACGGCGTCGGCGTACTTGTCGCCTCCATGAACCACGCGATGTCCCACGGCGACGATCTCGCCCGGCGATCCCACTACGCCGGTATCCGGCGCGGTGAGCGTGTCGACCATCACGGCAAACGCTTCCCGATGTCCTTCTGTAGGTAGATCGCGGACCATCTCCGCCCTTGACGACCGGTACGTATGGCGCGTGCCGGTCTCGCCGATCTTCTCGATACGTCCTCGGGCGTTATTGGATTCGTCGGCGGTATCGAACAGGTTGTATTTGAGCGACGAGGAACCGCAATTTACCACAAGCAGCTTCATCGGTTCGTCGGTCTCTAGCCTGAGCCCGTACGGGTCCTCGCTTCGCCTGAAAGCGGACGCCGCGAGTTCGCGCCCGCTCTCGTCGTATGCAAACATCTTCAACCGTTCGACGATCCGTTTCGATAGGTAGGCAACGGCTTGTGGCTGTGTGACAAGCAGTGCAGAAAACAGGTGTTGCGGAACAAGAAGCGTTTCACACCGTGTTGTGCCGATCACATCAGCCATGGTCTTATCGCCGGTCATGAGCGACATCTCGCCGAAAATGTCGCCGGGACTCAGCGTGCCGATACGGTGCCGTTTGCCGCTATCGTCGGTGACCGACGCCTCCGCCTCGCCATCGAGCAGAATGCCGAGGAATCGTCCCTCTTCGCCGAACTCGACGATAGCTTCGTTCGGCTCGAAGGTGGTGAGTCGCGACCCTTTCACGAGCTCAGTGAGGCGTGCGTCGGAGAAACCGCTGAACAGTGGCACACGATTCTTCAGGAATTCGACAATATTCCTCTCATCCATCTCAAATCTCCCCAGGGCGCTCCTCGACTGGTGCCGACCGCGTCGCGGCTGCGCCGCTCGAGCTCCATAACCGGAAGTCCCGGCACTGATCGACGTGCCGGCAACAGCGTCGGCTGTGTCGGGAGCGTCAGAACGCCTTCGATGAACGATGGTGCGTCGAGTGTACAGGGATCACCCGACCTCGGTCAAGCACCACGTACTGCGGAGGAGATTTTCTTCACGAGGCGTGGTAGGCGAGGGTGGGAAGGGTTTTTTCCCATGCACCGGAACAGTAGAATCAGCGGGTAACGGAATTCAGCTATATCCTTTTTTACCAGTAGCTTACAGAGTATCACGGGGCCTGATAGGCGTCGAGAAAGAGGCGACGTCCGGCGGACGTTGATTTGGTGAAAAAAAGTCTTGACAAAAGCAGCGAAGCTTGGTATACTATAGACTGCAATGACAGGAGAAGAGTGCCCTGTGAAGGGTAACTACACAGTGCGCAACACCACTTACAGACGCTGGCTTCTCCTCGGACCGGAGCGTAGTATACGGGAACTGGGGAGGGCCGGTATAGGGTAACGGCGAAGCGTGTCTCTTCATTATGGGCGCTTGTCTCTGGCATCAATTATAATTGATGCCAGTTTTGTCTCGGTTCAGTATGGAGAACCGGACGTGCTCTTTGAAAATTGAACAGGATGCATCGGGCCTCGACCGGACGAAGGTTCTGAATTATATTCAGGACCATCTTACTTTCCCTGTTTACAGGGTCAATCTGAAAACGGTTCTCGTCCGACATATGTCTGCGAGAATCAACAATAGTACCACGGAGAGTTTGATCCTGGCTCAGAACGAACGCTGGCGGCGTGCCTCTTACATGCAAGCCGGACGGGAATTGCGGAGCTTGCTCTGCAGTTCTAGTGGCGCACGGGTGAGTAACACGTAGGTAACCTCCCTTTCGGTTCGGGATAATCCCGGGAAACTGGGACTAATACCGGATACGGTTGCGCGGTCTTCGGATTGCGTAAAGAAAGACGGCCTCTGCTTGCAAGCTGTCGCCGAAAGATGGGCCTGCGTCCTATTAGCTTGTTGGTGAGGTAACGGCTCACCAAGGCGACAATGGGTAGCCGACCTGAGAGGGTGACCGGCCACACTGGGACTGAGACACGGCCCAGACTCCTACGGGAGGCAGCAGTGGGGAATATTGGGCAATGGGTGCAAGCCTGACCCAGCGACGCCGCGTGAGCGATGAAGGCCTTCGGGTCGTAAAGCTCTGTTGTAGAGGAAGAACCGCACGGGAGTGAATAATTTCCGTGTCTGACGGTACTCTATAAGAAAGCCCCGGCTAACTCCGTGCCAGCAGCCGCGGTAAAACGGAGGGGGCGAGCGTTGTTCGGAATTACTGGGCGTAAAGGGCACGTAGGCGGTCGAACAAGTCGGGTGTGAAATCCTCCGGCTCAACTGGAGAATTGCGCCCGAAACTGTCCGACTTGGGTACAGGAGAGGAGAGTGGAATTCCCAGTGTAGCGGTGAAATGCGTAGATATTGGGAGGAACACCAGTGGCGAAGGCGACTCTCTAGCCTGATACCGACGCTGAGGTGCGAAAGCCAGGGTAGCGAACGGGATTAGATACCCCGGTAGTCCTGGCCGTAAACGTTGGGCACTAGGTGTAGGAGGTATCGACCCCTTCTGTGCCGAAGCTAACGCATTAAGTGCCCCGCCTGGGGAGTACGGTCGCAAGGCTGAAACTCAAAGGAATTGACGGGGGCCCGCACAAGCGGTGGAGCATGT
>Ga0180434_10005885_pt1 | contig 14262 bp, 26 predicted proteins | sample SS_ome_7_FD_132453 | JGI IMG/M metagenome (GOLD analysis project Ga0180434, IMG submission 132453) | Hypersaline lake sediment archaeal communities from the Salton Sea, California, USA - SS_1_D_2 metaG | ecosystem: Environmental > Aquatic > Non-marine Saline and Alkaline > Hypersaline >... | reverse complement strand
CCCCCCCTACTACTACTACTACTATATTCGATTTAAGAATCAGCTTATTTGATAATAACAGAAATATATAAACTACAAAAAATAAATTATTTAATACCTATCTCTTTAAGTGACTTAACAATCTCTTTAAAAATACTTTTGCCTTTTTTCTTGCCATAATTTGATTCAAGATACCCTTTAAGATGCCCTCTTTTTAATTTTGGTCTATCAGGATATTTAAAATGATGATATCTACAACTAATTATAGTAAAAAGCCATCTAAAAATACGATAAAAAACATAACATGCAACAATACCAATAATAATATAAATAATAATGCATATTTCACTGCCAAATAAAAACCACCACATAAATATCAGTTCCTTTTCATATGTTTTAACAATTTACCTAATAAACTATTATCCTTACTTTTACCTTTAAAAAATTTGTATAACTTACCTAAATCCCCTAAAAAAGTACGTTTACTCATAACTCACCCTCATAACGAAATGGATTAACACGTTCCGTACTATCATAAATACCCCAAACAGGTTTCATATACAAAATTTTAACAACAGGTTTATAACCCATCCCACGTTTATCTATAATAGTAATACGGGCTAAATCGTCATCGCCATCGTTATCGCTATCATAATAAAGATTTTCACAAATGATGTCAATATCAGTAATTCGCCGTATTCGTTTATCAATTTGGTCTTTGTACTGAGTAGTATAATAAATATTACTTTTAGTATGTCTACTCTGCAAAAAGAAATGTGCAACCCTTCCGTTTTGTTCGCTAGCATAACGCTCAGCAGGTGCATACTCATGTAATTCATCAATAAAAACTATACTATCGTCTAATTTAGAATCAAGAGTTACTAAATCATCACCTTTAAGCCAATCAAAATTAGAAAGTTTAAGCTCTATATTACTATACAAAAATTTACGATTGCCTAAAAGGTTTTCAAGCCATGTAAAAAGTACACCTGTAGAAGTTTTATAATGTCCTTTATGACCATAACAACCTGTTACTATATTTTCAGCTTTACTCATTTTTATATCTCTTATCCTTTATTTTATAATCGAAACTTTTAGCTATTTCCCAGCATTTATCACAATCTATAACTATCACACCTATAAACAATCATATAAAGACTAGGGTTATTAGATTTTTTCAATATACCACGAATAACAACTTCTTTTTCTTTAACATAAATACTAAAACTTCCAAATTTAAAATCATTATAGTTACGGAACTGTCTAGTTTTCCATTTCATCTTTTTAACTCCTTAAGATAACTAACCATTTCCGATACAAACTCTTTATGTTTAACAAAGATACATATACTTGCAGTTAAACCAATAATTAAGGGAATAAAAAGAAATAACTGTATATCAATTGTAAGCTCTATATTAAAAGCAATAGCGAACAATAACATAACAACAGTTGAAAGAATACCATACATAAAAAATACTGCCTCAAGAATTCTATATTCTCTTTCATTCATGATCAATTACCCCAAAAATTTAGACAGTTTTTCTAGTGTACTTTGTCCTTCAACATCAGGCATACGTGCAATAAGAATATCTTTAAGCTCTGAACTACTCTGTCCATCTTCTGAAAGTTTCGCAATCCGATACTCTTTAAGAAAACGTTTAAGAGTATTAATTTTATATTTATTAGCTAAACTCTGAAAGATACTAATAGCAGTAATCTGATTCTTACTATAACGTGTTTTATATTTAACATGTTTAGGATTAAGCCACTCAGGAACAATAATACTAATATTTTCTGCGGTGCTGTTTTCCTGTTTAGTAGTAGTAGCATTAAAAATTTGGTCTATCATCTGTTTTTCTTTAGCACCCAATTATACCACCCCGTTAGTATACCAATGATACAACAAATAAATACCACCGCTAAAAACTCCTAAACATACAATTGATAATACAACAACAAAAAAATTGTATTTACCAACAGAAGGATAAAACAACTGCATATAAAGTTTTTCATTATACAAAAGACTAAGAGCCTTTCCAGTGATACCCTTATTAAGATTTTTAAACTTCAAAGACAATTTTTTTTTGTTTTCCTCATAAAAATATACAGTTGGAAGAATCATATTATTCTTAAGAGATACAACATAAATACTATTATTATCAATAACATATTTATGTTTATTATATGTAAACTTTCGTTTATGTCCATCAATATAAAAATTATCTACAGTTCTATCCTCACGTATCATATTAACCTCTATAAAAAGATTAGGGTTTTCTTTAATAAGTTCTGTATTCATAACACAATCAGGTGAAAGACTAGTAGTATTAGGCTTTTCAAGTTGTTCTCTTACAACAGATACATTACGGTTATCAAGCTCTAGTTCTTCTATTTTTTCTTTACGTTTTTTTTTCTTAGGATGCTTACGAAACCTTATATGTTTAGAAGAAATAATTAATCACCCCTAAAACAAGAAATACAATCAACAAACCCAAATTTACAAATGTTATCATAAGAATATATAAACTACGGTCTTTAGGTTTAAGTTCTATAACAATAGTATGGAAATCATCAGCAAAAAAATTATCTAATTCTTTAGGTGACAAACCTGTATTTTTATCTTTAAAACTATAAGGATTAGGGTTGCCCTCACGATAATATGCAACAGTTTCAAGATGTCCATTAATATTTTTCCAAAAGATACATGATTCCCTTACGACATATGTATCATTTTCTATTTTGAATCGTTTACTAGCATTTACTTCTCTTGTTATAACCTGTCGATTACCCTTTATGATATATGCTGTAAATGTCTTATGCTTAAGTTCTTCTTTTTTAAGTTTATTTTTTTTTCTTATATCAATACCACCTATATATTTTTTTTATGTTTTTCTTTTATTTCTAAACATAATCTTGTTTTCTTCCTCATCATAATAAAGCCATTTCAATAGACCTATAACTATAATGAATAAACCCATGAAACCCAAAAGAAACGTAGCAAGCGTATTAGTAACATATACACCGATAAGAGAATCCAATGCTAGAAAAATAAAACCACTAACAAACATCAGAAACCCACCTGTATTCTTTTCATTTGTATATCCAACATAAAAGAAATATAAGAATAGCACTAGCGTTAAAAACAAGCCCAACTGTTGAGCATCTATAGATATTTCCATATTACCACCTAAATTAAAACAACAACTTTCGGTTCTAAAAACTAAATAATAGTTTCTAAAAGTAGCATTATCATCTGTAATATTAAACCATATAGTATAATTCCAACCCAAAAAAAGACAATCACTAAAATTAAGGAAAACAGTATTGTTAAAACATGAACTGCTAATATTTATCCATCGTATACTATGATTATCATATAATTCTATAGTATAATATATTTTATCCCCATTATCATCATATAGATATGCAGAAAAACTATTAAGACAGATACTAATATTTATGGAATGATTAACTATATTAAAACCTGTAGCATTTGGATAAATAATTTTAGTATCAGGATTTTTTGTAGTAAAATTAAACCAAAAATTAACATTGCAACCTTTATTATTTGTACGCCATTCCCATTCACTAACATTAACATAAATAGTGTATTCTGTAGAATAATCCAAACCAACAATATTTAAACTTTTAGTTCCATTTGTATCGTTATTCTGTGAGTTGGTTTCTCCATGTGAACATTTAATACTCCAATTAAAATTAGTTCTATCATCCTGTATAGTAACATTCCAAGTAAATGTAAGTTCATTATTTATACTATTGTTTGTTGGTTGTGGATTTGTAACAGTTGGACATACATTATCATATGTACTGCTTAATGTAAAAAACTTGCCATCTGTAGCATTGTTCATTGAATTATAACAAGTGACAGCCCAATTATTATCTCTAGGTGCTGTACTTATGCGAAATTCATCAATAATACCATCAAGAAAACGGTCAGCATCGTAATAATCAGAAACCTCTAAATCATTACCTTTCATAGTGCCGATAGAGGTAGTATCACTATCTTTCAAATTACCATTAATAAACAAACGACCAGTATTATCACTATTATTATAAGAACTAAAACAATGATACCACGTATTGGTAGAGGGTACAAAACCACCATCTAAAATAGCACAATAATTTCCATTCTCATCATAAAAGCTTGACCAAATTTGCTTATTTCCAGTATTAGAATTAACAGATAAGTAAAAACAATCTTCAATACCAGATTTAGACTTCCAAAACTCAAAAATATTAGGTTTTTTTGTACCGCCATCACTAGCAAGACTATCAGCTTTAAACCATATCATAAAACTGGCACTATCACTACTGAAACCGTTACTCAAAGTATTATCAATAACATCACTATCACCATCATAGTCATCTGCACCATCACAAATTCCATCTATGTCCATTGTACCATCAAAAGTAGGAGATAAATCATTATTATCTGTACTATCATAACGAGTGCCAGTACCGGTTTCACTAAAATGCCATACACCATAATAATCACTATCCCAAGTACCAGCAACATTCTCCTGAGAACCACATGTACTATTACCATAATACATCCAAATAATAGTATCAACACTAGCAGAAAGACTTGTAATATTAACCCAAGCTACAAGAGAACCACTATTATAATATTCAATCTCATGGTTATATTTAAAATTTTCATTACCATTAACAAAAAATATATCGTTACCATCCGCTTGTGCATTATTTGAAAGGTTAACGTCCGATGAAAGATTTATACATACAGGAAAATTAACTAAATCACCCGCTACTTGTGTATGATTTATTGTAATTTTACGTTTAAAATCCCATCCGCTATGATACCATGCATACTTAGGATAACTAAAACTTTTAACAGTTGGTACAAAATCAAAACTACCTGTAAAAAACTCTGTATGGAGTATATACCTAAAAACAATAATGTTTTTATCCTCATAAAGTATTTTTTTATCAATACTCATATTAATATTTTCTTTTGTAGTCTTTGAAATATAACCTGTAAAATCATTTTTAGAAAAACTAAGGCTTTTTTTCTCTATTTCAATATCCATATAATATATAAAACCTGTTTGTGTAACATTTACAGGAAAACTCTTATAATCCTTCAAACTTATAGAAGGTTTTATAATAGTTTCAGGTTGCACAAAAACAGTAAAACAAAGCAACAATAAACCAAAGACTATAAGGCTTACTGTAAATGTTTTACTTTTCATCATAATATATCAAATCCATAAAATATTATAAACTACTTCCAAGTATATTAATATCTTTAATATAATCTATTATAAGAAACCAAAAACCTATAAGTAATATTATATATATTGGAATAAGTATGGGTGACATCCATAACGGTAACTCTGTAAGCGTTGTAAAAATAAAACCGCCTGTAAAAAAAGTTAAAAAACTCCATATAAAACCGAAAAAATCAAAACTAGGGAGTACAGCAGGATTCTCTGTTGGTTCATCTGTAGCACTATATGTTTTTCCTTTTTCTAACATTTCATTATATGGGTCGTCAATATTTAACATTACTGCCTGTAAAAGATTAAAAAAAAGTACAAATATTATAAGTACAATCATAACACTCATGCGTTTAAGTTGTGGATCATCACTACTCATATCGTTTACTCACCTTCTGCTACTTTTGATTTCTGAGAAGTAAAATATACTAATAATATAATCAATGCGAGCATTACGAGAAGGAAAAACATAATAGCAAAACCTATAAAGCCAAGTGTGTATACTATTACTGTTCCTATACTAAACATTATTCCATATAACACATTTGGTACTTCTATATTTATAGAATGTTTGCTACTTTTAAGTTTTGATGCAACTATAAAAGGCATAAAAGTAATACATGAAATAATAAACATTCCTATAATAAAAAGGATTTCTGTAGATAGATATGTATGTAAAAAGTTTCTAAAAGAAGGAATACCCACATATGTGTCACCTGATTCATCGGAACATACTCTAATTGACCTACTTCTATGTACAATGTCGAGTGTTTCAGTATAATTATTAGTAGTATTATATGCCTCTATATAGTAGGTACCTACAGATCCAAAACTGAAATCTGGTAAATCACGAAAACCCCGTCTATATTCAAGATTATTGCCTATTTCTATAATACCTGTATATTCGATAGAATCGACACCACTGTTTCTAACCTTTCTAATTCTATAAAGAATGTTTTTCATATGATTAGGATACATATTGTTAGATAAATTATATACTATAGACGGGGAATCTCCCACTGTGTAATCACATGTATTTGAAAATTCATCAAATTCTATATAACCTTTGCCTTCGCTTCCACCGGTACCATTACCGAAATAGTTATCATAATCCTCTATTATTTGGGTTTCTTCATCGTTTGATTCTTCATTTTCTTCTATATTACTATTATCATAATACCAACATACAACAAGATCACCATTATTCATATAATAGCCATTTGAACTATTATCAAGAAACAAGTTAGGATTATTATGACAGGTTGTCATACCATTACCACTAGGTACCATACCTAAACCGTACCAATACCAATCACGTGTAAAACCCGATGTGGTCTGACTACTACTAAACGCAAATAATGGTTTATAGTTATTTATCGTTTTATTTACATTATACCATACAAGACCATACGCCCACCCATAATTAACAATATCATCAGGGGAACCATAGGAATCACCGTTTATAACCATATTATAATGATTTAAATTATTAGATACTTCATTAAGTTGATTTATGTCGACAGGTAATAATACATGTCTTATTCTTTCAGTCCGTCTATTCTCACTTTCCCATTCAACATATTTTGTAGGTATAAAAGAAACATCCCCTGTGATACAATTAGAATAATCAAGATTACCCAGTGTTTTAGCTAAAACGCAAAGCCAGTCAACTGTATCGGTAGACCATGGATAAAAAACCTGTGTAGTACCAATAAGAGGGTTGCTACATCTGGAATTAAGACCAGATGTCATCGCACTAAAAGATGTCGAGCTGGCACTCTCTTGTGTAATATATATATCATCTATATAATATTGTGCATCCGCACCACCCTCATCTATAAGTTCTATTGATAAATTTTTAAAGGTATCCCATGATGTGGCTGTTTTTCTACAGGTATCCTCAAAAGATATTGTACCATCGTTTTCAGTCCATAAACTATAAGTCATAATGTTATCTGATACATGAGTAAAGTTAAACCATATACCTTGGTCTTCATCAAGAACAGGGTCACCTATATTGTAATAATCATAAAAATAATGTTTATTTCCGCCATTATCTATTATATATGTATCTCGACTTGCTGTTGGATAATTATTCCTGAAGGTTATAACTTCAGTATCACTACTATTATAAAAATGAAATATTATTGCATCCCATGATGTTTCATGTTGTTCAATATAGAACCATATATTAAAACCACCGATATAATCGAAATCATCAAATGTATAATTGAGAAACATATGATTATCTGTATTATCATCTGATGTTCTCATATAATAAGAATAATCCCCGCTAAAACGTTCTTCCTGAAAACGTACCCCAAGATTATCACTTACTAAATAGTTTTCAAGTGTAAAACTACCAAAAGCACCTGTATCATTTACAGTACCAGCAACAAACCCTTCCCAGTTTTCAAGTGTATCATAGCCAGCTGGCGCAGAAAATGTTGAATTAACAGTATTCAACAAAAAAACTAAAAACATTAGTATAACAATATATTTATATTTCATTTAATCTACCTCTTAATTATTAATATTTTCTGTTTTTGTTCATTTTTATTACTCCTATAGATAAGCCTTGTTATATATATTATAAAAATAGATATTACTAAAATAGAGATCGTAAAGTTTATTAACACTATAGCCACGATTAGAAGTAAATATATTAGTATATCTATTTTAGTTGTTTTATTCAGCTTATCCTGTATTAGTATGTTTTATATATTTATAAACATTTCTATCTGTATATATGTAAATATATATAATCATATATGTTTTTAAGTATATGTTTATGTATTTAAAAAGTATTTTTATTGTATATATCAAATGATAGGTTTATAAATGATCTAGTTATTACATATATTTGCAGATAGCCGATAGAACTTTAAAGTATCTTAGATAGAAAAAGTTTCACCGTAAACTCTTGAACTTATTAAATTCCCATCCTATTCCTTTTTTCTATCGGCTATCTGTTCCCCCAATTACACTGTTATTAATGAAACCGATAAAATGAAAGATAAATTATATAAACTTGAAATGAAGGCTAAACAAATAAAAAGACTTCAAAAAATAGCTAATACAATACTCGCAAACGGTTGTTATCATGCGAAAGAAAGTGAACTTCAAATTATGAAAGCGGAAAAAACAGGTATGCTTACACATGAAGAAGAAAAAGTAGTAAATGGATCATGGGATTTAAGGAATAAACTTGCAAAAGAACTAATTAAAGAATTTGGAGAGTATATTAAAAATGAAGAAGAAAATACCAATTAATACAAAAAAAACTCTTAAATGCTGTTATAGAACAATACCAATTAATACAAAAAAAACTCTTAAATGCTGTTATGGAATAAGTAGTAAAGTAAGTAATACCGAACATGTTTTTATGGTAGATTATGATAACAAAAAACTTTCTGATGTTGTAAAACATCTTTTATATGTACAAAAAGATTATAACCTAAGCGATATATATATTATTGAAAGTACACATGGTTATAACGCTATCTGTTTAGACCTTTTACCACTTAGTGTTATATATAATATTGGTACAAATGTTTTTAGTATTGCAGATAGAGATTTTTTTAAGTATGGTTTTAAACGTGGATATTATACTTTACGCTTTGATAGAGATAAAAACCTTATTAAAATACTTCCTTATGTTAAAAATATTTATCTTAAAAGTCTTGGACATAAAACATTTATTGAAACTTTTTTTAATTTTAAAATAAAGAATAATAAAAATTTTAATAATATTGATAGTATAGAGATTATACAATATCCATCTTATAAGGATGGTTACCATATGATTAATAAAAAGATACCATCATATCTTGAAGGGGTTGAAGCATAAATGGGTAAATATGATAGTTTTAGAGATAGCCTTAAAGTAAACTTTGAGGATAGGGATATCGAGAATAGAATACAACTTAAAAAACTTATGCGTGCTGCAGGATACCATACTAAAAAAGATGGTGAATTATTATATCCAACTCAAAAACAATTGGATTATGCATGGAATTATTTGAAGGGGCGTCAAATTATAGATAGTAAAGGAAGGATTGTTAAACAGATAAAATCTAAACCTGTTAAAGTTAAAAAACCATCTAAAAAAGAGTTTGTAAGGATAGAACTTAAAAAAGGTGAAACCATTATTAAACCTAAAGGATTTAAAAAACGTCAAATTAGAGATAGTAAAGGAAGGATTGTTAAATGGATAGACTAAATAAAGAGGTAATATATTATGAAAGAAGAAAAAGAAACAAAACAAACAAAATTTGAAGAATTAGGCAAGTATGTAGAAAAAACACAGAAACAATTAAAGGAAGGTTTTGAAGGGGTTATAAAAGAAATAAACCCTATAACAAACACCGACTTTTTTGATAGCGAAGGATTATACGATGAAAAAGAAGGATGGGCTTTAACTATTCTTATTCATGGTGATGAAAATATAGAGTTTAGCCAATGGTTTAGTAAACCCATGCCACAGGGTTTTAACCAAAGTAACCTTGGTAAACTTACAAAAGAATACGGTAAAATAGAAAAGGGTACTCCTGTTAAATGTCGTATTAATGAAAATGGTTTTTATGAGATAGTTTTTTAACTATTCTCATTTTTTTATGGATGTGTTTTATGGGAATTATGGATGTTGCAAAGCAAATGAAATCAACCGCTAGAGCTTATCGTAAAGACCCAAACGGGCTTTATTTTAATCAATTGTTTAATGTTCTTGAAATGTATAAGATAGGAAAGGGTATTAGTAAAGATGATGTTTTAGATTATGTTATACGTTGGAAGGATGGAAAGATTAAAACTGATGAGGAAATATAGGTGAAAAAAATGAATACTTTGATTATGGGAATTGGAATTGGCCTGATTATCGGTTGGACTTTAGCAGTAACTTATATTTATTATTCGCAAAAAAAATTATTAGGAAATAGATGGGATGAATTTAACGAATTATTGAATAAAAGGTTTAGATAATGAAAATTAATGGATATGAAATAAAACCGCATGCTAATTTAAACAGTGCTGATTTAAACAGTGCTGATTTAAGACACGCTGATTTAAGAGGTGCTAATTTAAGATATGTTGATTTAAGACGTGCTAATTTAAAAGATGCTAATTTAAACAGTGCTGATTTAAACAGTGCTGATTTAAGACACGCTGATTTAAGAGGTGCTGATTTAAGATATACTGATTTAAACAGTGCTAATTTAAGAGGTGCTGATTTAAGAGGTGCTGATTTAAGAGGTGCTGATTTAAGACACGCTGATTTAAGAGGTGCTGATTTAAGAGGTGCTAATATTGATTTTTCAGTATTTCCTTTATGGTGTGGTAGTTTTGATATAATTGTAGATGATAATATTCTTGAGCAATTATTAACACATATACAAAGATTAGATATATCAAACTGTTCAAATGTAAATAAAATATTAGTTAGAAAAATCCCCAAAAGAGTTGAAAATAAATTAAAAATGAGGCAAGAAATATAATTGATGGTGAAATAAAATGATTGAAAAAATAGGGATTGCTTGTATTATTGATTCTTTGATATTATTATATTTTTTTGATACAAGTTTAACTGTTTGCATTATTCTTGGGACTTTTGGATGGATTTTGTTGATTATTAAACATATTTACAATTGTATTATGTTTGAAAAAAGAATACTTTAGTCTACTGCACAAAAAATTAGAATATAAAGGAATATGGTGTAAAGTGTATGAAATTTAAAGAGGTAATTGATATGAATAATAAAAAACTTACAAAAAATCAAATTAGTGGCATTGCAGTAATTGAAAGCTTAAAACAACTTGGGTATACAGAAAAATATATTTTAGATGTTCTTATTACATGGAAAAAGTTTGATGGAGTTATAAAAGAAATAAAAGAATTAGAAAAAAAAGGGAAATTATTTTATGACTAAAGAATCAACAGTAAAAAAAATAAGGCTACTACAAAAATTTTATAAAGACATATTTAAAAACACAATTATTTTTTTCCTTATAGGAAGTCTTATAATAGTGATACTAAAAACAACACGTTTTAATTTTTTTGCTTATTTTATTTGTTTTTTTGTTAGTTTTGGAATATCTACAATATTATGTTTTATGCATAAAGAAAAACGTATAGAGTTTATGGAGAATGAAGTATAATGGGTTATTATCCAGCATATGAAAATAATATTATTATAGTATATGAATGTGATAAATGTTCTAAACACTGTATAATATTTAATAAAAAAACAAATAAGATAATGCATTTAATTGATAAAGATATGTTTATGATAGGTGATTAATATAAATGGGATATATTTCTAAAAGCCAAATAGAAGTCGAAAACCTTTTACTTAATCCTAATAGTGTACTTAACTGTGATAAATGTTTTGAAAGTTTAGGTTTTATCAATACTATTAGATCAGCATTTAAAAAAAAGAAAGGAGAAAAATATTTTGTTAAATGTAGACATTGCGGTTATTTAAATGAAAGAATCAAAGGTAAATATAAAGAAGAACAAAAAGAAAGATGGAAAAAAAAGAAAACTGATTCCTAAAGGATATATACCAAAAGGATTAAAAAAACCTCTTTCTTATAAACAATTTCAAAAAGAACTATGTATTACAATTATTCTTATATCTCTTTGTTGCATAACTAATTTTTTGTTTTATTTTGATTTAAGTTCTATTCCTAGATGGTATGAAAAGGATAATTGTACTTATACAAATACTAATAGAATATTTGATAACAAGTTTGTTAATGTTAAAAGTATTGATATTAATATAGGTAATGGTGTTATGTCATATATTGAAAATGCTATTATGATTATTTGTAATGGTTTTACTCTGTTTTTTTGTATTGATTTAGTGGTCTTATTGATTCGTAGGGATATAACCGAAAACTATTTAAATATATAAATGTATATCTTTTATAGGTGAATATTATTCATGCAAGCTAATGTTAAAAAACTCATGGAAGTAACAATATTTTTACTTTTTGCATCGTCTATTCTTGGAGTTGTTGCATCTCAGGTTACAACCCTAGAAGGTGATTCGACTAATTTTTCCTCCGCAGAAATAGCAGTTTTAGCCCTTATTGTACTCATATTTATTTTAGGAGTGGTTTATACTATTGCTAAAGTATTCTTCTAGGGTACATACATGCTATAATGTTGAGATAGGTAAAAATGGGGTTTCTCCCCTTTTTTATTTTTCACCGAAAAGTTTATAACTGTTTAAGTGTTTACTTTTATCAGGTGAATATGCGATTTGAAAAAATATTCAATTGTTTTAGCTCTATTATTAATTGTTACGCTATTCGCTGGTTCTTCTTTGGGTGCTGATTGGACTAATAATTATACAGAGGATTTTGATACAGATACCGTTGATAGCAACCCTTCTGATACTTTTTATAGTTATAGTGAATCACAATGGGGCTATGCCAATGTTACAAATATAACTTATAAAGATACTCCTAACTGTTATTGGATTAATGATACTGACGGAAAAGCAACCACTGTAGATTATTCACAGTTTGATTTTACTAATCAACCTTATGATTATTTCCAGTTTTGGTTTAAACTGAATACTACAACTTCCACAGGTTCTTATGCTACTCTTATAGACAGAGATGGAAAGTCTTTTGTTGATATACAGTTTGATATTACAAATGGGGTTTTAAAGATATACAATTATACTAATAACATTATCGTTCAAACTATTACTAATGATGCATGGTATAAACTCCGTTTTGATTTTAATAGCTCTAACGAAGTTTGGTGTCGTCTTTATGATGCAACTGATGTCTTAAAGAATAGTAGTACGCTTGTGCCTAATTCTGAGGCTTCGGGTGAGTTTGCATTTAATTATTTTGATAAAATAAAGTTTTATGGCGCTGATGGCAAAAACGCTTATATCTTTATTGATATAATGAATGCTCATGCTATTCATACAAGTGTTCGTTTGCGTGACGATGATAACCTTTCCGCTGTTGAAATAGCTATGATCATATTGTTAGGTACCTTATTTGTATTAGGTGTTATCTATACCTCATGGAAATCTTTCACTGAGGGTTCACTTGATTTTAAGGCTCTTATGATGCGTATAATTTTTGTGGCTATTGCTGTATCAATTATTGGAGTTATAATGTCAGTGTTGTAGTGTTCTAATATTTGTATCTAAACTTTTTTCTTTTTTTTTTAGAAAGTTTTATATGGTACATATTATATATAGTTTATTGGTGTAAAATATTATGAAATGGATAAATGAAAACAAAAAGAAAATAATTCGTGCTAGTGTCAAACTGAATAAAGAAAAATGTCAAGATATTTATAACGAACTTGAAACCGATAACGTTTTTTGTCTTGATAAAAAACTTGTTGCTAAAGAGTTAGGTATCGATTCAGATCTTCTTCCTAGACCGCAAACTCTTGAAAAATGGATTGTTAATACTATTGATATGGATAAAGATTATAGTATTCGTGTCGGTGAATCTAAACAGGGTTTGTATATTTTTAGAAGGGATTAAACCCTTTTTTCTATTTTTCTTTGGTTATGGAAAATAATTGGATTAAAAAAAATAAGAAAGAAATACTGCCTAATCTTTATGGTAAAGTATCAAATACTAGAAAAAGAACTGTTAATATTCGTAAGGATTATTTAGAATCTCATAATTATCCAAAGAAAAGAAAGGATTATAAAAATAGGAGTAATGTTTATTATTAATAGTTTCCTATTATTATTTCATGTGCTTTTATCATGGCATCGTGTGGATTTAGACCGTTTTCTCTTAATTCTTTATAGATACTAATATATTTTTGGTTCATATGTATATCTTTGTTGTTAATAGTATTTAAAAGTTTGTTGTTAGTATTATTTTTTGTGATTTTTACATTGTAATATAGTTTTTTAATTTAAAGTACGTTTTTACTGATTCTTAAATCGAATATAGTAGTAGTAGTAGTAGTAGTAGTAGTAGTAGTAGTAGTAGTAGTAGTAGTAGTAGTAGTAGTAGTAGTAGTAGTAGTAGTAGT
>Ga0180434_10005882_pt1 | contig 14268 bp, 14 predicted proteins | sample SS_ome_7_FD_132453 | JGI IMG/M metagenome (GOLD analysis project Ga0180434, IMG submission 132453) | Hypersaline lake sediment archaeal communities from the Salton Sea, California, USA - SS_1_D_2 metaG | ecosystem: Environmental > Aquatic > Non-marine Saline and Alkaline > Hypersaline >... | reverse complement strand
CGTAGTGTGCCCGAAGCAGCCGCTCATCGAGGACCTCGGAGATCAGGGTCGCGTTCCGTCGAGGCGGTGTGATCTCCTCCGGCCACCGGAACGTCTCGGCGTGGGCATGGAGCGCGGCGACCAGACGGCCGACGCGTCGGAGGTGTTCCGGGGCCAGCTCGCTGTCGAGCGACTCGCCTTCGATCCAACGAAGGAGGACGCACGGCCGGACGCCGGAGACACCGGCGATCGAAACCTTGTGGACCAGCTTCCCGTCCATCGAGAGGATCGGCTCGGGAACGGGCAGTCCGGCGTCGCGCCGGAGGGCGGTCAGCCAGAGGATCTCGCGTTGGAGGTCGTCGAGCGGCCGATCAGCGGAGCAGATCCGCAAGGCGTAGTGTCGCGACGGATCGCCGGTGGAGACCTCGAACGTCGTGTGGACCGTGCTGCTGAGACGGGTCAGCCGCGCGCCGTCCAGCCCGTACGCTGTCAGGGCCTTTCGAGCGAGTCCGTCGAGCCGGTCGGCCGAGCTTGCTGAGGCGTGTCGTTCGAGCCGATCCATTGTCCCTCCCGTCCTCCCGTCCGTTCGGGGCGGTCGTTCCGAGTGTAGCGCCGCCTGCCGCAGCGTACGAGACCGAATGCCAAGACAGGACGAGTGGCCGGCCGTTCGCGGGCGCGGTACGATCGGCATCGAGGAGGGCGGGACGATGTTCGGGGAGACGGCGCGCTACTACGATCGGATCTACGCGTTCAAGGACTACGCTGGCGAGGTCGAGAAGGTCCAGGCGATTCTCGCTGCGGAGCTTCCAAGTGAGCGGCGGCGGCTCCTCGATGTCGCCTGCGGGACCGGTCTCCACCTGGAGCGCCTCAAAGGGCGCTTCGAGGCCGAGGGACTCGATCTTTCGCCGGAGCTGCTAGCAATCGCCCGAGCGCGGAACCCGGAGCTAACGTTCCATTGCGCCGACATGCGGACATTCGCGCTCGACGAGCGGTACGACGTGATCACCTGCCTGTTCAGCTCGATCGGATACATGACGACCGTCGAAGACCTGCATCGAGCCATCGCGCAGATGGCCGAGCATCTCCTGCCCGGCGGGCTGCTGCTCGTCGAGCCGTGGCTGACCCCCGAGGCCTGGAGATCGAACACCGTCCATGGGCTGTTCATCGACGAGCCGGAGCTGAAGATCGCGAGGATCAACACCAGTCTGACCGAAGGTCGCATCTCGGTCTTTGATCTTCATCATCTGATCGGGACGCCTCAAGGGACCGAGCACGTCGTCGAGCACCATGAACTTGGCCTGTACACGGTCGACGAGATGACCCAGGCGTTCGCGTCGGCCGGTCTCGACGTGCAGTACGACCCGGAAGGGCTCACCGGGCGGGGCCTCTATGTCGCCCGAAAGCCTGAGGACGGATGAACTGGACGATTCGGGAAGGGCGGATCGAGGAGGTCGATCGGCTCGTCGCGCTGCGCCGCGCGATGTTCGAGGGGATGGGCTGCGACGATCCGGAGGTCCTCGAACGGGTCGCCGAAGCGAGTCGCAAGTACTTCCTCGAGAACATGCCGACCGGCCGGTTCCGCGTCTGGGCCGCCTGCGCGCTGGATGTCGATGAACCGGGCATCCAGCGCGAGACACGTTCCGATTCCATCGGGACGTGCGGGGGGGAACTCATTGCCTCGATCGGGTTGGTGGTCCACTCCGTCCCGCCGGGGCCGTCGAACCCGGTTGGGAAGGCGGGCTACATCATGAACCTCGTGACGCTTCCTCCCTGGCGCCGACGCGGCATCGCCCGAGCGCTCCTTCTCCATGTCCTCGACGTCCTCCGTGCCGAGGGGGTGCCGCTGGCGACGCTCCACGCGGCGTCCGACGGGCGCGGTCTGTACGAGGAGCTCGGCTTCACGGTGAGGGACGATCTCCCCGAGATGCGGCTCCGGATCGACTGACGGCGAAAAGACGCCCGCGGTGCTTGTTCGTCTTCGGGAGGGCGCGGTAAGCTGATTGCGGTTCGTGCGCTGGGGGTGTTCGATGATCTCGACGTGGTCCTGCCTTCGCGAGGGAATTGACGCGCTCGTGCGGCGGTTTCCGCTTCTCCTCGGTGCGTGGCTCGTCATCCTTGCGGTGCAGCAGGCGATCGACCTCGCCTTCCCCGCCTTGGGACCGTGGGTCTGGCTGAAATTGGTGCTGTACGTCGCGCTCCTCGCGCCGCTGTACGCCGGGCAGTACCTCCTCGCGGTGCGGGCCGTCCGGGACGAACCGGTCGCGTTCCGCGACCTGTTCCGGGGCTTCTCGCAGTGGGGGACGATCGCGCTCGTGTCCGTGCTCACGTCCCTGGCGGTGATCGGCGGGCTCTTTCTGCTCGTCGTCCCGGGGATCGTCTGGGCGATCACGTTCGCGTTGGCACCGATCGTCGTCCTCGATCCGTCGGCGGGTGGCGGCTCCCGACCGAGGTTCGGGGCCGTGGAGGCGATGCGGCGGAGCAAGGAGCTCACCGCCGGCTACCGTGCGACGTTGCTCGGGATCAGCCTGTTGCTGAGCCTTCCGACGATCGCCATCGGTCTCGCTGCGGGCGTTTCAGTGGCTGTGCCTGAGGTCCGGATTCCGCTTTGGGCAATCCAGCTCTTCTCCCTGTTGAGCGGGACGCTGTTCCTCGGTCCGCTGCACGCGACGAGCTACATGGTGGCCTACCACGCGATCACCCGCCTTGAACGTGGGAACCAGGCCGCGCGGCCCACGGTCACGTCGGAGGAACGCGCTACGGACGAATGAGGGCCTTCGCCCGGTCGATCGCGAGCGCGTTGTAGAACGGGTGAGCCGCGACGACGTTCGGCTCCTCGGCGGCTTCCAGAACCGTCGCGATCAGCGTCTCGAACAGTGCGTCGTCGCCGACCGCCTGGGCATAGCACTCCGCGTAGTTGACGTGGTTCTCGAGGTACGTCGGATCGAGCTCGATCGATCGCTCGAAGTGGGCGACCGCGTCCTGGCGGCTCCGACCGACCAGGAAGTACGCCTGGGCAAGGAGCGCGGCCATCGATCGGTGCGGTCCGCCGCCTTCGTAGGTCTCGTCTAGCTCGATCGCCCGCTCGAACGAGGCCTGCACGTCCCGTACGCCGCCGAAGAACGCCGTGAACCGATGGAAGTCGAGCCACTGACCGAGGTGGTTTCCGTACCAGAAGATTGAGGCGACATCCGTGGCGGCGCGGAGGGCCGCGCGGAACCCGTCGCGCTCGCGGGCTGCGACGAAGGCGGGATCGAGCTCCAGCGCGGCGAGCGCGGTGTCCTTGCCCTCTTCGTAGGTCGCTTCGCGTTCCGCCGGATCGGAGAGATAGCCGAGCGCGAGCTCGAAGGTTGCTCGAGAAATCCGGTTGCACACGTGGATGCGGGTCGGGACGTCCTTCTCCGGGACGAGGGTCAGTGCATGCTCCCATAAGGCGATCGCCCCTCGCAGGGAGGTCTCGTAGGCGAGGGAATCGAACGGCTCGGTCCAGCGATCGTACAAGCCCGCCGCCTCCGCGAGGAGCGTAGCGACGTCCTGCGCGAAGCACGCCGCCGATCCGGTAACGATGAGCAGAGCGACGACAGCAACAAGGCTGCCCAGCAGCGGAAGGAGCGAGACCATGGCATCCGCGTAGCCCGCTGTTCGACTACAGAACCGAACGAAGGCAATCCGCCAGATGGATGGACGTGACCGCCGATTCACTTGCCCTATCACGCGACGTACCCATTCTCCTGAAACCAGGCGACCGCCTTGGCCAGGGCGTCGCGGGCGGGGGTCTGCGGAAAGCCGAGCTCTCGGACGGCCTTTGAGGGATCGAAGTACATGAAGTGGCTCGACATCCGGATCGTCTCCGGCGTCATCCGCGGGGTGATCTTCGGGAAGATCCTGCAGAACGCGGCGTTCAGGTACGAGAGCGCGAGGATCGGCCGGTACGGAACGCGAACCCGCGGCGAAGGCAGTCCCGTGATATCGGAGAGGAGATCGAGCATCCCCTTCATCGTGACGTTCTCGCCGCCGAGGATGTACCGCTCGCCGATCCGTCCCTTGTTCGCCGCGAGCCAGTGGCCGACGGCGACGTCCTCGACGTCGACGACGTTCATTCCGGTCTCGACGTACGCCGGCATCCTCCGGTTGAGAAAGTCGAGGATCGTCTGCCCGGTCGGCGTCGGTTTCAGATCGCGGGGACCGACCGGGAAGCTCGGGTTGACGATGACAATCGGCAGCTCTTTTGCGTACTCGAGAGCGACCTGCTCGGCGAGGTACTTCGACTTCTTGTAGTCGCCGACGATCCGGTCGAGGCGCGTCGGCGTCGTCTCGTCGGCGGGCAGACCGTCTTCGCGGAGGCCGAGGGCGGCGACGGAGCTGGTGTAGACGATCCGTTCGACGGTCGCTCTCTTCGCGGCGTCGAAGACGTTCCGCGTTCCCTGGACGTTGATCTCGTAGATTCGCTCTCGGGGCTGGACCCAGAAGGAGTACAGCGCACCGGCGTGGAAGACGAGCTCGCAGCCGGCCATCCCGCGCTGGAGCGAGGCCGGGTTGCGCAGATCCCCTTCGACGATCTCGACGGCGAGCCCGTCCAGATTCGCTTGGGTCGAGCCATGCCGGCAGAGGGCACGGACGGCGATGCCGCGGTCGAGCAGCGCGCGCACGACGGACGATCCGATGAATCCCGTTCCTCCGGTGACAAACGCTTTCATGGGCTTCGGCGCTCCCATCGGCCGTCCTCTCGCGTTCGCTCTTCGACGGTCGTTGGCGGATCGGCTTCCGCGAAGAGCAAGAGGCTGCGCCGTCGAAGGCTACCCAGAACCGCGGGTTCCAACAAGGGCCGGGCGTGCTCGCTAACGCAGAGAGGTGATGCTCACGATTTCGATCCCGTCGGGGAAATAGTCTGAGCGGTAGACCAGGAGGGAGTCCTTCCCCGTCCCGGCGCGGAGCGCGAGGAACTCATCGGCACGGGCGAACAACTCGCTCTCACCGAGGTCGCTGGAGATGACGTAGCAGTCCGCGTCGAGGAGGACGTCTCCCGTCCGAAGCGACGCGGTCCCGATTCGCGCAACCTGCATCGTCGGGAGGCCCTCCTCGGAGGCATCGACGTGGGCCTGCTGGCTCGGCGGGCCGCCGAAGACCAGGACCTCGAACGTCGCCGATCCGTTCTCGCGGCGGAGCCCGTACAGACGGGGCAGGAGAACATACGTGCTGAAGGTCCCGAGCGCGAACGTCTCCTTGGGTTCGATCCGGAGCTGCTCTACGTCATCCGATCGTTCGATGGTGACCCGATCCTCCTCGACCGTCGCGCGGATGCTGCGGTCGAAGCCGAGCGGAGCGTGGAACTCGGCGACGTAGAGCATCGGAGTCAGGTCGCCCTCTCCTTCGAACGTTTGCTCGAACGTGACATGGATCGTCGCGAGGACCACCTTGAACCAGAACCGCCCCGAAGAGGTCAGTGTGGCCTGCTTTTCGGAGATCGTCAGGGAGTAGGCTTCCTCGCCGAACGGCTTCCCATTTGCGATCATCGTGAGTCGGCCGGTCGACACGTACGGCTCGGAAGCGGGCGCTTCGTCCTCGATCTCGCTCGACGAGGCGGAAACTCCGTTGTCTGCAGTCGGCTCCGGCTCGATCCAGCTGCGGGGGATCTCCTTCGTCTCGACGTCGATCGGAAGCTTTGGCGCCGAGGGTGAGGAGAGGACAAACGCCAGGACCAGTCCGACGATGACGAGCATCAGCGCGCCGACGATCGAGATCCAGATCTTCCGCGCTCGGGACATCGGGTTGCCCTCCCTCATGGCGGTGGAGACCATACTCCCCGGCTGCGGGCTTGTTGTGAAGCCCTTGTGCGCAGACGATGGATCCGTGAACCGTGGTGACGGAGCCCCAGAGGGGGCGCAGTAGGCGGGAGGGAGAGGTCCGTTGAGTCGAGGCGTGCGGCGAATCGATCTGGAGAACTGGCCTCGGCGCCGGCATTTCGAGCTGTTTCGCACGTTGGCCTACCCGTACTTCAACCTCTGTGCCGAGATCGACGTCGCGCCGCTCGTCCGAGCGGTCGAGCGCGGCGGATCGTCGTTCACCGCGCACCTCGTGTACGCGCTCTCACGGGCCGCGAACGGGATCCCCGAGCTTCGCCAGCGGATCCGTGGGGACGAGGTGGTCGAGCATCCGGTCGTCCACCCTTCGATCACCGTCCGGACCGCAGAGGACCTCTTCGCGTTCTGTACGATTGAGTACAGCGACAATGCGGAGGCGTTCGTGCAATCAGCGATGGAGGCCATCGACCGCGCACGTCGGCATCCTTCGATCGAAGACGAGCCGGATCGTGACGACTACCTGTTCATGACGGCGATCCCTTGGGTCTCGTTCACCTCGATGATGCACCCGGTCCCGCTCTCGCCGCCCGATTCGGTCCCCCGGATCGCCTGGGGCCGGTTCCGGGTCGAGGGTAGGCGTCGCCCGATGCCGCTTTCGATCCACGCGCACCACGGCCTGGTGGACGGGATTCACGCCGGACGGTTCTACGAGGGGGTCGAGGGATGGATCGATGACGTCAAGCGGTGGGCCGATGGAACGGAATGAGGCGACGTTCCGCTTCTACGCCGAGTTGAACGACTTCCTGCCGCCGGAGCGGCGCCAAAAGGAGATTCCGTACCGGTTCCACGTCGCGCCGTCGGTCAAGGACGCGATCGAGGCGCTCGGCGTCCCACACGTCGAGGTCGATCTCATCGTCGTCAACGGGGTTTCGGTCGGATTCGACCATCGGCTCGCGGACGGCCACCGCGTCTCCGTCTACCCGGTGTTCGAGAGCCTCGACATCGCCTCAGCGGTTCGCCTCCGAGGAGCGCCGCTCCGGCGGACGGCGTTCGTGGCGGACGTCCATCTACGGCGGCTCGCCCGGTTCCTGCGCCTGCTCGGGTTCGACACGCTTCATTCGAACGACTTCGATGATTCCGAACTGGTCGAGCTCTCCGTCGGTCAGCGAAGGATTCTTCTCACCCGGGACCGGCAGCTCCTCAAACATGGGCGGGTGAGCCACGGCTACTGGGTTCGATCGACCGATCCGATCCAGCAGGCCCGCGAAGTCATTCGCCGCTTCGACCTCGCGGACCGCGTCCGTCCCTTTTCCCGCTGTCCGGCCTGCAATGGCGAATTGGTCGCGGTCGACAAGGCGACCGTTGCCGACCGGATCCCGCCGAAGACGGCGCGGTGGCTCGACGACTACACGCGATGTCGCGTTTGCGGGAAGCTGTACTGGCGGGGGACCCACTTCGAACGGATCGAGCGGCTGATCGGTCGGATCCTCAGCGAGCCGCCTTAGGCTTGAGCGATCAGGTCGTAGCCGGCGACGTCGAGGATTTGTGCGTCGATGAAGTCCCCTGGGGCGACTTCATCGGCGCCGGCATGAACGAAGGTCACCCCGTCAACGTCGGGGGCCTGCATCTTCGTGCGCCCGATCCACAGCCCGTTCTCGCTGCTCGGCCGGTCAATCAGCACTTCGACGACCTTTCCGAGGCTCGACCGGTTCTTGGAGAGAGCGATCTCTTGCTGGGCGAGCATGAGTGACTCCTGCCGCTTGGCCTTCGTTCGCTTGGAAACCTGTCCGCCCATCCGCGCGGCCGGCGTCTCGGCTTCGTTCGAGTAGCGAAAGACGCCCAGATGGTCGAAGCGGATGCGCTCGATGAGGTCGAGTAGCTCGCGGAACTGCCTCCGCGTCTCCCCCGGGAAGCCGACGATAAAGGTTGTTCGGAGCGCGACGTCGGGGACGCGCTTCCGCAATCGATCGATCAGCGCGAGACAGTCCGCCTGCGTCACCTGGCGGCCCATCCGCCGGAGGATTATGTCGTCTAGATGCTGAAGCGGAAGGTCGACGTACGGGCAGAGGCGACGGACGGTCGCGTACGCATCGATCAGCCCGTCGGTGAAATGGGCCGGATGGGCGTACAACAGCCGCAGCCAGCGGAGGTCAGGGAGGTCGTCGAGCCGTCGCAGCAGCCCGTCGATCGTGGGAGCATCGGCCAGGTCCCTCCCGTACGACGTGGTGTCCTGGCCGATGATGTTGAGTTCCCGGACCCCGAGCTCGACCAGCTGCTTCGCTTCGCGGACGATCTCATCGGCCGGCCGGCTGCGGAAGGGACCGCGGATCATCGGGATGGTGCAGTACGAGCACCGGTGGTCGCAGCCGTCGGAGATCCGAAGGTACGCCGTGTGGGACGGGGTCAGCAGCAAGCGCGCTCCGTCGTCGGGGGCGACGCCGAGTCCGCACCCGGCGACGATTGCCTCGTGTTCCTCCAGGCCGAAGAATTCGTCCACCTCGGGAAGCTCCGCCTTCAAGGGCTCGATGTCCCGCACGACGAGACAGCCGATTACGAACAGCCGACGGCACGAGCCGGCCCGCTTGAACTGCGCGACGTCGCGGATCGTCTCCAACGACTCGGCGACCGCCGGAGCGATGAACCCACACGTGTTGACGATGATGATGTCGGCGTCCTCGGCCGCCGCACCGACCAGCGCGCCGGCCGTCGCCAACCGGGCGAGGAGCCGTTCGGAATCGACGAGGTTCTTGGCGCAGCCGAGGCTGGCGAGATGGACCCGCGGAGCTCGCTTCGCCTCGTTGTTCTCCTCCTTCGCACGCATGAGGCGATCATACGGGCGGCGTGCGACGAGCGCGAGACGAGAACCTGTATGTCCTGCTACGAGTGGGAAATGATGAGATGCGCTGGGCTCTCAGGCCGCTGCACGTGGATGATGAGCGCTCCTTCTGCGTACGGGACGATCCTTGTGGCCCCCGCCGCGGGAGGGAGGCAGACGGCACGTCGTCCCGGCCGGCGGTCTCGTGACAGTTCTCTTGACAAGGGAAATCGATCGCGGGTAGGATGGCCACCGGAATCGAAAGGGATCTGATGGAATCTACCGCATTCAGTAGAACCAGACCGTCTCAGCTGCACGGCCGGATCCTTTTCATCGTTATGTAGGTCGACTTCCAACCTCGCACAGAGGAGGGAAGTCGACAAGCCGGAAGCCCACTGGGCTTTCGGTCTTTGTTTTGGATAGGAGGTTGCGTGCTCGCCGTTGAAGGAGTGTGTAAGCGTTTCGGAGGGCTCAGAGCGATTGCCGGTTGTTGTCTGACGGTGGACGGTGGAACGATCACCGGCCTCATCGGTCCCAACGGGGCCGGCAAGACGACGTTGTTCAACCTCATCACGGGCTTTCTCAAACCCGACTCCGGGCGGATCAGGCTGGGAGGACACGACATCACCGGGTTTCCGCCGCATCGCGTGTTCCGAAGCGGCGTCTGCCGTACGTTTCAGATTCCGCGGGAGCTTGGTGAAATGACAGTGACCGAGAATCTCATGCTCGTTCCGCCGGGGCAGCTCGGCGAACGGCTGTGGAATCCGTTCTTGCGCCCGATTGCGGTCCGGACGCAGGAACGTGCACTTCGCGCAAGGGCGCTCGGCGTGCTGGAGTGCCTCGAGCTGTCTCACGTTGCAGAGGATCTCGCCCGGAATCTCTCCGGAGGCCAGAAGAAGCTGCTCGAGCTCGGTCGGACGCTGATGACCGATCCGCGCATCGTCCTGCTCGACGAGCCGGGCGCCGGGGTCAATCGAACGCTTCTCAAGCGGTTGGCCGATACGATCCGCACCCTGCGGCGAGAGCGCAACCTCACGTTCCTGGTCATCGAGCATGACATGGACTTCGTGATGCGATTGTGCACGCCGATCATCGTCATGAGTGAGGGGTGTGTGTTGACGAAGGGTGACCCCGCGACCGTCCAGCGGGACCCGCGCGTTCTCGACGCCTACCTGGGAGGGCAGTATGTCGTGGCTGAGGGTTGACGGGATCGTGAGCGGCTACGGCGACATGGAAGTCCTCCACGGGGTCGACCTGACCGTGGGAGCCGGGGAGATCGTCACGATTGTCGGTCCGAACGGCGCCGGCAAGTCGACGCTGATGAAGACCGTGTTCGGACTCCTCAAGCCGACCGCCGGGAGCGTGTCGCTCGCCGACGTCGACATCACGGGGATGGCGCCCGATCGGATCGTGCGGTGCGGCCTGGCGTACGTCCCCCAGGTCGAGAATGTCTTTCCATCGCTGACGGTCGAGGAGAACCTCCGAATGGGGGCGTTCATCCTGGCCGGCGACCTGCAGCCGCGGTTCGAGCGTGTCTACGAGCTGTTTCCTGTCCTTCGCACGCGCAGGAAGGCGTGCGTCGGCAAGATGAGCGGCGGCGAGCGACAGATGGTGGCCATGGGGAGGGCCTTGATGCTCGATCCGGAGCTCATCATGCTGGACGAGCCCTCCGCGGCCTTGGCGCCGGGTCTCGCGGCGGCAATCTTCGAGTGCATTTCGACGATCCACGAGGCGGGAGTGGCCGTCCTGATCGTCGAGCAGAATGCGAGAGCATCTCTCGCGCTCTCCGACCGCGGGTACGTTCTTGCAGGCGGTCTGAAGCGGTTCGAGAACACGGGGCCGGCCCTGCTGGCGAACGAGCACGTCGGACGTCTCTACCTGGGTGGCTGAGCGATGGACCTCCTTGCGCGCATCCCTCAGCTGCTGGTCTACGGGATCGTATCCGGCAGCATCCTGTCGCTCGGCGGAATCGGCGTGTCGCTCACCTACAGCATTCTCGGTTTCTCCAATTTCGCGCACGGGGATACGATGGCCCTCGGAGCGTACCTCGCGCTCGCCCTCCTTCCCGCCATGGCGAGCCTCGGCATCGGAGGCGCCTCGCTTGGGCCCCTCTCCTTCGGATGGGACTTCGTGATGGCGCTCCTGTTTGCCGTCGTCCTCACAAGCCTGGCGATCGTCCTTCTCGATCGGCTCCTCTTCCGTCGCTTGCGGACGGCTCACCGAATCACCCTGATGATCGCCACCGTCGGCGTCGCCCTCGCTCTGCGGAACGCCCTCCAATTCGTTTGGGGTCCGCAGCCGCACTACTACTCGATGACGATTCAGCGCGCGGTCCAGGTCCCGGCGCTTGGGATCCGGATCAAGCCGGACCAGGTCTTTATCATCGCAGCTGCCGTGCTCCTGACAGTCCTTCTTCATCTCTTCCTGCGCTACACAAAGCTGGGGAAGGCGATGCGCGCGATGTCGGACAACGCGGCTCTCGCCCGAGTGACGGGGATCAACACCGAGCGCGTCATCCTCTGGACCTGGATCCTCGGGGCATCGCTCGCAGCCGTCGCCGGAATCCTGACCGGCCTGGAGAACAAGTTCATCACGCCGGAGCTCGGCTGGCAGATGCTCCTGTCGATCTTCGCCGCCGTCATCCTGGGCGGAATCGGAAGCCCGTACGGAGCGATCGTCGGCGGCCTGGTCGTCGGCATCTCGGAGGAGGTGTCGACCGCGTTCCTCTCGACCGGATACAAGCCCGCCGTAGCGTTCGGGATTCTGATTCTGATGCTCCTGATTCGGCCGACGGGGCTCTTGGGAAGGAGAACGTGATGGAGCTGTTCATCGGCGTTGTCAACTACCTTGTCTTCTTTGCCATCACGGCGGGGACATACGGCGTCCTCTCCCTCGGTCTGAATCTTCAGTGGGGATACACGGGGTTGTTCAACATTGGTGTGGCGGGGTTCTACGCCGTTGGGGCGTACGCAGCTGCGCTCGTCTCAGGTCCGCCGCCCGATGTCTGGGACGGTCGGCTGATCGGCGGGTTCGAGCTGCCGTTTCTCGTCGGGCTGGTCGCGGCCGCGGTGGTCGCCGGCGTCGTTGCGCTGGTCATCGGGCTGCCGACCCTCCGCCTCCGAGCGGACTATCTCGCGATCGCCACCATCGGGATCGCCGAGACCATCCGCCTGGTGTTGAAGAACGAGTCGTGGCTCACGAACGGAGTCTGGGGCCTGCAACAGATCCCGTCGCCGCTGTACGGTCCGATCCACCGAGGGGCGATGGCGTTCATCGCGTCGCATCCGGACCTGCCGGAGTGGGTGCAGCGGCTGATCTCCAAGGCGTATAACGGGTTCTACCTCGCGCTCGTGCTCCTCGTTCTGTGTGTGTTGTACTTCTTCATGAGACGGCTGGTGCACTCCCCGTGGGGGCGCGTCCTCAAGGCCATCCGCGAGGAAGAGGACGCCGCGGCGATGTCGGGGAAGAACGTGTTTTCCTACAAGCTGCAGGCGCTCGTCCTGGGGGCGATGATCATGGGGATCGGCGGCGCGCTGTACGCACACTTCGTCCGGTTCATCTCGCCGAACAGCTTCGAGCCGCTCTACGGTACCTTTATTGTTTGGGTCATGCTGATCCTCGGCGGAACCGGGAACAACAAGGGGGCGATTCTGGGCGCGTTCACCGTCTGGGGAATCTGGACGGCGACCGACTTCGTCACGGGGCACCTCCTGCTCAGCGCGACGCAGGCAGCGGCCCTGCGAATCATCGTCATCGGGCTGCTCCTGGAGGTGGTGATCCTCATTCGGCCTCAGGGACTCCTCCCGGAGACTCCACGACGGCGCAGGTCGTCCCTTCAGAAAGAGGCGGGGGAGGCGCAGCCGCCTCCCCCGCCGTAGCGGTTCACGTCACTTCGTGGGCGCTTCGGCCTAGCCCGGCGCCTCCATGACGGACTGAACCTCGCAACCTTCGATCTTCCAGATCTCGATTGCCCCTTCCACGTCTCCCGTATCCTTGAAGTCGACCAATCCCGCGGCTCCCTGGTAGTTGATCTCCTTCCTCGCCTGCAACAGCGAGACGGCCTTCTCCCACTCGTTATAGTAGACGACCTCGCCCGGCGGGTTCGCCACCGCGCGGAGATTGTCGCGAATCGCGATCCCCGATGTATCTCCCGCTCGGACCATAGCCAACGCGATCAGCATCATCGCGTCGTACGACTTGTCGTAGTAGGGGATTGTGCTCGGCCCGTACCCGCCGGCGTCGTAGTCGGCCTCGAACTGGTCGGCCTTGAACCCGGCTGCGGCCACCGTTCCGTAGGCGCCTTCGATCGGCCCCGGTTGGGTGCAGGACGCGCACGCCGGTCCGGGCGCGACGCCCTCGCCTTTCATGCCGTCGGTCATCAGGAACCGCCCGTCGAAGCCGGCCTCGGCCGCTTCGACGATCTGCTTGTTCCCGTCCACCGGATAGCATACCAGGGCAATCGCCTGCGGATCGCCGCTCAGAAGCTGATCGATCTCGCCCCGATAGGAGGCTTGTTCTCCTCGTACGGAACGCTTGCGGAGACCGTCCCTCCGAGGGACTCGAACGTCTCCCGGGCCTTGTCGGCGAGCCCCTTGCCGTAGTCGTTGTTCACGTAGATGATGGCGATCTTGCTGAAGTTGAGAAGGGTCGCCAGCCGGCCCAGAACGACGCCCTGTACGGCATCCGACACGACGGTTCGGAAGACGAAGTCGTCATCCTTGAGCGCCGGGATCGAGGGCGCGGTCGAGGCCGGTGAGATCAGAACGACTTCCGCCGGAATCGTCACGCTGGACACGGCCAGTGTCACACCGCTCGACAGCGCGCCGATGATCGCGGGGACTCCGTCGATCTCGACAAGCTTGCTTGCCGCATCTCTTCCCACGTCGGGCGAGGTTGCCGTGTCTCGGAGGAGCAGCTCGATCTGCCTTCCGAGAACGCCGCCGGCCGCGTTGATCGTGTCCGCTGCCATCTGGGCCCCATCGGCGATCGACGGCCCGTACGGGCCGAGGGCGCCCGTCAACGCCATGAGGGCACCAATTCGGATCGGGTCCTCGTCGGCCGAGGCGACCCATCCAAGAAACAGACTTGCACAAACCATACCTATCAACCCGATTCTTCGCACCATTCGGTTCTCCTTTCCGTTTCGCCTTTGCCGGTTCCAACCATCCGCAGTGGTGTGACCACCTCCCTGGACCGCACGGCGAAGAAAGAAGAAAGGACTGCAGAGTTGACCTGCAGTCCTCTTGCTCTGCGCCGCCGGCGTGCTTCTGTCTTGCTCCCGCGGGCAGAGCTAGCCAATAACCATAAGGGAAAGAACGTGAACGACTGCCTGGTTCGCGTACTCTTCCCTTATGTGCATGACTGGGTCAGAATAGGGTGATGTTGACCTGTTGTCAAGAGTGGGAGGGGATCCGGCATGCCTCCCCGACGAGGAAGCCTGTCCTCTCCGCGATAACGCGTGTTCTGCCGTATGGCTGAAAGGGGGGAAGCGATCGACCCGGCGGAGCTGAAGCGGGAGGAGTACGTCGGTCGTGTCAATCGAGTCATCGACTACGTACGGGAGAATCTGACCGGTGACCTTTCGCTCGAGAAGCTGGCTCAGGTGGCCAGCTTCTCGCCGTACCACTTCCACCGCGTCTTCAAGTCGGTCGCTCGCGAGACGTTGAACGATTTCAT
>Ga0180434_10005880_pt1 | contig 14269 bp, 9 predicted proteins | sample SS_ome_7_FD_132453 | JGI IMG/M metagenome (GOLD analysis project Ga0180434, IMG submission 132453) | Hypersaline lake sediment archaeal communities from the Salton Sea, California, USA - SS_1_D_2 metaG | ecosystem: Environmental > Aquatic > Non-marine Saline and Alkaline > Hypersaline > Sediment... | reverse complement strand
TTTTAGTCCGCGCTCAACCGTCACGACCGGAACAGCCGGACCGGCTGCCGGGCCCACCAGTGCCGACCCGGTAATTCCACCCGGCGGCTGCTTTCAAACAGTCCCCCGCCAACGTACCCTTGCTCGTGGAAAAACTTTTTCCAATGCCCGATGGCACCGGCCCGACACGGGTGGAATGAGCGAAATACTTTTTCATTACTATCGCGTCAATCCGACGACCTGGTTCTATCTGGCGTCGCTGCTGTCGATCGCCGTCTTCTTCAAGTTCAACCGGGTCTGGAGCGTCCGCAACTTCGACCTTGCCGGACTGATTCTGTTCGCCCCGGGCCTGCTGGCTGTCGAGTACGGCGGCTTCAAGGCCAGCCTCGACGCCCAGCAGCTCGGCTTTGTCTGGCTGTTCGCCGTCACTGGCCTGTTCACCATTCGCATGCTCTGCGACTCCCTGATGGTGCGACGGCCGCTGCTGGAACCGAATCTCTCCAGTGGCGGCCTGGTCTTTCTCGGTCTCTCGCTGCTGGTCTTCCTGCTGGCCAATGTGCTGACCACGCGGCCCGAGCGGGACGACCTCGCAGCAGCAACCACCGCCGCCCGGCTTGAAGAAGGTGACGCCGAGGTCGATGCCGACCAGCTGGCCCGGCTCGGGCCGGGCTATCCCCTGCTCTTCCTGCTGCCGCACATTTCCACCCAGCGAATCTTCGCCGGTGACAGCGATGCCGCCCCGGGCAGTGACGCCGCCGAACCACCCGCCCGGGTCGTCCACGAGACCACCGCTCGGATCATGGCAATTATTGCCCAGCTCTTGATCGTCGGTGGCATGGTCTTCATCGGCTGGCGGCACTTCGAAAGCACCCGGCTCGGCATCGCCGCGGCGGTGCTCTATCTGCTGCTGCCCTACACCGCCATCATGACCGGCCGGGTCGATCATGCCCTGCCGGGGGCCCTCATCGTCTGGGCAATTGCCGCCTACCGCCGGCCAATCATCGCTGGCAGCCTGATCGGCCTGGCAATCGGCACCATCTACTACCCTGTCTTCCTGCTGCCGCTGTGGTGCAGTTTTTACTGGGAACGGGGCGTCCGCCGGTTCGCTCTGGGAATCTCGGCCGCCCTGGCCGCTCTGGTGGTTGGCCTCTGGTTCACCTCACCTACCCTCGCCATCTTCGCCGGCCAACTGCGGCAGATGTTCGGCTGGATTTTTCCCAGCGCCGTTACGCTCGAAGGGTTCTGGGCGTTCCCGGCCTACGACCCGGTCTTCCGGCTGCCGGTGCTGGCCGGGTTCCTCGTCATGATGGCGACGCTGGCAATCTGGCCCTCCCCCAAACACCTCGGCACCCTGATGAGCTGCACTGCCGCCGTCCTGCTCGGCAGCCAGTTCTGGAAGGCCCACAACGGCGGCCTGTTCCTGGCCTGGTTCCTGCCGGTGCTGCTGCTGGTGGTGTTCAGGCCGAATCTCGAAAACCGGGTTGCCCTCCGGGTGCTCGATGCCGACTGGTTCCCTAGCCGTCGCCGCCGCCAGCAAGGCCTCCGCGGCGCGGCCTGAGTTGGCTAGGGGTCGCGCCTGAGATCGGTGTCGGGGGGCAGCCCCTGCTCGGCCAGCCAGTGCCGCCAGGCAACGACGTTCCAGCTGAAGTTCACCTCGGTGAGTGTTGTCAACGCCTCGAGCACACTGCGGTTCTGCAGGGTTGTTGTCGCTGCCTGCGGCCCGCCGCCCAGGGCCAGCCCGCCGCCGCCCGGCGTGAAGGTGACCGACGTCTTGCCGCCACTGCCGCCACTCACCGAGGTGTGGCTGGTGACAATCGCTGCGATCAGCGGTTCGATCGCCCGCCGATCCCCTAGCCGCCCCAAGGCTGCCGCCGCCCGGTTGATTCTGCCGTTGTCGGCGCTGGCCAAGGCGGCAATCAGTGGGGGCACCGCCCAGGTGGCGTGCTGCTCGACCAGTTGTGCGGTGGCGGCATGCCGTACCTCACCGTCGGGATGATCGAGCGTCAGCGAGACGAGCGTACCAATCGCATCGGGTGTGCCGATGGTGCCCAGGGCCTCGACATAGAGCAGCCGGACACGGGGCACCGGCTCGCTTGTCACGGCAGTAGCAAGCGCCGGAGCCGCGAGCGGATCGTCGGTCTGCCGAATCTGTTCGGCCACCCCGACGGGATCGGCGGCGCGGTCGAGCTCCCGCCGCAGCCGTTCAAGCCGCTGACGGGCAGCGACCCGCCCCTGCTTCGCGGCCTCGGCCCGCTCAATCAGGCCAATCTCCTGCGGCGTGCGCCAGCTGCCGCGATACCGCTTGTAGCCGAGTGTTGCCATCCGCTGGGCGTGCGCTGAGGTCGAGCCGGGCGAGTCAGCGGCGGCACGACCGCCGGCTGCGACGCACACGGCAGCCAGCAGCAGTGATCGCATAATGGTTTGGGTGTTCATCCCCCAGCCCTCGCTTGGTCCCCGGACATTATCCACCCCATTAAAAGCCTCGGGCGGCATCCTGGATCATCCCGACATAAAACGAAAACACCCGGAAAACCACCAGGACGATCAGCCCGGCCACCGCCAGCCAGACGCCACCACCAGCCGCCTTGGCAGCCGCCTCGAAGCCCCTGCGAGCATCATCGGCGAACTGGTCGCTGAGTCTGGCGAGAACCTCGGCTGTAGTCCCCGAGGTCTCCCCAACGGCAACGCCCTCCACCAGCGTCACCGGAAACCGCCCACTGGCCCGCAGGGCCTCTGACAGCGTGTCGCCGGCCAGCAAACGTCCCTCGATCCAGCGGGGATCGACCGCCAGGCCAGGGGCAACCGATCCGGCCAGTTCCATCAGCCGGCCGGCATCGAGGCCGGCCCCCGCCGCCAGCCCAGCAGCCCGACTCCAGGCTGCTGCCTCACCCGCCCGGGCCGCCGGGCCGACGAGCGGCAGCCAGTCGAGAACTCGCCGCACCGAACCGTGGGCCCGCCAGCTGGCCAGCAGCACCCGAAAGCCAAAGACTCCCACCACGGCCAGCCCGGCCAGAAGCAGCGCGAACCGAATCAGCCCCGGAATGCCGACGAGGCCCAGCCCGAGCAGATCAAACGGTTTGCCACCCTCAAGGGTGATCATGCCGGCGACCACGATCAGCAGCCCCATCACCGCCAGGGCCAGCACCAGCTGAAAGGCGGGCCAGGCCAGGCTCGACCGCAGTTGCCGCGTTGTCCGGACGCCATGCTCAATCACCTGGGCCAACTCCCGCAGGGTGTCGACATCGCGGCCGGTGCGGTCGCCGACGGCCACCATGCCGATCACCAGCGGTGGAAACAGGCTGGTGGCGGCAAGTGCCTCAGCGAGCATCTCCCCCGACTCGAGCGCCAGCGACCCACGGTCCAGCCGCGGCCGCCAGCGAGCCGGCATCCGCCGCACCTCGGCCGCCCAGGCCTTGCGGAGATCAAGCCCGGCGTTGAGCGTGATCGCCAGCCGGCCGAGCAGGTCGGCCTGCAGCCGCGGCGGCAGCCGTGGGCTGAACACACCCCTCCAGCCTGGGCTCAGTTCCTGCTCCATTACTTGTTGAACCCTCCGCGTGACACTGCCGGCTCGCACCGGCGGATGCATCTGGTACAACCCGATCGTTCCAGCACCCACGACGGGGACACCTGCCCCGACAGCATTCTCGCACACGACGTCACGATCGCCATGCCCGTTCTCTGGCCGACAGTCACGATCGTCGGAGTCGGCCTGATCGGCGGCTCGGCCGGCCTGGCCCTAGGCCGCCGTGGCCTGGCCGAGCAGATCATCGGGGTCGGCCGATCCGAGGCCAGCCTCGCCGTCGCCCGGGACCGCGGGGCCATCACGGCGGCAACTACCGATTTGGCCGCCGCTGTGGCCGCCGCCGACTTCGTGCTGGTCGCCACCCGGGTCGGCCTGATTGGCGCTCAGCTCGAGCAGATCGATGCCGCCGTCCGGCCCGACACCCTGATCACCGATGCCGGCAGCACCAAACAGTCGATCGTGGCCGCCTGGGAGCGGTCACGGCCAAGCCGCCGGGGCCGGTTTGTTGGCAGCCACCCGCTCGCCGGCAGCCACGAGCGGGGGCCGCAGGCAGCTGACGCCGAACTGTTCATCGGCCGGCTGGCCGTCCTCACCCCGGTGGCGGAGACCCCGCCGGACGACATCGCGGCAGTGCGGCAGTTCTGGACAGCGCTCGGTGCCGAGACCGAGGAACTCGCCCCGGCTGACCACGACCGGCTGCTGGCCGCCGCCAGCCATGCGCCCCACCTGGTGGCGGCAGCTCTGGCTGCGGCCACGCCCGCCGCCGCTCGACCACTGACGGCTGGTGGCTGGCGGGACACAACCCGGGTGGCCGCCGGCGATCCAGAACTCTGGACCGATATCCTACTCGACAATGCGGCCGCTGTGGCCGGCCAGCTCGATGCGGTCGCCACCGGTATTGACCAGCTGCGGCAGGCCATCACTGCCGGTGACCGCCAAGCCCTCACCGATCTGCTGACTCTTGCCAAGGAAAGCCGCGATGCTCTGGGAAGTTGATGTTCATCTGCGCGAGCCTGCCGCCAGCGACCTCGCTGCAGCCGGTCGTGACCTCGGCCTCGACCTCGGTGCTGCCCGGGCTGCCAGCGGCTGGCTGATTGAGGGTGAACTCGACCACACCACGGTCCAACGGCTTGCCGAGCAGCTCCTCACCGATCCGGTCACTGAAGCCTGCCGGGTTGCCGCCGTTGACGATCCGACGCTGCTGGCGTTCCCGGAGAACTGTGCAACCGGAAGCCTGACGGGTGGCCTCGTGCTCCATGTCCTGCCTAAGCCGGGCGTTACCGACCCCGCCGCCGAGAGTGCCCGGGAGGCGATGACCCTGCTGGGGATTGAGGCCAAGGCGGTCCGCAGCCTGCGCAAATATTGGCTGCCAGCGAGTGTCACCGACGAGCAGGCTGAGCAGCTGGCCTGGAAGCGGCTGGCCAGTGAAGCCATTCACGAGGTCACCAGGGGCGGCCTGACGCTGAGGAGCCTTACCGGTGGTGGCCGCTGGGATCTCGTCCGCGAGCCGGTGCCGCTCGACGGCCTTGACGATGCCGCCCTCGAGGCGGTCAGCCGGCAGCGGTGCCTGGCCCTGACGGCAGAAGAACTCCGGGCAGTGCGGGATCACTTTGCCACGGCCGGCCGGCCCCCCTTTGAGATCGAGTTGGAGACGATTGCCCAGACCTGGAGCGAACACTGCTGCCACAAGACCCTCGGCAGCCCGATCGATTATCAAGGTCCCGACGGCCATGCCCGCTACGACAACCTGCTGAAGGAGACCGTCTTTGCCGCCACGCAGACGGTCCGCGAGCGGCTTGGCCCCGATGACTGGTGCGTGAGCGTCTTCCGCGACAACTCCGGGGTGGTGCGGTTCGACGGCGACCACGACATCTGCGTGAAGGTCGAGACCCACAACCATCCCTCGGCGATTGAGCCCTACGGCGGTGCGGCGACCGGCCTCGGCGGCGTCATCCGCGACGTCCTCGGCACCGGCCATGGCGCGAAGCCACTGGCTAATCTGGATGTCTTCTGTGTGGCGCCGCTCGACACCCCGGCCGATGAAATCCCCCCCGGGGTCATTCCGCCTTCGCGGCTGCTTGACGGGGTGGTGGCCGGTGTCCGCGACTACGGCAACCGGATGGGCATTCCGACGATCGCCGGCGCGGTCGCCTTCCACCCCGGCTACCTCGGCAACCCGCTGGTCTTCTGCGGCACTGTTGGCATCATGCCGCGGGACTCCGCCGACGGCCGGGTCGAGCCGGGCGATCTGGTGGTGGTCGCCGGCGGCCGGACCGGCCGGGACGGCATTCATGGGGCCACCTTCTCCAGCATCGAACTCTCCAGCGACAGCGAGACCGAGTCGGGGGGATCGGTCCAGATCGGCCATGCCATCCACGAAAAAACCGTCACCGACTTCGTGCTGGCGGCGGCCGAAGAGCGGCTGTTCCATGCCATCACCGACTGCGGCGCCGGCGGGCTCTCAAGCGCCGTCGGCGAGATGGGGGCCGAGCTGGGGGCCGAGGTCGATCTCGACACCGTGCCACTGAAGTACGCCGGCCTGTCGGCTACTGAGGCCTGGATCTCTGAAGCCCAGGAACGCATGGTGCTGGCCGTCGCGCCGAGCGACTGGCCCCGGCTGGCTGAGATTGCTCGTCAGGAGGGCACGGAGGCGACCGCGATTGGCCGCTTCACCGGTGACGGCCGGCTGGTGCTCCGCTGGGAGGGCGAGACAGTCGGCGACCTCGACTGTCACTTCCTGCACGAGGGCCGCCCCCGGCGTCGGCTCACCGCTCGCTCCACGCCCCCGGCTGAGACGCCGCTTGCCTGGTCACTCGACGGGGTCGATCTGGCCGGCGTACTGCTCAACCTGCTTGGGGCGGCCGACGTCGCCAGCAAGGAGTGGATCATCCGGCAGTACGACCACGAGGTGCAGGGCCAGAGCGTGCTCAAGCCGCTCCTCGGGCCGGCCGCCGGCCCGGCTGACGCCACGGTCATTCGCGGGGTCCTCGGCCGGCCGCGGGGCATCGTGCTGGGCGTCGGCCTGCGGCATCATCTCGGCCCGCTCGATCCCTACCAGATGGCCGTCGGTGGGATCATCGAGGCAGTCGCCAACTGCATCGCCGCCGGTGCCGACCCGGCCCGCATCGCGCTGCTCGACAACTTCTGCTGGGGCGACTGCCGCCGACCAGAGTCGCTCGGCACCCTGGTTGAGGCCTGCCAGGGCTGCCAGGACGCGGCCATCGCGCTGGCGGCGCCGTTCGTCAGTGGGAAGGACAGCCTCAACAACGTCTTCACCTGGACCGATGCCAACGGCCGGCAGCAAGAACGGTCAATTCCGCCAACGCTGCTGGCGACGGCGCTGGGCCAGATCGCTGATGTTGGCCACTGTCTCTCACCCGACCTGAAGCGACCCGGCAACCGGCTGGCAGTCATCGGCCACTCCGACGGTGACCTGGCCGGCAGCCAGCTGGCGGTGCTCGGCCTGGTCAGCGGCGGCCGTGTGCCGCAGGTCGACCTCAACGGTTGCCGGCAGGTCTTTGAGACCATCCACCGACTGGCAACCCAGCGGCTGCTGGTGGCCTGCCATGACCTCTCCGATGGTGGCCTGGCCGTCGCCGCGGCCGAGATGGCGATCGGCAGCGGGCTGGGGGCCGACCTCGATCTGGCCACCGTGCCGTTTGCCGTCACTGCCAGTCCGGCGACAGCCAGTGACCTCGCCAGCCTGCTGGTGGCAGCTGCCACCGAGACCCCCGGCCGCTTCCTCTGTGAGGTCACCGAGGCCGACACCGAAGCCTTTGCCGCCGCCTGCGGTGACCTGCCCTGGGCCTGGCTCGGGCGTGTGACCGATAACGGCCGGTTCACCCTGCGGGTCGCGGACATCACAGTCGCTGAAATTCCGATCACCGCCCTCGACGCCGCCTGGCGGGCCCCCAGCCGGGCCCACACCCACGACAGCCGCTGAGCCGGTCGCTGCTGTTACATTCCCGTTCCGTTCGCCCTTCGGGTCCCTTGCATGCTTGCTCCCCGCGCCCTTGTCCTCCGTGGTCCCGGCACCAACTGTGACCATGAAACCGCCCATGCCTTCGAACGGGCCGGTGGCATCAGCCGCCGGGTCCATGTGCAGGCCCTCGCCGACAAGCCGGCGTTGCTCGACGACTTTCAGATTTTCTGCATTCCCGGTGGCTTCTCTTATGGTGACGATATTGCCAGCGGTCGCATCCTGGCCCTCGAACTGAGCCAGCGGCTCGGCGATACCCTGCGCCGGTTTCACGAACGTGGCGGACTGATCCTCGGCATCTGCAATGGCTTTCAGGTGCTGCTGCAGACCGGGCTGCTGCTCCCAGCAGCCGACGCTGAAGGCCGGCGGCAGGCAACCCTGGCCCACAACACGTCGGGCCGATTTATCGACTGCTGGGTGCATCTGCAGACCGAGCCGGGCCGCTGTGTTTTCCTGCAGGGTCTGAGCCGGTTTGAACTGCCGGTGGCCCATGCCGAGGGCCGGTTCGTGACCACCTCTGAGTCAGCCCTCGAGGCCTTCGATCGGGCCGGCCTGCTGGTGCTGCGATACAGCGATAACGATGCCGGGCACCCCACCAACCCCAACGGCTCGGCGGGCGACGTTGCCGGCATGTGTGACCAGAGTGGCCGGATTCTGGGCCTGATGCCCCATCCTGAGCGGTTTATCGAGGCGACCCAGCACCCGGCCTGGATGGGCCGGCTCGACCCCACCGCCGAGGCGGCCGGCCTGGCAGTCTTTCGAAACGCAATCCGGACCGCCGGTGGAGATGCAGGTTGACCCCGGGCTGCTGGTCATCCTATTTTCCCCACCCGCTTCTACCGCCGCCTCGCACTCAGGCCACCGGACGCCCATGCCGCTGCGCCACCTTTGTTGTCGTTTCTCTGGCCCGACCTGGCCACTCTGCGTAGTGGTTTCCCTGACCATGGTCTGCCTGGCCAGTGGCTGCCAGCTGCCGTTTGCGGCTGGCTGGTTGGATGTTTCGTCCGCATTGCCGGCTCCGTCGCTGGCCGACACCAACAACGGCCGGACCGATCTCGATGGCCGGCTGGAGACCTTACCCCTGGAACTGACCTTCGTACGGTACGACGAGGATGACACGGAACTCGGTACCGACATTTGGAACCTCATCGATGAACAGAGTCTGCCCGACGGGCTGCGGCATCGGCTGGCGGGCAACGGCCTGCGGGTCGGCCTGATTCGCGGCCTGCTCCCCCCGGCGTTGGCCGAGCGGCTGGCCCCCGCGGCCGCTGGCAGCGGTGCAGAACCGGCGGACAGTCCACTCGCGACTGATCGAGCGGTGGTCCGGCGGATCGTGCAGGCCCTGGCAGGCCAGGCGAACGAAATCGTGGCGACTCCACGGGTCGCTGAACTGGTGCTGCTGGAACGCGATAGCCGCACTGATGCCGAGTCGCTGTCGGGACAGACCTATCGGGCTGCCAGTGCCATTTTCGACGTGCGGGTCACCGCCGCTGCCGACGGCGGAGCCGACATCGAGTTGCTGCCACTCATCCGGCATGGGGCAGTGGAGCGGACCTGGATCGGTGATGACGGTGCCTTCCGACTCGAGGCCGGTCAGCAGCGAACCGTGCTGGACCGGCTGGAGCTCAGCCTGCGGCTGCCGGCCGACGGGACGCTGATTATCACCGCCGCTGGGCAGCCCTCATCGACCGTTGGCGATGCCTTCTTCCGCGACCCCCGAGGCCGGCACGCTGGCCGCCGGCTGCTGGCGATCCGCCTGCTGGCCCGGACGACCGATCCGATGTTCACCCCCCCGGTCGACGGCGGCTGAGAAACTGGGCAAGCGTGGCAGTCCGACCGGCTGTCTGTCCTCCGGCTTGGTTGCAACGTGCCTGTTGTGCCGATTCAACCGGAGGGCGCTGGCGATGCGCGTTTTCGATGATGGTGGATCGCCTGGCCCCGTGATTTTGACAGCCTGCGGCGGGAACGTTTTCCCTGACAAGTTGTTCAGTGCTGTCGCCGATTCTGCGGGCAGAACCAATGAGCACCACAGCGACCCAAAAAACTGGCTCGAACAAGCACCGACCCAAGGCAACAACCGTTTTCGCAGCCGCCTTCCTGGCCGGTGCTGCGGCGGCCGTTGGGGTCAATCGGGCCTTTGACGTCCATCTGGCCCAATCGGTTCCCCAGGTGGAGAGCGAGCCGATTTTCGTCGCCCTCCGCTCGCTGCCAAAAGGATCGCCCGTCACGATCTATGACGTCGCTTTGAAAGAATGGCCCAAGGCGATGCTCCCGGCAACTGCCCTCCGGGCTGATGCCGCCTTTGATGACGTGGTGCTGCGGCACCCCCTGCAGGAAGGTCAGCCGATCCTGTCGCTGCAGCTGGCCCAGGCCAGCCCTGAGCCGGCACCGCAGATTGCGGTGGCGGCCCAGGTCGAGCCCGAGCGGGTCGTGCAATCGGCGTCGCCGCAGCCGGCTCCAGCATTCGTTCCCTACGAGGCGGCGGCACCGATTCCGGTGCCAGCTCCGGTTGAACAGCCGCAGGCGGCGGCCAAGCCGTCTCCCACGGTTGAACTGGCAGCGGCCGATCCCTCGCCAGCAGCTGCGTCGATGACGCCGCCGCCCGAGCCGGTTGCCGCGGCCAAGCCGCCCCAGCCGGAGTCCATGGCCACGACTGAATCAGCCACGGCCGAGGTTGTTGTGACAGACACCGCCACGACCGAGCCGGCTGCAACCGAACCCGTTGCCGCAGTCGTTGCCAAGACCGAGTCTGCCGCGACCGAACCCAAGACCGCCGAACCGGTGGGAATGGCCACCGTGGAGCCAGCGGTTGCCGTAGCCGCCGCTTCCACCGAGGCGGTTGCCGCCTCCATGCCGACGCCAGCTGAGCCGTTAGCCGAGCCCGCGGTCGTTGAGCCGGTCGTTGAGCCGGCCGCTGAAGAGCGGGCTGAGCCTACGCTGGCGGCGACCGTCAGCGAGCCGACCCCAGCGGCTCCATCGGTCGAACCGGTCGACGTGACTGCCGCCGTTCTCGCAAAGGCCGCGGCCAGTCAGGATAATGCCGGCAGCCCGCAGCAGCCGGTGGAAGCGGCCGCCTCACCCGAGACTCAGACGGTTGCCGACACGATGCTCGCCGCCAACCCGGCCGCCCAACCGGCAGCCGCCAACGGTGTTCCGACGCCTGCCGGTCAGCAGGTGATGCGATATCTCGTCGTACCCGAGCGGATTGCCCTCCAGGTCGATCACGCTTTCACCCGCCCGCAGCCGCCCAGCACCGCTAAGCAGCAACCCCCGCAACCATCCCGCAGCCAAGGGGTTCGGCCACTGCCAGAAGCGTCGGCTGCAGCCGGCCGATCCGAAGGGAGCCCGTCATCGGCGACCCCGCGTCGCGGTGCGGACCGCAGCCGCCAGCCGGCCGAAGAACTGCAGGCCGCAGCTGGCAGCATCCCGCGGGCAACCACCCGGCAGCCGCAACGGCGAACGCAGCAACGGACACCGGCTGCCCCCCAACAGCAGGCAGCAGCCAGCCCGGATGACGCCGAACAGCCGATGCTCCGGTCACTGTTTCCCAAGCTTTCGGCCGGCCTGACCGCCATGGGGCAGGAGTGGCGGCAATTCCGGGACGGCACCCGCGAGCCTGCCTCCAATGAGAACGAACCCGTTGTTTCCGAAAAAGCAAGCAGCCAGCAACGGTCGGCTGCCCGCCCGCAGCAATCGCGGTAGCGGGATTTTGCTGCAGGGTTTTCCGGGCTGGGCAGGTGCTTTTGCAGGGCGGGAGATCCCCCACAAGCCCAGCGGTTCGCGGGCAACGGCCAGCAGCCGCCTAGCAGACCGTGGCAGGAGTCCGCCGCCGCCGGATGAGCCCGATCCCACCAGCGAGACCGACTACAGCCCCAACCGCACCGAGGCCGGCCAAAGCCAGGGCCATGCCCCGCCGCAGAAAAGTCTGCTGCGCGAATCGCTTCTCGATCACCATCTGGGGACGGGAAACGGTAGTGGCTGAAAAATGCTTCTTCCAGGCCTCATAGATCTGGGCATCGGTCTGCTGGGCAACATTCTGGCGGATCGCCTCGGGATCGACCGGCGACGCGACCGTTCGGCCCAGCCAGGCTGCCGCCCCCCATGACAAAAGAGCGATCAGTCCGCCGGCCAGCAGCATGCCCTGGAACAGCCCCCAGCCCCGCCGGGCCTCGGCAACAGCCACGGGAGCCGGTGGCAACTGAGTGAGCTCCCGCAATTTGGGGACGGGCAGCGTCGCCTGGCAACCGGTGCAGGCAACCTGACCGCCAGCCTGCCCAACACCGACGGGGACCGGCGCTCCGCACGAACATGTCAGAAGATATTTTTTCACGAGTCCTTTGCCTCCCTCGGCCACCCCGCGGTCCGCGGAACAAGCCAGCCCTTGGCCATTTCCCACGTGGGCGGCCCCCAAAACACTGACACCTTCAAAGACGCCGGTCGTCGGAGCCATCCACGGCAGGCTCCTTCGGTAGCCTGCTAAAGCCGCTCCCGCCGTTCTGTTTTACCACCGCCGGTGGCACGACCACTATTTTGCGCGCCGTTTGACACCGGAAAAGTTGGCCTTTCACCATTGCCCGCGGCATACTCTCACAGCGACCCAGCGGTCCGCGACGATCCCCGCAAGAAACTCGTCCTCCAACTCCTCCTGCCCGTCCCGATTTGGCCGCCTGCGATGGCCGGCCGGCGGATCGTCCGACCCTACAACCCGAATGGACCGATTGCCCGATCCTCCCAGGTCTCCCCGGCCCGCAAAAATCGCTGCTTTTTTCCCCCACTGGACTTGTCCGCGACTTGAATCACACTGACGTCCACGCGAATGATGGTTGCAGTGGCGGCGGTCCCGGGCGGCCACTGCAACCGTCTGGCCGACGGCCCATGCCCCCCGGCCACCCACCCCTCCGCTCGATACACCACCATTGAAATGCTGCTGGCTGTGGCGGCTCACCGCACCGCCACCGCAGCGATCCCACTTTTGTTTTGTAGGCCGCAGGAAAACCGAAGGAGTTCTGCCTTGTACGACTCGCTCTTGGACGAACTTGAAGACGACGTGGTCAGCCGCCCCCAGGAGGTGGAGGAACTTGGTGACAAGGTCGCCGATGACGAAGAGGCTGACGCGATTCTTGAACATGATGTCGACGGGGCGAATCTGGAAGACTCCGATAGCGACGGTCGGCTGAATGCCGGAGGGAGTGGCGGCAAAGCCAGCGCTTCGGCTCAGCCCGACACGGCCGACAATGACAATGACGACACGCTGGCCGAGCAGGTCGAAAACTGGTCGGACGATCCGGTGCGGATGTATCTGACACAGATGGGTGAAATTCCCCTGCTCACTCGCGCCCAGGAAATCTACCTGGCCCGACAGATTGAGACCACGCGGGCCCAGTTCCGTGCCAAGCTGCTGGAGTGCGAGTACGTCTGCCTGAACGCCTTCAAGGTGCTGGCCCGGGTTCATCGCGGTGAACTCCCCTTCGACCGAACGGTGCAGGTCTCAGTGACGGATCGGCTTGAGAAGGAGCAGATTCTCGGCCGGCTGCCGCACAACTTGCGGACACTTGAAGTGCTGATCCGGCAAAACAAGGCCGACTATCGCACCGCCCTGTCAAAGCGGGCCAAGATGGGTGAACGTCGCCGGGCCTGGGGTCGGCTGGGCCGGCGCCGCAAGCGGTGCGTCCGCCTGATCGAGGAACTCGGCCTTCGCACCCAGCGGATCGAGGCGATGATCCCGACGCTCAACGGGTTTGTCAGCCGCCTCAAGGAACTGAAGACCAAAATCGATGCCCACAAACGAACCAAGCAGCCGCCCTCGTCCCGGCACCAGTTGGTGGACGAGTACCGGGCGATCCTCAAGGCCTGCCAGGAGACACCGCGAAGTCTGAAGCGGCGGATGGACGAGATCAACGAGATCTTCGCCCGCTACCAGAAGGCCAAACGCGGCCTTTCAGAGGGCAACCTGCGGCTGGTGGTGTCGATCGCCAAGAAGTACCGCAACCGGGGCCTGTCGTTCCTCGACCTGATCCAGGAGGGCAACGCCGGGCTGATGCGGGCGGTCGACAAGTTTGAATACCGCCGCGGCTTCAAGTTCTGCACCTATGCCACCTGGTGGATTCGGCAGGCGATCACTCGGGCAGTGGCCGATCAGAGCCGGACGATCCGGATTCCGGTGCACATGGTCGAGACCATGAGCCGGGTGCGGAACGTTGCTCGGCAACTGCTGCAAGAATATGGCCGCGAGCCGACGATCGAAGAGATCGCCGCCCGGGCTGGTACACCGGTGGACGAGACCAGGCGGGTGACGGCAATGAGCCGGTATCCGATCAGCCTCGACCGTCCGGTTGGCAACAGCGAAGACAGCCACTTTGGTGATCTGCTGCCCGACACCGGCGCGGAAAACCCGGCGGTTGGTGCTGCTCAGGAGATGCTCCGCAACCGCATCAGCAAGGTGCTCAAAAGCCTGTCGTACCGCGAGCGGGAAATCATCAAGCTTCGCTACGGACTGGGCGACGGCTACAGCTACACGCTGGAAGAAGTGGGCCACATCTTCAAGGTGACCCGGGAACGGATTCGGCAGATCGAAGCCAAGGCAGTCCGAAAACTGCAGGCCCCAGCCCGCAGTGAAGAGCTCTCGGGCTTCCTGGACTGACTTCACGGAAAACGCCGTCATCCTGTCGGCTTTTCCTTGGGCGGAAGAATGAAAAGCCAAGGTTTTCATCCTTCCGCTGGTGCTCATTGGCGGCTTCCTGCCGCCGGGTGGGGCTCGCTTCACGGAAAGACCGGTTCCTGTTCACGGA